>Ga0164290_1001799_pt1 | contig 23232 bp, 9 predicted proteins | sample Micstemetagenome_FD_108782 | JGI IMG/M metagenome (GOLD analysis project Ga0164290, IMG submission 108782) | Contaminated culture microbial community from soil near Moab, Utah, USA - Microcoleus steenstrupii SON62 (Illumina Assembly) | ecosystem: Environmental > Terrestrial > Soil > Soil crust...
CAGGACGCCGAACAGCAGCGCGACGTGGGCCGGATCGAGGTCGGTCCGGACCGCGCCGCGGGCCTGCGCGCGCGCGACGACGCCGGCGAAGACGTCCTTCAGCGTGGCGTAGTGCTGCTGGAGAACCTCCCGGACACGCGGGTTGCGCAGGCCTTCGGCGAAGATCTCGAGCGCCAGCGATCCTTCGAGCAGGATGTCGATCGGCGGCGTGCCGGTCCGCGCGATGGCGACGAGCCCGACGAGCTGCTCGTGCGTGTCGTGGCCGGCCAGGAAGTCGCGCAGCTTGGCGAGGTCCGACGCGGCGATCGCGTCGATGATGGCTGCCTTGTCGACGAAATAATAATAGAGGTGGCCGGGGCTGATGCCGGCCTCGCGGCAGATCGCGTTGACGCTCGCGCCGCGGAAGCCGTCGCGCCGGAAGCATTCGGCGGCGGCGCGCAGGATCTGCTCGCGGCGCTCGGCGGTGAGGGCAGGCGATCGGGGACGGGGCATCGGCGGCCTTCTTCTCGAACGCCGCCGAGAAAACGCGGCTTGACCCGGCGCGTCAAGCCATTATTAGAACGATCGCTCTAATAATGGCGGGGCCGTTGTGGGCTGGATCGCGCTCAGGATGCTCACCGGGGACAAGGTCAAATACTTCGGCCTGATCTTCGGCATCGCCTTCTCGACGCTGCTCATCGCGCAGCAGGCGACCCTGTTCGTCAACCTGATGCTCCGCGCCTCGGCGGCGATCTGGGACGTGTCCGACGCCGACATCTGGGTCATGGACGCCAAGGCGCAGCAGGTGGAGGGCACGCTGCCGCTCCCCGAAACCGACCTCTACCGCGTGCGCGGCGTCCCCGGCGTCGCCTGGGCGGTGCCGATGCTGCGTCAGGGGGCGAGCGTGCGGACGCCCGAGGGGCGGCTCGAGACGGTGTCGGTGGTGGGCGTCGACGACTCGACGCTGATCGGGCTGCCGCGGCGCATCCTCGAAGGCCGCATCCAGGACCTCGCCGCGCCCGACGCGATCTTCGTCGACGGCATCGGCTGGCGGAAGATCTTCCCTACCGCCGCCTCGCCGGTCGGGCGCGAGATCGAGCTCAACGACCGCCGCGCGCTGGTAACGGGCGTCGTCGACGCCAGCCCCAGCTTCACCGCGGGCGTGCTGCTCTACACGCGCTACTCGAACGCGCTCGACTTCGTGCCGGGCACGCGCAACCGCATGTCGTTCGTGCTGGTGAAGGCGGCGCCCGGCCGCGATCCGGCGCAGGTCGCGCGCGACATCGCGGCGGCGACCGGCCTCAAAGCGCGCACCCGGCCGGCGTTCGCGCTCGACACGATCAACTACGTCGCGGCGAACACCGGCATCCCGATCAACTTCGGCATCACCGTGATCCTCGGCTTCATCGTCGGCGTGGCGATCGTCGGCCTGACCTTCAGCCTGTTCATCCGCGACAACATCAAGCAGTTCGGCGCGCTGAAGGCGATCGGCGTCACCAACGCGAAGATCCGCGGCATGGTCAGCCTGCAGGCGGGCGTGATCGGGGTCGTCGGCTACGCCATCGGCATCGGCCTCGCCACCGCCTTCATCTACTTCTCGAGCGGCACCGATACGTTCAAGGGCTTCTACACGCCCTGGCAGATCATGGTCGGCGTCGGCGTGGCGGTGATGCTGATGGTGTTCGGCACCGGCTTCGTCGCGCTGCGGCGGGTGCTGAAGACCGAGCCGGCGGAGGTGTTCAGGTGACCCCGGCCGGCGACGGGCAGCGCCCGGCGACCGACGGGCCGGCCGGCGACGGGCAGCGCCCGGCGACCGACGACCCCGGCCGGCGCTCAGCGCCGGCCGCCATCAGCGTGCGCGGCATCGTGAAGGAATTCGGCGAGGGCGACACGCGGGTGCGCGTGCTCCACGGCGTCGACGCCGACGTCCGGCCGGGTGAGCTCACCTACCTCGTCGGCGAGTCGGGATCGGGCAAGACGACCCTCATCTCGATCATGGCGGGCATCCTCTATCCGACGGAGGGCTCGGTCCGCGTCTTCGGCACCGAGATCTACGACCTGTCGGAGGACGACCTCGTGCGCTTCCGGCTGAAGAACATCGGCTTCATCTTCCAGCAGTACAACCTCATCCCGACGCTCACGGCGGCGGAGAACGCCGCCGTTCCGTTGGTGGCGGCGGGCGTCGGGCGCGCCGAGGCGGTGGAGCGCGGCCGCGCGGCGCTCGACAGCCTCGGCCTCGACAAGTTCGCCGAGCGGCTGCCGCGGCAGCTGTCGGGCGGACAGCAGCAGCGCGTCGCGATCGCGCGCGCGCTCGTCCACGACCCGCGCTTCGTCGTCTGCGACGAGCCGACCGCGGCGCTCGACGCCGCGTCGGGCCGGCGCGTCATGGAAATGCTGCGCGAGGTGGCGCTCAAGCCCGACCGCGCCGTCATCGTCGTCACCCACGACAACCGCGTCTTCGCGCTCGCCGACCGCATCCTCGCGATGGAGGACGGGCGCATCGTCCACGACGGCAAAGAGATGCCGAAGGATCATCCATGAAGCGACCCTCCGTCTCCCGCACGATCCTGCCGGTCCTCGCGGGCCTCGCGCTCATCGCGGCAATCGCGATCGTGCTCCGCACCCAGCCCGACCGGCAGAGCACCACGCCGGCCAACACGCCGCCGACCGTGCCGTCGGCGCAGCTCCGCACCGGCGCGGTGTCGGGCGCGGGCGTCGTCGAGCCGTCGAGCGAGCTCATCGAGGTGGGCGCGCACCGGCCGGGCGTCGTGGCGCGGGTCGCCGTGCAGGCCGGCAATCGCGTGTCGAAGGGCGACCTCCTGTTCGAGATCGACGCGCGGGACGCCCGCGCCCGGGCCGTCGAGGCACGCGCCGCGGTCGAGCAGGCGCGCGCGCAGCTCCGGACCGCCGAGGTCGAGCTCGCCGAGGCCGGACGGCTGCTCGCGCTCTACGACTCGGTGGAGGATCCTCGCGCGGTCGCGCAGGCCGAGGTTATCGACCGGCGCGGCAACCGCGACCGGGCGGCGGCGCAGCTCGGGCTCGCCCGCGCGCAGCTCGAGCAGGCGCGCGCGCAGCTCGAGAGCGCCGAGACCGAGGTCGTGCTGCACCAGGTGCGCGCGCCGCGCGCGGGCGAAGTGCTCCAGGTGCGGACCCGACCGGGCGAATACGCCACCGCCGGCCCGGCGCCGGGGAACAGCAGCGAGCCGCTGATGACGCTCGGCGAGACGCAACCCCTCCATGTGCGCATCGACGTCGACGAGAGCGAGATCGAGCGCGTCGACCTCGGCGCCCCGGCGATCGTGTCGCCGCGCGGCAACGCTCGGCGCCGGACCCAAGCCGTGCACGTCCGTACCGAGCCGCTCGTGGTGCCCAAGCGCTCGCTCACCAACCAAGCGACCGAGCGGGTCGACGTGCGCGTGCTCCAGCTCGTCTACGCGCTGCCGCCCGAGGCGCGAGACTTCTACGTCGGGCAGCAGGTCGACGCCTTCATCCCGGCCAAGGCGCGGTCCCGGCCCGCGCTGCCGGCCCGGTCGGCGCAGGCGGCGCGGTGACGCGCGCGCTCCTCGCGGCAGCGGCGCTGCTCGCCGGCTGCGCTTCAGCCGGCACGGCCGACCGCGCGCCGCCGGTCCTGCCCGCCGCCTACGCGGCCGCGCCGGCCGGACAGGCGCCCGCCGACTGGTGGCGGGCACGGCTCGCCGACCCCGCGCTCGCGCGGCTGATCGACGCCGGGCTGCGCGACGCGCCCGACCTCGCGGTCGCCGCGGCGCGCGTCGAGCAGGCGCGCGCGCAGCTCGCGGGCGCCGGCTCCGAACGCGCACCGTCGATCGGCGCGTCCGCGAGCGTCGCGCGCAGCCGCACCTCGCCGGCCGAGTTCGGCTTCGGCAGCGGCGGCGGGCCGGGCGGCGCGCCCGTCATCGACCGCGAGCGCACCGTCTACCGCACCGGCCTCGACGCGGCCTGGGACCTCGACCTGTTCGGCCGCCTGCGCGCCTCGGCGCGCGCCGCGGGCGCCCGGGTCGACGCCGCGACCGCCGACGCCGAGGCCGTGCAGCTGGCGCTGGTGACGGACATCGCGCGCAACTACGTGGCGGCCCGCGCCGCCGACGCGCGCGCGGCGGTCGCGCGCGAGAATCTCGTCGCCTCGAACGACCTGCTGTCGATCACCCGCGCCCGCGCGGGGGCCGGGCTGGTGCCCGGGATCGACGTCAGCCGCGCCGAGTCGCTCGCCGCCGAGGCCGCGGCGACGATCGGCCCGCTCGAGGCCGAGCGCGCGGCGCGGGTCGCGACGCTTTCGACGCTGACCGGCCGGGCGCCCGCCGAGATCGCGCCGCTCGTGGCGGGTACCGCGCTCCCCGACTTCGGCCCGCTCCCGGCCACCGGGCTGCCCGGCGACCTCCTGCGCCGCCGGCCCGACCTCGCCGCCGCCGAGCGCCGCCTAGCGGCCGCGGACGCCGAGACCGCCGCCGCGGTCGCGGCGCGGCTGCCGTCGCTGTCGATCACCGCGACGCTGGGGCTGGTCGCCACCGCGCTCGGCGACCTGTTCACCGACGACGCGCTCGCGACGTCGGCGAGCGCGGGCCTCGCCGGGCCGCTCGTCGACTTCGGGCGCAACCGCGCGCGCGTCGCCGAAAGCCGGGCGCGCGCCGCCGAGGCGCTCGCGGATTATCGCGGCACCGCGTTCCGCGCCTTCGCCGAAGTCGAGACGCAGCTCGCCTTGGCGGCAGGCCGCGCAGCGCAGGTGCGCGAGCTCGAACGGCTGGTGGCGGCGAGCCGCGACGCGTCCGCGCTCGCGCTCATCCGGTACCGGCGCGGGCTCGCCGACTTCCTCGGCGTGCTCGACGCGCAGCGCACGCTCAACCGCAACCGCGACGCGCTGATCGCGGCGCAGGCCGCCCGGCTCGACGCGGAGGCCGCGCTGTTCCGCGCGGTGGGCGGCGACGTCCCGGCCACCTGAGGGCCCGGCTGTCGGCCCGTCGCGTCGGGCCTTGCCATCGGCTGATATAGCGAAATACAACACCCGGCGATGGCTGCGTCCTTCCATCAGCTCAACGGCCGGCTGGCCGGATCCGACATCGCGTGGGACCGCGGTTCCGGGCGGGTAGTGCTATCGCGGCTGTCCGACGGCGAAAGCGAAGGCGCGACGCCCTCGACGAGCCTCAAGTTCGTGCTCGACGGCGAGGAGCGCTACGAGATCGACGGCCGCACCTACGTGGCGCGCGCCGGCCAGTTCCTCGTCGTCGGCGCCGGTACCCGCGTGCGCGCCGCGCTGCCGCGCCGCGGCGGCGGGGCGACCGGGCTGTGCATCTACCTGCGGACGCCCGACGACGACGCGGGCTCGGTCGGCGGACCGCCGCTGACCTTCGCCGCGGCGGGCCTGCCGATCGGCCGCTTCCTGCGCGGCGCGGGGCGGCGGCTGGCCACCCGCCCGGAGTCGGGCGCGCGCTACGCCCAGTACATCGTCAACCGCGCGAACGACGAGCTCGCGCGGCTGCTCCGCAGCAGCAGTCACCAGATGGACCAGATCGACGCGGCGCGGCCCGCCACGCGCCGCGAGGTGCTGCGGCGCCTCGAGGTCGCCCGCGGCTTCCTCCACGATCACGCCGACCGTCCGGTCGGACTCGAGGAGCTGGCACGCGCCGCGGGCATGTCGCCGTTCCACCTCGCGCGCCATTTCAACGCGGCCTACGGCCAGCCGCCCGCGAGCTACCACCGCGGCCTGCGGCTCGCCGCGGCCGCCGACCGGCTGAAGCGCGGCTGCCCGCCGACCGGCGTCGCGCTCGACCTCGGCTTTGCCGACCTCAGCAGCTTCACCCACGCCTTCAAGCGCCGCTACGGCCTCCCGCCGAGCCGCTTCGCCCGCGGCGGAACTTAGCAAGCCGAGACAAGGCCCAGGCGCCCCTCGACGCCTAACTTGGCGTTCGGCCGGCGGTGGGGAGGACGTACGTGGAACTGCGGAGAGGCGGGGATGACCGGGTGGGCGCGTGCCGGCTCGGCCCGCCGATGGTCGAGACGCTCGCCGACAGGATCGAACGCGCGTCGACCCGACCCGGGACCCCAAGCGCTTCATGAAGGCGGACGTACGCCCGGCGCTGCGGCGACGTCTCCGCCGCTACTGGCAGATGGAAGCCGGCTGCGCGCTTATTCTGCCGGTGCTGCTCGTCGAGGTCGCGGGGGACGAGCCGGTCGGACCTTTGGTGTGGGTCGCGATCGTTCCCGCGGTGGCGCTGCTGGCGGCGGGCGCGGCCTACTGGCGCGCCAAGCTGCGCGCCGTCGAGAAGGGCTCGTCCGCCGAGCCGACGATCCGCCTTCTTGCGCGTCTGGAAAAGGCGCTTCTCGCCCTGGTCGCGATCGCCGCGGCGGCGGCGGCGGCCGCCTGGCTGAGCTGGGTGCCGGCGAGCGCGTTCGAACGTGGGGCGTCAGCCGGATTCGCGGCGCTCGCGGTCGCGGAGTACGTGAATTACTACCGTATCCAGCTACAGCATTTCGACCATCTGCCCGACCTGCGGCGCCTGCTCGTCGGGAAGGGCTTCCGCCGGGCTCACCTGCGGCGCGATATCGACGCGCTCGCCGATCCGCGAGGCTGACCGCCCGGACGAACTGCGGCGCGGTGTCGCTTCGAGGCCCGGTCCGCGCAGACGGCGCCGATCCGCAACATGGTAAAAATGCGGTACGGGCGATGGAACTCACCCGTTTGGGGGATGGAGCGCCGCGAATCCCGGTTTAGCCTCACCTTAGGTTGCTTGGCTTGTGGGGGTATCGGGCAACCTCGTTGAGGGGGTTCAATGCGTTTTGAGGACAGGCCGGCGCCGCCGTTCGCGGCGGGCTGCCGGACCCGTATCGTCGCGTGCCGGGGGCGCGCTCCGCGAGCGTCGGGGCGCGGGGGCGTGGGGACGAAGGCGACCGGCTCGGCCCGCCTCGGGCTCGCGGCATTCCTCCTCGCGGCGAGCGCGCCGGCCGCCGCCGACAGCTTCGAACAGATCGTCGCCCGCCTCGCCGAACGGCATCCGCAGCTCCAGGCCGCCGAGCTCACCGCCCGCGCCGGCCGCGAGGACATCCGTGCGGCGCGCGCCGCGCGCCTGCCGCAGGTGGCGCTCACCAGCGACGCCGGCTGGAACCGCTCGCGCGCCAACGACTTCACCAACGTCGGCGTCAACCCGGGCCTGCTCGCCACCCAGCTTCTCTACGACGGCGGTCGTGCGCGGGCGGAGATCGGCGCTCGGGGCGCGCGCGCCGAGTCGCTCGAGGCCGAACGCGACCGGGTGTTCGCCAACCTGTCCGCCCGCCTCGCCGAAGGGTTCGCGGAATGGAGCCGGCAGCGCGCGCTCCTGCTGATCGCCGCCGACCAGGTCGCGGCGCTTAAGTCGCTCCAGGAGATGGTCCGCGAGATCGCGACCTTCGATCGGGGCCGCGCCGCCGACGTGGCGCTCGTCGCCACCCGGCTCGCGCAGGCGGAGAACGGCCGCGACGCCCGGCTCGTCGCGATCGCCGACGCCGAGGCGGCGATCCGCCAGGTCGCCGCGGAAGAGGTGACGCCCGAGGGCGAGCTCCCGAGCCTCGCCGGCCGCCTGCCGACGTCGGTGGACGCGGCGCTCGCGCTCGCCGCCGACCATCCGCAGCTCAAGGTCGCCGAGTCGCAGCGCGCCGAGGCCGACGCGCTCGCCGATGGCGCGCGCGGCTGGTGGAAGCCGCAGCTCTCGCTCCAGGCCGGCGGCAGCAGCGAGACCGAGCTCACCGGCCGCGACCGGCCGTTCGGCGCGGTGCAGGTGCGGCTCACGAGCCAGCTGAACGCGATCGACGGCGGGTCGGGGTCGGCGCGCCTCGCCTCGGCACGGGCGCGCGCGTCGGCGGCGCGGATGGACGTCGCCTTCACGCGCGAAGCGGTCGAGTCGGAGGTGCGGCGCCAGTGGACGCTCGTCGCCGAGCGGCGCGCGCGCCTGGCCGGGCTCGAGTCGCTGGTGCGCAGCTCGGACGCGTCGCGCGACATCGTCTTCGAACAGTTCAAGATCGGTCGCCGGTCGGTGCTCGACCTCCTGTCGTTCGAGCTCGACCGCTTCAACGCGCGCAGCCTTCTCGAAACCGAACGGCGCGATCTCCAGGTCGCCGAGTACCGGCTGCTCGCCGCGCTCGGCCGAAGCGGCACCACCTTCGTTCCCGGCTGGCAGGCGGCGTCGCGGTGATCGAACTCGTCCCGAACGCGCCCGCCGGCGCCACCCTCGTAGAGGCGGTGTCCGCCTGCCTCGCGCGCCACGGCGCGCCCAAGTCGGTCGAGGTGATCGCGGCCACCGTCGCCGCCGCCGAGCGCGACGACCCGGCGGCGATCGCGCGCGGGCTGCGCGGCCTCGGCCTCGAGGCGGCGTGGGAGCCGGGCCTGCCGGCCGATCTCCCCGCCGACGTCCTGCCCGCGGTCGTGCTGTGCGGCGAGCGCGCCTTCGTTCTCCGCGACCGCGACGACGAGCGCTTCGTGGTAGAGGCGCCGGGCGCCGGGGAGGCGACGGCCTGGCCGGTCGAACAGGCCCGTTCGCTGGTGACCGGGCTGCTCCTGATCCGGCCGGCGGCGGTGCGCGACTCGCGCGCCGACGAGCTGGTCGCCACCCGCCGGGAGGGTTGGTTCTGGCCGACGCTGTGGCGCTACCGCCGCTACTTCGGCGAGGCGGTCGCGCTGTCGGCGGTGGTCAACATCCTCGGGCTCGCCGGCATCGTCTTCATGATGACGGTCTACGACCGCGTCCTGCCGAACCAGGCCTATGTGACGCTGTGGTCGCTCGCGGCCGGCGTCGCGGTGGCGACCGTCTTCGAGTTCGCGGCGCGCACGCTCCGCGGGCACGTGCTCGACGCGGCGGGCAAGAAGATCGACCTCGTGCTCGGCGACACGGTGTTCGCGCGCGTCCTCGGCACCCGGCTCGAGCACCGCAGCCAGTCGTCGGGCGCCTTCGCCAACATCCTCAAGGAGTTCGAGTCGGTCCGGTCGTTCGTGACCTCGGCCTCGCTCACCGCGGTGGCCGACCTGCCGTTCGCGCTCCTGTTCCTCGTGGTGTGCGGCCTCGTCGCCGGGCCGCTCGTCTACGTGCCGCTCGCCGCCTTCCTCGTCGTGACCCTGCTGTCGATCGCGGTGCAGGTGCCGCTCGCCAGGGCCGCCAACGAGAATCTGCGCGAGGCGGCGGTGCGCCACGGCACCGTCATCGAGAGCCTCGAGGGGATAGAGACCCTGAAGGCGCTGCGCGCCGAGACGCGGATGCGCCGGCGCCACGAGGCCGCGAGCGAGGCGATCGCCCGGTCGGCGATCAAGAGCCAGGCGCTGTCCAACCTCGTCGTCAACGTGACGCTCGTCGTCCAGCAGCTCGGCGGCGCGCTGCTGCTCGTGTGGGGCGTCTACCTCGCCGGATCGGGCGACATCACCGCCGGCGCGCTCATCGCCGCCTACCAGCTCAACTCGCGGGCGATCGCGCCGCTGATGAGCGTCTCGTCGCTCGCGGTGCGCTTCCAGCAGGCGCGCTCGGCGATGGCGAGCCTCAACCGCGTCATGGCGCTGCCGCTCGAGCGCGAGCCCGACCGGCCCTACTTCAGCGGCGGGCCCTGGGCCGGCGAGCTCGAGCTGCGCGGCGCCGGCTTCGCCTACGGCGCGGACGCGCCGGTGGTGATCGACGGCGTCAGCCTCAAGATTCGTCCGGGCGAGCGGGTCGCGATCCTCGGCCGCATGGGGTCGGGCAAGTCGACGCTGCTGCGGCTGCTGTCGGGGCTCTACCGGCCGACGCAGGGCCAGGCCTTCCTCGACGGGGTTGAGCAGGGCGCGATCGAGCCCGCCGACGTGCGCGCGGCGGTCGCGCTCGTCGGGCAGGACGCGCGCCTCTTCCACGGCACGCTCGCGGAGAATCTGCGGATCGCGGCGCCCGGGGCCGACGACGCCCGGCTGCTCGAGACCGCGAAATGGACCGGCGTCGCCGAGATCGCCGCCGCGCACCCCCAGGGCTTCGGCCTCGCGGTGGGCGAGCGCGGCGACACGCTGTCGGGCGGGCAGCGCCAGGCGGTGGCGATCGCCCGGGCGGTGCTCGCGCGGCCGCGCGTGCTGCTGCTCGACGAGCCGACCTCGGCGATGGACCAGCGCAGCGAGCAGGACGTCGTGCGCGCGCTGATCGACATGCCGAAGGACACGACGGTCGTGGTGGTGACCCACAAGCAGGCGCTGCTGGCGCTCGCCGATCGGGTGATCGTGCTCGACCGGGGGCGGATCGTCGCCGACGGGCCCAAGGCCGACGTGCTCAAGGCCTTGAACGACGGACGGGTGAGGGCGGTGGCATGACGGGCGCGGTGGCAAGCTTCCGGCGTCCGTTGAGCGCCGCGCTCGAACGGGACCGCAGCCCGGCGTGGCTCGGTTTCTCGCTGCTGTTGCTCGGCGCGATCGTGGCGCTCGTCGTCTGGTCGCGCCTCGCGCTCCTCGAGGAGATCACCGCCGGCCCCGGCGAGATCGTTCCGTCGGGGCGCCTCCAGGTCATCCAGTCGCTCGAGGGCGGGATCGTCGCCGCGGTCCAGGTGCGCGAAGGTCAGACCGTCGAGCGCGGGCAGCCGCTCGTCGCGATCGATCCCACACGTGCCGAGGCCTCCTACCAGGAGGTCGAGAAGCGCCGCCGCGCGCTCATCGCCGCCGCCGCGCGCCTGCGCGCCGAGGCGACCGGCCGCCCGCTCGTCTTCCCGGCGGCGATCCGCGGCGACGCCGAGCTCGTCGCCGGCGAGCGCGCCAACTTCGAGATCCGGCGCCGTGCCGTCGACCAGTCGGTCGCCGCGCTGAACGCGAGCGCCGCGCTGCTCGCGCGCGAGCTCGCGATCACCGAGCCGATGGTCGCGCGCGGGCTGGTGCCCGAGCTCGACGCGCTGCGGCTGCGCCGGCAGATCAACGAGACGCGGCTCCAGGCGACCGAGCGGGTGAGCAAGTACCGCTCCGACGCCGGCGCCGAGCTCGCCAAGACCGAGGCCGAGCTGGCGCAGGTCTCGGAGGTCGCCGAGGGCCGGCGCGACACCGTCGAGCGCACCGTGCTGCGCGCGCCGGTGCGCGGCACGGTCAAGAACGTGCAGGTCACGACGATCGGCGGCGTAGTCCAGCCCGGCGCCGACATCCTCGAGATCGTGCCGCTCGAGGACGAGTTGCTCGTCGAGGCGAAGATCCGCCCGGCCGACGTCGCGTTCCTGCGTCCCGGTCTCAAGGCGACGGTCAAGCTCAGCGCCTACGACTATCTCGTCTACGGCTCGCTGCCCGGACGGGTGGAGCTCATCGGCCCCGACACGGTGCGCGACCAGCGCCAGAAGGACGCCGAGAGCTTCTACCGCGTCCTCGTGCGCACCGACCGGTCCGCGCTCGTCCACCAGGGGCGCCGCCTGCCCATCATCCCGGGCATGACCGCGAGCGTCGAGATCCTCACCGGCCGGAAGACCGTGTGGGACTATTTCACGCGTCCTGTCCTGAAGGTCGAGGAGGCGTTGCGTGAACGCTGATCGGCCCGTCCCAACCTCATTCGATGAATCGCCGCGCCGGCTTCCGGCGCGCCGCACCACCACGGGAGAATAGTCATGGCTTTGGTCATCCGGACTTACGCTGCGGGCCAGACGACGCCGCGGGTGGTGCGCCTTCGCAAAGGCAAGAACAAGCTCGTCGTGCAGCCGGGCGACAAGGTCGAGATCGTCGACGAGGCGACCGGCCAAGCACCGGCCGACGTCGAGATCCGGCGCGTCGGCGACGACCTCGTCGTCGAGGTCGCGGGCAACGGCTCGACCGTCCGCCTCGAGGGCTTCTACGAGGCGACCGCCGCGGGCCAGGCCCCGACGCTCGGCCTGCCGGGGGCGGCGATCGCCGAAGTGACGCCGCTCACCTCGATCGAGTTCGGCTCGACCTCCGGCGAGACGGCGACCGCCGCAGCCGGTGCCGGCGGCGGAATGAGCACCACCGCGCTGGCGGTGCTCGGCGCGATCGCGGTCGGCGCGGGCGCGGCCGCCGCGACCGCGGGCGGCAAGGGTAAGGGCGGCGGCCAGAGCGGCAACCAGGTCCCGCCGTCGGCGCCGACCGACCTCGACCTTGCGGCCGACGACGACACCGGCTCGTCGAACAGCGACAACCTCACCAGCCGCACTACCGGGCTGACGATCACCGGCAAGGCCGAGCCCGGCTCGACCGTTCAGATCCTCGCGGGCACCGCGGTCGTCGGCACCGGCACCGCGACGTCGGGCGGCACCTTCAGCATCGACGTGACGCTGCCCGCCGGCACCAACACGGTGACCGCGCGCGCCAGCAACTCGGGCGGCGCCGGCGCGGCGTCGGCGCCCATCACCATCACCGTCGACGGGGCGGCGCCCACCGCGCCGACGGCGCCGGACCTTGCGGCCGACGACGACACCGGCTCGTCCGCCACCGACAACGTCACCAGCCGCACGAGCGCGCTCACCTTCACCGGCACCGCGGAGGCCGGTTCGCGGGTCGAGCTGTTCAGCGGCACGACGAGCCTCGGCACCGTCACCGCCGGTGCCAACGGTACCTACAGCCTCGACGTCTCGCTCGCGGCGGGCACCCACAGCATCACCGCGCGTGCCACCGACGCGGCCGGCAACGTCAGCACCAGCTCGGCGGCGACGAGCGTCACCGTCGACACCACCGCACCGAGCGCGGGCGCGGCGCCCGACCTCGCGGCCAGCGACGACACGGGCGCGTCGGACAGCGACAACGTCACCAGCCGCACGAGCGCGCTCACCTTCACCGGCACCGCAGACGCGGGCAGCCGGGTCGAGCTTTTCAACGGCTCGACCAGCCTCGGGTTTGTCAACGCGGGCTCCAACAACACCTACAGCATCGACGTCTCGCTCGCGGCCGGCGCCTACAGCCTGACGGTGCGCGTCACCGATCCGGCCGGCAACGTCAGCACCAGCTCCGCCGCCGCGACCGTCACGGTCGACGCCACGGCGCCGACGGTGACGGTCGCGACCAGCAGCACCGCGCTCGAGTTCGGGCAGACCGCGACGCTCACCTTCACCTTCAGCGAGGCGCCGACCGGCTTCACCGCCGCCGACGTGTCGGTGACCGGCGGCACGGTGTCGAACCTCGCTCCCACCGCCGATCCGCGCGTCTTCACCGCGACGCTCACCCCGACCCTGGGCGCGGTCGGAAACGTCGTCGTGACCGTCGGCAACGCCAGCTACACGGACGCCGCAGGCAACAGCGGTGCCGGCGCGGGGGCCGGCAACATCGCCTTCGATCCGGGCACAAGCGGTTCGGGCGTCGACGGCTACATCGCCAACGCGCTCGTGTTCCGCGACGTCGACAACGACGGCGTCTGGGACCGCGAGGCGTTCACCGACAGCAACAACAACGGCATCCGGGACGCCGGCGAAGCCTTCACCGACGCCGACGGCGACGGCGTCTGGGACGCCGAGCGCTTCACGACGACCGACGCCAACGGCGACTTCGCGAACCTCGGCGGCAGCGGCCGCATCGTCCTCGCCCCGCTGGTCGCCGGCAACGGCAACATCCTGACGAAGGACATCTCGACCGGCGCCACCTTCACCAAGCAGTTCTCCGCGCCCGACGGCTCGACCGTCGTGACGCCGCTCACCACGCTCGTCGAGGCGATCGCCGGCAACGGCGCGACCGCGGCGCAGGTCGCGGCCGCCGAGGCCCAGGTCAAGGCCGCGCTCGGCATCGGCGCCAACGTCGACCTCCAGACGTTCGATCCGCTCGCGGCGGCGACCGCCGCCGGCGCGTCCGCCGCCGATCAGCAGGCGGCCGTCGAGGTGCAGAAGGCGGCCGTTCAGGTCGCCAACGTGCTCAACGTCGTCAGCTCAGCGGCGCAGGCCGCCGGCGCGTTCGGCACCGCGGCCGACGCCGCGCAAGTCGCCGCCACCGCGCTCGCAACGCAGATCACCCAGGCCGCCGCGGGCGGCGAGACCGTCAACCTCAGCAACTCGTCGGTGATCAGCTCGGTCATCACGACCGTGGCGACGAGCGGCGGCAACAACGCCGCGCTGGCCGCGCAGGCGGAGTCCGTCTCGACCGCGCTCGCCACGGTGAACGAGGCGGTGAGCCAGGTCGACGCGACGGCTAACGTCGGCGCCGCGCTCGCGCAGGTCGTCGCCACGCAGATCGTCGCGCAGGTCGAGCTGTCGACCGCGGTCAACACCGCGATCAACGGGGGCGGCGTGCTTGTCGCCGAGAACTTCAGCGGCACGGCGCTGGCGCAGAAGGTCGACGAGGCCGCGTCGCAGGTGCAGGTCGTGGTGCCCGTCGAGACGCCGCAGACGCTCGGCGCACCGGGCCGGCCGGAGGTCGACGACGGCGTACGCATCACCGGCGCCGAACTGGCCGACGGCATCAACGTGAGCGTGAGCTACACGGCGGCAGCCGGCGTGCGCGCCGGCGACAAGCTCCGCGTCATGCTCGGCGGCACCGAGGTCGGTTCGGTGACGCTCGGCGCCGGCGACATCCCCGGCAGCGGCGAGACCAAGACGCTCTCGTTCGCGGTCGCCCAAGCCGCCGTCGGCACCGACGGTTCGAAGGTGCTGACCGCAAGCTTCGTCGCGGCCGACGGGACGGCCGGGCCCGAGTCCTTCCCGGTGCTGCTCACCGTCGACACGCAGGCGCTCACCCCGACCGTGGCCGCGGTCTCGGACGGCTTCGTCAACGCGGCGGAAGCCGGCGTCTCGGCGGGCGTGCCGCTGTCGGTCGGTCAGATCGAGATCGGCGCCAACGTCACCGTCAGGATCAGCGGCATCGACGCGCTGTCGGCGACCAACCAGCCGCTCGAGCTCGATGTGCCGCGCGTCAACAACGAGCTGCGCCTGACGCCGCAGCTTCTCGGCCGGTTCAAGGACGGCACGCTCACGGTCACCGCGAGCCAGACCGACCTCGTCGGCAACGTCAGTGGCAACGGGACCCGCACGTTCGTGCTCGATCGCGGCGCGCCCGACGCGGTCGCGGTCGGCGAAATCTCGAACCGCTTCATCAGCGGTCTGGAAGCCCAGGCCGGCGTCCCGCTGTCGATCGGCTCGCCCGAGGCCAACGCAACGCTCGTCGTGCAGGTCAGCGGCCCGGGCGCGTCAGGCGGCACGGTCACGCAGACGATCGCGGCGGCGAACGGCGGCTACACCCTATCGCCCGCGCTGCTTGCGCAGTTCGGCGACGGCCAGCTCACCGTCTCCGCGGTTCAGACCGACGCCGCCGGCAACCAGAGCGCGGTCGCCACGCAGACCGTGACGCTCGCGCGCGGGACCAGCCTCGCGCCTCCGGGCATCGGCAACGTGACGGCCGACAACGTGATCAACGCCGTCGAGGAAGCGGCCGGGGTCGGCTTCACCCTCTCCGGACTCGAGACCGGCCTCACGCCGCGCGTCGTCATCGTCGGCGCCGGACCGAACGGCACCGACCTCGAACTCGCCGGCAGCAACGGCACCTACACGCTGACGCCGCAGATCCTGTCTGCGCTGACCGGAAGCAGCTTCACGCTCCGCGCGACGCACATCGACGAGGCCAACAACGTCAGCGCGGCAGACACGCGCGTGGTGGTTCTCGACGATGCCGCGCCGACGGCCGCAACGGGCTTCGCCGTGCGGCCGGCCGACGTCGTCAGCTCGGTCGGCGGCATCGTCGTCACCAACCGGCCGGTGTTCACCGTCACCGGCACGGGCGAACCGGGGAGCCGCGTCGACATCCTCGACGGCAGCACCGTGCTCGCGACCGGCACCGTCGCGTCGAACGGCAGCTTCGCGGTCGCCGTCACGCGGCCGCAGGGGCTGACGGCGCTCAGCGCGCGCCTCACGGACGCCGCCGGCAACGTCGGCGCCGCGACGAGCCCCATCTCGGTCATCGTCGACTCGGTGGCTCCGGGCCAGCCGACGATCGGCACGATCGCGGGCGGCAACGGCATCAACCTCGCCGAGCGCAACGGCGGCGTCGCGATCCAGCTCATCGGCGAGTCGGGCGCGACGTTCGCGGCCACGGTGACCGGACCCAGCGCGTCGGCGCCTGCCAACCAGCTCACGCTGCCGGTGTCGGTGACAGGCAGCACGCTCACGCTCTCGAAGGCGATCCTCGAAAGTTTCGCCAACGGCACGCTCACCGTCTCGGTGACGCAGACCGATTCCGCCGGCAACCGCAGCGTCGCGCGCACCGCGACCGTCGTGCTCGACGTGGTCGTGCCGGGCGCACCGACCGCTCTCGACCTCGCGGCGGCCGACGACACGGGCGCTTCGAACGCCGACAACATCACGGGCCAGACGAGCGGGCTCACCATCAGCGGCACGGCGGAAGCGAACGCGACCGTCCAGCTCTTCGACGGCCAGACGAGCCTCGGGACCGTCACCGCGAACGCCAACGGGCAGTTCACGCTCGACGTGTCTCTCGCGGCGGGCTCGCACAACATCACCGCGCGCGCGACCGACGCGGTCGGCAACGTCAGCGATGCGTCGGCGGCGCTCGTCGTCAACGTCGATACGACCGCGCCCAGCGCGCCGACCGGCCTCGACCTCGCGGCCGCGGACGACAAGGGCACGTCGTCGACGGACGACCTCACCAACCAGACGTCGGGTCTCACGATCAGCGGCACGGCCGAGCCCAACGTCCGCGTCGAGCTGTTCGACGGTCAGACCAGCCTCGGCATCGCGACCGCGGACGCGAACGGCAACTTCGCGCTCGACGTTTCTCTCGCGGCCGGCGCCCGCAGCATCACCGCGCGGGCGATCGACGTCGCGGGCAACGTCGGACCGGCTTCGGCGCCGCTCGCCGTCACCGTCGACACGACCGCGCCCGAGGCGCCGGCGGGGCTCGACCTTGCGGCCGCGGACGACAGCGGTGCATCGAACAGCGACAACGTCACCAGCCAGACGAGCGGCCTCACCGTCAGCGGCACGGCCGAAGCGGGATCGACGGTCGTGCTGCGCCGCGGCACCACCGAGCTGGGCACCGTCGTCGCGGACCAGAACGGCGACTTTACGCTCGAGGTGTCTCTGCCGCAGGGCACCCACGCGCTCACCGCCACCGCGACGGATCCGGCCGGCAACGTCAGCCCGGTGTCGACGACGCTCACGGTCACGGTGGACGCCGAGGCGCCCGCGGCGCCGGGTCTCCCTGATCTCGCCGCCGCCGACGATACCGGCAACCCGGCCGACAACGTCACCAGCGTCACGTCGGGTCTGACCGTCGCCGGCGTCGCCGAGGCAGGCACCACGGTCGCGCTGTTCGACGGTGCGACCCAGATCGCCACGGCGATCGCCGACGGGACCGGCGCCTACAGCTTCGAGCTCTCGCTCACCGAAGGCCAGCACGCGCTGACGACGCGCGCCACGGACGCGGCGGGCAACGTCGGTCCCGCCTCGCCGGTGCTCAGCCTCACGGTCGACGCGACGGCGCCGGCGGCGCCGGCGGCGCTCGACCTCGCCGCGGCCGACGACACGGGCCTGTCGTCCACCGACAACCTCACCAACCTGACGTCGGGCCTCACGATCAGCGGGACGGCCGAAGCCGGGTCGCGCGTCGACCTGTTCAGCGGGACGACGCTGCTCGGATCGGGCACGGCGAACGGCAGCGGCAGCTTCAGCATCGACGTGTCGCTTCCGGTCGGCGCGACCGCGATCACGGCGACCGCGACCGACGTCGCCGGCAACGTCAGCAGCTTCTCGACCGCGCTCGACGTCACGGTCGACACGACCGCGCCCGCGGCGCCGCTCGGCCTCGACCTCCCCGACGCCGACGACACCGGCAACCCGACCGACAACCTCACCGCGATCGCGGAAGGTCTGACGATCAACGGCACCGCCGAGGCGAACGCCCGCGTCGAGCTGTTCAGCGGCACGACCAAGCTCGGTACGACCACGGCGGGCAGCGACGGCGCGTTCAGCTTCACCAACGTCACCCTGCAGGAAGGCGCCAACAACCTGACGGCGCGCGCGGTCGACGCGGCGGGCAGCCAGAGCGTCGCTTCCGGCACGCTCACCGTCACCGTCGACACCTCGTTGCTCGACACGCGCGTCGGCACTGACGATCCCGAAAGCCTCGCGATCACCCCCGGTTACGGCACGCTCGACGGCCGCGGCGGGAACGACACGCTGACCGGTGCCGACCGCAACGACACGCTGATCGGCGGCCAAGGTAACGACAGCCTCGCCGGCGGCGCCGGCATCGACGTCGCCGTGTTCACGGGCAACGTCGACGACTACGACATCGCCGGCCTCGTCAAGGGCGCGACGGCGATCACGGTGGCCGACACCCGCAACGGCTCGCCCGACGGCACCGACACCATCCAGGGCGTCGAGAAGCTGCGCTTCGCCGACAAGACGGTGCTGATCGTCGGCAACGGCGGCTACGCCTCGATCCAGGCCGCGATCAACGCGGCCGCGGCCGGCGACATCGTCGTCGTCGGCGCCGGTGTGTGGGACGAGCGGATCACGATCGACAAGCCGATCTCGCTCTACGGCGTCCAGGCCGGCCAAGCCGCCTTCACCGGCGAGACCGCGCGCGGCGGCGCCGGCCACACCGGCGAAACCGTCATTGCGCCGAGCGGCGAGGGGGCGGCGATCACGCTGCTCGTCAACGGCCCGAACGCGTTGCACAACGTGACGATCGAAGGCTTCACCTTCGACAAGGACCAGACCGGCCTCACCACCGCGCAGCTCAAGAACGACGTGGTGATCGAGTTCGTCACCACGGCCCCGAGCAACGACGCCGCGCAGAACCGCATGGTGAACGTCGCGATCAAGAACAACGTGTTCGCCGACGTCTCGATGGACGCGATCACGGGTGTCGGGCAGCACCGCCAGGACCTGAAGATCGAAGGCAACGCCTTCCTCGGCAACAACAACGCGCTCCCGATCGACGGCACCCTCTCGGCCGCCATCGTGCTGGAGAATGTGGCCGACCCGCGCGACGCGTCGAACGAGGGTCTGTCGATCTCGAACAACCTCATCACCGGCTTCTACTTCGGCGCCTTCCTCGGCAACGTTAAGGCCGACGGCACGCAGCGCGCGGCGATCAACAACAACGTCGCGCGCGACGTCGTGCGCCTGTTCTCGTTCGACTACGACGCGAGCGACATCGACCTGCACGACAACTCGTTCGTCAATACGTCTGCGTTCAACGCGAACGTCATCGACGGCGCGAGCTACGGCTCGCTCAGCGCCTTCGCGCGCTTCTTCTACGTCGGGCTCGCCGACGGCTTCCGGAACATCCGGAACATCGACATCGACGACACGACGCTGGGCAACATCGGCTACCTCGTCGTCAATTCGCCGCTCCAGAACCCGGCGAGCACCGCCTACGGCGTCGTCAACCTCGTGATCGACGGCCAGGAGGTGGACTCGACGCCCGACGAGGCCGTCGGCCGCGTTTCGATCGGCGGCGACCTCGGCATTGCCATGGGCGGCGCCGGGTCCGACTTCATATGGGGCGCCGGCGGAAACGACACGATCAACGGTGGCGCGGGCAACGACGAGCTAGAGGGCGGCGCGGGCGACGACGTCGTGGACGGCGGTGACGGTTCCGACGAGATCAACGGCGACGCGGGCAACGATACGATCAACGGCGGTTCGGGCGACGACGACATCGAAGGCAAGGACGGCGACGACACGATCGACGGCGGTGACGGCTTCGACAACGCGGTCTTCGTCATTCCCACCGCGCTCTTCAATTCGCTGCGCGTCACGGAGGGTACCGGCGCCGACGCGGGCAGCCTGTTCATCGAGAACGTCAACGGTCAGACGGTCACGCAGCTGTTCCGCGTGCGGCCGGTGACCGGCGGCAGCGTCGAGGTTCAGGGGCTGAACGCGCTGGCCTCGCTCGGCACCGACACGATCGCGAACGCCGAGCGGATCGACTTCGTGGTCGACGGGCAGCCCACGACGAGTCTGTTCCTCACGCGCTCGAGCGGGGTTTTCAACGGAGTCGAGACCGCTCTCGGCACCTCGTTCGCAGACACGATCGACCTAGCGGCGCTTTACCCCACGGCCGGCACCGGGACGCCGCTCAACGCCAACGGGGGCTTCGGCAACGACACGATCGTCGGACATGCCGGCGCCAACAACATCGGCGGTGGCAGCGGAGCCGACAGCGTGTCGGGCGCCGGCGGCAACGATACGCTCGGCGGTAGTTTCGGCGACGACACGCTCGACGGCGGTGAAGGCAACGACAACGTCAACGGCCAATCGGGCAACGACGTCGTTCTCGGCGGCGGGGGCAACGATACCCTGTCCGGCAACGACGGTAACGACACGCTGAACGGCGGCGCCGGTGTGGACAACGCCAACTACGGCTTGCTCGCAGGCACGACGGGCTCGCTCCGCATGGTCGCGGGCACCGGTACGGACGCGGGCTTCTTCTTCGTCGAACGCGTCGACGGGCAGACGGTGCTCGAGCGCGTGGCGAAGATCACGCCGACCGGCACGGGATCGGCGACCGTCGAGGGGCTGGGGTCGGCGGCGGCGCTCTGGGGCACCGATACGGTGACCGCGGAGAACCTCAATTTCTTCATCAGCGGTGTGCCGGGCAGCGCCTTCGTCCGCATCGGCGTCTCGGCCAACGCGCCCGACACGGAGAACCGGGCGTTCATCGGCGGATCGATCCAGGACGACGCGATCGACTTCGCCGCGCTCTACCCGACCGCCAGCCCGGACCTGGAGATCAGCACGCAGGCCGGCTTCGGCAACGACACAATCGTCGGCCGCGACGGCTCGACGAAGGACTCGGCCAACTTCGCGCTGCCGGCGGGCACGCCCGGGACCTACCGCTGGGTGGCGGGCACCGGCGCCGATTACGGCAACGTCATCGTCGAGCGCGTCGACGGCGCGACCGTCGAGCAGGTGTTCCGCGTGTCGCGGGCGACTCCGGGCGGACCGGTCACCGTCCAGGGCCTCAACTCCGCGGCCCTATTCGGCACCGACACGGTCGCCGCCAATGTCGAACAGTACAGTTTCTTCACCGACCAGTCGTCGACGGGCGGCACCGGCTTCAACATCCTGATCAACACGCCGGCGCTTTCGAACGGGACGGCGACCGCATTCGGCTCGCCGCTCGCGGACGTCATCAACCTCGCCGCGCTTTACCCCAACTACGTGAACGCGAACCTCGGTGCCAACGGCAACCAGGGCAGCGATCTCGTGACCGGCAACGCCGGCAACAACTTCCTCGACGGCGGCATCGGCAACGACACGATCGACGGCGGCGCGGGTCGCGACACGGCGAACTTCTTCGTCGACAACCTGCCCGGCACGATGCGGTTTGTCGACGACCCGGAGAACGCGGGCAAGCTGCTCGTCCAGCGCGTCGACGGCGCGACGGTCGAGAACATGTACCGCGTCACGATCGGCACGGCGGGCACCGGCTCGGCGACCGTCGAGTCGCTCGGGTCTGCGGCGCACCTCGGCACCGACACCGTGACGAACGTCGAGGAGCTCAACTTCAACATCCGCTCCAACGGCGTGGGCCAGGGCACGGTGATCAACCTCGCCCCCCACGTGCCGATGCTAAACGGCGCCAACGCCTTCGTGACCGGCTCGGTCGTGGCCGACACCATCGACCTCCAGCAGCTCTATGCGGGGGCGCCGGCGAACGCGAACATCGGTGCTCGCGGCGATCGGGGCGACGACACGCTCCTCGGCACAAACGGCAACAACGGCCTCGGCGGCGAGCAGGGCAACGACATCATCGACGGGCGCGGCGGCATCGACAACGCGGATTACGCGCTCGTCGGCCGCACGGGCACCTTCTCGTTCGTCGCGGACGCGACGCCCGGCGTTTGGCTGGCGCGTCTCACCAACGGCACGACCGTCGAGGATCTGCTTCGGATCACCGTGACCGGGTCGGGAAGCGCCACGGTCGAAGGGATAAACTCGGCCGCGCACTTCGGCACGGACACGCTGACGAACGTCGAATACGTCAATATCTTCCACCAGGGCAGCCCCGGCCAATCGCTCCAGATCGGCGTCGGCCCGTCCGGCACCGACCAGCAGACGGGTGCGCCCTTCGCTTTCGGATCGGTCGCGAACGACACGATCGACATCCTGTCGCTGTTCCCCGGCTCGGGCTCGGGTGACCAGCGCAACGCCAACGGCAACGTGGGCAACGACATTTTCGTGGGCCACGACGGCGTCAACCGTTTCTTCGGCGACGCCGGAGACGACCGGTTCGAGGGCCGCGGCGGCAACGACGAGCTGTTCGGCGGCACCGGCTCCGACACCGCGGTGTTCCGCGGCAACCGCGCCGACTACACGGTGACGCGCTCGGCGCAGACCGGCAACATCATCGTCGTCGACAATCGGCCGGGGTCGCCCGACGGCACCGACACCGTAGACGGCTCCGGTATCGAGACGCTCCAATTCGCCGACATCAGCGTCGCGACCAACACGATCGGCGCGACGTACGGCGGCGGTGACGGCGCCGATCAGCTCGGCGGGTCGGGCGCCGGCGACACGATGGACGGCGGTGCGGGTGATGACGGCCTCTATGGGGCGGGCGGTGACGACACGCTGATCGCCGGCGCGGGCAACGATTACATCCAAGGCGCGGGTGGCAACGACACAGCGGTCTTCTCCGGCAACCGGTCCGACTACACCATCAATTACCTGGCCGGCGGCGCGGTGCAGGTGATCGATAACCGCGCCGGATCGCCGGACGGCACCGATTACGTGACGAACACCACGGACCGGCTGCAGTTCGCGGATCAGGTCATCGTGCTCGCGGGCACCCCGGGTCAGCAGTTCGATCCGATCGACTTCAACACGCCGGTGACCCTCACGGGCGGGGCTGGCGACGACTATCTGAACGGCGGCGTGGCGGCCGACATGCTCTCGGGCGGGGCCGGCGACGACAGCTTCTTCGCGGGCGACGGCAACGATACGGTGAACGGCGGCGACGGCGACGACGAAATGACCGGCTGGGCCGGCAACGACATGCTGATCGGCGGCGACGGAAACGACGTGGTGCGCGGCAACGACGGCGACGACTTTGTGCGTGCCGAACAGGGCGCCGATGTCATCGACGGCGGCGAGGGCAACGATGTCCTGATCGGTGGCTACTTCGGCGACCACGTCGCTCAGCCCGGCGACGGCGCCGACCTCGTCCAGGGCCGAGGCGGCAACGACCTGCTGCGCGGCGGCGACGGAAACGACACGCTTGAGGGGGGCGAAGGCGACGACAACCTGCGCGGCGACCTCGGCAACGACCTGCTCGACGGCGGTAACGGTCTCGATCTCGTGGCCTATCGCTACGACGCGTTCGGAGAGCCCGGCTTCAATCGA
>Ga0164290_1001800_pt1 | contig 23229 bp, 21 predicted proteins | sample Micstemetagenome_FD_108782 | JGI IMG/M metagenome (GOLD analysis project Ga0164290, IMG submission 108782) | Contaminated culture microbial community from soil near Moab, Utah, USA - Microcoleus steenstrupii SON62 (Illumina Assembly) | ecosystem: Environmental > Terrestrial > Soil > Soil crust...
TGGCGCCGATCAAAGGTGCCTGTCGCAGAAAACCGCCCCCGAAGATCGAAAATCTTGGTGCAAAACCCGACCAGCCGACCCTCGGAGCGCAACCAATCGCGACTTCTTCAGCAGCCTGTTAGCCGTCCTTGCCCACCGCTTGCGCCAGGCTGTGCGCGGCGGAACCGGGGCGCAGCGGTTTGGGCTGCGACGCGTGCGGCGCCCAGGCGGTAAGATTCAGAATCTGGAACGTGGCCGGCATGCGCCCGTCTTCGGCGTAGAGATCTTCGTAGATCGCCGCGGCGCGCAGCAGCGTCGAGCGGCGCGAGAAATCCTTGCGCCGTTCGGCGATCGCGTTCGTCTCGCCCATGCCGCGCAGATCGCGCATCAGATCGAGCGCGTTCTCGTAGCTGACCGTCAGCGTGTCGGCATCGACGACCGGCAGCGCGAAGCCCGCGCGCTGCAGCAACGCGCCTGCGTCCCGCACGTCGGCAAAGGGCGACACGCGCGGCCCCGCGCCGCCGCTTTCGGCGACTTCGGCTTCGATCAGCGCGCGGCGCAGCTCGGCCAGCGTGTCGCCGCCCAGAATCGCGCACAAAAACAGCCCGTCGGGTTTCAGCGCGCGCAGCACCTGCACCAGCGCGCCCGGCAGATCGTTGGTCCAGTGCAGCGACAGGCAGCTCACCACCAGATCGAAACTGCCGGGCGCGAAGGGCAGGAACTCCTCGTCCGCCACGCACACGCTGCGGTGGGCGAGGCTCCCGGCCGCGCACGGCCGCGCGCGCGCCGCGCGCATCATGCGCGCCGACAGATCGCACTGCACGATCAGTTCCGTGCCGGGCCGCTTGGCCAGCAGCGGCGCCATCAGCCCGGTGCGCGCGCCCAGATCGAGCACGCGCGGAAATTGCGGTTTCAGATCGTCGAGCCGCTCGGCCAGGCGCTCGGCCGCTTCGCGGAACAGAAAATCGTGCTCGGCAAAATGCCGCGCCGCGCGCTCGCGATGGCAGCGCACGATGCGTCGGTCGAAGACGAGCGGCGGCGATGGGACGGTCATGTCGCCCGAGTCGTAGCGTGTTTTGCGGCCGCGCGAAACGGGCTCGGGCAAATTCCGGCTGTTGACTTGGGCCGCGCGCGCGTGCTGCGATCTTCCGCTTTGCATCCGCTCGCCGATCTTTTTGCCCTTGCCGGACGCGCCGCGCGCATCGCGATCGACGCGGTGGTGCCGCCGCTGTGCCTCAATTGCCAGACGATCGTCGCCGCGCCCGGCGCTTTGTGCGCGCCGTGCTGGTCGCAGTTTTCCTGGATCGACCGGCCCTATTGCGAAAGCTGCGGGCTGCCGTTCGACTACGATCCGGGGTTCCTGGGCCGCACCGGCCTGCTGTGCGGCGCGTGTCTGTCGGCGCCGCCGCCGTTCGGCAAGGCGCGCGCGGCCTTGCGCTACGATGCGGCCAGCCGCGGCCTGATCCTGGCGTTCAAACATGCCGACCGCACGCATGCCGCGCCCGCTTTCGCGCGCTGGCTGGCGCGCGCGGGCGCCGATGTGCTGGCGGGCGCCGATCTGGTCGCGCCCGTGCCGTTGCACTGGACGCGGCTGGCGCTGCGCCGGTTCAACCAGTCGGCGCTGCTGGCCAACGCGCTCGCCCGCCACGCAGGCGTGCCGAGCGTGCCCGATCTGCTGGTGCGCCAGCGCCGCACGCCCGTGCAAGGGTCGCTCGGCCGGCGCATGCGCCAGCGCAATGTGCGCCGCGCCTTCAAGCTCGCGCCGCGCCATGCGGCGTTCGTGCGCGGAAAAATCGTCGTGCTGGTCGACGACGTGCTGACGACCGGGGCGACGCTCGGCGAATGCGCCAAGGCCCTGCGGCGCGCGGGCGCCGGCGAAGTGCGCGCGGTGACGCTCGCGCGCGTCGTGCGCCCCGGCGAGGGGCGGATCTAGCCGCATCGGGGCGCGCCTGCTAGGATCGCGCATCGTCTCCTTCCAACGCGAGCCTGCCATGGCGAAAATCGAAATCTACAGTTCGGCGTTTTGCGGCTATTGCGCGCGCGCCAAGCGTCTGCTGGACGCGAAGGGCGCCGCCTACGACGAATACGACGTGCTGGCCGATGCCAGCCTGCGCCCGGCCATGGAAGCGCGTGCGGGCGGCCGCACGTCGGTGCCACAGATTTTCATCGACGGCCGCCATGTCGGCGGCTGCGACGATCTCTACGCGCTCGACGCCGCCGGCAAGCTCGATCCGCTGCTCAAGGCCGCGTAACGCGCACCGCCGCCAAACGCTGGACCATCGCGGGCTTGGGCGCGTCGATAAAACCGTGCTCGTAGGCGACCACGCGCAAGGCCGACGCGAAGGCTTCCAGCAATTCGTTGTCGGCCAGCAGGAAATCGGGATTGCTCGGTTTGCCGTAGCGCTCGTTGCCGCGCGCGAAGGTTTCGTAGATCAGCGCGCCGCCCGGCGCCACGCTTGCGGCCAGCGCCGCGAACAGCGGACGGTGCAGATAGTTGGTCACGACGACTCCCGCAAATTGGCGGCCCGCAAGCGGCCAGGGCGATCCGTCTTCGAGGTCGGCGGCGATCGCCTCGAAATCTTCGAGCGCCGAGATATCGCGGTCGATCGCGGTGACTTTATGGCCGCGCGCGGCGAAAAACGTCGAATGTCGACCGCCGCCGGCCGCGACGTCGAGCACCCCGCCGCCAGCCGGCACGAGGGGCGCGTGCCGCACGACCCAGGCGGAAGGTTCTGGCGTCATGTGGGATTGGGGAAGGGGCATGGCTTGTCTTTGCGCCGGTTCGCCCCCAATTATAGGACATGATCGTCTTTAATCTGCAATGCGCCAAAAAGCACCGCTTCGAAAGCTGGTTCAAAGACGGCGCCGCCTTCGAACGCCAAGCCAAACGCGGCCTGGTCGAATGCCCGTATTGCGGCTCGGCGAAGGTCGAAAAAGCGCTGATGGCGCCGCGCCTGGCAGGCACCAAAAAATCGCGCAAGCGTGCGGACCCCGAAAATCTGCCGGCCGCGATGGGCCCGGACCATGCGACCGCCAAGGCGGCCGACTTGCACCGCCAGATGGCCGAATTGCGCCGGCATATCGAGACCAATTTCGACGCGGTCGGCGACAAATTTGCCGAAGAAGCGCGGAAAATCCACTACGGCGAAACCGAAAAACGCAATATCTACGGCCGGACCTCCGCGCAAGAAGCGCAGGAACTGCTCGACGAGGGCATCGAATTCGCGCCCGTCCCGTGGGTCCCCGACAAAAACGCGTGAGGCGCTGCCGGAGCATTTTCAAGTCGGGCGGAATCGCCCGACGACTCGGAAAATGCGGCAAAACAAATACCTAGAGCCATTGCCGTGAGCGCGCGCGAACGGAAATGGCTCTAGCGTTTGGCCATCGAGCGGCGCAGCGTCGCCATCGCCAGCAGCATGCGCGACGGCGCCGACGCCAGCGGCACAAACCCGAGCCGTCGATAGAGGCGCGCGGCATCAGCATTCAGCGCATCGAGCGCGACAAAATGTCCGCCGGTCAGATCCGCGACGGCGCGGCATTTGGCGAGTGCCTCGGCCATCAAATACGTGCCGAGGCCCTTGCCTTGCCGCGCGCTCGAAACCGCGACCATCGAAAGATAAATCGCGGGCACGGTTGGGAATCGCGGCAGCTTGCGCGCCGTTTCGGCAGGCAAAGCGGAGATATCGATCGCGTGCGGGGCAAGCGCAAAAAACCCGAAAATTTCGCTGCCGCCGGGTTCGCACGCGACATAGACGCGCGCATAGTCGATATCGGCCAGTTTGGCCGCCTGTTCGCGCAAATAGCCGTCGATCTGCGCGACGCCGCAAGCAAAGCCGCTGCGGTCGTGGCGTTGCCGGTCGAGCGGTTCGATCGCCAGCCGTCGCAGAAATGCGGCATCGACGCTCATTTGCGCGCTGCGATTTTCCCGTGTACGCGCATCAAATCGACCAGCGCCCGGCTCGGCGGCGCGTCCAATGCGCGCCGAAACGCGCCGATATCCTCGGCTGCAAGCCGCGTCGTTTCCAGGCGCGCAATGGTCTCGCGCGCGGCCTGGGCCGCATTGGCGACGATGAATTCCGACGCGTTAACGCCCTGCAATCGCGCCGCGCGCTCGATCAGTTTCTTGACCTCCGGCGAGGTGCGCTGCTCGAGGCGCGCCGTTTTTGCCGCGCCCTCGCGCAGATCGGGAAGGGGGATCACGTCGTCGCCTCGTTCGTTTGCCCGGGAAATCCCGTATCTCCAAATGTACGGGATTTCGCGGACAAACGCAATATGGCGCTACCCCTTGACCGCGAACGCCATGTAGTTGACGTCGAGATCGCGCGCGAGACGCCAGGTGTCGAGGATCGGGTTGAAGGCGACGCCCGTCAGGTGCGTGACGGCGAGGCCCGGTTTGCGCAAGGCGTCCGAAACTTCGCCGGGACGCACGAACTTTTTCCATTCGTGCGTGCCGCGCGGCAGCCAGCGCATCACATATTCCGCGCCCACGATCGCCAGCAAAAACGCCTTCGGCGTGCGGTTCAAGGTTGCAACCACCAGGGCGCCGCCCGGCCGCACCAGATCGCCGCAATTGCCCAAAAACAGCCCGACATCCGCGACATGTTCGACAACTTCGAGCGACAGCACGGCATCGAACTGCGCGCCGGCCGCCACAAGGTCTTCGGCCGTCGCGTGGCGATAGTCGATGCCAAGGCCCATGCGCGCGGCATGGTTGGCGGCGATGCCGATATTCTTGGCCGACGCGTCGATCGCGACGACCTGGGCGCCCAGGCGCGCCATGGGTTCCGCGACCAGGCCGCCGCCGCAGCCGATATCGAGCAGACGCAAACCGGCGAGCGGTTTTGGGCCCAGCGGATCGCGGCCAAAATGCTGCGCCAGCCGGTCGCGGATATAGCCAAGCCGCACCGGATTGAACTTGTGCAGCGGCTTGAATTTGCCGGCGGGGTCCCACCATTCGTCGGCCATCGCGGCAAAACGCGCGATCTCGGCCGGGTCGACCGAGGCGCCGATCGCGGCATCGGAATTGCTCGACATACTGCTCCTGAAACGGGTTTTGGCGATGTCTTGCCCTGGCGCGCCCAAACCTTTAGATAAGGCGCACGTCGCGCGCGGGCAAGAGCGTCGGCGACAACCCTTTCCCAAGCCTCTGGTCGGAATGGGATTTCTCGAAATTCTCTGGGATCGGAAAAATGGCGCGTCTGGTTCTCAAATTCGGCGGCACGTCGGTTGCGAATATCGAGCGCATCCGCAATGCGGCCGCCCACGTCCAGCGCGCGGTCGCTGCCGGGCACGAGGTTGCCGTCGTCGTGTCGGCCATGTCGGGCGTGACCAACCAATTGGTCGCGTGGGTCAACGAGATTTCCAAATTCTACGACCCGCGCGAATACGACGCGGTCGTGGCGACGGGCGAGCAGGTCACCAGCGGCCTGATGGCGCTGACGCTGCAGCAGATGGGTCTCAAGGCGCGCTCGTGGCAGGGCTGGCAGATCAAGCTGCGCACCGATGCCACGCACTCCAAGGCGCGCATCGAGGCGATCGATACCCAGACCCTCGCGGCGGCGATGTCGGCGGGCGAGGTTGCGGTGATCGCGGGCTTCCAGGGCGTCGCCGACGACGGACGCGTCACCACGCTGGGGCGCGGCGGGTCGGATACGTCGGCCGTGGCGCTCGCGGCCGCTTTGAAGGCCGATCGTTGCGACATCTATACCGACGTGGACGGCGTCTATACCTGCGATCCGCGCATCGTGACCAAGGCGCAAAAACTCGACAAGATCACCTACGAAGAAATGCTCGAAATGGCCTCGCTCGGCGCCAAGGTGCTGCAGACGCGGTCGGTCGAGTTGGCCATGAACCACCGCGTGCGCGTGCAGGTCCTCTCGAGCTTCGAGGACAAGCCCGGCACGATGGTCGTAGACGAGGAAGAGATCGTGGAAAAGCAAGTCGTCAGCGGAATCGCCTACAGCCGGGACGAGGCGAAAGTCACTTTGACCAAGGTCGCGGACCGTCCGGGCGTCGCGGCGGCCATCTTCGGCCCGCTTGCGGATGCGGCGATCAATGTCGACATGATCGTCCAGAACATCTCCGACGACCGCAAGGCGACGGACCTTACCTTCACGGTCGGCACGGCCGATCTCGACCGCTGCGTGAAGCTGCTGGGCGAACGCAAGGCGGAGCTTGGCTATGCCGAGATCAAGCCCGATCCCAACGTCGTCAAAGTGTCGGTCATCGGCGTCGGCATGCGCAGCCATGCGGGCGTCGCCCTCGCCATGTTCCGCACGCTTGCCGACAAGGGCATCAACATCCAGGTCATCTCCACGTCGGAGATCAAAATCTCCGTCCTCATCGGCGCGGAATATCTCGAGCTTGCGCTGCGTTCGCTGCACACCGCCTACGGGCTCGACGCGGTATGAGCGCGGAGCCAAAAGCCAGACGCACGCTCGACCGCTTGTGGGCGCGCGGCAACGCGTTTTTGGGCACCAAGGTCGCGATCATGGGCGGCGCCATGACGTGGGTTTCCGAGCGCAACCTGGTCGCCGCGATTTCGAATGCGGGCGGCTTCGGCGTGCTGGCCTGCGGCTCGATGAAGCCCGCCATGCTCGCGGCCGAGATCGAAGCGACCAAGCTGCTCACGCGCGAACCTTTTGGCGTTAATCTGATCGTCATGCACCCGGAACTGGCGGAACTTGCGCGCGTGTGCGTCGCGGCCAAGGTGGGGCATGTGGTGCTGGCCGGCGGCATGCCGCCCGCCGAAACGGTCAAGATTCTGAAAGACGGCGGCGCCAGGATCGTGGGCTTCGCGCCCGCCTTGGTGATCGGCAAAAAACTCGTGCGCTCGGGCATCGATGCGCTGGTCATCGAGGGCATGGAAGCGGGCGGGCATATCGGCGCCGTGTCCACGGCCGTGCTGGCGCAGGAAATCCTGCCCGCCATCCGCGACGTGCCGGTGTTCGTGGCCGGCGGCATCGGGCGCGGCGAGGCGATCTTGTCGTACCTGGAGATGGGGGCGGCCGGCGTGCAGCTCGGCACGCGCTTCGTGTGCGCGCACGAATGCGTGGCGCATCCCAATTTCAAGCAGGCCTTCATTCGCGGGGCCGCGCGCGACGCGGTCCCCTCGGTGCAGCTCGATCCGCGCTTCCCCGTGATCCCGGTGCGCGCATTGGCCAACAAAGCGACGGCCGATTTCATGGCCAAACAGCGCAGCGTGATCGACAGCGTGGATCGCGGCGACCTCGACATGAAAGCGGCCCAGCTCGAAATCGAGCATTTCTGGGCGGGCGCTTTGCGCCGTGCGGCCGTCGACGGCGACGTCGAAAACGGCTCGCTGATGGCGGGCCAGTCGGTGGGCCTCGTCACGCGCGCGCAATCGACGGCCGACATCGTGGGCGAACTCGTCGGCCAGGCGCTGGCGGCCCTGGTCGCGCGCGACGCGGCGGCGGAAGCCGGAGCCGCGTGATGCAGACGGCGCTCGGGCCCGGTGCGACGCGCCGCCTGCTCAAGCGCCTGCGCGACATGATGGCGGCCTCGGGCACGGCCCAGCAGCGCCTCGACCGCATCGTCAAAATCATCGCCGCCGACCTCATCGCGGAGGTGTGCTCGGTCTATGTCATGCGCGCGGGCCAGGTGCTGGAGCTGTTCGCGACCGAGGGCCTCAACCCGGACGCGGTCCACAAGACGCGGCTGCGCGTGGGCGAGGGCCTGGTCGGCGAAATCGCGCAGACCGCGCGCACGTTGGCGCTGGCCGACGCGCAGTCGCATCCCAATTTCGCCTACCGGCCCGAAACGGGCGAGGAAATCTACCATTCGCTGATGGGCGTGCCGATCCTGCGCGCCGGCCGCACGCTGGGCGTGCTGGTGCTGCAAAACCGCACCTACCGGGAATATACCGACGAGGAAGCCGAGGCGCTGCAGACCGTCTCGATGGTGCTGGCCGAACTTGTGGCGGCGGGCGAACTGGTCGGCCATGCCGAGATGCTGCGCATCGACGATGCGGGCACGGGCGCCACCGACCGGATCGAGGGCATGCCGCTCAACGACGGCATCGCGATCGGCACGGCCGTTTTGCACCAGCCGCGCGTGACGGTGCGCCAGATGGTCGCCGACGATCCGCAGGCCGAAACCAAGCGCCTGCGCGAGGCGATGAGCGGCATGCGCACCGACATCGACCGCATCTTCCAGACCTCGGGCTTGGCCGAGGGCGACGAGCGCTGGGAGATTCTCGAAGCCTACCGCATGTTCGCCGAGGATCGCGGCTGGCTGCAGCGCATCAGCGAAGCGATCGAAACGGGCCTCACGGCCGAAGCCGCCGTGCAGAAAGTGCAGGAAGACAACCGCGCGCGCATGGCGCAGATCGCCGATCCCTATTTGCGCGAACGCGTCGCGGATTTCGACGATCTGGCCAACCGCCTGCTGCGCCACCTCACCGGCGACCGCACGGCGGCCGATGCGGGCGATCTGCCCGACGACACGGTGCTGGTCGCGCGCACGCTGGGGCCGGCCGAACTGCTCGAATACGACCGGCGCAAATTGAAGGGCGTGGTGCTCGAAGAAGGCTCGCCCACGGCGCATGTCGCGATCATCGCGCACGCGCTCGATCTGCCGATGGTCGGCTGCTTGCCGGGCCTCGTCGGGCGCGTCGAGGCGGGCGACACGATCGTGGTCGACGGCGGCTACGGCCAGGCGATTTTGCGCCCCAGCGACGACGTGCGCGAAACCTTTGCGGCCGCCATCCGCCAGCGCGAAGCGCTGCGCCAGGGCTATGTCGCGATCCGCAAACTGCCGGCCGTCACCAAAGACGGGTCGCCGGTTTCGCTCAACATGAATGCCGGTCTGGTCATCGACATCGACAATCTGGCCGAGAGCGGCGCCGACGGCGTGGGGCTCTACCGCACCGAGATTCCGTTCATGATCCGCACCTCGATGCCCGACGTGGTCGAGCAGACGGATCTCTACCGGCGCATCCTCGACCGCGCGCAGGGGCGCCCTGTCGTGTTCCGCACCCTCGATATCGGGGGCGACAAGCTGCTGCCCTACATGGAAAACACGCTGCAGGAGAATCCCGCGATGGGCTTGCGCGCGGTGCGCTTGACGCTCGAGCGGCCCGCGATCCTGCGCGAGCAGGTGCGCGGGCTGCTGCGCGCGGCCGGCGGGCGGCGGCTCGATCTGATGTTTCCCATGGTCGCCACCGTTGCCGAGTTCGACGCGGCCAAGGATCTGGTGCAGATCGAAATCGCGCGCGAGCGCAAGCGCGGGCGCGTGCTGCCCGAGCCCGTGCATATCGGCACGATGATGGAAGTGCCCTCGCTCTATTGGCAATTGCCGCAGCTGCTCAAACGGATCGATTTCCTGTCGATCGGTTCCAACGATCTTCTGCAGTTTTTCTTCGCGTGCGATCGCGGCAATCCCGAAATGGCCGGACGCTACGACGCGCTCTCGCCGCCCGTACTGCGCTTTTTGCGCGCCATCGCTGCCGAGTGCGATGCGGCCAACGTGCCGGTGGCGCTGTGCGGCGACATGGCCAGCCGTCCGCTCGAAGCGATGGCGTTGATCGGCATCGGATTCCGGCGACTCTCGATGCCGTTCCCGTCGATCGGACCCGTCAAGGCGATGGTGCGCAGTCTGGATTTGCCGCCTTTGGCCAAGTACTTGGACGTGCTTTGCCGGTTGGCCGATCCGTCGGTGCGCAAAAAATTGACCGATTTTGCGCGGGACCATCAAATTCCGGTCTGACCGAAATTTTTGCGTCGCAGCAAGGAGTTGCCCGTTTTCGGGCAATTTGCTACAAAGAGCGTGGAATACCGCAAAAAAGACCGCCCCATCCGGTTGAAAACAGGACGCATGCGCGTGGCGAGCGACAGAAAACTGGTTGCGCCCGAATCCCGCACCGCCGTCGGCACGGCGTCGCGCGCGGGCGCGAGCGTGGGCGAGTTGCTGCGCGCCGAGCGCGAACGGCGCGGCTGGCAAATCGTCGATATCGCGCGCCAGCTCAAAATTCGCCGGCTGATGCTGGATGCGATCGAAACCGGCCGCCACCAGGATTTGCCGCGCGGCGCGTACGCGGCCGGCTTCGTGCGCGCCTATGCCGATTTTCTGCAGCTCGACAGCGCCGAACTCGTGCGCCGTTTCCGCAGCGAGTCGAGCGGCCTCGAAGAGCGCGCCGAACTCACGTTCCCGACGCCGATCAACGAAACGCGCCTGCCGGGCTCGCTTGTGGTCGCAAGCGCGCTGCTGGCGGCCGTGCTTGCCTATGGCGGCTGGTACTACTACACGCTCGACAACCGCACGCCCGCCCAGCGCATCACGGCCGTGCCCGAAACTTTGGCCGCGCGCGTGCCCGCCCCTGAACCGCTGCCGCCGCGCGTGCAGCCTTTGTCGTCGGGCGAAGCGCGCGCGGGCGCCTTGCCGCAGCCCCAGCCCTCGCCCGCGCTCGAACCCGCAGCGCCGCTGCCGCCCGCAGCCTTCGTGCCGACGCCCGCAGGCGCCGCGCAGCTTGCGGCGGTCCCGGCACCCGCCGGCGCGCCGGCGATCGAAGGGCCCCGCAGCTTCGGCGAAACCCAGGAAGGCCGCATCGTCATCCGCGCCACGTCCGATAGCTGGACGCAAATCCGCGACGCGGCCGGCAACGTGGTGTTCTCGCGCATCCTGCGGCCGGGCGAAAGCTACAACGCGCCCGACCGCGACGGCCTCAATCTGTGGACCGGCAATGCGGGCGGGCTCGACATTCGCGTCGATGGGCGGCTGGTGCCCGCGATCGGCCGCGTGGGCTTCGTGCAGCGCGGCGTGCCGCTCGATCCCGTGCGCCTGATTGCCGGAACGGCGGCGCCCGTCGAATCGGCCGTGCCCGCCCGCCCTGCGCCCGCACCCGCCAATCCGGGTCCTGCGCAAGCGCCGGCCCAAACGGGCGGCTCGCCTGGATAAGGCCGGTTGGGGTATAAAGGGCGCGTCCTTCACCAGCCCGTTGCGAGTGCGCGCATGACGATCCGTCCCTATCGCCAGATCCATCGCCGCAAATGCCGCCAGATCATGGTCGGCAAAGTGCCGGTCGGCGGCGATGCGCCCATCACCGTGCAGACCATGACCAACACGCTGACATCGGACGTGGCGGCCACGGTCGCGCAGATCGACGCGTGCGTCGCGGCGGGCGCGGACATCGTGCGCGTCTCGTGCCCGGACGAAGAGTCGACCGCCGGCCTCAAAGCGATCGTGCGCCAGGTGTCGGTGCCGCTCGTGGCCGACATCCATTTCCACTACAAGCGCGCGATCGAAGCGGCCGAGGCGGGGGCCGCGTGCCTGCGCATCAATCCCGGCAATATCGGCTCCAAGGCGCGCGTGCGCGAAGTGGTGCAGGCCGCCAAGGACCATGGCTGCTCGATCCGCATCGGCGTCAATGCGGGTTCGCTCGAACGCGAACTGCTGGAAAAATACGGCGAGCCGTGCCCAGAAGCGATGGTCGAAAGCGCGCTCAACCACGCCAAATATCTCGAAGACGAAGATTTCCGCGAATTCAAGATCAGCTGCAAGGCGTCGGACGTGTTCCTGGCCGTCGCCGCCTACCAGCAATTGGCCGAGGCTTGCGACTATCCCTTGCATCTTGGCATCACCGAAGCGGGCGCGTTGCGCATGGGCACGGTCAAGTCGGCGATCGGCTTGGGCTCGCTTTTGTGGGCCGGGATCGGCGACACGATCCGCGTGTCGCTGTCGGCCGATCCGGTCGAAGAAGTGAAGGTCGGCTACGATATGCTGAAGGCATTGGGCCTGCGGCGGCGCGGCGTGACGGTCATCGCGTGTCCCTCGTGCGCGCGCCAGCAGTTCGACGTGATCAAAACGGTCGAACGCCTGGAAGAACGCCTGAGCGCCATCACCGTGCCGATGACGCTGTCGGTGATCGGCTGCGTCGTCAACGGCCCCGGCGAGGCGCGCGAAACCGATATCGGGTTCACCGGCGGCGGCAACGGCACGCACATGGTCTATGTCGCGGGCCAGCAGGACCACCGCCTGAAAGACGGCGACATCGTCGAGCATCTGGCCGCCATGGTCGAAAAACGCGCGGCCGAAATCCTGGCGCGCGAAGCGGCCGACAAGGCCGCCGCCCAATGAACTTGCGCGCGGCCTTGCCGACGCCGTTGTAGCGAGGCTGGCGATGGAGCCGCATGCGGCGCGCGCCCGTTTGGGCGTCGTGGGCGCCAATCACCGTTCGAGTGCCGCCGCCACGCGCGACGCTTTGTTCGTGCCGGAGGCCGAACTGCGCGGCGCGCTGGCGGACCTGCGCCGGGCGGGGATCGTCCAGGCGCTGCTGATTTCGACCTGCGACCGCGTCGAGGTGCAGTTCGCGCATGGCGAGCCCGCGATCGCGGCGGCAGGCGTGCGCGCGCTTTTCGAGCGGCGCCTTGGCCGCGCGCCGGGGCGCGAGCTCTACCTGCACCAGGACGCGGCGGCGCTTGCGCACATCTTCGCGGTCGCCTGCTCGCTCGACAGCCAGGTAATCGGCGAGCCGCAAGTGCTGGGCCAGCTCAAGGCCGCGCACGCGCTGTCGCGCGAAATGGGCATGGTGGGGGCCGAACTGGAAACCGCGCTGGCGCACGCCTATTCGGCCGCCAAACGCGTGCGCAGCGAAACCGCGATCGGCGAACGGCCGGTATCGCTGGCCGCCGCCGCCGCCGCGGTCGCGCGCGACGTGCACGGCGACATGGCGCGCTGTGCGGGCCTGCTGGTCGGCATGGGCGAGATGGGCGAATTGCTGGTCGAACATTTCAAGCGCGCGGGCCTTTCGCGCCTGGCGGTCGCGGCCCCGTCGGCGGCGCGCGGCGGCGAACTTGCGCGGCGCCTTGGCGCACACCATGTGCCGTTCGAGGAGGTCGCGGACGCGCTCGCCAACGCCGATCTGGTCGTCACGGCGCTGGGTACCGGGCGCATCGCGATCGACGCGGCGGCGGCGCTGGCCGCCCTCAAAAAACGCAAACGCCGGCCGATTCTGTTTCTCGATCTGGGCGTGCCCGAGGACGTGGCGCGCGACGTCGAGAAAATCGACGGCGCCTACCGCTACGGCATCGACGATCTCGAAAGTCTGGCGCTCAAAGGGCGCGACGCGCGCGAAGCGTCGCTTGGCGAAGCGGCGGCCATCGTCGCGGCCGAGCTCGCGCATTTCGAGCGCGCGCTCGCGGCCCGCGAAGCCTCCGGCGCCATCGTCGCGCTGCGCCGCCATTTCGAGGCCGAACGCGCGCGCGTGCTGGCCGAAAAGCCGGACGATCCCGCGCGCGCGACCGAACTGCTCGTCCACCGCCTGCTGCACGGGCCAACGTCGCTGCTGCGCGATCTTGCCGCCAGCGACCCCCTCGCCCGCACCCAAGCCGAGGCGCTGTTTGCGCGCGCCTTCGGCCTCGACAAACCGGAGAACAAGTCGTGAGTTTCGAAGCCAGCCTCGACAAGGTCGTGTTCCGCTTCCGCGAACTGGGCGACATTCTGTCCAGCGGCACGGCCGATTCGAAAAATCTCGCCAAACTCTCCAAGGAATATTCGGACCTTGGACCCGTCGTGGCGTCGATCGAGACGCTGGCCAAGGCGAGGGCCGAGATGGCCGAGCTCGAAGCCTTGCGCGCGTCCGACGATGCCGAGATGCGCCAGATGGCCGAGCAGGAGTATTTCGCGCTCAAAGCGCGGCTGCCCGAGATGGAGCGCGATCTGCAGGCCATGCTGCTGCCCAAGGACGCGGCCGACGAAAAAAACGCGATCCTGGAAGTGCGCGCCGGGACCGGCGGCGACGAAGCGGCTTTGTTCGCGGCCCAGCTGTTCCGCATGTACCAGCGCTACGCCCAGCTGCGCGGCTGGCGCTTCGAGGCGATGGAAGTGGGCGAGACCGGCCTTGGCGGCTATCGCGACGCGACGGCGAACATTTCGGGTGCGGGCGTGTTCGCGCGCCTCAAATTCGAATCGGGCGTGCATCGCGTGCAGCGCGTGCCGCAGACCGAGGCGAGCGGGCGCATCCACACCTCGACCGCGACGGTCGCCGTGCTGCCCGAGGCCGAAGAGGTCGACGTGCAGATCGAGGACAAGGATCTGCGTATCGACATTTTCCGCTCGAGCGGTCCCGGCGGCCAGTCGGTCAACACGACCGACAGCGCCGTGCGCATCACGCACATGCCGACCGGCATCGTGGTGCAGCAGCAGGACGAAAAATCGCAGCACAAGAACAAAGCCAAGGCGATGAAGATTCTGCGCGCGCGCATCTACGAGGCCGAGCGCGCGCGCACCGACGCGCTGCGCGCCGCCGACCGCAAGGGCCAGGTCGGCTCGGGCGACCGGTCGGAGCGCATCCGCACCTACAACTTTCCGCAGGGGCGGGTCAGCGACCACCGCATCAATCTTACGGTCTACGAAATCGACAAGGTGATGGAGGGCGAACTCGACCGCTTCGTCGACGCGCTGATCGCCGAAGACCGCGCGGCCAAGCTCGCGGAACTGGGCTAGCGTGGCGGCGACGCGCCTGGATGCGTTGCTGCGCGACCTGGCGGCGCAGTTCGCGGCGTCGGGCCTCGACAATCCGCGTCTCGAAGCGCGGCTGATCGCGGGCCTCGCCAGCGGGCTCGCGATCGAATCGATGGTCGCCCATCCCGAGACGCCGATCGACGGCGACGCGCATGCCTACGCGCAGGCGCTTGCCGAAGCGCGCGTGCAGGGCGCGCCGATGGCGTATCTTGCAGGGCACAAGGAATTTTGGAGCCTCGATTTTGCGGTCAGCCACGCGACACTCGTCCCGCGCCCCGACAGCGAGATTCTGGTGGCCGCCGCTTTGGAATTTGCCGCCGATTTCGGGTTTGCGGGCCGCGCGCTCGATCTTGGCACGGGCTCGGGCTGCTTGCTGCTCGCGTTTTTGTCGGAGCGGCCGCACGCGGTCGGGCTCGGGCTGGATGCGAGCGTCGAGGCGCTGCAACTCGCCGCCGACAATGCGCGCGCGCTAGGGCTGGACGGGCGCGCCGATTTTGTCGCCTCGAACTGGACGTCGGCGCTGGCGCCCGCGTTCGATCTGGTCTTCGCCAACCCGCCTTACATTCGGGCGGGCGACATCGACGGGCTGGCGGCGGGGGTGCGCGACTACGAACCGCGCGAGGCGCTCGACGGCGGCGCGGACGGGCTTGCGTGCTATCGCGCCATCCTCGACGATCTGCCGCGCGTGCTGGCGCCGGGGGCTTGCGTGTTTTTCGAAGTCGGCCAGGGACAGGCGGGCGACGTTGCGGCGCTGTGCGCCGAGGCGGCCCTGATCCCGGTCAAGATTTTCCGCGACCTTGCGGGCATCGAGCGCTGCGTGGCCGCGCAAAAAATCCGCTTGGACTGAACGGCAGGCAAGGCTCGGCCGTTTGCAATTGAAGTTCGAGTCTTCGCCGAATCGTCAATCGGCCTCGGTCGTCGACGCCGTCATGAGAATCTTCCGGCAAGTGGCGGCTCGTGCGGCAAGGGCATCGCAAAGCCGCTGAAGAACTGCGTTGTCGAGCCCGTCGGCCCGAGCCGTCTTGACGATTTCGGCCAGTGCGTCGGGAAGCCGCTCGGCGAGGTCGAGGCATTTCGTGCGTACCTGCTCCTCGTCCAGTCGAACCGATGACGCCAATTTTTTCCATTGCCGCAGCGAGATATCGTCGAGGAGATATTTGCCCCCGATTTTCATCGCCAGGCGGAGCTTTTTGGAATCGAAGCCGTAGGGCAGCGTGCTGGCAATATCGTAAAGCGGTGCGAGACGGGCGCGTCCGCCCGCACCGATCAGCACGGAATAGTTCTTCGCGTGAGCATCCGTCCCGCCGATGAGCCAGTTGAGCGCGAGCGCCTGAACGAATGTCCAGACATCGTCGATCGGGCGGCTGGAATAGGTTCGCAGAAGTTCGACGATCGGCGGCACTCCCGGCCCGCCTTCATTCTCGTATCTTCCGGTCGGCGGCAGTCCCAGCGCTTGGCACATGTCCTCCTGGTGCAGGCGACGGATCGTATCGCCTGAGCGCACGCGGTCGTAGCGCTCGACGACGATCGCGACCTCGCCCTCGAACACGCGGACTTGGCTCGCGGCGGCAGGCAAGCCAAGTGCGCGCGCCAGCGCGAGGCAGACATGCTCGTTTTCGGCATGCCCGTCGAAGGCTTCGTTCGGCGGTTTGACGATATGCGTGGTGGGGGCTCGTCCCGACGGGACTCCCCAGCGGCCATTCTCGAAGAGGAAGGCTGTTTTGGGTTGCGCGCCCGCAAGGCTGAACTGGCCGGCATCGCGCGCAATGCGCCATGCCGCCTGGTCTTTGCGCAAGACGCGGATGCGCGCCGCGATATCCTTGTCGTCGAGCCATTCGACCTGCCCGGCGGGCTGCGTTCGAAGGGCGTCTGCGCGTTCCGGCTGGACGATCTGGATGGCGCCGGCGCAGTCCTCGCCGACATGGGCAAGCAGCGCGAACGGATTGCGCGGCGAGACCTGGAAGCGCTGCCCCCAGCGGGCCAGGATGGCCTCGTTGTCGGGGAGAAGGCCCGACAGCCAGGGTTCGATCTTGGCGTGCTCGTACTCGGCGACGACGAGCGGCATCGAAAGCGAGAGCGGATAGGCGTCCGGTATCCGACGCCAGTCGGCGTCGTAGGCGAGCGCGAGGCGCGCGCGCTTGTCCTTGCGGATCTCGCCCATGATCCGACCATCGACGATGATCGCGAGATGATCGGTCATGGGCGGCGCCCCTTTGCGGCATCGACGACGGCGTCGATGTCGATCGGTGCCACGCTGCTGTCCTTGCGCTTAGCCGCGTCGCTGCCGCCATCTGCGGCCAGAGCGAGGTCGAGGGCGGCAAGCGTGCGCAAGACGAGCCCCAGCTCCGCCCGCGCCTTCCCATGCTCGATGGCCACGATCCATTGGCGGCCGACGCCGACGCGGCTGGCCAGATCGGTCTGTTTGAGGCCGAGATGGCGGCGCTGCTGGCGAATGACCAGCCCGAGGTCTAAAGGCGTTCGAATATACATGGCGCTTTGTCCGATTGTCGTCGTTCGCGGACAATATAGCAATGTCGCCGCTCGACGACAAGCAGGAAAGTCGCTGATCACCGACATTCAGGCTCCGAAATTACCGGGATTGAACCGCGAAAGCTCACGTCGCTTTTGTCGTGCAAAAAATCCGCTTGGAGCGAGCGGCCGACAGGGCTAGGTTGAATGCAATTGAAGTGTCGGCCTTGCACTCGATGCGGGCGACACGCGGTCGGGAGCGCTGCCATCAGTGCCGCTCCCCGTCGTTTTCGAAAACCGGCTTTGGCGATGCGGGCGGGCGCAGGCGTGCGCGCCCGCAAACTTTTTTCTCAAGAGGACGACATGAAACGGCAACGAAATCGCGGACATGGCGGCGGCGGGGGCGGCGGCCACAGCAACAATTATCGCGGCGGCGGCGGCGGAAATTCGGGCGGCGGCGGCGGCAATCGTCCCAACGTGCCGTTTCGCGCGCAAACATTCGATTCGAACGGCCCGGACGTGCGCATTCGCGGCAACGCCTATCAGGTGCTGGAGAAATATCTCGCGTTGGCGCGCGACGCGTCGGCCAGCGGCGATCGCATCGCCGCCGAAAATTTCTACCAGCATGCCGAACATTATTTCCGCCTGATCAACGCCAACCAGGAGCCCTATCCCCAGCAGCGCCCGCAAGGCAATCTGCAGCAGCAGGCCGCGTATTCGGGCGATCCCAATGCGGGGCAAACGCCGCCGCCGACCGGCGCCGATCTGCCGGGCGTGGGGCCGCAGCCGGGCCCGATCGTGGTGCACACCAACCAGCCGCAGCCGCCGCAAAGCGACATGCTCGCCGCTGGCCCGGTGCCGTCTTTCATGGGCAACACGCCCGAAGACGGCCGCAGCTAGATCCGTTCGATTTTGTCGCCTGCGGCAATCCGGCCGCCGGCGACGATTTCGGCATAGACGCCGCACTCGATGTGGCGGAAACCGTCCTGCAGCAGGCGCGGCACGTTCATGTCGCGCGCGGCCGTTGCGGGATCGACATTGGTTGCAGGACACCGGTCGATGCGCTCGAGCACGCGCAAGCGCGCGCTGCCGATCGCAAGCTCCTGGCCCACCCAATCGAATTCTTCCCAGGCCCGGCCGCCCGCGAAATAGAGATTGGCGCGAAAGCGCAGCGGATCGACGGGTGCCCGCGCCACGCGTTCGATGTCGGCCACGCTCGCAAGCCCGATCAGCGAGACGACCTTGCGCGCCGTATCGGAAAACATATGGCCCGGCGCTTCGACCAGTTTGGGCGCGCCGCGCGATTCCGCGCCCATGAAGGCCGCAAAAAACTGCTCGATCACCATGCGGCCGTTTTGCGTGGAGATGTCGGCGCGCGCCACTTGGCGGCCGTCGCGCTCGATCGCCAGAACGTTTGTGGCGTCGTCGAAAACGGTGCGCAGCTTGGCCAGCCGCTCGTTTTTGGCCAGCATCAAAAAATTGTGCTTGGGCATCCAGCTTGGCGCCGAAATGTCGAATGGCGTGGAACCGTGCGCCAGCGCAAAACGCCGGTCGCCCGGCAATCCTTGGCCCGGCGACAATGTCGCAGCGGGCAGTTTCTCGGGGCTCAAACCCTTGACCGGGTAGCGGTAGATCTGCGCGATTTCGTGGCTCATGGCGCCACCCTACAGCGCCGATTTGCGGCGTCAACAGACGCGACGCGCGAGGGCTTGCGGGCTTCGTTTTGGGTAGCCATATCGTTTGCGGGGATGCTTGCGGCCAAGGTCCCCGGCTTGTCTGTCCGCCCGATTCGGGGGACCAACAGAAGGACGCCCGTACCATGGATTTGAACAAATATACCGAGCGCGCCAAGGGCTTTTTGCTCAATACGCAAACCCTGGCCCAGCGCAGCGCCCATCAGCGCGTGACGCCCGAGCATCTGCTCAAAACGCTGCTCGACGATCCCGAGGGTCTGGCGGCCGGGCTGATCAAGTCCGCCGGCGGCGATGCCGGCGCCATCGCGCGCCAAATCGACGCCGCGCTGGCGGGCATCCCCAAAATCGAGGGCAGCGGTGCGGGCCAGATCTATCTGACGCCCGAGCTTGGCAAGGTCTTCGAGCAGGCCGAGACGATCGCCAAAAAGTCGGGCGACGATTTTGTCACGGTCGAACGCCTGTTGCTGGCGCTGGCGCTGCAAAAAGGCACGCAAGCCGCCGACGCGCTCGCCAAAGCCAAAGCGACCCCCGAGGCGCTGAACCGCGCCATCGAAGATCTGCGCAAGGGCCGCAAAGCCGATTCGGCCTCGGCCGAAGACCAGTACGACGCGCTCAAGAAATACGCGCGCGACCTCACCCAGGCCGCGCGCGACGGCAAGCTCGATCCCGTCATCGGGCGCGACGAAGAAATCCGCCGCACGGTCCAGGTGCTGGCGCGCCGCACCAAAAACAATCCGGTGCTGATCGGCGAGCCGGGTGTGGGCAAAACCGCGATCGTCGAGGGGCTCGCGCAGCGCATCGTCAATGGCGACGTGCCCGAGTCGCTCAAAGACAAACGCCTGCTGTCGCTCGATCTGGGCGCGATGATCGCGGGCGCCAAATATCGCGGCGAATTCGAAGAACGCCTGAAAGGCGTGCTGGCGGAAATCGCGGCGGCCCAGGGCGACGTGGTGCTGTTCATCGACGAGCTGCACACGCTTGTGGGGGCGGGCAAAGCCGACGGGGCGATGGACGCCTCCAACATGCTGAAGCCAGCGCTCGCGCGCGGCGATCTGCATTGCGTGGGCGCCACCACGCTCGACGAATACCGCAAGCATGTCGAAAAGGACGCGGCGCTGGCGCGCCGCTTCCAGCCCGTCTTCGTCGCCGAACCCACGGTCGAGGATACGGTTTCGATCCTGCGCGGCCTCAAGGAAAAATACGAACTGCACCACGGCGTGCGCATCACCGACGGCGCCATCGTCGCGGCGGCGACGCTGTCGAATCGCTATATTTCCGAGCGTTTCCTGCCCGACAAGGCGATCGACCTGATCGACGAGGCGGGCAGCCGCATGCGCATGGCGGTCGACAGCAAGCCCGAATCGATCGACGAAATCGACCGGCGCATCCTGCAGCTTAAAATCGAGCGCGAAGCCTTGAAGCGCGAGACCGATGCGGGCTCCAGGGACCGGCTCGACAGGCTGGAGGGCGAATTGCGCGAACTCGAGGCCAAATCGGGCGAGCTCACGCGCCAATGGCGTTCGGAAAAAGAAAGCCTGCAGGGCGGCCAGCGCCTCAAGGAGCGGCTCGACGCCGCGCGCGCCGATTTCGAAGCCGCCCAGCGCAAGGGCGACCTCGCGCGCGCCTCCGAGCTCAAATACGCGACGATTCCCGAACTCGAAAAGCAGCTTGGGGTCGGGCGCGCTGCGGCCGCAAACGGGCCGCGTTTGCTCAACGAAGAAGTGACCGAAGCCGACATCGCGGCGGTGGTGTCGCGCTGGACGGGCGTGCCGGTCGACAAAATGCTGTCGGGCGAACGCGAAAAACTTCTGGCCATGGAAGCGACGCTGCAATCGCGCGTTGTCGGCCAAAACGAGGCCGTGGCGGCGGTCGCCGAGGCCGTGCGGCGCGCGCGCGCAGGGCTGCAGGATCCCAACCGGCCGATCGGCTCGTTCCTGTTCCTGGGGCCGACGGGCGTGGGCAAGACCGAGCTTACCAAGGCGCTGGCCGCCTTCCTGTTCAACGACGACGGCGCTTTGCTGCGCATCGACATGTCCGAATACATGGAAAAGCACGCGGTCTCGCGGCTGATCGGCGCGCCGCCCGGCTATGTCGGCTACGACGAGGGCGGCGCCTTGACCGAGGCCGTGCGGCGGCGGCCCTACCAGGTGATCCTGTTCGACGAGGTCGAGAAGGCGCATCCCGATGTTTTCAACGTTCTACTGCAGGTTTTGGACGACGGGCGCCTGACCGACGGCCAGGGCCGCACGGTCGATTTCAAAAACACGCTGATCGTGCTGACCAGCAATCTTGGCAGCGATCTGATCGCGGCCTTGAAGGACGGCGAGGATATCGAGCTTGCGCGCGCGGGCGTGATGAACGTCGTGCGCCAGGCGTTTCGCCCGGAATTCCTCAATCGCCTCGACGACGTGCTGCTGTTCAAGCGCTTGAGCCGCGCCGACATGACGGGCGTCGTGACGATCCAGCTCAAGCATCTGGAGAAACTGCTCGCCGATCGCAAGATTTCCATCGTGCTCGACGAAGATGCGCGCCAGTGGCTCGCGCAAGCCGGTTACGACCCGCTTTACGGCGCGCGCCCGCTCAAACGCATCATCCAGCGCGAGCTGCAGAACCGTCTGGCGAGCCAAATCCTGGCCGGCACCGTCAAAGACGGCGACCGTATCCGCGTGTTTGTGGCCGAAAATGCGCTTGAAATTGCGGTTCAGAGCGAAGAACCGGGCACCACACACAACCCGAAGCGTATGGCGGGGGAGTGAGACCCCAAAAAGCCATGCAAAAAACGCATGATATTCATGCAGAGACCTGTTTTATGCGAAAGTGACGGGTCTATGACATGTAATATCATTGTTAAACAAGCTGTTAACCACGATATCCCCAAGCCCAACAAAGTGAATCGGATTGCTTGACTTGGGGGGGGCATCCCAGTAGAAACCCGGCCTCGCCAGACGACAGGGCGCGGCGCCGCAAGGCGCCGAGCCGGACCCGCCGGGCACGCTGTTTGACAAGTGAATATGGAATGGAAGGGATGCGCAGGCGGCGGCTTGGGCTTACGTCCGAGCAAGCTTTGCTCTGTCGCATCCTTCATTGGTAAACGGTCTTCGGCCCGCCGACGCAAGTCGGATTCGAAGACCGTGCGTACAGCAGTAAATGAGCTTGTAAAGGACCGTTAGTTTGGATTGCGGTTTGCCGTTCTTCGGAGCGGCCGACGGATCCAAGTTAACCTGAGAGTTTGATCCTGGCTCAGAACGAACGCTGGCGGCATGCCTAACACATGCAAGTCGAACGCCCCGCAAGGGGAGTGGCAGACGGGTGCATAACACGTGGGAACCTACCCTTGGGTTCGGAATAACCGCGGGAAACTGCGGCTAATACCGGATACGTCCTCTGGGAGAAAGATTCATCGCCCTTGGAGGGGCCCGCGTCGGATTAGCTAGTTGGTGAGGTAACGGCTCACCAAGGCGACGATCCGTAGCTGATCTGAGAGGATGATCAGCCACACTGGAACTGAGACACGGTCCAGACTCCTACGGGAGGCAGCAGTGGGGAATATTGGACAATGGGCGCAAGCCTGATCCAGCAATGCCGCGTGAGTGATGAAGGCCTTCGGGTTGTAAAGCTCTTTTGGCAGGGACGATAATGACGGTACCTGCAGAATAAGCCCCGGCTAACTTCGTGCCAGCAGCCGCGGTAATACGAAGGGGGCTAGCGTTGTTCGGAATTACTGGGCGTAAAGGGCGCGTAGGCGGTTTCGCTAGTCAGGCGTGAAATCCCCAGGCTTAACTTGGGAATTGCGTTTGATACTTCGAGACTTGAGTGAGGGAGAGGATAGTGGAATTCCCAGTGTAGAGGTGAAATTCGTAGATATTGGGAAGAACACCAGTGGCGAAGGCGGCTATCTGGACCTCAACTGACGCTGAGGCGCGAAAGCGTGGGGAGCAAACAGGATTAGATACCCTGGTAGTCCACGCTGTAAACGATGTGTGCTAGACGTTGGGAAGCCTAGCTTTTCAGTGTCGCAGCTAACGCGATAAGCACACCGCCTGGGGAGTACGGTCGCAAGATTAAAACTCAAAGGAATTGACGGGGGCCCGCACAAGCGGTGGAGCATGTGGTTTAATTCGATGCAACGCGCAGAACCTTACCAGCTCTTGACATGGGAAGTATGGGCACGAGAGATCGTGTTCTTCAGTTCGGCTGGCTTCCACACAGGTGCTGCATGGCTGTCGTCAGCTCGTGTCGTGAGATGTTGGGTTAAGTCCCGCAACGAGCGCAACCCTCACCTTTAGTTGCCATCAGGTTAAGCTGGGCACTCTAAAGGAACTGCCGGTGACAAGCCGGAGGAAGGCGGGGATGACGTCAAGTCCTCATGGCCCTTACGGGCTGGGCTACACACGTGCTACAATGGTGGTGACAATGGGATGCAACGCAGCGATGCCGAGCCGATCTCAAAAAGCCATCTCAGTTCAGATTGCACTCTGCAACTCGAGTGCATGAAGGTGGAATCGCTAGTAATCGTGGATCAGCATGCCACGGTGAATACGTTCCCGGGCCTTGTACACACCGCCCGTCACACCATGGGAGTTGGTTTTACCTTAAGCCGGTGCGCTAA
>Ga0164290_1001801_pt1 | contig 23223 bp, 24 predicted proteins | sample Micstemetagenome_FD_108782 | JGI IMG/M metagenome (GOLD analysis project Ga0164290, IMG submission 108782) | Contaminated culture microbial community from soil near Moab, Utah, USA - Microcoleus steenstrupii SON62 (Illumina Assembly) | ecosystem: Environmental > Terrestrial > Soil > Soil crust...
AGCGCGAGCGCTGGCAGTCTATGCGAGGCCCGGTTCGACAGCACATCCCCTCAAGTTATCTTGGCGGCTGCCGCATCGCTGCTACCTACCCGATAAGGAGAGAAGATCATGTTGGGACGCGGAACAGCAGCAGCCGGCTTGGCCATGGCGCTCGCCGCATGTGGTCCGACTGAGTCCAATCCACAGAATGTGGCGGCAGTACCTGCGCCGGCAAGTCCTGCCAGTAACACACAGCTGGACGCCTGCGCGCTGGTCTTGCCTCAAGAGCTTGCCGATATCTTCTCAGGACGAAGCTTCGTGATCGACAATAGCGGGCCAACCGCGCGCAACCAGCCAGGAGGCGCAAACAGGAATATGACTACATCCTGCACCTTTGTATCGGCCGGGGCCTCCGTGCAGGAGATGATGGTGGTGAGTGTAATTGTAACAGTGGCGCCTGACGATGGCGCACAGCAGACTATAGAGGCGATGAAGGCTGGTGTTGAGAAACTTGGACTCGGGGCTGATCCTGCGGATATTCCGGGGCTGGGTGATGGTGCCTACTGGGTCAATCTCGGCGGTCAGCGTACTGCAGTCACGGTAAACGTAAAGCACGACCCCCGGATCTGGCTGGCCGTCAGCGAATCCTCACGCGGCCAAGAGGTCAGTATGACCGTTGGGCGCCTTAGTGACGTAGCAAGACGCGCGCTCTCGCGCCTCTGACAGGGCTTTGTCAGGTTGACGACAAACGGCCGCAAAGCCCTCTACCCGACCAGAAGATCAGGCAACGGCGGTCGCAGCCGCCCATGATCGGTGAGCTTCAGCTCGCAGGTGCCGCAGGGCCGCCAGCCAGTCACGCGCTGATTCCTGCTTCAGGGACGAGTTAGCGTTTGTCTGACAGCAGCCCCTAGTTCCCCGACGCCATCTTCGTTGAGGCGCCAGCTGCATCATCATCGCCCCCTGCGGAAGATGACCATTGGCTGAGCATGCTGAGCAGGCGTTCCGGGTTGATCGGTTTGCCAAGATGGTCGTCCATGCCGGCTTCCAGGCAGCGCGTGATCTGCTCGGGCAGGATGTTGGCCGTCAAGGCAATGATGGGGACACGCGCGGCGCCTGACGCCTGGGCGGCGCGGATGCGTCGCGTGGCGGCAAGGCCGTCCATGTTCGGCATCTGAACATCCATCAGGATCAGGTCGAAGGGCGCGCGCGCCGCGGCTTCCACAGCCTCGACACCGTCATTCGCCGTTTCGATGTCGATATCGAAGGGCTCCAACAGGGCGCAGACAAGCTCGCGGTTGACCGGATTGTCGTCGACGACCAGCAGGCGTAGGGACTGTCCCATCTCGACCTCAAGCCCGGCCTCAGGCTCCTCAACCACGAGATCTGAAGCCGCCGGCAGTTCCACTTCAAACCAGAAAGTCGAACCCTTGCCCGGCTGGCTTTCCACGTCGATCTCCCCCCCCATCGCCTCGATGATCCGGAGGGAAATCGCCAAGCCCAGCCCGGTGCCGCCGTACTTGCGTGAGACCGAAGCGTCCGCCTGAGTGAAGCGCCCGAAAACCCCGCCGATCTGATCGGCCGGGATGCCGATCCCGGAGTCCCGGACAGAGATGCGCAAGCTGCGTTGAGCCCCCACCTCGGATTGCCGGACCAGAACCTCGATTTCGCCCGAGGCGTTGAACTTGACGGCGTTGGAAAGAAGGTTGGTCAGCACCTGCCGGAGCCGCACGCCATCGCCCAGAAGGCCGCCCTCTAAGCCCTCGGCCTCGACCGAGATGGCGATATCCTTGGTGGCCGCCTGATCGGCCAGCAACGCAACGGTGGATCGGGCCATGACAAGGGGATCGAAGGGGTGCGCATCGAGTTCGACCGCGCCAGCCTCCAGCCTGGAGAAATCCAGCACGTCGTTGACCACGCTCAAGAGGTTCTCGCTGGCGTCGCAGATGATTTCCATCTGGCGGACGTGACGTGGATTGAGGTCCTCAGCGCCCTTCAGCAGATTGGAGAAGCCGACGATGGCGGTGAGCGGTGTCCGCAGCTCGTGGGTCATGTTGGCCAGGAAGTCGGACTTGGCCTTCAATGCGGCCTTTGCGTCATCAAGAGCGCTGTGCAGTTCGGACTCCAACTGCTTGCGTTCCGTTGCGACACGGCCAGTGGAGAGCATTCGGCCACTACCGTCGTTCAGCCGCTTGAAAGAGCCCTCCACCCAAACGATAGAGCCATCCTTGTGAAACAATCGGTAGTCGACTTTCCGCACGCCGTCTTCCGGCAGGAGATTCTTGAAGATCGATTGGATCAGCTCGGCATCATCGGGGTACGGGTTCACGAATTGCGGCAGCCCGGCCCGCTCCTCGAGCGTATAACCGAAGGTGCGAACAACCGAAGGCGTGGTGTAGATTGGAGTTCCGCCCGGGCCCCACAGCGCGATCATGTCGCTCTGGTTGTCGGCCAGCAGACGATAGAGAGTTTCGCTCTCCTGTGACCGCGCCAGGGCGCTATCCGCCTCGACCTTGTGCCGCATCAGGTCTTCGAATGCCCCTGCGTTTCCCACCTGCAGAAACCGGGCGTTGGCGATGAAGCCGACGCCGAGCGCCACAAACAGCCACTGCGTGGCGCCCTCGCCGAGCATGTAGAGGTTCAACAGCAGCCCGATTGCCCCGACCGGGGCCGTCAGGAGGAACATGTTTCGATGCAGGCTATGCTGGGCGCCGATGATCAGCAGAATGCCGGCCGCAACGGTTACCCCCAATATCCGGGCGGCGAGATCACCGTAGGCCGTAAAGAAGCAGGGGATTGCGGCGTACGCGCTCAGGGAGGCGGACAGCAAGATCAACTGGTTTCGGAGCCTGTCGCGATCGAGACGACTAGCCGTCGACGCCATCACCTTTTGCGCTGATCTCCACCAGGCGATGAGGGCGATTTCGCCCCCGAGATAGCCGAGCGCCCAAACCACCCCCCAAGCCAGAGGCCAGACAGCCAGATAGGCCGTGACGCCGCTGACCAGGGCAACACTGGCCACCCGAACGGCCAACTGGTCACCGTAGGTCCGACGATAGTAGGTCTCCAGGGTCGCTTGCTGGACCGACGGGGAGAATGTCGCGTTATCCATGTCTCAATGTCGCAATGACGTCTGAAGGATTGTTGAAGACGACCTGCCTTCTTTCTGATCCCTCGATTTGAGCAATAGCCCGTGATCCAGAAGACGGACCTGAAAACGAACAGGTTCGATTAGGCGCAGTCCATCTCTGTCCTTGGTGGGACATGAGCTGGCGACTGACTGCGTCCACTGCCAGCCAGTCCGAGACTTAGACTCCGGCTGGCCGGCTTCCCTGGAACTGTCGGTATTTCCCCATAATCGTCTGCAGATTCACTGTAGGCCGCGCATTTGGGCGGCAACGTCGCGGGAGACCCCTGCGGCGCACGCCGGGGTCTAGATCAGGCCTGCCACAAGCGTCATGAAGCCAAGCCCAATCGAGAGCGGCAAGCGAAGGGGCAGCCATCCTGGAGGCGTCAGACCCAAAGACCGAAGCTTCAGATCGACCAGCACGCTGGACATGATCAGGCCCCCCAGAACCACCAGCGAAGGTCCGGTCCAGGCATGCCCCGTGGCCCAGGGCCAGGCGGCCCCGAGGGCGAACAGCGACGGCAGCACCGCGACCGCCCAGACCCAGCGTGGGACAGGCTCATGGGTCGCAGCCGCAAGCCCCCACCAGACGCCGCCCAGAAAGCTGTAGATAAAGGCCGCGTAGGCAAACGCGAGGCCCAGGGCCGTGGGTCTCGTTTCCGGGCCGCCAAGCACCAGGCTCGCCAGCACGCAGGCCTGAGGAAGCAGTCCAGCATAGCCCAGGAACCGGGCAAACGACGGCAAGGGTGACAGGGTTGCTCGGTTCACGGGGTCTGGACCTCTTCACGTTGGAACACAGCGGATCGACGCCGAAGCGCCCGGACCACGCCAATCTGGCTCTTGCGCCAGAAGGCTTTCACCTCGATCCGCCAAGGAGGATCACGTCGACAAGCTGGACCCCCGACAACCACCCCCCCTCGACCGTTGGAGCGGCCAGCCAGTCGCCACAGAGTCCGAGTGCGAGACCTGGATCCCAGAGTGGTCCGGAACCGTCGGCGGTCGGCCGCGCGTAACGCCAACGATGGGACGACGCTGCCATCACGGCCGGAAGGGATATCGCCAATCGTTCGGAAAACGCCACCAGAAGGTCGGCTTCCACCTGGGCCTTGGGGGCCTCGATATTCTCTTCAGACCACCTGGCCGCCGCCTGCAGCACCCAGGATTCGGGCCCGGTCCGGCCTGGCTTCGTACTATTGCGCGCCGCCCAGAAAAGGATGGCGTCGTCATCTCCGCGCAGGCAGTCGGGCGCCGTGGGCAAGGGTTCGGACAGGACCAGCATGACGGTCCAGCAGGGTGAACTGGGCCTGGCGATTGCCTGTGCGGACCACTCCGGAACAACACCCTCAAGGAGTTGGCCCGCCTGTTCGGCCGGCAGGGCGATAACCAGAGTATCGCACTGGAATACGACGGCTTCCTCGGTCACGACGTCCCAACCGGCCGGATGTCGGGACAGCTGGACCACGCGCGTGGCCCAGCGGACGTCGAGGTCTTCCGCCATCGCCTTGAGCGGAGCGTTCATGGCCGGAACGCCGACCAAGGCGCCCTCACCGGCCGCCGGCCATGGGGCGACCCTGCCCTCGTCCATCCACCGTTTGACCCTGGCTTCGAAACGCGGATCGGACGGGGTGAAAGACTGCGCCCCATGGTCGAAGGTCGCCTCACCCAGATCCGTCGAAAGCCGTCGCGTGGCCATGCGCCCGCCCGCGCCGCGCCCCTTGTCCAGGAGCGTCACCTGGTATCCGGCCTGACTTAATCGTTCAGCGCACGCCAGACCCGCCATTCCGGCGCCGATGATCAAGGTTCGCATTTGCCGTTCTTCTCAAAAGAGCCCGCCCAGTAAGGCGGAGACCCGGGCCGCCCCCTGATTTTCCAAGGATTTGACCAAAGCGCCGTCGATATTGTCCCGCCGCAGTGAAATGGGTCGGGCGCGCTCCATATCCAGCGCATGAGCAATCTGATCGTCTGGTTTGATGGGGACTGCCCGCTGTGCCGCAGGGAAATCGCGTTGATGCGCCGTCTGGACCGGCGCGGATCCATAGACTTCATCGATGTGTCCTCAGCCTCGCCCGAGGCATGCCCCGTTGATCGAACGGCGCTGCTGGCTCGCTTCCACGCCAACGAAGGCGGTCGCTTGCTGTCCGGCGCCGCAGCCTTCGCCGCGATGTGGCGCGCCATTCCCCTGCTCCGGCCTCTCGGGCTGGCGGCAAGGTCGCCGCTTGTGCTGTCAGGGCTGGAGGCCGCCTATCGCGTCTTCCTGCGGATGAGGCCTTCGTTGCAGCGGCTTGCCGGCGGCGGACGAGGCGCATGAGGCCGGAACCGGAGCGTCCCGAGGACGGGCAGGAGAGCGTCTGGGCCTTCCCTCGCCCGGCTGTGGCCGAGGTCACCTCGGCCCACCTGTTCATACGCCATCGCGGGGTGGTCGTTGCCGACACCCGCCGGGCCATTCGCACTCTCGAGACCAGCCACCCTCCCAGCTACTACATTCCCCGCGATGACATCGCGCCGGGCGTTCTGCGCTCCGCAGGCGGCGGCTCGTTCTGCGAATGGAAGGGCGAGGCCCGCTACTGGGACGTCGCGATCGGCGATGTCGTCCTGCCTCGCGTGGGGTGGAGTTACCCGGTCCCGACCCCGGCCTTCGCCCTGTTGCGCGACCATGTCGCCTTCTACGCCGCCCCGTTCGACCACTGCAGCGTCGAAGGCGAGACCGTCACGCCCCAGGCCGGTGGCTTCTATGGCGGCTGGATCACGTCGCGGCTGGCCGGTCCCTTCAAGGGCGGCCCCGGCACACAGGGCTGGTGACGATGACAACCGGAGATGACAGGGCGCGAGGCCGCAGCGTTCCGCACGGGCGGCTGTCGCGGCTGAGCCAGTTTGGCCGCCTCGCGGGGTCGGTCGCGGGCGGCATGGTGGCCGAGGGCGTACGCCGATTGGCCGACGGCGAACGGCCCCAGTTGCGCGACATGCTGCTGACGCCGGCCAATGTCGGCAAGATTGCTGACCGCCTGTCTCATCTGCGCGGCGCCGCCATGAAACTGGGGCAGATCGTCTCGATGGACGCCGGCGACCTGCTTCCAGCCGAACTGACCCGGATCCTGTCGCGGCTGCGCGATGATGCCCATCAAATGCCTCCGGCCCAGCTCCAGAAGGTGCTTGCCGGGGAGTGGGGCGCGAACTGGAGGACGAGGTTTTCGCGGTTTGATGTGAAGCCTGTCGCGGCCGCATCCATCGGGCAGGTTCACCGGGCGGTGACGCGAGACGGTCGCGAGCTGGCGATCAAGGTGCAGTATCCCGGGGTTGCGGAGAGCATCGACGCCGACGTGGACAACGTCGCCACTCTGCTCCGGATATCGGGCGTCCTGCCGCGGGGTCTGAATGTCGCGCCGCTGCTGGCCGAGGCCAAGCGCCAGCTGGCCGAAGAGACCGACTATGTCCGTGAAGGCCGCCAGATGACCCTGTTCGGTCGCCTGCTGTCCGACACCCCGGAAGTGGTCGTACCCGCTCTGGATCCCGACCTGAGCACATCCCGGGTGCTGGCCATGACCTATCTTGAGGGTGACCCGATCGAATCCCTGGAGACGGCGCCGAGGGACCGACGCGACGCGGTCATCCACACCCTGATGACCCTTGTCCTGCGCGAACTGTTCGAGTTCGGCGTGATGCAGACCGATCCCAACTTCGCCAACTATCGCGTGCAGCCTAAGACCGGCCGGCTCGTGCTGCTGGACTTCGGAGCGGCCCGGCCCGTCGATGCGGCGACCGCGGACGGCTACCGTGAACTGCTGCGCGCCGCGATGGGCGGTGATCGCGCGCGTGTCCGTGACGCGGCGCTGGCGGCGGGGTTCCTTGGGCCTGCCGTCATGGCGCGGCGCCAGGCCGCCCTGAACGGCATGATCGATGTCATCCTGGGCGAACTGAACCGGCCCGGACCGTTCGACTTCGGCCAGCGAGGCTTTGTCGCAACCCTTCTGGATCAGGGAATGGAAATCGCGGCGGATCCGGCGGCCTGGCATCTGCCGCCCACCGGCGTCCTGTTCGCGCAGCGCAAGATCAGCGGCACCGCGCTTCTGGCGGCGAAACTGGGGGCGCGCGTCGACGTGAGAGCCCTGGTCGGTCCGTGGCTGGACGACGCCCCGGGTATGCGAACAGTTCAGGTTTAGCCAACGGCATGGAGCCCATGCCTAGCCACCGTCCGTTTCGACTATCGGCACGGCCCGCGAGATCATGGCGGGCTACACCCGCATGTTCATGCCGGCGCTTTTCGCCCGTGGCGGACACCCGGCGCTGGCCGCGCGCCGGATCGGCGGCATGGTCGAGACCTGGGGGCTCAAGGAGGTCCCGGAGTGGTCGATGATGGGCTACATGCGCTATCGAAGCCGGCGCGACCTCGCCCATCTGGTCTGTGATCCCCGGTTCAGCGGCGCTCACGCGTTCAAGTTCGCCGCCATGCCGCAAACCTTCACGTTCCCGACCCGGCCGATGATCATGACCCTGGCGGGTCCAAGGCTTTCGGTCGGACTGTCGCTGGCCCTCGTCGCCGCGGTGGCCCAGATCGCTCTGCTGCTGTCCGCCGCCCCGAACTGAAAAGCGGTCACGCTTCGCTGACCCAAGCTTGCCGAACAGGCGCCTTCTCGCCCGATTTCAGCTACCACCTTTCGCTGCTTCGTGTTTCATTCTCGTCTTGCGTGTTTTGCACATCCGGAGTCTGAAGCCTTGGAGGGCGCTCAATGGCGACCGACCGCACCCCTGCCCTGCTCGTCAAATCCGCCGGAAATCTGAGATCCGGCCAACTCGGCTTCGGGGCGGTCTCGGTCAAGGTCAGGGACGAGCCCCTGTTCCAGCACATCCCGGCCGACAGCGACGGGCAACTGGGCCTGGCGGGGGCTGAAGCCAGCTGGCAGCGGCTGACGCTGGAGGACGGCGCCGATCAGAACGTCTGGGACCTTTGCCACGCCCTGACCCGTCCCGGCATGGGTCTGGCGGGCGGGCAGGCGCTGTTCGCCGAGCCCGACCTCTGGCAGCGCTGGAACCATCCGATGGTCGAGGGCGGCCTGGGCGCGGCGGCGACCTGCGGCCCGGCCAAACAGCAGCGCACCGACTTCCCGTGCTTTCCGGGCGACAACTACTGGTTCAGAGGCGCCGACCATTCCGGCTTTGGCGTCATGCCCGGGGGTGCGGACGGAGCCGGCGCGCGGATCGCCCACTTTGACACGGGCATCGACCCCGATCATGCCACCCTCCCCCCGCACATGCGCCTCGATCTGGCGCGCAACTTCGTCGATGCGGGCCGTCTGACCGATGCGACAGACCGGTCCGACGGCCTGCTGGTCCAGGACGGCCACGGTACGGGAACCCTGGGCATTCTCGCCAGCCAGGCCTATGGCGGCGCGCCGGGGGCGGAGGTGGTTCCGATCCGTATCGCCGACCGGGTGGTCCTGTTCCGCAACAGCGCGCTCGCCAAGGCCTTCGACTATGTCTACGGCCTGCGAAACACCCCGACCGCAGCCATCGACGTCATCACCATGAGCATGGGCGGCATCGCTTCCCAGGCTTGGGCCGACGCCATCAACCGGCTCTATGAGGCCGGGGTCTTCATGGTCACGGCGGCCGGCAACAACCAGAACAACCTGCCGACCCGCGGGATTGTCTTCCCGGCCAGGTTCCAGCGGGTGACGGCGGCCTGCGGGGTGATGTTCGACGGCCAAGCCTACGCCGATCTCGGAGCCGGGCGGATGGCCGGCAACTACGGACCGCAGGGCAAGATGCGGACGGCCCTGGCCGCCTTCACCCCCAATGTCCCCTGGGCCGTGCGGGGCTGTGGCGGCCTTATCGATTTCAGCGGCCAGGGCACCTCCTGCGCCACCCCCCAGATCGCGGCGGCGGCGGCTGTCTGGATCGCCCACAACCGGGCCGCGCTGAACGCCTATCCCAAGCCCTGGATGAAGGTCGAGGCCGTACGGCGGGCCCTGGCCCAGGCGGCCAGGACCGAGAAGCTGGACCTCTCGAAGCTTGGGGCCGGGGCCCTGCGGGCTGACGCGGCGCTGGGCATCGCCCCACCGGCCGCCGCCAGCCTGAAGCAGGAGGCGAAGGACAAGGCCGACTTCCCCATCCTGAGGATCCTCACCGGTCAGGGCATCGCCGCCGGTGCTCACAGCGCCATGCTGGAACTGGAGGCCCTGCAGCTCTCGCAGTCGGCGGAGATCGAGGGCCTTTTACCCGACACTGACGCGCCCGAGACCGCACTATCACCCGCCCAACGTCGGCGCATTTCACAGGCCCTGGCCGACCAGCCCGGCGCTTCGACGGCGTTAAAGCAGGCCCTTGGCGTCAGCACGTCGCCGCGACCGGCCGCAGCCAGCCTGCCGAAGGGCGAGACCGCCGAGGCCATGACCCGGATGCATCTGGAGAACGCCCTCGCCCCGCCCGTCCAGCCGCCCCCCAGCCGACGCCTGAGGGTCTACGCCTTCGACCCGTCACTCAGCACTTCGCAGGACACCGCCGCCATCAATGTCGCCCGACTGGACGTGCGCTGGGAGGACGGGCTGCAGCCCGGTCCGGTCGGCGAGTACCTGGAGGTCGTCGACATCGATCCGGCCAGCGACCGCGCCTACGCCCCGGTCGACCTCAACCATCCCCGCCTGCTCAGCCAGGACGGCCTGGCCCCGCATCCGGGCGACCCGCGCTTTCACCAGCAGATGGTCTACGCGGTGGCCATGACCACCATCGGCCACTTCGAACGCGCGCTCGGCCGCACCGCCCTTTGGTCCTCACGGCCGCCGGGCAAGGGGCGGTCGGAGACCTTCATCCGCCGCCTGCGCATCTACCCCCACGCCTTCCGGGGCCAGAACGCCTACTACACCGCCGAGCGCAAGGCGCTGCTGTTCGGCTACTTCCCGTCGGTCGGCGCCGACTGGCGCGACCAGGCGAGCGGCCAGCTGGTCTTTACCTGCCTGTCGCACGACATCATCGCCCATGAGACCACCCACGCCCTGCTTGACGGCATCCACCCCCGCTACCGCGAGGCCACCAACCCGGACGTCCTGGCCCTGCACGAGGCCTTTGCCGACCTCGTAGCCCTGTTCCAGCATTTCACCCTGCCGGAAGCCGTCGCCCACCAGATCGCCGCCACCCGGGGCGACCTGACCCGGGACAATCCCCTGGTCAAGCTGGCCGCCGAGTTCGGCCGCGCCACCAGCCGGGGCGGCGAGTTCCAGACCGCCCTGCGCGCCGCCGTCGACGACGAGACCCGCGCCAGCCTCAACGGCCTGCGGGGTGACGCCGCCGTCCTGCCGATCGAGGTGCATGATCGCGGCGCCCGCCTGATGGCGGCGGTGTTCGACGCCTTCCTGAAAATCTACCAGCAACGGTCCGATGAGGTGATCCTGCTGGCCACAGGCGGCAGCGGGATCCTGCCCCAGGGCCGGTTCTCACAACCGGTGGTCCAGGCCCTGGCCCGGGAGGCCAGCAAGACGGCCGGCCACTTCATGGGCATCTGCATCCGCGCCCTCGACTACTGCCCGCCGGTCGATGTCGAGTTCAGCGACTATCTGCGGGCGATGATCACCGCCGACCGCGACCTCGTCCCCGACGATCCGCGCGGTTATCGCCTGGCCCTGATCGCCGGCTTCACCAAGCGCGGCATCTTCCCCCGCGGCGTCGGCGCATTGTCACCGGGCAGTCTGGTCTGGGAGCCGCCGCCGATCCCGATCACCTCGGCGTCCGCCGTCATCAAGACCATGAATCTCGGCTGGGACCGGCGCAGCGACCGTGAGGTGGCCTGGACCCTGTCACGCGACAACGCCCGGATCCTGCACGCCTGGCTGTGCGGCAAGCGATGGGTAAAGGGCAAACTGCTCGACGACCCGAAAGCGGCCACCGAGGCGGAACTGAGCGCGCTCGGCCTGTATCGCAAGAAGGGCCGCTACGAAGTCGCCCACGAACGAGAGGTCACTGACCGGGACGGCAAGACGACACGCGTGCCGACGACGCCGATCGAGGTGTCGCCGATCGAGGTGCATTCGGTGAGGCCGGCCCGGCGGGTCAGCCCGGACGGGACGGTCGGGGCCGACCTGGTGGTTGAAATCACCCAGAGCTGGGTCGGTCCGGACGGACAGAAGCGGCGCGGCGGCTGCACCGTGCTGTTCGACCTGGAGACCCATGAGGCGCGCTATCTGGTCCGCAAGCGGGTGGGCAACCTGGCGCGGATCGAAGCCGAAAAGCGCAATCGCCAGGCGGCGGCGCCAGGCCAGACCCTTTGGGACAGCTACTTCGGCGGCGGCGAGACGAACGAACCGTTCGCCGCCCTGCATCGGCACTGAGGCGGGAGGGATAGGCATGAGCGACCATCGCGCCAGAGTGAGGATGTACCGGCACGGCCTGGGCGACTGCCTGCTGGTCCGGCTGCCGCGTCAGGACGGGACCGACTATCGGATCCTGATCGACTGCGGGATCATCCTCGGCACACCGGATGCGACGAAAAAGGTGCAGGACGCGGTCGACGACATCGTCAAGGAAACCCGCGGCGAGATCGACCTGCTGGTCGCCACCCACGCCCACTGGGACCATGTCTCCGGCTTCCTGCAGGCCCGGGCCAGCTTCGAGAAGGACCTCAAGATCCACAAGGTCTGGATGGCCTGGACCGAGGACCCGGCCGATGCCCGCGCCCAGTCCCTGCTGAGCCAGCGCAACAAGACAAGGGCGGTGGTGCGCGCCGCCTCCAACGCCCTGCGCCTCGCCGCCGGCGGCGGCGGAACCGAGACGGCGGACCAGATCGACAGCCTGCTCGGCTTCTTCGGCGACGACCCGGGCAGCGATGCCGGAGCGTTGGGGGCGGCGGGCCGCAACACGACCGAAGGGGCGATGGAGTTCCTGCGCGGGCTCGGCGAGCTGAGCTATGTGCAGCCTGGCGACGCCCCTTATCGTCCCGAGGGAACGCAGGCCCGCATCATGGTGCTGGGCCCGCCGCGCGACGAAAAGCTGATCCGCAAATCACTGCCGAGCAAGACCAACGGCGACACCTACGAGATGAGCGACGAGGCGATGATGGGCCAGCTCGGTCTTTCCGGCGAGCCGGGCCCGATCACCGACGACGAGGGGGCGGGCCGCCCCTTCACCTCCCTCTACTCCATCCCGCTGAGCGACGCCCGGGCCCTGCCGTTTTTCCGCGAGCACTACTGGGGCGGAGCGGTCACCGGCCAGGACTGGCGGCGTATCGACGACGTCTGGATGGGCAGCGCCGTCGACCTGGCGCTGAAGCTGGACAGCGACACCAACAACACCAGCCTGGTGCTGGCCATCGAGCTGGATGGTGAAAGCATCGCCGGAGCCAGGGAGGGGCGCGACGTGCTGCTCTTCGCGGCCGACGCCCAGATCGGCAACTGGATGTCCTGGGCGACGGTGGCCTGGGACGCGCCTGAGGGTGAGGCGGCGCGGGTGACGGGCCTCGATCTCGTGCGCCGGACCATCGTCTACAAGGTCGGCCATCACGGCAGCCACAACGCCACCCTGAAGTCCTATCTGAAATCGATGGAGCGGCTGCTGGTGGCGCTGAACCCGGTCAACGAGGAAATGGCCCACAAGAAGGGCTGGGCCCACATCCCGCTGCCCTCGCTGCAGGACGCCCTGAGCCGCCAGGCCCGCGACGGCCTGGTCCGCGCCGACCGTCCGGCCGATCCCGATCCCCGCCTGCGCCAGGAACCGGGGTACTTCGAGTTTACCGTCTAGGCCCGTTTCGGCGGCCTGCTGGCGTCACAGGCGGGGCCAGAAGGCGGCGCGGTCGAGGCGTCTGTCCACCGCCTGGTCGACGACTGAAACGCCGATGCGAGGCCGGGTTTGTGGGCGGACGAACCCACCGGAACGCTGCAAGTTCGAGCTCATGCGCCGACCGCGGGAACGGTCAATGCGCACCGAAGTCGCGCTTTTCACTTTGTTGAGAATATGGACACCCATCTCCCATAATAGAGAATAGAACGTGCCGTCCGCGAGTCGCGTTCGACGAGTATGATCATCCAGACAGTTGGGCTCTCACCGGAATGCGGTCACGACTTTCTGCAAAGGCCGGCCTTGCGATCCGCAAGCTTCGGCTGGCGCGCGGCTGGACGCTGGCGCAGTTGGGCGAAAAGGCGGGCGTGCCGCTGTCGACCCTGTCGAAGGTCGAGTTGGGCCAGACCTCGGTTTCCTACGAGAACCTGCTGCGCATCTGCCGCGGCCTGGAGATCGACATGGAACGGCTGATCGCGGCCGAGGCGGAAGGCGAGGCGGGCGTCGCAACGGCCAGCCCCACCGCCATGGGGCGCCGCGCGGTGGCCCGCGCCGGCGACGGCGTCCCTATCCGACTGCCATTCGGGGCCGGGCGAATCGCCGGCAGCGAGCTGGTCCGCAAGGCCTTCACGCCGGTCATCATCGATGTGATCGCCGACGACCTCGACAGCCATGGCGCCTTTCACCGGGACGAGGGTGAGGCCTATGTCATGGTGCTGGACGGCGCGCTTGCGATGCATTCGGAGCACTATGCGCCCCTGACGCTCAATGCCGGTGACGGCGTCTATTTCGACGCCCGGGCCGGCTATGCCCTGATCAGGGAGGGTGCGACTTCCTGTCGCGCCCTGGTCGTCTTCTCTGGCGATCGTCAAGGCTGACGGCCTGATCCCGGCTGGATGACCGAAGCCCGGTTGTCGAAACAGCGGCAGGCTCATCAAGGTTAACCATTTTTTTTCTCGCATCTGAGAAGTCATGTTCCAGCGAACTTTGAATCGCTTGGGGCGACTCTCGATGGCGTTACTTCTGTCCAGCCTGGGACCGCGCGGTAAGGAAGCCGCTTTGGCCGACCGGCGGTGGACGACGGCTGCAGGCGAACCTGCCTGGGCGGAGCCGCGAAACGACCGCTCGGACGTCCGCATCGGCCGGACCGCGCCCTCTCCCTTCTGCTCGGCCCGCGCCCTCGGCCCCAACGATGACGCCCGGAAGGAGCTCTGCTCATGACCACCGTCAAACTCGACGCCCGACTGACAGCCGACCACGCCGAACCCCTGCGTGCGGCCCTGCTCGCCCACCGCGGCTCTGCGCTGGCGCTGGACGCCGGCGATGTCGAACGCCTGGGCGGGCCCTGCTTCCAGGTGCTCGCCGCCGCCCGCAAAACCTGGGCCGACGACGGCCAGGACCTGACCTTCACCCAACCATCGCCCGCCTTCACCGCCGGTCTCGCCGTCATGGGCGGGGCCGACTGGATTCCGCAAGAGGATATCGCCTCGTGAGCCTGACCATTCTCGCCGGCGACGACTCCCGCACAATTCGCGAGATGCTCGGCCATACGCTTCGATCCGCCGGCTACCGGGTCGTGATGGCGGAGGACGGCGTCGCCGGCCTCGAGGCGCTGGAGCTGGAAACGCCCGACGTCATCGTCACCTACATCAACATGCCCCGCCTGGACGGCTTCGGCTTCATCGAGGCGGTTCGGGCGGGTGTCCGGGCACAGTCCAAGCCGATCCTGGTGCTGACCACCGAAAGCGAGCCGGAAAAGAAGGCCCGCGCCCGCGCCGCCGGGGCCACCGGCTGGATCGTCAAGCCGTTTGACCCGGTCAAGCTGGTCGACGCCATCAAACGCGTGGCCGCCTGATGGCCGAAGATCCGATGGAGGCCATCCGGGCCACCTTCTTCATCGAATGCGATGAACTTCTGGCCCAGCTGGAAGAAGGCCTGCTGGCCATGGAGCAGGGCGCGGCCGACTCCGAGACGATCAATTCGGTGTTCCGCGCCGTGCATTCGGTCAAGGGCGGGGCCGGCGCCTTCGGCCTCGACCCGCTGGTCCGCTTCAGCCACGTCTTCGAGACCCTTCTGGACCAGATCCGGGCCGGCAAGGTCGAGGCCACGGAAGCCGTTGTGGCCGCCCTGCTGCGCGCGGCGGACATGCTGGCGGACCATGTGGCCGCCGCCCGCACCGGCGCGGTCGCCGACGAGGCGCGCTCCGAGCAGATCGGCGCCGCGCTGATGGCCCTGACCGTCGAAGGCTCGGCGCAGGCGTTCGAGCCGGAACCGTCCGAGATCGAGGGCCTGGATTTCAAGCCGATGACCATCGCCATGGATGGGCCGTCGGATGACATGGGGATCGATTTCACCCCCATCGCCTTCGAACCCGCGGCTCTGCTCCCGGTCGCCGAGGCCGGCTGGGTCATCAACTTCAAGCCCCACAACGCTCTCTACGCCAAGGCCAATGACGCCGCCCTCGTGCTGCGCGAACTGACGGGCCTGGGCGAGGCAACCGTCGCCGTCGACGACAGCGCCCTGCCCGGGCTGGACGTCATGGAGCCGCGCCAGGCCTATATGGCCTGGACCATCCGCCTGCCCGGCTCGGTGGCCGAGGACGACATTCGCGACGCCTTCGCCTTCGTGGACGAGGACTGCGACCTGACCATCGCCCGCGACGTCGAGGCGGAACCGGAGATGGCCGAGGCGCCTGCCGACTGCGACATCTCGGCGCTGATCCAGCCGCCGATCGCGGAAGAAACCCTGGCTCCGGACCTGCTCGGCAGTCTGCTGGCGCAGGTTCAGGAGGCGCCGGCGCCCGCGCCCCAGGCGCCGGCCGCCAGCCCCAGCCCCAGCCCCGCCCCCGCCAGCCCCGTCGCCGTGGCGGACGTCGCCCAAAAACCAGACGCGGCCGCAGCTGGCGCCGCTCAGGCCGTGATTCCGCAGACCATCCGCGTCGATCTCGATCGCGTCGACCGTCTGATCAATCTGGTCGGCGAGATGGTGATCAATCAGGCCATGCTGGCCCAGCGCGTCATGGAATCGGGGACCGGCAAGGCCGCTGACGTCAATCTCGCCCTGACCGAGCTGGAGCTGCTGACCCGCGGCATCCAGGACAGCGTCATGGCCATCCGCGCCCAGCCGGTCAAATCGGTGTTCCAGCGCATGCCGCGCCTGGTCCGCGAAGTGGGCGAGGCGACCGGCAAGCGCGTGCGCCTGATCACCGAGGGCGAGGGCACCGAGGTCGACAAGACCGTGGTCGAGCGCCTCAGCGATCCCATCACCCACATGATCCGCAACGCCATCGACCACGGGCTGGAAACCCCGGCCGAGCGCGAGGCGAACGGCAAGCCCGGCGAAGGCGTCGTTCGGCTGACCGCCGCGCACCGGTCGGGCCGGATCGTCATCGAGGTCTCTGACGACGGCAGAGGCGTCGACCGCGTCCGGGTCAAGGCCAAGGCCGTCGAGAACGGCCTGATCGCCGCCGATGCCCAGTTGTCCGACGAGGAGATCGACAACCTGATCTTCGCCCCCGGCTTCTCGACCGCGGCGGCGGTGTCGGACATTTCCGGCCGCGGCGTCGGCATGGATGTGGTCAAGCGCTCGGTCCAGTCTCTGGGCGGCCGCATCTCGATCATCTCCACCCCCGGCCAGGGCTCGCGCTTCTCGCTCAGCCTGCCGCTGACCCTGGCGGTGCTGGACGGCATGGTGGTGACGGTCGGCAATCAGACCCTCGTCACCCCGCTGACCGCCATCATCGAAAGCCTGCGGCCCCGTCCGGGCGATGTCCGCCCGCTTGGGCCCAACCACCGCGTCCTGCAGATCCGCGACGAATACGTGCCGCTGATCGATACCGGCGCGGCACTCGGCTTTGGCGCCTCTCCGCTGTCGCCCAGCGAGGGTGTCGCCCTGCTCGTCGAATGCGAGGTCGGTCGTTTCGCCCTGATGGTCGATCACATCCAGGGCCAGCGCCAGGTCGTGATCAAGAGCCTTGAGACAAACTACCAGTCGACCGAAGGGGTCGCAGCCGCCACCATCCTGGGCGACGGCCGCGTCGCCCTGATCCTCGATATCGACGGCCTGGTCGCCACGCACCGCCGCGGCGCGGCCCGGTCAGATGTTCCGGCTTCCGTTCCCCAATCCCCGATTCCGATGGCCCTCGCAGGATGACCCCGATGACGCAATCCGCCGACAGCGCCCGCGAGGGCAGCGAACTGATCTCCTTCCGCATCGGCGAGCAGGAGTTCTGCGTGGACATCATGGCCGTGCGTGAAATCCGCGGCTGGACCCCGGCGACGCCGGTGCCGCACTCGCAGCGGTTCGTCAAAGGGGTGATCAACCTGCGCGGGGCGGTGCTGCCGGTCGTGGACCTGGCCGACCGTCTGGGCATCGGCGTCGCCGAAGAAAGCGCCCGCCACGTGATCATCGTGGCCCAGATCAGGAACCGCATCGTCGGCCTGCTGGTGGACGCGGTGTGCGACATCCTTTCGACCGCCGACCACAAGATCCAGCGCACGCCGGATCTGGCCGGCGATCCCATGCAGAACTTCGTCCGCGGGCTGATCCCGCTGGACGGTCGCATGATCAGCCTGCTCGATCTGGACCTGATCCTGGACCAGACCCAGGCGGAGGCGGCCTGAGTTTCATGGCTGCTCTGGACACTGCATCCCCACAAGGCGGAGGCCGGGAGTTCGCTTTCACGGGCGAGGATTTCCGGACCATTGCTGCTGTTCTGCATGGTGACGCGGGTATCTACCTGCCCGACAGCAAGGCGACCCTGGTCTATTCCAGGCTGGCCAAGCGGCTGCGTGTGCTGGGTCTGTCCAGTTTTCGCGAGTACTGCGCCCTGATCCAGGGCCAGAACGGGGTGGACGAACGGCAGGCCATGCTGGCCGCCCTCACCACCAATGTCACCCGCTTCTTCCGCGAGCCGCACCACTTCGAGGACCTGCGCGCCAAGGTGATGCCGGCCCTTGCCGCCAAGGCGCGCGGCGGCGGCCGCGTTCGTCTGTGGTCGGCCGGCTGTTCGACGGGGCCTGAGCCCTACTCGATGGCGTTGACCCTGCTGAGCGCCCTGCCCGACGCGGCGCGCCATGACATCAAGATTCTGGCGACCGACATCGACCCCAACGTCATCCAGACGGCCCGCACCGGCGTCTACAGCCGCGAGGCCCTGGAGGCGGTTCCGGCGTCCGACCGCAAGCACCTGTTGCGCGACCCCGGCGCCGGCCACGACATGTGGCGGCTGTCGGATGAGGTCATGGATCTGATCACCTTCCGCGAGCTGAACCTGGTGCGTCCCTGGCCGATGAGCGGCAAGTTCGACGTCATCTTCTGCCGCAACGTCGTGATCTATTTCGATGACGCCACCCAGGAGACCGTCTGGAAAAAGTTCATTGATGTGATGAACCCCGGCGCCCGTCTCTACATCGGCCATTCCGAGCGGGTGAGCGGCGACGGCGGCCGTCTGGTCAGCGATGGACTCACCGCCTACCGGCTGGATGGCGCGCGATGAGCCGGATCAGCGTCCTGGTCGTTGACGACAGCGCCACCATGCGCAGCCTGATCTGCGCTGTGCTGCGTCGCGATCCCGACATCGAGGTTGTCGGCCAGGCCGGCGATCCGCTGGAAGCCCGCGAAGCCATCAAGCGGCTCAATCCGGACGTCATCACCCTGGACATCGAGATGCCGAACATGAGCGGCATCGAGTTCCTCGAGAAGATTATGCGCCTGCGCCCGACGCCGGTGATCATGATCTCGACCCTGACCCAGGCCGGCGCCGACATCACGATCGAGGCCCTGGCTCTGGGCGCCGTCGACTGCGTCGGCAAGCCCGGCCCCGGCATGACGGCCGCCGAAGCCTTCGGCGGGCTGGTCGACAAGGTCAGAGCCGCCGCCCGGTCCCGCTTGCGCCCGCTGGGCGAAGCCGCACCCGCTCAGGCGGCGGCGGGCCCCGCATTCAGGCCGAACGGGTCAGTGGTCGCCATCGGTTCGTCGACCGGCGGGGTGGAAGCCCTGCTTTCGGTCATCCCCGCCCTGCCCGCCAATGGTCCGCCGACGTTGATTACCCAGCACATGCCGGGGACTTTCACCGGGAGCTTCGCCAAGCGTCTCGACAGCGCGTCGGCCGCCCATGTCACGGAAGCCGTGGATGGCGATCTGCTGGAGCCGGGCCGGGTCTACCTCGCCCCCGGCGGCGACCGTCACATGACGGTGGTGCGCTCAGGGGGTATCCTGCGCTGCCGTCTGAATGCCGGTGAGCCGGTCAGCGGCCACTGTCCCTCCGTAGACGTGCTGTTTGACTCCGTGGCCGCCGCGGTCGGCAAGAAGGCCGTCGGCGCGATCCTGACCGGCATGGGCCGCGATGGCGCCAAGGGCCTGCTGGCCATGCGTCAGGCCGGAGGCCGCACCTTTGGCCAGGATGAGGCGACCTGCGTCGTCTACGGCATGCCCAAGGCGGCGTTTGAACTCGGCGCCGTGGAGCGCCAATCCCCCATCTCCCGCATGGGCGCGCAGATTCTCGCCGCCTGCGCCTCGACGTCCGAAGGTTAGAGCACCTATGCCCGCCGCTTCCAGCATCTCAGTCCTCATCGTCGACGATCAGCTGACCATCCGTGCGCTGGTTCGGTCGGGACTGCAGCAACTCGGTTTCAGGGATATCCGCGAGAGCGCCGACGGTGAAGCGGCCCTGCGCGAGCTGCTCGCCAAGCCGGCGCATCTGGTGATCAGCGACTACAACATGCCCAAGCTGGACGGCCTGGGCCTGCTGCGCGCCGTGCGGGCTCACCCACCGTTCAAGACCACCGCCTTCATCATGTTGACCGGCCGGGCCGACACCGATCTGGTGAAGCGGGCCGTGCAGTTCGGGGTCAACAACTACCTGGTCAAACCCTTCACGGTTCAGATCCTGAAGGAAAAGATCGAGGCCGTGTTCGGCACGCTGACCGCATGACCATGACCCTTGCACAAGCCGTCACCGAGGCCAGAGGCCGCACGCTGCATATCGGCCAGGGCGAGCATCAGGTCTCGTCCGAACCCGGGGTGGCGATCACCACCATCCTCGGCTCCTGCATCGCCGCCTGCATCCGCGACCCACAAACCGGGGTCGGCGGCATGAACCATTTCCTGCTGCCGGAAGGCGATGCCGCCGCCGACAGCGAGGCCGGCCGCCGCTACGGCGTCAACGCCATGGAGCGGCTGATCAACAGCCTGCTGGCCGCCGGCGCTCGCCGGGACAGGCTGGAGGCCAAGCTGTTCGGCGGGGCCAGCATGTTCGACCGCCTGCGCAACATCGGCGCCGACAACGCCGCCTTCGCCCATCGCTTCCTGACCGCCGAAGGCATCGCCGTGGTCGGCGGCGATACCGGCGGGGACAAGGCCCGGCGCATCCGCTACTGGCCGTCCACCGGACAGGCCCAGCAGAAGCTGTTGACCGACAACGATCCGGTGGTCTTCGTTCGGGAGCGCGCGATTGCCGTGGCGCCGCCGCCGGCGGCCGCGACCTTCGGCGACGTCGAGCTGTTCTGATGAGCCAGACCGCTGCCCGGAACGCCGCTCCCACGCCCCGTCCGCATCGCCTGAGCTGCGTCCTCGACGGCGTCGCCTACGAGCTGGACCGCCTTCAGACCCAGACGCTTCGACTGCAGGATGTCTGCAACGGGCCCAATCCCGATGCGGACATGGTCAAGGAGCTTCAGGCGCTCGACCTGATGACCCAGAGTCTGTCCGCCCTCGCCCAGTTCCTATGGGGCCTGATCGACCAGCTGCCGGACGACATCGAGCTGGATCTGAGCGTCCTGTTCGCCGCCGTGCCCCTGCACAATCTGGCCGGGCGCCTGGCCGCCGGCGCGTCCGGAACCTCCCTGATCTTCGAGGACCCGCAGTCTGGCGACTTCGACCTGTTCTGACCGATGAGCGCCAGCCCACCCCAGCTTTCATCAAGCACCAAGATCGACCTGTCGCGCAGCCGGGTGCTGCTGCTGGACGATAACCGGGCGCACCTGGACATGCTGGGCGGGGTGCTGAACGGCTTTGACCTGCGCAAGCAGAACAAATGCGAGAGTGTCGAGGCCGCCAAGGATGCCCTCTATGGAGCCCAGTTCGATCTGGTGATGGTCGAGGCGGCGATGTCGGGCGAGGACGGTTTCGAGTTCATCCGCTGGCTGCGCCGCACCGGCCCTGACAACAATCGGGCCGTTCCCGTCCTCGCCGTCACCGGAGCCACCCACGAAAATGAGGTGGCCATGGCTCGCGACTGCGGGGCCAACTTCGTTGTCGCCAAGCCGGTCACGCCGATCGTGCTGCTGCAACGGATCATCTGGCTCGGTCGGGATGCGCGGATGTTTGTCGAAGCGGAAACCTATGTCGGGCCAGATCGCCGCTTCAAGGCCTTTGGGCCCCCGCCCGGTATCAAGGGTCGCCGTCGGGGCGACCTGAGCGCAGAGATCGGGATCGCATCGGAGCCGAACATGTCGCAGGACGAGATTGATATGTTGCTCAGGCCCACACGGGTGATGCTGTGAGCGACGCCCGCGTCTTCAAGGCCCACAATCCGCTGGCCGCCGCTGTTGGCGGCAACACCGGTCTGCGTGTCGACACCGCCCTGAAGTCCGCTGAAGGGCAACTGGAGCGCATGCAGGCGCCGCTGCAGGAGTCCCTGAGCGCGTGGGTCGACGAAATCTTCGACCTGACGGCCGGTCCGGCGCCCGACGCCGCCCGCCTGGCCTGGCTGGCAAACGGCGTGTTCGGGGTGGCGGGGGCCTGCGATCGTGAGGCTCTGGCCCGCTGCGGCGCCCTGTTCGGCCGGGCCATCGAGATCATGAGCCAGGGATGGCGCGCCGACGCCGCCCGTCTCTACGCGGCTTCCATGGTCAGATTGCTGGAGGGCGCTTCCAAGGCGGAGGAGACCGCCGTTCTGGCATCACTCGAGGTGATGACCGGGCGGCTGTCGCAAACCTCAGCCGTGGGCTGAGGACTTTCGGCTCAAGGCCGACAGCTCGGAGCTTCGCGGCAACCTGGCGGCCTGTTCGACCAGCAGGCGCTCGATTTCACGCACGGAGTCGAGGACTTCCTTCGGCGGGGCGACGATTGACTGACGGGCCTCGGTCAGGATGGCGGCTATGGCCGAGCTGGCGGTGGCTTCTTCCACCCGCACAATCGCCGCCTCGTCCGCCAGGCAGCTGTCAATGGCATGACGCGCTTCGGCCGACATGGCGGCCAGAGCCTGCAGGGTGGCGCGACCGAAGGCCAGGGCGCAGCTGACGTCGATGTCGAGAGCGTCGAGCCGGGCCCGCAGATCTTCGTTGGTCGTGGAGGTCTGCAATGCGGGATCCCATTGGGTGACGCAGGTTAGAAGGTGGGCCTGCGCCATCGGCGCCACCGCCAAGCAAACTGGAACCCGCGTAGCGGCCCGGGAGACCGATGTCAACAAAAAGGTGCATTTACATATATCGGTAATGCTCAATGTCGCGGATACAATTATCTGCCCGTCGAATAGGTTGCTGTGAAGACATTTTGGCACGCTGAATGCTGTAAGTGATTGCCATTCACCGGAAGACCTGTTGCACTCCAGGAATGGGCAGGGACAAACAGTGACCGGGCGACGGGAGTCGCAGGCTCAGGGGCGGGGCGACCTTGAGGAACGCCTGGCCCCGGGGCAGCTGTTTTTCCTGCTGCATCACCTTGTTCGTCAGCGCGAGACAGCCCTGGGCAGGGTCCTGGCCGGGGTCGGTCTTTCCCTTTTGCAATGGCAGGTGATGTCGACCCTCCATCGTCTGGGGCGTGCGACCATGGGCGATGTCGCGGCCTTTTGCGCCACCGATCGCACCACCCTGACCCGGACCGTCGACAAGATGGTAGACGCGGGCCTGATCCAGCGCGAGCGCGACCGCGCCGATCGGCGCCAGGTGCATCTGGACCTGACCGATCCTGGGCGGGAGCTCTTCCTGCGCGGCCTCGACGCCGTCGAGCCCTTCAATCGTCGGGTCGGCCGATTGATCAATCCCGAGGAATTGCCTGTGATGGAGGGCATGATCCGGCGGGTGCTGGATGACGTGCTCGAGGATCCGGCCTGGGTCGATGATCTGATGGCCTTCCGACGGCCGAAGGCGAACAAGCCGAACGGGGTTGGCGCGTGAGCGGGCGCGATCCCGACACGGCCGGTTCGGGCGGTGATTTCCTGGCCGATCTGCCTGAGCAGCTGTTCTACATGATCTACCAGGTCCACAACCGGCGGGAGGCTGCTGTCGAACAGGTGCTCAAGGCCGTCAATCTGTCGACAAGCCTGTGGCGCGCCCTGTTGACGGTGCATCGCATGGAGCCATGCACCATGAACGAACTGGCCCGCGGCACGACCATGGAGCGGACCAGCCTGACCCGCACCC
>Ga0164290_1001802_pt1 | contig 23222 bp, 20 predicted proteins | sample Micstemetagenome_FD_108782 | JGI IMG/M metagenome (GOLD analysis project Ga0164290, IMG submission 108782) | Contaminated culture microbial community from soil near Moab, Utah, USA - Microcoleus steenstrupii SON62 (Illumina Assembly) | ecosystem: Environmental > Terrestrial > Soil > Soil crust...
CCGCCAGCCGGCGGCTCATCCGAGCTATTCGGCTCGATGCTCTTCGTCGACGCCCAGGCCTCGATTAGTGTGCCGTCGACCGAGAAGTGATCGCAGGATAGAAACTTCTTCACCCTAGGACCTAGTGACGATTTAACTGTCTGAGCTGTGAATCGGCATGCAGTGAAAATCAACCCTCTGGCTCTCCCTTGCCGGCAGCGGCATCGTCGACCGCCGTGCCCCGGAGGTCATAACTGCCAGTTCCCTCATCATCGCTCGAACGAGCGGTTCGCCCCTCTTCATCGATCTGCCTCGCAAGGAGACGGCTCGCCCTGTCACCTGACCACGTATCAGGGCCGCAAGACCTTCGCCCGCTTTGTCGGCAAACGCGACCGCCCAGCCTTCATGCCCTCCAGCATCATTTCGGGCACGTGACCCGCATCATGACCGACAGTGCCTATGTCGGCACGGATTTCTGCTTCATCTTCGCTCCTTGCGGCTACGATGAACCAGAACTCCTCCCTTCGTGAAGTCCCTCTATTTGTCTCAAAGGTCCTGACGGCGGACATATATCGCGGTGATGGTGCAGAGATGGTGTCGCGTGGAAATAGAGCCCTTGGTCTTTTGACATTGCGCTCGGGGAGTTGAGCGAAATTAGCTGAAGGCCCGCCCTTGATCCAACGACGATGTCCACAATCCAGGCCTCCATCTCGGTCCATCTCCACGGCTTTATGCGCGTTGTGAAAACAGACGCCGTTTGGCGCGCTTGCACCGTCGCAACAAGCCGAACAGGAATACGATCAGAAGGAAGAGCGCGAGGCACCACCAAAGCCACCTCGGCAGCGTATGCGGCTTTCCCAGGCCCATGCCCGCTGCAAACACCTCGGTCAAATCGCGCTCGATAGCACCGATCGCGCATCGCCCATCACGACCTGCGCGCGTGTGACTGTAGAGGTCAACGCCGCCAACGACCGGGTCGGTGATACAGAGGCGCCAATCGCCGGCGCCACGCGCGGCGCTGAAGAAGCCCGGCGCGTAGCCGCTATCGAGTCCCGGGTCCGCGACTTGGGCTGCCGCGCCGCACGCATTGTCTGGACTCTGCAGGTTGGGACCGATCGCCGTTGGCGTGGCTCCGGGCACACAATTGCCCCCGGTGTTTGAAAATATCGCGACGTTTCCAAGCGCCAGGGCGGCACCGGTGGGCGCGGCAAGGCCGGTGGCGGCGTTGTTGGCAACAACCGAATTGACCAGGCGCAGGCGCGAGCCCGAGATGGCGGCGCCCGCTGCCGTATTGCGCGCGAGAATTGTGTTGCCGACTGCCGAGTCGACCCCGCCCAACGCCAATGCGCCCCCGTCATCTGCGGCGTGATTGTCGACGATGATCGACCGCGTCAACGTCATCTGGTCGTTGGGTATGGGGTTGGTCGTGTCGGCGAGAACCTGAAAGACGTTCTGCCACGGCTCGGGCAATGACGCGGCCTCCAAGGCGGCCATCGCCCCACCGACGCGGCCGGCGACATTGTTGCGTAGCAGCACGCCGTCGGCCATGACCTGCCCCGCGAATGCCAGTGCGCCGCCAGCCTGGTCGGCGGTATTGCCATCGAAAGTTACGCGAGAGATCACAAGCCGCGGCAGATCGATCCACTCGTCGGCGCTCCAGATGTTCTCGCGCGGTGGCCGACCGAATGCGGCAATGGCGCCGCCAATCCGCGCTGTGTTGTGTTCGAAGGTCGATTTCGTCAGCGTGACGCGCGAGCCGAGCGCAAGGATGGCGCCGCCGAGGCCAAACGAGCCATTGTCGACAAAGTCGCTGTCGGTGATCTCGACATCGGACCGTACGATGGTCAGCGCGCCGCCGGTCGCCCCGAAGGCATCGCGCGCCGCCTCCGGGCGGGTGCCATTCTCGACAAATCGGCTGGCACGGATTTTGACCCGCGCATCCGTGAACAGCAGGCTTGCGCGGTTGCCGGCGAAGGTCGACCGATCGATTGTGATCTGCCGCGACAGCGCCACCCGGTCTGGCGTCGGCCACGCGCCGCCGGCGATCGGGTGGTCCCCGTTGCCGATGAATTCGCAGTCCGCCATCTCCACGGTCTCGGCGTTGACCACGGCGCTGCCGGTCGCTTCCGCTTGCGCGTCGCCGTTGCGGCGAAAGCGGCTGTTCTTCGCGCGTAGCGTGCGCACCAGAAAGGCCGATGGGCTGTCCTCGACCATCACATTGTCGAGCGTGACGGTTGCGTGGTCGCCTGCGACGATCGTGCCCGCGGCTGCTGCCTTGTTGGTGAGCGTCAGCCCGGTCAGATACAGCGACCACGTCGTGGTGAACATCGGCCCATTGCCGGGACCGGACAGTGTCACAGGCTGTTCGGAGCGGATCGTGCGCGAGGATGGCACAACATGCGTCGCGGTGACCGCGATGTGGTCTTCTCCGGCCGGGCAGCGGATCATGATCGATCCCGGTTGGCCGAGCGCCGTGGCGAGGTTGAGCCCGCCCGGCGCATCGTCGCGGCCGCACACGGTGACGAACTGTTCCTGCGCTGCCGCGCCGCCCGTGACGAGCATGAAACCCAGTACGAGGGTGGCGAGGCGGCTAGAACAGATCATCGAGCTGTGCCCCGTCCTCGGCCTTGCGGACCGGATTCTCTTCATCATCGAGGTTGATGAAGATGCGCCGGCCGACCGACCGGCAATTCGCCGCCTGCGCCGCTGGCACGGCGCTGATCGTGAAGCGCGCGTCGCTCTCGTGATTGACGATGCCACAGGCGCGCCGGTCTGCGCCGAAATCCTCGTCCTCCGCCTCGAATTCGAGGGTTCGGTCATCCGTCGTCGTGTAGGTGACCTTGTCGCTGGCCGACGCCTTCTCCCAATCGGCGACACGACCGGAATTCCTTGCTTTCACTGCGGCGATGAAAGCGGCCAGCGACCGTCCGAAGCGATCCTGCTCGGCCACCTCGAAGAAGCCCCAACTCGAGCCGTCGACGTCGATGCCGTCGTGGTCATAAAGGGCGATGAACACGTCGCCGCGGTCGTCCGGGTCCTTCAGCGCAGGGCAGACGTGGCCATCGATGGCATAAAAATGCTGGTCGATCGTCGTCCAGCACGACGGACTGAAATCCGCTGGCAATCGTGGCCGCAGCCCGCAGCCGAAGGCGCCTGCGATGCAGTTGTTGTGCGAGTACGTCACCAGCGGTTTGTCTTCTTCCATACCATATTGCTCTGCAGTTCCGTCAAAGCGGAGGAAGTCAGTGACGCGGTTGCGCTCGCGTGTCGTTCCGTCGCTGTTGGTGACGGTTCGCGCTCGTGTCATCAGCGTCGTCGGCACACCGACTCCACGGTCGTTGGCCGGAGACAGCAGATATGTTTTGATGCCGAAGATGAGGCTGGTTCCAGCAGGCTGGCCTTCGTCGTTGCCGCCGGCGGTGAGGAGCCAGCCATTACCGCTGACATAGGCTTCGCGACCGAAGTGGCGGTATTGCTGCACTCGCGGTGTCGTCTTGTCGACGGCTATATCGAGGATCATCGGGTCAGGGCGATAGCGCGAGGTAGAGTAGAAAGAGAGTTGGCCAAACGTCTCCGGCTTCGCGATCCCGGTCGGGGCGAAGCGGTTGTTGCCGGTCCATACCTGAAGGGCACCAATCATTGTGTCGGCGCCCTGGACGAGTTCTGTCAGTGGGCGGCCGTCATAGAATTGCTTGTTCACTTCGGCACGGCGGCGGAACGGGATTAGCCTTCGGCCTTCGAGTGAGCCGACCGCTGCCTTTGCCGCCGACAAGTCGAACACCGCCGCCGCTGCGGTCACGATCGCTTTGTCCTTGTCATCGCACGGAGCGTCGGCGCCCCGCTGCAGGCCGGCAAGGTCATAGTTCCATCGCACGTCGCAGGCATAATCGATGAGGTTGAGCAGCGCGAAGTGGCTGAGCCGCGCATATGGCTTCGCGTTGTATTCAAGGAAGTCTTCTTTCGCGATCCGCTGCATGCGCTTCAGGAGCCATTCGCGCACGTCGTCGTTGAGGTCGGAGATCTTGTCGAACGCCTCGCGGTTTCCGGCGCGGGCGAGTTCAGCCATCATCAGCTTGTTTTTAAGATAACGCGAGGTGTTCTGCATCAGCAGGTGGTTCTCTGTCTCGTCTATGCTCGCCCACAGCACCGAGCCGAAGATGATGATGGTCACAACCGCCGCCACCACCGCTGCCGCTGCCGCTGCGGCGCCTGCTGCCATCGCTCCGGCTGCTATCGCGGCGCCGATACCGAATGACACGGCCGCCGCCGCGATCAGGATGAGAAGCACCGCGAGAAAGCGCCAGAAACTGTCCCAGCCCGACGGGTGGAGTTCCTCCGCGCCGTCGTTGTTGTAACGTCCAACGCCTGGGTCGCTGCCAGTTCCCTCCACGGTGTCGATCGCGCTGCCATACTGGTTGTTTTGGTTGCCGCAGCTGAAGACCAGGTTGAATTGCTCACGCGCCGTTGCGTTGCCGGGCGCGGATCGCAGAGACAGGAAGCGCGTGTTGAGCCGCCCAAGTGCGGCGTCGACGTCAAAGCCGACGCCGTGGCCACGCTCGCCGACGCGGTAGAGCACATGCGCGATGCGGGTATATTCGAGAACTCCCATATCCCAGTCGCCTTTCACGTCGGCGCCGGAGAACTCAGAGAGGCAAGGTACGCCATCGGTACCGGGGACTTCGGGCTTGACGATGCCGCCCTCCTCGGTCCACGGCCCATGGCGGTCGTCGAGCAGCACGGCGCGTATCTGCCGGGCGAGGCAGGCGCGGGTCATATCCACCTGCACGCGGCTGTCACCCGGTGGAACAAATACGTAGGCTACGCTTGAGCAAGGGCCTTGGTCGTCCTCGAAACGAAACCCGAACCAGTCATTGTAGACGCGGTTGACGACATCCTGGGCTGAGGCGTTGCGGGGCAATGCTCGTGCCTCCGGGCAGCGCCCGCGGCTGTCTGGCTGACCCAGATAGGACGGCGGATCGTCTGGTGAACGGCAGCGGGCGAGTGGGCGCCAAGCTGCGATGACCGCCGTGGGTTCGGCGAGCACGCCGTAGCAGACGGGCCGACCGGCCGCAGTCGAGTTTGGGGCGATCGACGCGTCCGCCAGCACCGCCGCCTTGCCGAGAACCAAGGTTAGCGGCCACGCGGCGAGGTCGGATTCATTGAGGTTTGGTGTGTTCGGATCATCTGGAAACCCCTTTTTGCCGAACCGGCTCGCCAGTACGAATCCCTGCACGAACTCGTACTCATTGCCGCACGCCATGACGAGGTGGAGGCGCTGCGTGCGCTCGGCGAAGCCATCATGCGCCGCCTGACCGGTCGTCGCTGCCGGGCCGAGGTCGGCTGCGGTCTGTGCTGCCGCGGGCAGCGCCAATACAAGGAACAGGCAGAACGCGGCGAGGCGGCGCATCATTGTCCGACCGCCAGCATCGGGTTCGCCTGCTCACTTGCGACGAAGCTGCGGATGTCGGGCGTGACGCAGACCAGATCCTGCACCATAGCCTCACGCCAGACATAACCGTTGGCGCAGGTCTTTGGACCGAATGGTCCGGGCACCCACAGAAGCGGGGCGCGCGCGTTTTCGGCTGCGATGCGCTTTCGGCTCGCCAGGTCCACGCAGACGGTGTCGGAGGGCAGCGCCCTTCGCGGCGCAAGTGGCGCCGGGCAAACTGAAACGATCGGTCCGGCGATAGCCTCGGTCGCCGTCATCACGAAGACGACCGCGATGATCATGTGCCATCGCGGAAGCGTCACCGGCAGAGGGACGTAAAATGCCATTCTCTTGTCCGACACGTTTAGCTAAACGACTTGCGAATTGCGTATAGCGGCGCCGGCAAACGCCCATGGTGTAACTCTAGCATGTCACGCGCCGAAAAGGCAGCGTCCCGCCACGCGCAGAAACAGCTTAATTACTTCTGTGGCCCAGATTTGAGGCGCAACCGATCCCTTTCCTCGGCTTGAGCGTCTGGAGAGATTCGGCCAACACCTGCGTCAGACAGTTCGCAAACCGAATATGCTTGATCCTGGAGCCCGTAACGACGTTCACTGGCTTGTCGACCTTCGCCGCCGTCGGCGACCGGACGAAGAGGTTGTCGACCATCTAGGTGGTCGAAGCCCTGCCTGTTTCGCGTACCAGCTCAACGGATATTGGGCCATGAAATACAGGTCGCGCTCGACCGGGAGGCCAAGCCTGCCGTGCAGGGATCGGATCTCGGCCAAGCTAATGTAACCGAGTTCCGGTTGGCCAAGACCAAGATTGCAGAGGTTGAACAAATGATCCGAGTCCGCGGGATCGGCCTCGGTGATGAGCCAGGTGACGGCCGCGTCAGGCGTGAAAAGCTTGACGACGGGCTTCGGATCGATGTTCTCACCAGCAAAATTTCGTGAGTCATTGGCGAGAAGTTGGGCGAGTTGGTCTTCAGTGATGAGCGGTTCGGCCATGATGGCGTCCATTCAATGTCACTCTCCGATCGAGGGCGAGGAGGTGTTAGGCCGGCGCAACCAAAGCGGCGCGGTCAGGCCCTACACGGTTCGGCGCGGGCCGGGCTTGACCGTGCTGCGGCGTCGGCCAGCATTCCGCTGCCTTTTTGTCGAGCGGCGCATGAATGGAGAAAAGATGGCCGATGCTTCGGCGCAGGAACGATTGACTCCTAGATGGCGCATTTGACCTCGCAGCAGGCAATTTTTTGCCGCCGCCGCCGCGGTGAATGATCTGGGATGACCGGTCTACTGCATGGAAAGTTCGGGATACTTGCGCTTCCCGTGTGAGCAGGCTAAATACTGAACTGAATGGTTCAGTATTTAAGTACTCCCCTCGATCTCTCGTTTGCGGCGCTGTCCGATGCGACACGCCGCGGGATCATCGATCAGCTTGGGCGAGAGGACGCGTCGATCACCAGTCTCGCGGATAAGTTCCAGATGACGCTGACCGGCATGAAGAAGCACGTCCAGGTTCTTGAGCGGGCGGGGCTCGTCGTCACGCAGAAGGTCGGACGGGTGAGGACCTGCAGACTTGGGAAACGCGGCCTCACGGCGGAGGCCGAGTGGATCGAGGCGCATCGCAAGCTCTTTGAGGCCCGGTTCGAAGCATTGGACGAAATCATCAGCGAAATGAAACGGGAGGGAAGCGATGAATCAGCAAGTTAACAGTGCAGGTGGTGCGCAGAACCGCACGTCGGTCGAGCGCAGAGGGGATTGCGAACTCGTCGTGACGCGAACATTCGATGCGTCGCCGAACGCGGTTTATAGGGCGTGGAGCCAGCCGGAGCTATTCCAACGCTGGTGGGTGCCAAGATCGGTGTCCGGCGTTTTGCTCGTATCGTGCGATATGGACGTCCGCACCGGCGGCAAATATCGGCTGGAATTCGGCGCCGGCGGTTCGGACACCATGGTCTTTCACGGCAAATATCTCGAGGTGGTGCCGAACGAGCGCATCGTCTGGACCAACGACGAGGGCGAAGAAGGCGCGATCACGACTGTGACCTTCGAGGACCAGGGCGGGAAGACGCTACTGAATTTCCACGAGGTCTATCCGTCCAAGGAGGCGCTTGAGGAAGCACTGCAAGGCTCGGCGGCCGCATTGCCGGAGCAGCTTGAGCAACTCGACGAATTGCTTTCCTGCACAGGCGAGTAGCGCGTGTCGGGAACCTCACCTCGAGGGAGCGCCTGCTCTTGGAAAGTGACTCCACCGGCCCTTCTGGCCGGAGCGAAGGCGCAAAACCGCCGTTGTTCTCCACTTCAAGAGGTGCGTGAACCCGATCGCACAATTAGCTGGTCTGGCGTGCAGATACTGATCAAGGCCCGCGCCGAACGCCAGGTGACCGTTCTGCCAATCAAGGGCCAGGCTCGGGTTGCGCTGCGGGTCCTGGTATGGCGGCGAACAGGTCAGGCCAGAAGTTATAGAGGGCAAATACCGCAAGCGCGAGGATTAGGCCCACGTAGACGAAGCCAACCCAGCGCCGCACTGTTCCATAGTCAGCGATGCTCTTGGCGACCGGCTGCTCGCTGAACTCCTCGATTTCGGCCGGGGTTAGAATTGTATTCAGCGCCTGTTTCCAGACCCGGCGGGCGTTGCCCTGATTCTTGAAGAATTTGTGGTTGATGAACAGCTGGATCCCGTAGGAGAACGAAAGGAGCAAAATAGCGGCGAACGCCATCGCGCCTGCGATGTAGCGGTTCCCGACTTTCGTGGCATCGGGGAGAAGCTTCAGGCCGAATGGGACTGCGGCAAGTGCCGCGTCCTTCCACAGGCTGCTTGCGAGATCCTGCGCCTTCTGGCTCGCCTTTTGTGCTTCGTCGACAACTGTCTTGCGCAGCTCCGCCAATGCCTTCAGAGTCTCGCGGCTGCTCGATTGCACATAAGCGGCGTAGGCACCCTTCGCGGAGTCAAGACTTCCGTCGCCAAATTCAGCAAGCGCACTTTTCCTATGGCTCCGGGCCAGTTCATTGGCGAGGAGCAGATGGCGGGTATCCGTGTCGCGGCCCTCAGCGAACACCCACCCGGCTCCTGCCAACATACGGTCAAAGACCGTGCTTATTTGCGTCGGCGAAGGTGTGATGATGCACGAAGGTGGCCCACTGAAGTGATAGGCGATACCTACATCGGTCTCGGAGACCCGATTGGCGAGCGCGGCGAGCAGACGGGGGCCGGATAGCCCCTTCCAAGCTTCATATGCCGTGCTGGACTTTTTCGGTCCACTGCGCTGCAACCAGGGACGCAGATCTTCCGGCACGAGACGCACCCGCGTGAAATCGGTTGACAGGGTGCGAGGATCAGGCAGCGCCTCAGATGGAGCGTAGAGTTCGGGCGGCTCGTTGGTCCAGACCTGGAACCGGCTCCGGTATGTCGTGAAGGTCCCGTTTCCAGCCATGTCCGCTATCTGTACACAGTTGACGTCTTCGATCGCGTCAACCGCGTTGAGAAGGGAGTTGCCAAGGAACAGCCGGAGCTCACCCTCGACGGAGACCGTTTCCAAGACGACTCGAAATCTCGCATCCGACACCGGCGCGTCATCCTCAAGCTGTTCATCCGACTCGACATCCGTGATGACAATCGAGCCGATGAAAGGAGGTGGCGACCGGCGGAGATCAAGCCAGGCACTGCGGACTTCCGCATCGGACAGGGCGGCATGTAGGATCGCAAGACCCGACCGCTCGTCGATATCGGTCGGCTGCGCGGTCCGGACGATGAGGTCAGAGACGCGTGTCGGTGTCATCATAACTGACATCAAGCGGGTCGTTGATGATGATCCGGTTCGCCTCGACCGTGACGACCTTCTTCAGCTCGGAAGGCACCCGGATTTGAATCCCGTTTTTAGTACGATAGCGCAGCGTTGATGGCGGGCGGACGTTTGAGACGTCAAATTTGATTGGCGTTCCATCCAGTCGCTGCTTACGTAGCGCGCTCTGAAACTTAGCCACCAGCGGATGGTCCGGCGGCAGGGCTTGGCCAACCACGGTGTCGAGAAACGATTTCTGATCGTCTACGCCGACCTGCCCACCCGCGGACGCGGCATCGAATGTGCGTTTCGTCACCTCCTGATAGACCTGCGGTGATACGAGATCCCGGTTTTCGCGGATGACCTGCCGGGTCACATCGACCATCTTGCGCGTTGCCTCCGCGTCATCGAACTGACGCACGGCATCCAGGAAATTCTCGAAATAGCGCGCCACGTTTTGCTGGTTGCGGCGATCGAGGACCGTCAATTCCCCGCCCGCCTCGGTGAGTTTGACCAGCGCGGACTTCTGAAGCGCATCCCGGTTTTGGACAAAGGTCCGCTCAAGTGCGTCCAGGCTCACCTTCTTACGGCCGCCCCTTCCCTCCGCGAGCTCGTAGGTCAGCACCTTTTCGTCATCATATTTGAGGAGGGCGAAAAATTGCGCCCCGGCGGCAGCGAGTTGAAAGAGCAGAAACGCTCCGGCCGCAGCGCTGCCGCCATGGAGACGCTGAAAATCTTCTGCGAGCTTCTCGCTTTCGGTTTGGAAGTGCTTGGAATCCGTTGCGATGCGCCGCAGACGTTCACGCGTGGCGGAGGCGTCCGAGAACACATAGGGCAATCCGTTGTTCACGGAGCGGATGCGGTCGATGAAGAAATCCGAGAACCGACCGGGATTGATCTCCTCCAGCCACACCATGTCTTCTGGCCGTGGCCCTACAAGATGGAAAACCATTCGCTCGATTGAGAGGGCGGAAACCTGATCACCTTCGAAAAAAGCCACGTTGATTCTCCCCCTAGTTCCCCGATCAAGTTAGCAGAAAATTCCCGCTCGGATCATCACAGTTGCAGTGAAGATCTGCGGCCAGAGCGATCAGTACGTCCGCGTAGAGTAGGAGCTCGGGTGCGAGTATGCAAAAAGATGCCGGTGTGAGTTGCGGGTCTTGCACGTTCGTGCATGACCGTGAGGAGGGCGATGTTCGGGGGTCTGCTTTGAACGCGCATATCGGCCATCCGCGCACGCATGGTTGAGGTCAACGATGCTCAAAGCTGAGCTTGGATGGGATCGGAGTAGTCAAGACTTGCCCCATCGGTCTTGACTCCGATGACGCATCGTCGGCGCGTGCCGCAAAAGCTGATGCCAAACGTTTTCGGACCGGGCAAATTCTTAGGGCGCAATCGTGTCCCATCTTACGAAACCAAGCTTTATCGGCTTGGCAGATTTCGGCGATCGATAAGGGGAAACAAACAATGGCCGACCAGCATCTCACCGTTGAATTTCTCACCGAACTTACCGCCGAGATAGTTAGCATATATGTCACAAAGAACCCGGTTCCGGTATCTGAACTTCCGAGCGTAATCGCGAGCGTCTTTCAGAGCTTGAGCAATCTTAATGGCCGACAAGAACCAACCGTTGAGCCGCTGAAGCCCAAGGTTCCCATCAAGAAGTCGGTCACGCGCGACTTCATCATCAGCCTGGAAGATGGGAAACAGTACAAGACCTTGAAGCGGCATTTGACCGCGCTGGGCTTGACCCCCGAGGGCTATCGCGCAAAGTGGTTACTCCCGGCAGATTACCCGATGGTGGCCGAAAGTTACGCGGAGCAGCGATCCGCACTGGCCAAGAAGCTCGGCTTGGGCAGGAAACCGGACCAGAAGCGCGGTCGCAAGCGCGGGGGCTCATCGTAGCTTGCAAGCTCGCAAGAGACAGATCGCACGAACGATCCAGCCTGCGTTGCGGCCGGGGTAGATGCTACCGAGCTCGAAGCAGGATTGGTGGCTTAGCCGATTGCCTTGGTCATGAAGTCTGAGAGTGGGGCGGGCTCGTATTGGCCAAAGAGCTTACAATAGACGTAGCTGAAATTCTCATAGAGCTTTCGAGCTGCAAGGCATCTGTGCCGGTTTCCAGAAATAGACACTTGAGGCCGATCCTATGCGCCTCATCTTCAATTGCCGTCAGTAGCCTGCGGGATATTCCGTTTTCTCGCCAAGCCGGCCGTACAAACATACTTTTGATCTCGCCGGTGCCATCGCTGTGACGTTTCAGCGCGCCGCGCCCTGTAAGATCCGCGCCCATCCTTGCCGTCCAGGACGTTATGTCGGGCTTGTCGAGCTGTGACAGGCTGAATGAATGGATACTCTGGGGCGGCAAATTGACCTGAGAATGGGCGATCCGTTCTTCGATCAACGCTGCATTATCAGCGCCGGCAGGTCGCTCGATCGAGATGGAAACAGGAAGCGTTCGTGTCATTTGTCGAGTAATCCGTGGAGCCTAACGGCTCGCATCCGATCCGGCTTAGCTTTGAGTCAGGAAAGGAAGCACCTCACTGTCGCATTTCTGACTTGCATCCCCTGCCCGTCGAAACGTCTTACGGAAACAACAATCGGTATGCAGTATACCAGCCTCTGCAACATCGTGATGTTGGCTTTCGGTTGAAATAAGATACCCCCAGCGTCAGACCCAGCCCTCGCACCGTGTAGAAAGTTTAGTTTTTTCAAAGCACTGACACGAAAGCGCAAGGTGCACGGATACGCTGCACCGTGCAAAACCCGGCAGAAAGCTGAGCAAAAACAACCGCCAGACCGAAGCGCACCGTGCGCGCTTTTATCCTGCCCTCTTATTTGGGGTGGATTTCGCGCCAGTATTCGCCATCGCCATTTCTCCTTCATAGCAGTAAATCGCTTGATATCACACGCCAGGGCGCGAGGTTCTGCGCAGTCGTCGAGATCAGGTACGCCGTGCACTCTTCCGGCTCATCGACGGGATAGCTGCGCTGCTTATTGTCAGCGCTCGAACCGTCGCGGCACATGTCGCTATCGGATTCACGGGGCAACATCACAGGCATTCGTGCGTGATCCGGCAGTGCCGGCCACAGGCAAGATATCGTGCTTCCCGTTTCTATCGGCCGTGTAAGCGTCCGGTCTCTGCACCCAGATTGAGTAGTGCATTTGCGCGGCATGTCGGGCTCCTTCGTAGCATGGAGGATCTCCGGTGAATTTGAGACATTTCGAGAACAAGGCGCGACAATCCTGGTGGGTAGTTCACGTCGAAGCGTGGTAGCGAAGGGAACGCCTCCGAGGTGGCGTTCAAAATCGGCTTCCGGTTCCCGTTTTCCTGCAACTCATAGAGGAACCGTCGCCGGCAAATGGCGCGGCTAGATTGCCCCATTCCCTGATCCGCTCGACCAGGGGATGTGACGGTTGCCCCGAGCCTTCATGGGTTGGAAATCCGGCCGTTGCCGATCGCGATCACCCTGCCGGCCATAGCGATTGTCGATGGCCGGTGAGCCACGATCACCCGGGTGATGCGAAGGTCCGCGAGCGCTCGATTGACGAGATACTCGTTGGTCTCGTCGAGATGGCATGTTGCTTCGTCCAGGAACAGGATACGTGGTTTGCGGTAGAGCGCGCGTGCAAGGAACAAGCGCTGCTTCTGTCCTCCGGAAAGCGCACTGCCCATATCACCGACAAGCGATTCATAGCCCATGGGCATCATCCGGATTTCGCCATCGATTGCCGCCAGGCGCGCGCACTCCTCGATCCACTCTTGATCGGCATGGGGATCGAAAGCAGCTATGTTTTCGATTAGCGTTCCAGTAAACAATTGGTCGTCTTGAAGAACGCAGCCTGTGATTTTTCGATAGTTGGATAGTCCCATATCGCGAATGTCACAGCCATCCAGGCAGACACGCCCTTGCGTGGGCTGAATCAACCCCGCAAGGATTTTTAGCAATGTGCTCTTTCCGCAGCCAGATGGACTGGTGATGGCGACGCTTTCGCCCGCTGCAATCGTAAGATTGATCCCCTCCAACACATCCGGTTCGCCGTCGCCATAGCGGAAACGAAGCCCATGCGCCTCAAGGCGGCCCGCCACGATGCCGATCGAAGTTCCAACCCGTGCGATGCCTTTGTGCGCTTCGGGTTCGGCGAGTGCGATGTCGCCTAGCCGTTCCCCTTGCAGCGACAGCATTTGCAGCTTGAAAATCATGTTGATCAGTTCGGTGACGCGACTGGTAAACTGCTCCTGATAGGAGGAGAACGCCATGAGCATGCCGACGGTCAGGTTGCCGTGGATCACTGCACGACTGCCCAGCCAGAGCATGAGAACCCGCCCAAAGCCGAACAGCAAACCGTTGATCCCATTGAAAACCATATCGAGCTTGTTCGTTTTGAGGCCGGCATTGACGGCGTCGACCAAGGTGTTTAGCCATGTGCTTTGGCGTCGTTCCTCCAAGCCCAGGGCCTTGACGCTGTTTGCGCCCCGAATTGACTCTATGAAATGGGTATTTTCTCGCGCGTGGTGCACGAGCTCCGCTTCGGTGGCTGAACGGTAGGGTCGGTAGAAAACAGCCCTGACCAGCACGTAAAGCCCGGTTGTGATCAAGGAAATGACAGCCAAGGGCGGGCTGTAGAGAAACATCATGGCCAGCATGCCCACAACCATCAGGCTGTCCATGATGGAGCTGACAAGATCCGTTGTCAGCGTATGCTGGATCGTCTGGATCGAACCGAAACGGGATACGATGTCACCGACATGACGCTTCTCGAACCATGACAGAGGCAGGCGCATCAGATGAGAGAACAGGCCTATATCCCATTGGATAGCAAACCTGGTCATCAGCACCATTGTCCCCCATGAGCGGACAAAGCCGATAGCCGTCTGCAAGAGGACCAACAGCGCCAAGCCTACGGTGACCACCGTGACTAGATCGAGGTCGGCACTGACGATGGCCTGATCAATGATCAATTGCAGACCAAGCGGCGAGAGAATGGCAAAGACCTCGAGGCAAAGGGCAAGCAGGAAAATCTGCGCCAAAGCCCGCTTGAGACCGACGACGCCCCGAAACAAGCTCACCAGCTGGAACCGATTCTGCTCCACTTTTGGCGAGAAGGATTGGGCAGGCCAGACTTCGAGGGCAACGCCGGTAAAACTCTGATTGAGTTCCTTGCGTGTGACATGACGGCGGCCCCGGGCCGGATCATGAATGATGGCCCCTTTGCCGATGACCTTGTCCAGGACAACGAAGTGGCTGAAATCCCAATGGAGGACACAAGGGGTCTTTAAATCGCGAAGATCATCGAGCGCGACTTGCACGGCCCGCGTCGAAAGAAAGAGCTCACTGGCGAGATCAGCGATGTTGTAGAGCGTCATGCCCTTCAGCGATGCGCTGAATCTGAGGCGCATGGTGCTGATGTCGATTTGATGCCCGTGGTGGGACGCGATCATTGCCAGGCTAGCAAGACCGCATTCAGCTGCCTCCGTTTGCAGGATCAACGGCAAGCGGGGCCTGAAACCGAAAGCGAGCCTTTCCAGAACCGTCACAGCCTGTCCCCGTGGCTGGAGAGGGCGCCACGCAGGCTGTAGAGCGGTTCAAGCAGCCATTGATAGATGGGCCTGGTGTCAAGGAACACATCAGCCTCAACCGCCATGCCTGGCCGGATAGGCTCTGCCTTTCCATAAGCGATGACATGATCTTGTTCCGGTCTGACGATGACCCGGTAGAGGCCTGCGGATGGATCGCTCGTCGGCGAAGCTCCCCTTTCGGGCAGGAAAATCGTATCGATGTCGCTCGGGCGCAAGCTGACACGGGAGAACCCCGCGACCGTTCCCGGGTGAAGGCCGAACTTCTGATAGGGGAAAGCCGCATAACGCAGCATCACCTTGGCATTTTCGTGCATGAAACCGATCACACTGCTTGATCCATAAAGATGGACTTCGAGCTTGGCTTCGCTCGGCAGGATCGACAACAGCGGCGCTCCAGCGGCAACGAACTGTCCGGATTGGACAAGAATGGCAGTCACATTCCCGGTTCTCGGCGTGGTGACGTCTATCTGCCTGCGCGCTTCACCCTCGACGAGATCGCGCTCGATGACGCTGATCTGTCTGCGCAACTGGCCGATGACAGATGCGGCCTTTGCATCAAAACCCGCCAGCTTCGTGCGCACCTCCGTCAATCTTTGCTCAAGGCGAATGGCTTCACGCCGAAGGTTCTCCCGTTCCTGTTCCTTTTGCATCCGGCTTTCCATCCGGGCAAAAGCCTCGCGCTGCAGGACAACGTGCCGGCGAACCAGTTCCTCGTATTTCTCGGAGATGGTTCGCAACACGGCGGCGTAATCGCCCGTGACCTTTATCTGGATCTGGACTTGATCGATCTCTCGAAGCAGGCCTTGCTCTTCCTTCGCCAGCCCAGCTTTCTCGATACTGTCCAGTTTTTGCTGGCGGATGATCTCGGCTTCCAGTTCGCTCCGCTGTTTGCGCAGCAGCACGGCTGCCGCTGCTTGTGTTTCGCCCAGAGACGTCATGCTGTCGGAGGTGATCGTATAGAGGGATTGTCCTTGGCGAACATCGCTGCCATCAGCAACGTTCAACGAGATCACACGGCCGGCATTGGGTGCAAAAACCCGTACGATCCCGGTGTTAGGCATGACAACCCCACCAAGGCGTACCCGGCGCGTATATTCTCCAAAAATTAGGTAGGTGCTGATTGCAAGAACGACAGCAACCCCTAGCGCGGCCGTGATCGAAACACGAAGCGGGCGCAGCAAAATGGTATGGCCCAACCAACCGTCTTTTTGGGAGGTAACGGCCTCCAATCGAAAAAGGGGCTCATCCAAATTTCACCCCAGATCACATGTAAGTCAGGCGCGCATCAACGGCCGGCTGAATAAACGATTGTGTAATATTATCGAATTCACCCCACGCTCACAATCAAATCTTTAGTCGACATATCGTGGAGATTTCGAGTAGAAATGATGAAGAGATCGATCTCCCACAAGAGATATTGACGAAGTAAATTTAGAAGAGCTAGAATTATCCGCTTGGCGTCTATGAACCAAGCCAATCTCGGAAAAGAAGCGCAGGAAATTGTTCGCATTCAAAGCAAATGAGGATCAATATGCGTGAATTGACAATTGAAGAGATGAACTTGGTCGCCGGCGGCCGGCGCGGCGGCGGGCATGGGGGTGGTCATGGTCATCACGGCCGATCTGGCGGCTCCTACGGATACTCCGGAACGCTCGCCGGCGTAACAAAGGGGTTTGACGGGACCGGAATTAGGACGGACTGTCATTACTCGACACCAGTTGGTGGATTTACCGTATCAATGGCCGGTTCTCACAATTGCGATCCAACATCGCCAGCACCGAAGGGTATCGGTGGAAGTGGTAGGTAACGGGACGCTGAAGAGTGCCTCGGCTACGGCTGGGGCATTTTTTTGAGGCAGACTCATGAAAATTAGACAAAACATAAAAATTTCCGATGGTGCGAGAACGCATATCTTAAGACACTATTTGGAACCCGAGGTCGACGATCCATCTAAACTTCGTTCGATCCCCACACTTCGTTATGTTTTGTGCTACAAAGATTCCTTCGGAAACCCTATAAAAGACGCCATCGTTGGCTATGTTCTTTTTAGAATGCCTGTCGAGAATATAACCAATGAAACAGTATTTTTAATGGATGGTGAGAATAAGTACTTTGCAATCGCTCTCCGCGAGGAAGATGGGTATTTTGAAGACGCGTTCTATACGTTGGAGCGTGAAGAGGGTATTAATTACCTTATAGTCGAAAACCGAAGCGCTGCTAAATCCTGAAACGAATATCTTAAGCGCTCCGCGCCGTTTGCCCTGGCGAACCGAGAATGACCGATAGAGAAAAGATGGTGTCAGCGCTCGACCTTATTGAGGCTGGATTAGCTACTGCGCTCGTGGCTGCTGTTTTCGCTACCGTCGCCGTACTTTTTGCTCGCACTGGGCATGCGACCGGGTTGAAGGACTTGTTTCGCGATCTGCAAGGCGATGTAACCGTCATGGCGGGCGTTGCCGGGCTCGTTTTGATAGGCCTGAGCTTCGGAATTGTATTGTTCGTCTGCATGGCGCTGACTACCAAGTCATGGCTGCATAGAATTGCTGGACGCCACATTGCCCATATTCTCGGGCGACTTCAGCGTTCATAGTTCTGGCGTCGGGAACAGCGCTGACATCCATTTCACGTTACACGATCGCGGTTTCCAGGGCGGTAACTCAAGGGCAACCAATCGACCCGCACAGAGATTTCCGAGCAACCCTCGGACGCGCAGCGTAGGGCGAGCCACCTCATCGACGGAGGCGGATATACGGTCTTACCGTCGATCGGCGCGGCCGCAGGCAGGATAACGTGCGTTCCTGGTCTACATCAGTCTTCATCCGCCGCAGCGGATCTACTTATCTCAGTTGGCGCCTGTCAGCGTGCCTGCGCCATGCATTTCAGCTGCCGACGCGCTGCTCATCGATACGCACTCAAAAGCTTGCGGGCCTTGCTGTACGCGCGCCGCGCGGTGTCGGTTTTGCCTGTAGTCGGATCGCCAACGTAGAATGTGCCGCCGCTTCACATGGCATACGTGATCACTGCCAGCTTGCGTGCCGCCGCGAAACGCGCCTTGGCCTACGCCAGATAGTAGTTCGAGCCCACAGCTCGTCAGAGCTTAAGCTACCGCGCCTCGATCCGCAGCGCAGTTAATGTCTCTGGCGTGATCGTCCCCGTGACCTTCAGACCGTAATCCCCCTGCATCCGCTGCAGCCCAGCCCTCATCTCGGGTCCCATCACACCATTGAGTTCGCCGTTATAGTAACCGAAGGCCAGCATCGCGAACTGCACCTCAAGTACGATCTCCTTGAACCTGTTTGCGTTGCCCGGAAGAGTCTTAAGGGGAGCAGGCGCTGTTGCGGTCGCCGGCGGCTGATAAGTCGGGGTAGTCGACGGCGCCGAATAGAGCGGGCTCGATGGCGCTACGTACGATGGCGACGGGCTATTGTAGACTGACGGTCGGTAGGAGTAGCCACCGGTCGATGAACGATGGCTACTGTGCGAGCTATGACTCCTGTGTGAACTATGGCTGCGGTGACCAGCCAATGTGTACACGTGATCCATCTTGAAGATGTCAAACAAGGACAGCGACTTACCTCCGTCAGTCAACATCGGCTTTGAAGGTAAGGCCTGCCCCTCTGTGGGCATGAAGCCTGCGGCCAACAGTGACGGTATCGCAAACAGGCGTTTTTTCATCAGACCCCACCCAAGCTCGCATAGCCGTGCTCGCGCGGGTGCCATTCAAAGAACCCGCCGCAGTCGCCTCTAAGACTGCAGTTTTTGCAGTCATCCATGTATGCCCGTTTCCAATCAGAAATCGTTGACGGCGCGAGATGCCGATACGGTCCAGGGACCGTGCAAAGCGGAAAATTGAAAAGCTGGACATCGATGCTGCGGCTTCGGGCAATGTCGATTGCCTGCGCCACTGTTTCAAAGCCAGTCGAGCTGTCAAAGAACAGACGGCTCCAGTTTTGCCGCGCGTAGCCGATGTTTTCCAGCTGCATGATCGCCCAAGTCTGGATGAACGGCACCGATGTCGTCAGATACCTGGCAAGCCTGGGCAAACCTTGGGCGTTCGGTTGCATGAGAACCGTACGCAACTCGATTTGAGCGCCAGCCCTACCCAGGAATGCCAAGCCTGATTGAAGCTTCTCAAAAGCCCCGGCCTTGCCTACGATCTCGTCGTGGATGGTGGGATCGGCTGAATAGAGCGGCACGCCCCAAACCACGCGACTTCTGTCCAGAGCAAGCATCACTTCACGGTCAGCACTCTCAAAATGCTGGCCATTCGTAAGCACATGGAACCGCAGATCTTCTCGGGCCAGCATAACGCGAGCCAAAAACCCCAATAATTGGGCCTTGAACAACGTAGGCTCACCTCCCGAAATCCCGATCGTAGCCCCCTCGGGAGCCAGCATTGCCGCGGTTTCAAAATGCTCGAACAGATCGACATGCTGCTTCTTCGGCGGTTGCGAGCACATCACACAGAGCTGATCGCAGCGCTCCGTTACCAAGAACGTGTTGTGGGGAGATGTGCTTCGGATCAGGCGATCCGCGGTTCCACGCCGTGGATTGACGAGTAGCACATCGCCATCGACTTCCGACGGATCGATACCCAAAATTCGAACAGAACCGCCCTCGCCCACATATTCGGCAGCTTCAGCCCCTGCAGTTTCCAGACTGACATCGAAGGCACTTGTATTCGCGCGTACGTCGACGCTGTCCGTGCCTTCGAACGACCGGAGCCGTATCACAAATGGCTGTGTTGCTTGCGTTTCGGCTTTGATGCGGAGCGGTATCATGAATGCACCGTGACCATGCTTGGGTCCCAGCTCCCGATACCCAGCCAGGCGGCAACTGAGGCTCGAGCTGCGTCGTCCTGACGGTAGATCACCTCAAAAACCTTGTCGAAAATCGCGAGGTGTCGGCCACAGAACCAGGTGTCATGACGCGGCATGTCGATACGACCATACCGGGAGATGTCATCGATTACGTCGGAACCGCAGAACGGCTGGTACGCGCAATGAATGCAGTCCGGGTCGAAGTGATTGAAGGCACCGGAATTCAGGACCTCGACCTTCGATCTATCGATGCCCGTGATCACATCCCCGATGCTGAGGTCTATGCGGCCGATCCTTGACAGCATGCGAGCCTCGTCCGTCGGATAGAACCGTCCATCATGATCGATGACGAGATAGTCCGAAGCGAAGAACCCTGGATTGCGGATATCGACATGGTTGTCGGCTCCGAAGCGAAGAACCCGTTTCAGGCACTGGCTGAAATAGTATTCCTCCATAAAGCGCCCGGTACGATGATTGCGGTCGATCAGGCGGTCGATGAACTGTGAGTGGAGCTTGTTCCAGCGCCCCAATGCGTCCGCGCCTTGATCGAGTTTTCGGGCGAATCCTTGATGATTTATCGGCCGCAGGTAGACGGACTTGATCCCATACCGTTCGTAGCTGTCGAGAAGTCCCTCGAGATTCGGCGGCGAAGAGACGTCAATCGTCGGCAGAGCCGAGATTTTTCCCTCAGGATAACGTTCAACGGCAGCTTCGAGATTTGCGAAGAAGGCCTCGGTGCGGTCCTTGTCACGCGTCCGCTGACGCTCGTGGGTTGTCGCATCCCCGTCGAGCGAAGTGCTGATGAAGGTGTCATCCGCGTCGAGGAAAGCCCACGCTCGTTCATCAAGGTTCTGGAGGTTGGTGCAGACCACGAACTGCGCGCGGGCAAACTTGCCGCGGCAAAAGTCGCGTACGATCTCGAGCAGGTCGATGCGCAGCAGCGGCTCGCCACCTTGGAATTCAATTTTGATCTCTGGGCTTTCGATGGAACCCAGGAAAGCAAGGACGGCGGCCAAGGTTTCGTCGGTCCAATCAAAGCCGCGTGCCTTTTCCGGAGCCCGGGACACTTGGCAGTAACCGCACGCGAGGTTGCACCGGAGTGTCGGCACCAAGATCACGTAGTTGAGCTGCTGTGGTTTCGATTGTCGTTGCGACCACCGATAGGCAAACGATATCCAGGATAGATCGAGTTCGTCATTGAACGCATGGCCGCCCTCTCTCAGGAACGTCTGGTCCCCAACGTTTAATGCGTCGCTGGCATAACGGCCGAGGAAGCTGTCGTTCGACATGAAGAAGCCGCCGGCATCGTCAGCAAACAGAATTCTGCCGTCTGTGAGCTCGCGGAACTTAAGTGGCCAGACGTTCATCGCGAGGTCACAGCAGCAATCAAATTTGCCCTGAGGGGCAACGTCTCGGTGTAAATCTTCTCTCGATAGAGGGTATGCAGGAACGCACGCCGAAGATCAGCGACCTTTGAGTGGTCGCCGCATAAGATAGCGACTGCTCCGTGTTCCACCTGGACTTCAAGTTCGGGGAATTGAATTTGGAATTTGACAGCGGCGTTCAAAACAAAGGCTTCGAATTGCGGCGCAACAACAACCGTCAGAATAGAATCCGACTCTGAAACGATAATACCCACAGCCCACTCTCCCCAACAGGGATAGTGCACGTGTTATGTTTGCAATCAAGTGACGGAGATGAGGCCAGAGACAATGAATTGCCAGCTGCCGAGCAGTTTCAACAACAATTACGGAAACTCAGCTTGCACTGCAAAGCGGATACGCTGTCCCTCTAACACTCTAGGGCTTAGGGATTGTAGTTCTCAGCCGAAGTGGTGACAACCCGCTGATCCCAGCCGCAAGATCGTTAGCTACTGCGAGCTCATTCCACCCAGATCCCATCCCGTCGGAGCCGCTGGCTGGTCGTCGGGTATCCGATATTGCGTTGGTGCTAACAGTACCGCGTCTCATTGACCGCCACTTCTTTTTAGAAACGCGTCATCCAAGATTAAGTGGTCCAGCCTTTTGCGGGATTCTTCCGCATGCAATCTTACGCCAGGGTTTTCTTCTATAGCTCTGCCGTACCAATATCGTGCAGCATGTAGATCACCCAGCATTTCGTAGCATTGCCCCAATTTTTCTCCGAGATATCCAGCATCCAACGAAGGATCACCATCGGCCATAAACAGATATATCTTAATTGCATCCTGCGGCCTCCCCACAGAAACCATTTCTGCGGCAGATCTTTCTAGAGAATTTAAATCATATTTCATGATCATACCAATATATCATCGTGGGGCTGTCGGGTTAATAACCTCAATATGCACGTTTATATGAGCCGGCGACCAAGGGGCTTCAAAATTAATATGCGGGCCGTCATTTGGAGGGCGATCTCCATACTGCCCAGGATACAAATCAAATCGCAATTTCATCCCATTTGGAAATAGGAACTGCGCAGCCCCCTTTGGCGTCGGTTGGAACCGAGGAGCACCACCACCCGCAGCTTCAAGCCTAGAAGCCAGATCTTGCACGGCCGGGGGACAAACAGAGCCGGCCAAACCAAGTGGATCGATAAAACTGACAGGATTTCCACCAACATAGGCGTAGAGATTTCCTGCCGGATTAATAAGTTCTCCGATCGGATCCCTTGAAAGCCACTGTCCAACAATCGGATTATATGCCCGAAAGAGGGTAAGATCTAACCCATTATCGGGACTGCTGAACATCTTTGCATAGCCGAACTCAGTGAGTGGTGCAGCGGCCTGCAGCGGAACACCATAGGGATCGTAGCTGTAAGCTGGTGCGTCGGAGGCATTTTTGAACACTCTCCGTATCGAGCCAATTTGATCGATCCCATAATAGAAGGTTTGGGCCGAGGCTCCGGGAACAAATTCACCTTCAGGATAGTGCTGCCGGGTCACTGCATTGGCTGCGTTTCGGGCCTGACAGATGGCGCTGCCACACCAGATATAAGAGGTGACGACAGAAGCGCCACCGCCTGCTGGCGCACTGGTGATTGTCGTACGGCGCCCAAGTGCGTCATAGGCGAATATCGTAGCCTTGCCTGGTTGATCGGGGTAGGCGATCTCGATCAATCGATCTTCCGCATCCCAGCTATAGGTTCGTTGGCCGTCAGACAAAAGGTTGCCGTTAGCGTCCCAGATCAGCGCCTGACCCGAAAGACTGGTGAGCTGATTGAGATTGTTGTAGGCGGCGATTTGTGCGCCTGCCGAAGAGTACGCGGGGGATACGTCACTCGTTTCGGTTACTTTGGTTACGAAATTCTCAGGAGTGGTGACGTAATCGTATGTCGAGTACTGGCCGACCGAGAGACCGACATTGCTGATTTGAGACAACCGTCGATCGCCAGAGTTGGGCAGGTAATTCCAACTCGTTGCCAGTGTACTGCTTGCAAGCCTTCGCGACGTGATCTGGGCTGTTTGACCCAGATAGCCGAGAGTAAACGAACCAAGGTCACTAGCGTGAGAGGTTAGCCTCCCAAGGACATCATACCCGAACGTCTCAGCACCCGCCCCCTGGACGGTGCGCGTGGCTACCCGGTTCAATGCGTCATAGGCATACTCGATCGTGCTATCGGCTAGCGGCCCACCCTCCTGCTTGAGATTCA
>Ga0164290_1001803_pt1 | contig 23166 bp, 17 predicted proteins | sample Micstemetagenome_FD_108782 | JGI IMG/M metagenome (GOLD analysis project Ga0164290, IMG submission 108782) | Contaminated culture microbial community from soil near Moab, Utah, USA - Microcoleus steenstrupii SON62 (Illumina Assembly) | ecosystem: Environmental > Terrestrial > Soil > Soil crust...
GATGATCTACGAACTGATCACGGCGGCGCTCTTCAGCGTCCTGTTCACCGTTGCGGCGCTATGGCGCTTCGAGGACGAGGAGTTCTGAGCCAGTAACGCCCGGGCGTTTCAAGAGGGCTGGCGCACGCCGCCAGCCCTCGCGTACCTCACCGATATGGTCAGGATGGTCCGGGCGACCGCCCAGGCCAGCCCCAGGACACTAAGCAGCGCGATGCCGAGAAACAGGTCGGGGGCGAAGAGGCGGATCGTCGCTATAGGGCTGTGAAGCAGCCGCGGTACGATGAGCCAGGGCAGGGTGGCCAGGCCGAGATTGATGCCCAGCGGCACGCCAGAGCGCCACAGACGCTGCACCCCTCGCGAAGGCAACTTGCTACAGCGCTGCGAGCGCCTGGTGACGAGGTACGACCCCACGATCCACACGACCAGGATGAGCAGCGGGGCGAGCGGGAGCAGCGGCCGAAGCCGATCTGCCGGTGGGTCGACGTGTTCCGAGAGGTCCTGCCCACGCACGATTGCGGCCACCCCCTCGATCAGGATGTCGAGCGCTGCGGCGCTACTCACTCCGTTGGCGTTGACCAATACCACGATCCCGAGCCGCTCGTCAGGGAGCAGGAGTAGATTCGAGTGAAAGTTGCTGACATCGCCACTGTGCTCAAGCCTGACGGTCCCCCGCTGACTACTAACGAGCCAGCCCATTGCGTATGAGCTCGTCGCACTTACCCGTGCGCCGCCGGTGTGCAGAGTCGTGACCCCTGCCGGCGAGAGCACGTGGCTGTCCTTGAAGGCGCCGCCGTTCAGCTGGGCGATGAGGTACTGCGACATATCCTCGGCGGAGGAGATCAGAAAGCCGGCCGGGGCGCTCTGACGCGGGTAGGGCGCTGTGAACGGGACCGGCCAGCCGAGCCAGTAGCGATGGCCCGTGGCGAGGTCGCTGGTTGCGGGATGCGAGATGCTCGCGGCACTATGACGCATCTGGAGCGGCGCAAAGATCGCCGACTGGATGTACTCCTCGTATGAGCGCCCCGATACCGCCTGCACGATCAGGCCCAGAGTCGTGTAGTTCTCGTTGGCGTACTCGTAGGTCTGACCAGGCGGGTGGCTGAGCTGCGCGCCTGCCAGCCCGCGGACGCCGTTCTCCAGCGCCATGTCGCTCTGGTCGTCCTCGGCGAGCCCCGCCCGACCGATATCTACCGGCAATCCGCTGTTTTGGTAGAGCAGGTTGCGCACCGTGATGCGGGCCGATGCCGTTTCGTCGGCCGTGCGGAACCAGGGCAGGTAGGTGGTGACGGGGGCATCGAGGTCGATCGTGCCGGCCTCCACAAGTTGCATCACTGCCAATGCAGTGATGGACTTCGAGGTTGAGCCAAGGATGAACGGGGTCTGGGGGGTCACAGCCCGCCCGTCCGGCCCCGCGACACCGTAGCCATTGAGGTAGATGATCCGGTCGCCGCGGACCACGCCTAGGGCCAGGCCCGGGATACGAGCGACGCGCATGCGGGCCTCGATGTAGGCGTCGAGCGTCGCCTGGCCACCGGTCGCGAGTGAGAAAGGGTTGGTAGCGGCGGAACGAGCCGGGACAGGGGCTCCGAGCAGGCAGATCGCGATTAGCACGGCCACAAGCGTGAAGCCGATTCTTGGAGGGCGCATGGTTACCTCACACCGTCTATGACGGCTCTACGCAGGCACAGGATTTTCCTGGTTCCTGCCCTGATTCCTGCACGGCTGCGGCGGCGCTCGCCGATGCTGTCTCACGGGCGCCGCATCCTCACCACCCCGCGGTTGGCTTAGCGGCCCCGCACGTCCGCGACCACCTGGCGCACCGCGTCGATCACCAGGGCCGGCTGCTCCCAGTGGATGTAGTGCCCGCTGCCCGCGGGAACAATCAGGCGGCCGTTCACGCTGAGCGCGGCCTGCCGGCGCTGCGCCTCGGCCCAGTGCGCGGTAGTCGTCATGTTCTGCTCGCCCGCCAGGACGATCAGCGGCCGGCCACCCAACCACGGCCCCGCCTGGAGCAGGGCGTCGTCGGTCGCCCGCTCCAGCCCCTCGGCGCTCTGTGCGTCAACGGCCCGTGCTGAGGTGGTGAGCAGCATACCCTCGGTGCGCGTCTCGCGCGGCATTTCCGGCGTCCCCCACAGGTCCGCACCGATCAGGCGGACGAGCCCCAGGCTCCGGGCGACGCGGTACAGGCCCGCTTGCACCGCGGTCATCAGCCGAAAGGCCTGCACATCGGCCGGCAAGGTGTTTGCATCGACATACTCGCCTCGCGCGTCGACCAGCACCATCCCCGCGACCTCGTCGGGGTGCTGCTGCGCAACCAGCCGCACGTTCTTGCCGCCGAGCGAGTGCCCCACCAGTACATACGGCCCGGCGATCCCCGCGTTGGTCAGCAGCGAATGCAGCTCGCCCGCGATCTGGCTCGGGGTGCGCGGCTGAGGACCGGGGTCGCTCCAGCCCATGCCGGCGCGGTCGTAGGCGCAAACGCGGGTGGTGCGAGCAAGTTCCGGCTGAACCAGGTTCCAGTCGAGCGAGGAGCCGCTGAGCCCGGCGTCGAGCACGACCGTCGGGCTGCCGGCGCCGACACAGTGGAGGTGCAGCCGATAGCCCCCGACGTCCACCAGTTGGCCGGGCGCCGGGTAACGGCGCGCATCCCCGGCCGCCGCCACCACCTCGTAGCTGGCCCCGACCAGCGAAAGAATGGCGATCGCTCCGGCTACCCAGGCCAGCCCTCTGCCGAGCCAGCGCAGCGCCCGCCTGCCCGCGCCAAGCTTGCGGGATGCGGTGTTCTGTACGTTCGTGATTGTCGCCATGGTGCGTTCCTCCTGTAGGTAGCTGGTTACGCGGGGAATAGTTTGGCCGGCGTGCGCTCGAGCGCGCAGGTGCAAAGTTGGGTCATAGGCTGGAGCGGGGGCCAGCAGCGATCTGCAGCGACGGCCGCTCGCGGCTGGCCTGTCGCGCCGCAGCGCCAGCAGGGCGCCAGCGAGCCCTCAATCACCGGGATGCCGAGCAGGGTCGCGCCCGCACGGGCGCGATCGGGCGCGTCGAAGGGTGCGAGGCCGACCTCGCCGTCGCTGCGGAAAGAAAGCTGGCCCACGGGTCGCAGACCCGCCTTGCGCATTCCCGCGCCGGATGGGGTGTTCTCCGGCGCGTGGATGATCCAGACCCGCTCGACCACCGGCTCAAGCTGGCCCAGGATGCCCTGGAGGAGGCGCGGGTAGACGCCGTAGCCCTGCCACTCCGGCAGCGTCGCGAAGTCCCAGAGATAGCGGTCCGCCGCCGGCAGCTCGACGCACAGGCTGAGTTCACCGATTGAGGCCTCCTGCGTTGCCATCCAGCCGTACCCGACGGGCGTCTGCCGGAGCCATGCGAGATACGGCTGGTGCCCCGTGCGCAGACGCCGACGCACCTCGCGCAGGCTAAGCTGATTGAGCTGGGCAAGCAGCGGCTCGTTGCACGACGCCTCGACGCGGAAGTGCGGGAGCGTAGACAAGGCCGGCACGGGGTCGCCGCGCCACCAGGTTGCGAGGGTCATACAATCTCCTTTCGCTGCGTATTACACATATGCCTGCCAGGCGACCACTCAGACGCCGGGCTCGTCGGTGAGGCGGGGTGGAGCGGCGCGCCCGACGGCAACCAGGGTCAGCCCCAGGTCGCGCGCCTTGTCGATCAGACCGTAGAGCGCACTCTGGTCGCGGACTGGCCCTGCCAATGTGCTCGTACCGTCGCTGTGATGGGTGATCGTCAGGCCGTCGAACCAGGTCGACCAGTGCTCGTCGAGATGTTCTGCGATCGTGAGGGTGTAGTGGTGTGGGCTTGTCATATCGGCTTCATTCCCTCGGAGCACTCGCATCGCCAATCACCACTGGGCACAGCATAGCCAGCGCGTGGGTGGAGTTGCGCGCAACGAAAGGTGGGTTGGGAGGTGGATGTATCGTCCGCTCGGCAGGTCACCTGAGGTTGTGGCGTATGAGGCCGACGGCGCGGCGGCCAAGGCGGGCCAGGCCCGCGAGCGCGATGGCGCCACCAAGCCCCGCCAGCAGCGGGATGATCAGGAGGTGGAGCGGCCACCGCGGCCCCGCAAGCTGTAGCGGGCTGCGTACTTCAAGGCGCCTCGCCACAGCCACCGCGGTTGTGACGTTGTGCGTCTGCGCGAGGTCTTGCAGGGCGAGCGTAAAGGCGTAGGTGGGCGCCTGGCTTCGTTGCAGGATAGTGACCGGAACTCCATCGCCGCGCAGCCCGGCGGGCAGGTGCGCGGCCGCTTGCTCGGCGCCGTCGCCGCCGGGGACGAGCAGCCGCTGCACGGGCGGCAGCTCGGGGGCCTGCCAGCGCGGCAGGATCTGTAAGCCGTGCTGCGCGACCACCGCCGGCCCGGCTGCCAGGGTGTCGACACGATACGCCGATGAGATGGCGTAGACGTCAACCACCGCGGCCAGATCGAGCTCGCCAACCCCGTCATACAGCCAGACACCGGCGCGGCGCTTCGGCCAGTTGAAGGCGGCATTCAAGAGCAGCGGGCTATCAGCAAGCCCATATGTATACTGCGTCATGTGCGGGTCGGTCACGAACGGAGACAGGGGGTAGTGCAGCGCCTGGGCGACCGTGTCGGCGACCGCCTGCCCGTTGCGGCGCGCCAGGAGATGCAGCGTCGCGTCGACGCCCGCCGTGATCCCGCCGGTCGTAAGCAGGGTGCCTGTGTCGATGTAGCGCTCCCCGCGCTGCCAGTGGACCTGCGGGTAGGCGCGCTCAAACGCATCGATCTGCCCCCAGTGGGTCGTGACCGTCTTGCCGTCGATCAGCCCGCTCTCCGCCAGCACCTCGGCGCCCACGCACCACGAAAAGAGCAGGGTCTGCCCCTGGCCATGCTGCCGGAGCCAGTCAAGCACCGGGGCGTTCTGGGGCGATCCGACCTCGGTCATCGCCGGGACGACGATGATGTCGGGGTGGCTGGGCAGCAGGGCGGCGAGCTCCGCGAATGAGCGTTGCGGCAGCACATCCACGCCGCCGGCCAACGTGCGCGGCTCGCGCGTCTCGGCGACGGCGTAGACGTTGTAGGCGCCGGATTCGCTGAACATCGCGTAGGGCGCCAGAAAGTCCGTCGCCTCAGTCTGCGTGTTGCCCAGCAGGACTGCGACGGTTGGTTTACCGGCGTCATAGGTAGGCCCCGGCTGCGAGACGATGGGAGCAACCACGGACGTGGGGGCGGGAGCCATGATCAGCCCTGACGAGCTGGCGAGACCAAGCACGCCGGACAACCCGACCGCAACCAGCGCAGCGAACGTATAACCAATGATCCGCAGGCCCTGTGTCCATGCCCGTTTCATGCGTGTGGTTTCCTTTGCGGTATGCGAACGACCGCAGGGCCTGGTCAGTGCCCCGGCGGACCGTGCCGCGCGTCCTGTATCCAGTACAGGCGCAGCATAGCCCGCCCTTGGATGGGACCACGCGCAATCAAAGGTGGGTTCGTGGGTGGGTTCTTCGCTACCGGTGGGGGAAGGTGAGGCTAGAGCAGCTGGAGGTCACGGGCGAGGGCGATGGCCTGGGTGCGGCTAGTGACCTGAAGCTTGCCGAAAATGCTGTTGGTGTGCGTTTTGACGGTGCTGACGGCGATCACGAGCGCCCGCGCAACTTCGGCGTTGGACTTGCCGCTCGCGATCAGGCGCAGCACTTCGAGCTCGCGTGCGCTGAGTGGTTCTTCGAGCAAAGCGGGCTGCGGGCTACGTGCGGCCTGGGGCGATAGCATGGCCACACGCTCCCGCTGCTGGCCCTCGGCTTCGGGGAAGGCGGCCAAAAGCCGCGCGTGGTATTCCGCCACACTGTCGCGCACGACGGATGCCTGGAGCATCGCCGCCATCGCCGGCCCTTCGTCGACGAACGAGCGGATAGAGCCCCCCGGCGCGGCGAGCGCGAGTGCGCGCTCAAGGGTCGCCAGCGCCTCGCGGTACGTTCCCCGCGCCCATTGCGCCAGCGCGCGCACGATCAGGATCTCCACCGCGCTGCCTATACGAGCCTTCGACTGCGCATCGTCCAGCATCCGATCGAGCAGCTCCATCGCTTGCGGTAGCCGGGCGCCAGCCTGTGAGATCCAGACCCGCGCCAGTGTCAGGTGCTCGGTTTCGCGCTGGAAGCTGAGATGATCTGCGGGGCCGAGGCCGCCGGCGTCTGCCCACGCCACGGCGGCGGTGAGGTCGCCACGCGACAATGTGAGCTGTGCCTGTGCGGCGGCCCCGCGCGCGAGGAGGTGGGCGACAAAGCCGCGCGTGCGGGCCAGGGCTATGTAGCGCTCCAGCGTCAGCCGCGCGTCGGCGTGGCGGCCGCGCGCCTGCTGGAGGCGCGCCAGGGTGATGTAGCCAAGAGCGACATCCTCGGCGTCCACCACCAGCCGCCCCTCCAGCTGCTCCATCGCCTGGGCCAGGTGCCGCTCGGCCGCGTCCAGGTCATTCCAGGCATAGAGCAGCGCACCCATTCCCACATAGTAGGCCGGGCCTTCAAGCAGCAGTGGCTCGTCGGGGGCGGCTGCGAGCTGGGCCATCTCGCGATACGTGGCCGCTGCGGCGTGAAGCCGGCCTTGCATCACCTGGAGCCGGGCCAGGTTGGTGATCGCAGCCAGCATCCCTAACAGGTTTTGTGCTGATCGAAATGGGGCAATCACTGCGACGGCGCGTCGCTCCGCGTCGTCGCGCACATCGCCGCTCACGCGGTAGGCGCGCGCCATGTGCAGGCTGGCGATGGTGCGAGCAATCGTCTCGCCCTCCGGCAGCAGCTCCAGCACCTGCTGTGCAAGGGCGACGCAACCGGCGAGGTCGCCGGTGTAGCGGGCGATGTTCGCCCGGATCGCAGCCGCCCGGCCCTGGATGAGCCGGGCCTGGTCAGCTGGGGTGCCGGGCAGAATCCAGCGTTCGGCATCCTGAAGGCGCGCCTCGGCTGCGGCCGACTCGTTGGTGAAGAGCAGCGCGAGCGCGTAGACGGTGCAGAGCAACGGCCGGGCGCGAACCAGCGCATCTGGGAGAAAGCTCAGCCAGCCCAGTACGGTCTGCACCTGTCCGCCAACGATGATGCGCAAGCCGTGCTGTTCGATCAGCTCGACCACCCGCGCCTCATCGGCCGCTGCCTGCGCGTGCTGCACCGCCTCGGCAACCAGGCCCGCTCGCTCATACCACACGCTCGCACGACCGTGCAGCGCTGCCACCGTCTCGGCCGACACGCCGCGGGAGAGGCGGTGCCGCAGCACATCGGCAAACAGGTGATGGTAGCGATACCACTGGCGCTCATCGTCGAGCGGCACGACAAAGAGGTTGGCCCGCTCCAGTTGCTCCAGCATGAGCTGGCTGTACGATTCGCCGTAGCCCCGAACCGAGAGCCGAGAACCGGGATCGTCACCGTCGGCCTCGGAGCGTCCGTTCTCGGTGCTTCCCAGCAGCACCGCATCGCAGAGCGAGCCGCACATCCGGTTGAGGATGGCGGTCTGCAGCAAAAAGGCCTGCAGGTGGGCCGGCTGGGCGGTGAAAACCTCGGCGGCCAGGTAATCCACGATATAGCGGTTGCTCCCGCGAAAGCTGCTGATAAAGCCGCTGCGATCCTGGTGGTCGCGCATTGCCAGCGCCGCAAGCTGCATCCCGGCGACCCAGCCTTCGGTGCGCTTCTCCAACGCGGCCAGGTCGGCAGCGCTGAGTGATAACCCCATCACCTGATTCAGAAACACGGCAGCTTCGTCAGGGGTGAAGCGCAGATCCCTGGCGTGCAGCTCGGTCACCATGCCGCGCGCGCGGAGGCGTGGGAGCGGCAGGGCCGGATCGGCGCGCGTCAAGATCACGAGATGGAGCTGCGGCGGCGAATGCTCCAGGAGCACGGACAGCCCGGCGTGGATACCCGGTGCGGTGATCACGTGGTAGTCGTCGAGCACCAGCACAACATCGTGGGCCGGTGGTGAAGCGTAGGCGGCGCTGAGCGCATTCACCACTCCCGTCAGCACGGCCTCTATCGGCGGGGGCTGCGGTGAGCGAAGCAGGGCTAGCGCGGTCGTGCCAACCCCAGGCGCGAGCGTGTCCAGGGCGGTGATCACGTAGCTCCAGAAGCGCAGCGGGTCGTTGTCCGCGCCGTCGAGCGAGACCCAGCCGAAGCGTAGCGCGCGACCAGCATCGGTCGTGCGCCACGCGCTGAGCAGCGTGGTCTTGCCAAAGCCTGCCGGGGCCGCGATCAGGGTAAACTTCTCGCGCAGGCCGGCCTGGAGGCGCTCGAAGAGGCGCGGGCGGGCCACCAGGTTGGCACGGGCGGGCGGGGCGAAGAGCTTCGTGGCGAGCAGGTCGGGGGGTGGGGCTGCGGCAACAATGGGGCGAGCCGTTAGCGGAGGCGCTGCCGGGGGAGGAGCCGCCAATGCGATGGCCGCCGCCAGCGTCGCGGCCGCGCGGTTCAGGCGGTCGAGGGTGAGATCCTGGGCCTTGCCAAGATACACCCGCTGCAGTTTGCCGCGGACGGTGCGGTAGGCCTTCCAATACCCGCCGCCGCGAGCCTGCTGCTCCTTGCGCGCGGTGAAGCGCCCCGATGAGCTCGTAAATGCGAATGTTGTCGCGTGCTCCAGCCAGGCGAACCAAGCCGGCGTGTCCAGCATAATCGGGCTGACAGCGCTTTCAGGGAGAACCAACGTGGCGCCATCTACCTGTGCGGTCGTGTGCGCCATCGGAGTACCTTCCGCTAGAGGTTGCGTGCTGTTAGGGATGTTATGGTACGAGTATAGCCTACGCCGCAATCTGATAAGGTGCGGCAATCACCCGTCAGGGGCGAGACGAAGAAGCGGGCGTTGGCCGGGGTAATAGGCGCGCCTCCTGGCAGCTGAGTGAGACGGAAGACCCCGGCGGCGAGCGGAATGGCGCTCAACAGGATCAATGCGACGATGACCCAGCTGTGGCAGTGTCGTGAGCTCGTTGAGCAGCAGCGGCAGCAGGGTCTCGAACGGTGGTAGCTTGGGGGATAGAAGCGGCCCCACCAGCCCGGCGCCAATTGCCGGCGCAATCGTCTGCACTGCGGCGACGAGATGTGCCGCGCGCAGGGTCGTTATCCCCTTCGTCCAGTGAAACCCAGGCGGCCGGCCGCCCGCAGCCGGCGAGCCACGCGCTCGCCAAGCTCGTTCTGCCAAGTCCGGCAGGGGCTGAAATCAAAATCAGTCTGCGGTTCAGTCCTTGGAATAGCCGCGCGATGAGCTGCGGGCAGGCCGCCGCGTTTGGCCGTGGTGGTGGAATAAACAGCGTTGTCGCAATCACTGGCGTTAGCATAACGCCATTATAGAGCACCCTTCTCCTGAAGGGAACCAGGACCTGTGCCCTCCGTCGCCTGGTCGGCCAGCCCACGACCATCTTCCTGGTCACGCTGTGCATGAGCGGCGCGCCACGCAAACGCCTGGCTTCCAGACGCGATCGCAAGGGCGACGACGATGAGCACTGTGGCGACGGCGAACGTGATCTGCATGCCGGCCACAACCGCCTTAGTGCCGGCGGTCATACTGCTGCTCGTCGCCGAGCCGAGCGCGAACACTGCGCCCATCGCGGAGGCGCCGGTGATGAGCCCAAGATTGCGCGACAGGTTGAGCAGGCCAGAGATGACGCCGCGCTGCTCCGGTCGGCTATGGGTTATGACAGCCGTGTTATTGGCCGCCTGGAACGACGCATAGCCGGCGGTGATCACGACGAGTGGGGTGATGTACCCCAGGATTCCAAAGCTCGTCGGCATCAGGGGCAGGAGGGAGGAGCCGGCTGCCATTCCGATGAGTCCGGCGACGGTCATCCGCTGTGCGCCAAAGCGGTCCACGATGCGGCCAGCAAGCACGCCTGTCAGCGCGGCAACGAGCGGACCGGACGACATGACGAGGCCGACGCGGGCCGCGTCGAGCCCAAACGCGCCGGAGAGATAGAATGGGCCGACCACCAGCGTCGCCATCACCACGGTCGTGACCAGCGCGCTCATCGCGAAGCCCGCACTCAGCACCGGCTCGCGGAACAGCGACAGGTGGATCAGCGGTGAGGCAGCCTTCGCCTCGACGAGCGTGAAGAGACCGATGCCGCTGACGGCCGCGACCAACAGCACCACGTTGCCCAGGCCGAAGCTGCCGCGCCCCGTCGTCATAGCCAGTGCATACGCCGCGAGCGTCAGGGCAAGCAGCAGCGTGCCCGCGAGGTCGAAGCCGGCTCGCTGCGGCTGTGTCTCCCGGTGCACAACCGGCAGGAAGCGATGTGCAAGCAGTAGCGTCAGGACGCCCAGCGGCACCATGACGAAGAAGATCGCCGGCCAACCAAATCGGGCGATCAGGACGCCCCCAAGCGACGGGCCGAGCGCAGTGCCAATCGCGGACGTGGTGCCGAGCAGTCCCATGGCGCGGCCAGTCTGTGCCTTCGGCACCGTCTCGCCGACAAACGCCATGGTAAGGGCCATCATGATCGCCGCCCCAAGGCCCTGGGCCGCCCGCGCGGTGATCAGCACCCAGAGCGTGGGGGCGACGGCACATAGGGCCGAGGCCAGCGTGAACAGGCCTATACCGGCCAGGAGCAGCCGGCGGCGGCCGACGAGGTCGCCGAGCCGCCCGACGCTGACGATCAGGGTGGTCGTGGCGAGCAGATAGGCGAGGACGACCCACTGGACCTGCTGGAAGGAGGCACCGAACGCCGCCCCCAGGTTTGGCAGCGCAACATTGGCAATGCCAGTCCCGAGCGAGGACAGCAGCATCGAGAGCGACAGGCTCGCCAGCGCCCAGCGAGCCGAAGCAGCGTGCTCCGCACGTTCGGCAACGACCTCAGTTTGTGGTGCAATGACTGACTTCAACAGAGCCTCCGCGTGTTTGAGAACACTCGCAATCGAGCTCTTTGAACTATACGTTCTTCGCTGGCATGGCGGAAGACGCAGTGTTTGCACTGTATTCGTGCGTCTGGCGCCACACCACGAAGGGCTGTGCTACAATCACGCCATGGCGACCCCAGATTTCAACTTGCTTGTCACGCTCGATGCGGTGCTCGCGGAGGGGAGCGTTGCGCGCGCGGCCGAGCGGTTGCGGCTGAGCCCGTCGGCGATGAGCCGCGCGCTGGCGCGCCTGCGCGAGGCGACCGGCGACCCGCTGTTGGTCCGGGCCGGGCGCGGCCTCGTCCCCACACCCAGAGCGCTCGAACTCCGCGAGCGGGTCAGCCTGCTTGTTCAGGATGTCGAAGCGGTGCTCCGTCCAGCTGAGCAGCTCGACCTCAAGCAGCTCGTCCGGACGTTCGCCATTCGCACCCGCGAAGGCTTTGTGGAGACCTTCGGGCCGGAGCTTATTTCGCGCGTTGGCGAGGAGGCTCCTGGCGTCCGGCTCCACTTCATGCAGAAACCCGACAAAACGAGCACCCCGCTTCGCGACGGGAGCGTCGACCTGGAGACGGGCGTGGTCGGGAAGACGACCGGCCCGGAGGTGTGCGCCCGCCCGCTGTTCACGGATCAGTTCATTGGCGTGGTGGGCAGGGAGCACCCGTTAAGCGAGGGCGAAATCTCCCCTGCCCGGTACGCCAGCGGCAGGCACATCGCCGTCTCACGGCGGGGCCTCGTCAGCGGGCCGATCGACGATGCCCTGAGGCCGTTCGGTCTGGAACGAGAGGTTGTCGCGATCGTCGATAGCTTCTCAGCCGCACTGGCGCTCGCTCGGGCCTCCGACCTGATCGTCACTGTCCCCGAGCGACAAACCGCATCCCTGCGGGCGGGAATGCACAGCTTTCCTCTCCCGCCCCCCGTGCCGGAGGTCACGATCTCCTTGCTCTGGCACCCGCGGCTGGATGCCGACCCAGCGCATCGCTGGTTGCGCGGCCTGGTGCTGGACATCTGCGCGGCAAGCCGCTGAAGGGCCCGTCTCTCACAGACCGCGAGCTGGGATCTGGACAGAGCTGTCATCCTCGCTGGATGATAGTGACTGGCTCAACACCCTGCCGGCCGCCGATCGTCTGCCACAGCGCGTATCGCTCACGCCGCCACCCTGATAACGACATTCCCCGTTTTGTGTCCCGTTTCCACATACCGGTGCGCCTCGGCCATCTGCTCCAGCGGGTAGCAGCGGTCAATCACGGGCTTCAGCTGGCCTGCCTCGCTCAGCTCCTTCAGAAAAAGGAGCGCTTCCGCGCGCGGAACGGCGGTCCCTCCAACGACGTGCTTGCCGCTTGTCATCCCATACCACCCGCGTTGCAGCGCCGCTCCAGGCAGGACAGTGCTGAGATAATAGCCGTTGGGCTTGAGGGCGCCCTGACACTGGGAGAACGTCGTCTTGCCAACCGCGTCCAGAATGATGTCGTAGCGCTCGCCACGCTTCGTGAAGTCCTCCTGTGTGTAGTCGATGACCCTGTCGGCGCCGAGCGCGTTCACCAGGGCAAGCTTGCTGGTGCTGCATACCCCGGTCACTTCTGCGCCAAAGTACCTGGCGAGCTGCACCGCAAAGGTGCCGACGCTGCCCGAGGCGCCATTGATGAGCACCTTGTGCCCGGGCTGGAGGTTTGCCGCCTTGAGGAAAAACAGGGCGGTCTGTGCGCCAATCGGCAGCGTGGCGGCCTCCTCGTAGGTCATCGTCTGCGGCTTTGCTGCCACCGCCCCGTCTTCGGGCAGGCATTTGTACTCGGCGTGGGCGCCGAACTGCGCCTCCAGGGTCGATGCAATCACCTGGTCGCCCACCTTGAACCGGCGAACGTTCTTGCCGACGGCCTCCACCTCGCCGGCGAGCTCCATGCCGTAGATCGGCTGTTTCGGCTTGCGGAAGCCGAGCGCGACCCGCGCGGGGAGCCACAGCAGGGGCGGGACGGCGAAGCTGCGCATCCGAACATCCCCCGCGTTGACGGTGCTCGCGTGTACTTTGATCAGGAGCTCGTTGTCCCTGGGCGTCGGTTTTGCAACCTGCTGGAGCTGAAGCACCTCTGGCGAGCCGTATGCTGTTGCGACCATTGCTTTCACGGGAAATCCTCCTTAACTCTCTGGAGGCCTACAGGGGTGTGCAGGCCGATTTCTTCAGGCCGAGCTCAGCGCAGATGGGAAGCCGCCACTGCTGCCGCCCCGGATCGGGGGGAAGGCCGTCTACGGATGAGCCATTCGGCCACGGCGAGGTTGATCACCCAGCCCGCGCCCAGCAGCAGCGCTCGGCTCAGTTCAGTCGGCAGGTCTGCGAACACTGCCGCGACCATCCCTGTGAGCACCTGCGTGCCGGCTCCCAGGCCAATTGCATAGCCGCGCAGCATCCAGTTGCCGTGCTGGACGAAGGCCCGCCGCCGGAGTGCTACAACACCGAGGACCAAGGAGAGGAGCATGGCCGACCCGAACAGGAGCCGCAGGGCATAGACGAGCTCGCCATCGTGGGCGGGCATGCGATAGAACAGGGTCATCCACAGCCCGGAGAGCGCGGCGATCAGCCCGCTGGGGATCAGGATCCGCCCGGCGGCGCGGTGCCAGCCGTGTCGCCGACGACGCAAACTGGGAACGAACTGGAAGGCTCCCAGGAGGGAATAAAGGGTGACGCTCACGATATGCAGCACCACTGGGAGGGGCGAGGCGACGAAGCGGGCGTTGGCAGGTGTGATCGTCGCGCTGCCGGACAGCTCGGCCAGGCGGAAGGCGCCGGCGGCGAGCGGAATGGCGCTCAAGAGGATCAGCCCGGCGACGACCCAACCTGCCGAGTGCGCTCGTGCCGGCGCTGCGAGTTGGTCCGGCTTCCCGCGCTCATTGCGCCGGGAGCCGTCAGGGGCGCGGCCTTCATCACGGACAGTTGCTTGCATGGTCGGCTCCTCTGGCTGAGCTTAGCGATACATCATCAGCGACGGTGAGGGGCAGGCAACCGGTGGCCGCCTGCCCACGTTACAGAGCTTACTGGGCGCCGGTGTGGCCGAGCTGAGGGCTTGGCGTGCCAGGGGTGGGCTGCGCGCCAGTTGCTCGCTGCTCCGACCAGAGCGCGTAGCCGAGCCAGGCCAGCGCGAGCCCCATCGGCAGCACCATCATCCGGTCGAGCGGGTGCGGGAGCAGCCACGACAGGAGTGGCGGCAGCACGGCCGAGGCCGCGAGTAGCACCGCGGGCCAGCGCGGCAGGACGCCGGCACGCACGGTCGCGACGCCGAACAGCAGACCGCCGAGCACATACCCCGCGAACCCCGCCAGCCCGTACAGCACCGGGAGGGCGCCAAGGTTCATCGAGACGGGGTGCCCGTTGAAGATCCCCAGGAAGCCCTCCACAAACAGCGGCGCCTCCGCTGCGAGCCGGGGCAGGACGAAGGCCTCGGTGTAGGCCAGGGGCAGGGTGTGCGCGAAGAAGAAGCCGAACAGGAGATAGCCGGCTAGCCCCAGCCACCCGGCCTTGTCCGCCTGCCGGGCGTAGAGCCCCGTCAGGCCGATCATGCCGAAGAGGCACACCGCGGCCTTCAAGGACTGGATGATGGCCCACTGGGTGGTCGTGACCGACGCCAGCATGTCGAGGGGATGGAGCGGCTGGATGCCCGCGAAGATGATCCCTGCCGCCATCGCCGACACGCCCGACCAGCGGATGAGAGTCCTGGTGTTCATAGGTTTGTCTCCTTGTTATTGCGCTCCGCGTCCACGTCGATAGCCGAACTGTTGGCCTGCCGCGGGGCGGCCGGATTGACCGCGAGCAACGGCAGGCCGAGATCGCGGACCTTCCTCAGCAGGCCGTGCAGCGCCGCCTGGTCGCCGACGGGCCCCCGCAGCAGCGTCTCGCCGTTGTCCCCCCGGGTGATGGTTAGCCCCTCAAACCAGCCAGCCCATTTGTCGTCAAGGTGGCCCTTGATGCGGATCTCGTAGAGCCCTGGCTTGGTGGGATCCTCCGTTGCTTCGTGTGCCATACTCATGCTGCGCCTCGTGCCCTTTCCCCTTCGGGTGCGCTTCCACCCCGTCGTGTGCGCGTATGCCTGTACCCACAAGGTACCGGCTCACGTGGTGAGCGGGCATCACCACATGTGGTGAGCGAGGGTGGTGATTGGTGGGGTGGGCGCGGAGAACGCACAAGGCCCCGGCAGGGATGCTCAGCCCTGCCGGGGCCGAGGAGATCAGTGAGGGCCGGTCAGAGCAAGGCCAGCTCCTCGGCGCGGCGAACTGCCGCCCGCCGGCTGCTCACCCCGAGCTTGGCGTAGATGTTCTTGGTGTGGGTGCGCAGCGTGTTGAGCGAGACGACAAGCTCGCGGGCGATCTCGGGGCCGTCCAGCTCGCTGCGGAGCAGCCGTAGCACGTCGCGCTCGCGTTCGCTCAGCGGCTCGACCAGGCCCCCTGGGGTCGGCGCTCGCTCCTCAACCGCGCCAAAAGCCGCCTGGAGCTGACGGGCGTAGCGTGGCGCGCCCCCCCGCTTCGCAGCCGCTTCCAGCAGTGTCGCCAGCGGTGGGCCCTCGTCCACGAACAGCCGGACGTATCCCTCGGGTTCAGCGAGCGTGAGGGCGCGGGAGAGCGACGCAAGGGCGGCCGGGAGGTCGCCCCGCGCCTGGTGGGCGAGGGCCAGGAGCACCAGGATCTCCAGCACGCTTCCCGTCCGCCCGCCCGCCTCCGCCGCCGCGAGCAGGCGTCCGAGGAGGCCGATCGCCTCGGGCAGCGCGCCCGTGGCAGGGTCGTGCCGGGAGCGGGCCAGGATCACCCTGGCCAGGGTGATCTGCTCGAACTCGCGCAGGTAGCTGAGTTCATCGTGGGCGGCGAGCCGTCGCTCCCGGACCCAGACGAGGGCGTCGTCCAGGCGGCCCTGTGCCAGCTGCAGCCGCGCCTTCCACGCCGCGACGGGCCGTACGTTCGGGGAGAAGTCGGCCACGTAGCGGCGCTCCGCCTCCTCCAGCAGTTCGAGCGCGCCGTTCAGGTCGCCCTGCGCCGCGCGGAGGCGCGCCAGGGCGACGCGCCACCGATACGGGTGCCGCGGGAACCCCGTGTGCTCACCCTGCTCCTGGCTGCGCTGGAGGTGCTGGGCGGCGGCCTGCAGGTCGCCTCGCTCGCGGGAAAGCTCGCCCAGGCCCACGTGCATGTCCGCCGTGCCGCGCATTTGCGGCGCGCCGTGGTCGGCCGCAAGCTGTAGCCCTTGCTCATAGATACGCCGCGCATCGCCGAGGCGGCCCTGCGTGACTCTGATGTCGGCCAGGGTGATGGAGCCCCCGATGGCGTCGGCGATGTTCCCGGCCATGCGCATCCGGGCCATGCCATCGGCATAGAACTGGTATGCCGCCTCAAGGTCCCCGCTCGCCCAGGAGGCGAGGCCCAGGATAGCCGTCGCCGCCCCGCGCCAGTGATGCTCGTCCTCAGCCATGCGGTCGAGCGCCTGCCGGGCGTGGGCCATGGCGGCGGACACATCCCCAAGCGCCAGCGCGTGTCCGGCGCGGTACACCGCGATCATCGCGGGGAGCCGCCGGAACGCCCCCTCGTCCCGCACAACCATGGCGGCCGGCCGGTCAGCTCCATCTGGCAGGGAAACGAGCCAGCGCTCGGCGTCGCGCAGCCGCTCCCCGACGCCTGCCACCTCACCGCAAGACAGCAGCGCTCCGGCGTAGCAAACGCTCAGGACGGGCCTGGAGCGAACAACCTCGTCGGGGAGCACCTGATACCAGCCCAACAACGTCGCCTCCTGCCTGCGCTGGTGCATGGCGGGTGTGGCCAGCTCGACCAGATCCGCCACTCGGTGGTAGTCCCGGGCGACCAGGGCGTGGCGGATCGCGTCGGCCGCCGAGCCGTTCTGCTCGTACCACGCGCTCGCGCGCCGGTGCAGCGTCGCCACGAGCTCGGGCTGCTCTGCCCGCAGCTGCGCCTGGATCACGTCGGCAAAGAGGTGGTGGTAGCGATACCACTGGCGCTGGTCATCCAGCGGGACGACAAAGAAGTTCCCCCGGTGAAGCGCCTCTAACCGCGCGCTGCCCTGGGCCTGGCCGGTGACCGCATCGCACAGCGAGCCGTGCAAGCGGTCGAGGATGGCGGTCTGGAGCAAAAAGCTACGGACCGCTTCGGGCTGACGCTGGAGAACCTCTTCGACCAGATAGTCTACGATGTAACGGTTGTCTCCCGCGAAGGTTTGGATAAACCCGGAGCTATCCTGGCGCCCCTGCATGGACAGCGCGGCTAACTGGAGCCCGGCGATCCAGCCTTCGGTGCGCGCTTCGAGCGCTGCGATGTCGTGGGCCGAGAGGCGGAGGCCCATCACCTCGGTGAGAAATGCCGCGGCCTCGGCGGGGGTAAAGCGCAAGTCCACGGCGCGCAGCTCGGTCACTTGGCCGCGGGCGCGGAGGCGGGCCAGCGGGAGCGACGGATCCTCGCGGGTGGTGATGAGCAGGTGGAGCTGTGGTGGCAGGTGCTCGACCAGAAAGGCGAGGGCCTGGTCGATGGGCCTGGAATCAAGCACGTGGTAGTCGTCGAGCACGAGCACCGCCGGCTGCGGCAGGGTCGCGATCTGGTTCAGCAGCAGCGGTAGCAGCGCCTCGAGGGGCGGGGGCTGCGCGGACTCGAGCAGGTTCTGAACATCGGCGCCGACGGTCGGCGCAATCGTCTGCAAGGCGGCGACAACATAGGACAGGAAGCGGGTCGGGTCGTTATCCGCGTCGTCAAGCGAGAGCCAGGCGGCAGGCCGCCCACAGCCAGCGATCCACGCGCTGGCCAGGCTGGTTTTCCCAAAGCCGGCGGGGGCCGAGATGAGAGTCAGCTTCCCGTGGAGACCCGCATTCAGCCGCGCGATCAGGTCAGCGCGGAGCACCGCGTTTGGCCGCAGCGGTGGGGTATAGAGCTTTGTGGCTAGAATTGAGGTCGCCATAGCTTTCCATTATACGGCGCTCCCAACCCCCCACCTACTCCATTATTGTGAGCTAACCGCCCCGTCTGCCTGGCCGGATTGAAGACGATTGACCGCGAGCAATGGGATGCCCAGATCTCGCACTTTTCTGAGCAGCCCATGGAGCGCGGCCTGATCAACCACCGGGCCAGTGACAAGCGTATCGCCGTTCTCTGCCGGCGAGATCGTCATCCCCTCAAGCCAGTCGCCCCATTCAGCGCCCAGCCGGCCCTGGAGCCTGAGCTGATAGATCGCTGGCTCAGCCGGCGCTGGTGCCGGGTTGTGTTTGTCTGCCATTCCCCTCTACCTGTTGTGGTTCATCGCGCCAGCCTGACCTACGTGGATATCGCTGTGGAGCCGAGGTGCCATGTCTCTGAGATGCGCCTCACGGACGGCTTGCTTGCCGTCCGTGAGCTACCGCTGTTCAACGTGAGTCGGCTGCCAATGAAGCGAAGAAACGTCCCGATCCTGCTGGCGAACATTACCTACCGGGCGGCTGGGCTAGGCGGTCGGCCGAGGCTGCCCCTCCCTCCACTTGACCACTAGCATCGGGCTGGAACCCCTTCGTGAGGAGCCAGAGCCCCAACGCCAGCTCAAAGAGGCCACCGGGAATCGAGAGCATGACGCCGATGTTGATTCCGAAGATTTCAGCGACGGCACCACCGAGGAAAAGCGTGTAGCCGATAAAGCCCCAAACCGCCAGGAAGCGGGGGATCAGCCGGGTTCGGAACAGCAGCACACACAGGAACAAACTTGCCAGTCCGAGCGACATCATGGCGATCTGAAAGGACATGGTGTTTGCCTGGGTCAGGAGTGACCCAAGGGCTGTGGCCCAGACCACACTCGCCCCCTCGGCGTCAACCGCGTACTGGCTCAAGGGATTGAGCATCAGCAGACAAAGCGCCCCGATGGCCAACAAAACTGCCTCCACAATCCGCGATGCCAGGTAGGCCAGCGCGGTTCGTTTGCCGTGGTGCTCCAAAAGCGGGAAGAACAGAGCGCCCAGGCCCACCACGACCACAGAGTTTACTAACATCAGAAAAGTTCCGAGAACCAAGGTGGCCTGCTGCGCGAACACTGTTGAAAGAAAGTCAGGAGCGGTGAGAAGGGATGTCACCAGTCCGGTTCCCACACCATAAAAGACAAACGCCGCGAGAAACAGCGCGCCGATAAGCCGCGAGGAGATCAGGTGGTGCCGCATTGGTGCTCGTATCTGCGCGGCAACAGGCGAATGGAAATCTTCTGCGGATAGTGTTCGGTCAATCCTTGCCATGGTCGTGCCCCTTTCGTCCTGGGTGTGTCATCTGAGCGCATCGCCTACGTGACGATGATGCTTCGTGTTAACGTGTAGCGCCATCGCGCGTGGTCGCCGGGTGGTAGAGCTACGCGCTCGAGCTGGCCGCGGTTATCCCGCCCCCCGTGGCGGCGTGCGCGAGTGCCGAAGGCGTCCGACAACCGACAATCGCCGGGGCCTCGTGGATCAGCGTATCATTCTCGATCGCCGCCACCATGAACAGGGCAAAATCGACGCGGCGTGTGCGGTTGCTCTTCAGGATGGGGTCGCCCACGTGGTGGCTCCACACCGGCAGACCCTCGCTCTCGCCCTCTTCGAGGTCGCTCCCGCGCACGACCGTCCAGCGCGTAGTGCTGGCGAACACCCGCCGACACGCCTCCACCTGGTCGTCGAGGTCCACCATGCGGGCCAGGCGCGCGAGCCGGCCGGCGACGTTGACGAGCGCCTTGAGCCGCCACGAATACACGTCCTGGCCGTCGCGGGTGATGTGCCAGCCGCAGGAGAAGACCAGCCGCGCACCCGGCCTGGCGTAGTCGAGAACCGCCTGCGCCGTCCCCGACGCGTAGCCGTGAACTCCCATCGGGACGAGCACGACGAGCACCGCGTCACAGCCCGCCACGGCGCGCTTGATCACCTCGCGGTCGTCGGTTGGGCCGGGGACGACGGTGATGCGCCCCTTGAACGCGTCGAGCTTGCTGACGCTTTCCTCCCGGCACACGCCGACCACATGGTAGCCCCGGTCGAGCGCGTGCTGCACCATATATTGCCCGAGCTTCCCCGAGGCTCCGACGATGCAGACCTTCATCGTTCCCGCAGCCTCATGCGTTCGGCCATCGCCATCAGCCGGCCACCGGTCGAGCCGTCCACGGGTTGTATCCATCATTGCTTCGCTGGTCATCGTTTGCTCCTTCTTGCCTTCGCTGAAAGTGACACACGTCGTGTTTGCACCATAGCACTCAGACGGGAGCACGTCATACCTACTCCGTGGTATCCAGGGGATTAGCCGGAGCGACCAGGATGTGACAGCAACAAGGCGGGCCGCGTTGTGCAGCCCGCCTTCCAGGGTTCATCGGTTCGGTACTGGTTGCCGCTTCCCGGCACCTACGTCTCCGCTAGGATGCCCAAAGCTCTGCCCCTGGCAACGGCCTGGGTGCGGCTCGTGACGCCAAGCTTCGCGTAGATGTTGCGCGCGTGGACCTTGACGGTATGCAGCGAGAGATACAGCTTTGAGGCGACGTCCTGGTTGGTCAGCCCTTCGGCGATGAGCCGGAGCACTTCGCGCTCGCGCTCGCTCAGCGGCTCGACCGATGTGGGGTCAGGCTCGCTTGCGGGCGTTACGGTCAGCTGCGCCGGTTCGGCAAGTGGGAACGCTGCGAGCAGCCGGCGCACATAGGTCGGTTCCACCCCTGCGGCGAGGGCTTCCACAAGCAGGCGGGCCATCGGCGCGCCCTCGTCGACAAAGACGCGGATGAAGCCTTCGGGCTTCACCAGCGCCAGCGCCTCGGCGAGCAGGCGACGTGCCTTGTCCGCTTCTCCGGCGCTGTGGAGCGCGACCGCTTGCAGGGCCATCACGGCGAGGCCATCGTCCGCCCACCCCTGTGCCTCCGCTCGTTGGCGCAGGGGCTCCAGTAGCGCCAATGCCGCCCCTGGCTCGCCACGGGCCAGATGGACCCGCGCCTGACTCAGCCGCAGCCCGTGTGCCTCCGCCAGCTGCGCGGCTGTCGCCAGATGGCCCTGGCGCAGCAACACCAGCACTTGCGCGGCAGCGATCTCGGGCATGCGAAACATGAAGCCGTGCTGGCGCACAAACGCCTCGGCCGTATCGAGCGCCGCGCCGGCGCCGTCCAGATCACCCTGCGCGAGGTGCAGGCGGGCGAGCAGCAGCGCGTACGAGGCGGAGGTATCGACGCGCTCAATCCTCCGGGTGAGCTGGAGGCACTGCTGCCCGTACTGCCGGGCGGCGTCGAGGTCGTCCCACTGGTAGGCAATCCGGGCCAGGCCGAGATAGGCCTCGCAGGCGATCGGGTCCGGCGGCTCGCCGGCCAACTCCAGAACGCGCCGGTAGGTCCGTGTCGCCAGAGCCAGCTGGTTGTCGGCCTCCTGGAGCTGGCCGAGGTTGATCGTCGCCGCGATCGTATAGATGGAGGCCCCAGACGCAGCGCCGGCGGCAATCACCTCGGCAAAGGCTCGACCGGCCGCGCCGCGGTCGCCCTTCAGTTGATAGGCATAGCCCAGCGTCCAGGTCGTGGCCGTACGGATCGGCAGATTAGCGGGGTGCAGATACTCCAGAGCCCGGCGCGACTGCGTGATGATCGCTGCCGCATCGTGCTGCATCACTGCCAGCGTTGCGCGCATGGAGGCGATTCTCCCGACCAGATCGCGGCTTCGGTCGCCCGGTTCAGCGGCCTGGAGGGCTGCTTCGGCAGCCTGAAGCTTCGGCTCAACCGCCGTGGGCTGCCCGCCAAACAACAGTGTCGAGGCATACATGACCCACAGCGAGGGCCTGGCGTCCAGGGCCGCCCTGGGCAGCGACTCGAGCCAGCTGCGGATCGGGGCGCCCGCACCGCGAAAGTGCAGCGGCACCCCCGCCCCCTCGATCAGGCGCTCGGCGCGCGCGAGGTCGTGCGCCGCGGCCGCGTGCTGAAACGCCTCCACCTCCAGCCCGTGCGCTTCGTACCAGCCGCTTGCGCGTTGATGGAGCCCGGCCACATCCCACAGCGCCTCCCCCGAGTCTGCGGTGCCGCGCTGGTTCAGGCGCTGGCGCAGCACCTCGGCAAAGAGATGGTGGTAGCGATACCAGTGTCGCTCGGTATCCAGCGGGACGAGGAACAGATTGGCCTGTTCAAGCTGCTCCAGGGTTGCCTGCCCCGAAGCGGCAGGTGCGTCCAGGACCGCGTCGCACAGCGGGCCGCACAGGCGGTCGAGCACCGAGGTTTGCAGCAAAAAGCGCTGGATATGGTCCGGCTGGCGCTGCACAACCTCCTCGGCCAGATAGTCCAGAATGTAGCGGTTGTCTCCGGCGAAGGCCCGAATAAACCCGGGAACGTCCTCGCGCTCGCGCAGCGACAGCGCCGCCAGCTGAAGCCCGGCAACCCAGCCTTCGGTACGAGCCTCTAAGGTGGCGAGCTGCTCTGCCGTCAGGCCCAGGCCCATCACCTGGTTGAGGAATGTGGCCACCTCGTCGGGCGTGAAGCGCAGGTCGGCGATGCGCAGCTCGGAGAGCTGATCGCGGGTGCGCAGGCGGGCCAGGGGCAGCGGTGGATCCTCGCGGGTGGCAATCACCAGGTGCAGCTGGGGCGGCAGGTGCTCGACCAGCGCGGCGAGGGCCTGGTCGATGGGCTGGGCATTGAGCACGTGGTAGTCATCGAGCACGAGAACCACATGGTGCGGCAGGGTCGCGATCTCGTTGAGCAGGCCCGGCAGCAGTGTTTCGATCGGTGGGGGCTGCGCGGACTGGAGCGCCGTCGCTACCCCGGCGCCAAGCGCCGGCGCAATTGTCTGCAAGGCGGCGACGAGGTGAAGGAGAAAGCGCGCCGGCTCATTATCCCCCTCGTCCAATGAGAGCCAGGCGGCCTTCCGTCCACAGCCGGCGATCCATGCGCTCGCCAAGCTGGTTTTCCCGAAGCCGGCAGGGGCTGAGATCAGTGTCAGCCTGTGGTGCAGCCCTTCGTTCAGCCGCGCGATCAGGCGCGGGCGGAGCACCGCGTTTGGCCGCGGCGGCGGGAAAAACAGCTTTGTGGCGATCACTGGTGTCGGCATAGCCCATTATAGAGGATGCACCCACCAGCCAGACAGGAGCGATGAGGCAATCTGCGAGCACGGGAGGGCAACGAGGTGCTGCATAGCATCCTCCCGTGCTCGTTGTTACGCACTACGCTCGTCGTAGCCCAGGCTAAGGGAGAGAACCAGTTCGCGGGCAACCTCAGGGCCGTTCAGGTCGCTCTGAAGCAGCCGCAGCAGGACGATTTACATAGTAGTGCACGATGTATCCGTTCAGGTGGGGTCAAAACTGAGTTGACGAGAGTGCAGCTTTACGGCATACTTGTGCGATGGAAGAGCAGGCGCGGCCAGACGAAATCAGCCCCGCGGATTGGGCTGCCACCCCGCC
>Ga0164290_1001804_pt1 | contig 23052 bp, 9 predicted proteins | sample Micstemetagenome_FD_108782 | JGI IMG/M metagenome (GOLD analysis project Ga0164290, IMG submission 108782) | Contaminated culture microbial community from soil near Moab, Utah, USA - Microcoleus steenstrupii SON62 (Illumina Assembly) | ecosystem: Environmental > Terrestrial > Soil > Soil crust...
GTGGAAGTGATAACATGCTGCAGGATATTGGGTTCAACTCCAATAACGATCTAGACGTTAACTCGCTGGTAGCATTTATCGGGAATTCTGATGGGTATATTGTAAGATGGTTCGATCAAAGCGGTAACTCTCGAGACGCATCTCAAACACTAGTCAACTTGCAACCCCGGATAGCTTTGGCAGGACAAGTGTATTTGAATAATGGTATCCCTGCAATTTTTTTCTCAGGTAATGAACGACTTGTTATGAGCTCCTTTTCAGCAACTTCTATTAATGCTGTAACAAGGCCACACTTAAATGGCGGTGGTACTTTATTTCGAGGTATTGCTGCTTCAGCTACCACAATGATGTTGTCGAATACGGGTTCAGGAAACTGGGGCACTTTTGCTTCTGTAGAAATGCGATCCAACACTCAGCTTTTAGCCAATAAGGATTATATATTAACGCTAAACGGAACAGATCAAACATTTTATACAAACGGAGCTTCAAGTAATACCTATTTAAACACAGAGGGGCAAGGTGGTCACATTGGAGGAACTCCAATTGGTAACCAGGAATATACAGGATTCATTTCTGAAGTCAGCATGTTCAATACAGCAATCTCAGCTTCGGATCAAAAAAAGTTAGAAGCCAATCAGGCAACTTATTATAAAGTTGCGTTTCTTACAAGCCAGCCGACACTTTCGCTATGTAATAATTCATTAATGACATACACAGCTACAAGTGGGGTCGCCGTAACAAATTTTAGCTGGAGGAGAGAGGTTGTATCTGGTATCAGCAATACTGCAGCTACGGGAGTGGGTGCAAATATTAATGAACACTTAATTAATACTACTTTAGACCCTATAGTTGTTCAATATATATTTAATTTAACTGCACCAACATCCACTTCGAGTAACCAAATCGTATCAGTAACTGTATATCCAACATTACGAGTTGAAACGCAACCAGAGGTATCCAAAATTGTTTGCAACAATAGGGTATCCAATTTATTTACAGCAGGAGGTGGTGGATCATCAACATACCAGTATCAATGGGTTAGCAATACGATTAATAGTGCCTCTGGGTGGACAGTAGTTCAAGATGCAATAAATGGAAGCATTAGCATTCCTGCAACGAACCAGACAACAACTCAGTATTTTTATGTGCTGGTAAAAGATGCTGTCTGCAATACAACAATTGCTTCAGAAATTTCAGAGATTGTTAGCGTTGCTTTACCGGTAGGAAAAATTACAGGCGATGTTCTTAAATGTGTAAATAGTGGAAATGCGGCAATTACCTTTAGTGCAACAGGAGGTACGGCACCTTATACATTTGAATATGTAGTAAACCAGGGAATAACTCAGTATATTACCACAGCAACCGGTAGCTCAATCACACTCAATGTTCCCACAGATGTTGATGGAGTTTTTACGTATAAATTATTAAATACAAGAGAAAGCGGAGTTACAGGTTGCTCTAATAATGAAATGAGTAGTTCGCAACTTGAAATACGTCCCCTGCCCAACGGGCGTATTCAGGGGAACGCAATTGTATGCCAAAATCAGGCAGCTCCACAAGTTACATTCTCTACAACAAGTAACCCCGGCGCATATTTATTTAATTATCGGATTAATACCGGAGAAATACAAACAATTTCTTCCGGAGTAAATGATAATGTATCTGTATCGGTTCCGACTACAAACCCAGGGTTGTTTACCATTCAACTGATAAGTGTAACGGAGGCGCAAACAGGTTGCAGCAGAAACATCAATGAGTCGGTATCTGTTTCTGTAAAGGCTCTTCCACAAGCATCAATTTCCGGCGATACAAAAATTTGTCAAAATACCACACCTCCAAAAATCAGTTTTAGTGCAGCGGAAGGTACGCAACCGTATATTTTCACCTATCGAATCAATAATAGTAACAATACAGATCTGATCAGTGGCACAAATGGGCTAGCAGAGCTGTCCGTACCAACCCACACTTCGGGGATACTCAGGTATACACTCATAAGTGTTAAAGAGTCCAGTGCCGAAGGATGTGTAGCTGATATTAATAAAACTGTTGCTGTAACTATCTCTGCATTGCCTTCTGCTACTATTAGCGGGAATGCTGTTGTCTGTTTGAATACATCACCTCCTGAAGTTAGGTTTGCCGGATTATCTACTGAAGAGTCTTATGTTTTTACCTATAAAATAAATAACGGAGAACATCTATCCGTTTCCTCAGTTGGAGGAAACTCAACATCAATAAAAGTGCCAACCGAAAGAGCAGGTGAATTTAGTTATTCATTAATAGGTGTTCAACAGGTGGGAGGGCAACAGTGTAGTAGTATAATAGATCAAAGTGTTTTAGTAAAAGTTAAAGATCTCCCTACAGCAGAGATAAGCGAGAGTGTTACAGTATGCCAAAATCAAACGGCACCATTAGTTAGATTTACAGGCAAAAATGGTACAGGCCCTTTTTTATTTACCTATAGTATCAATAATGAAGAACAGCAGTATATCTCTTCAGGGTTTGATAATATTGCGACAATAAACGTTTCTACAAATAATTCAAAAATGGCTTTGTATAACCTGATAGGCGTAAAAGACCAGGGGTTGAATGGATGCCAAAATGTTATCAATATATCGGCAGCAGTAGTAGTAAAGCCCCTCCCAAGCGCAAATATTTCACCTGATACAGTAATCTGTCAAAATACGGAAGGACAAAAACTTGTTATAAAAGGTGCAGAAGGAACTCTTCCTTATGTATACTCTTACCAGATAAATAATGGAACTATTCAGTCTTTACGGGCTTCAGGTAATAATATTGCTGAGATTAATATTGAAACAACGAATCCAGGAATTTATTCTTTCAAATTGCTAAATATTACTGAAACCGGGATAAATGCGTGTAGCGTTAATACGGATATGGTTTCACATGTGGTTATTAATCCGTCGCCACAGGCAAAAATATCGGGCAATGCTATCGTTTGTCAGAATAGTCCCTCCCCGCAAATAATTTTTTCAGGATCGGCTACGAATGCTGAAGAATTCTTGTTTACCTACAGGATAAATAATGAAAGTGAAAAAGTGATAAAGTCTAATAGCAGCAATAATATTGTATTGGATGTGTCTACAAAAAAAGCCGGAACTTTTGTTTATACCTTAACAAAAGTAGAAGAGGCCAGAACAGGTGGTTGTAGTACGAAACTTTATGAAAATGTAAAAGTTATAGTTAACCCGCTTCCATCTGCAACTATCAGTAGAGATATCGCTGTTTGTCAAAACAGTGCATCACCCAATGTCACCTTTTCAGGGCTAGGTTCATCTCCGCCATATATTTTTACTTATTCAATTAATAATGGATCACCACAAACAATCGTTTCAACTGAAGCAAATGTTTCCCTGAAAGTACCAACTTCCGAACAGGGAACACTTGTTTACAGGCTTCTATCTATTGAAGAACAACGACAGAATGCCTGTATTAATCTGTTGACGGAAACTTATTCCGTTGTAACCATCCGCCCATCTTCAACAGCGGCCATTTATGGTACAAAAGAAATTTGCCAAAATGAGCCTGCACCTATGATTACATTTGAAGCACAAAATGGAACTCCTCCATTTGTGTTTACCTATAAGATCAATGGTGGGCCGGATAAACAGATAACGGCAGAAGGTGCCAGTGCATCTCTTTATGCTCCTACTTCTGTTTCCGGTTCTTTTACGTACTCGTTAATTAGCGTGAAAGATAGTTTGGCTAACCTTTGTATTAATCCTATACATGGAGTAGTTGCAATTAAAGTAAACGCTGAGCCTTCTGCACCTGTAATTAAATCATCCAAGCAAATCTTATGTAAAGATTCGGCTACGCTGGAAGTGCAAAATTTTATCCCGGGGCACAGATATTTATGGATGAAGAACGATGATGCTTTCTTTGGTACTGAAATGAGTAGTTTTCAACAGTCGGCTGAAGGGGTATTCTCTGCCTATGCGATATCTGATAAGGGATGTATGTCCGGTAATTCTTCAAATACTATTAAACTAATTGAATCTCAGGGGGTACAAATTAAAGGGGTCTCACAAATCTGCGAAGGGGGCACTACCAGGCTGGTTATGTCGGCTCGGGGTGATTTATTTCAGTATGAAACATTTAAGTGGATCGATAAGCAAGGCAAAATTAAAGGGCAAGACAGTAGTCATCTGGCCAGAGAAGGAGTATACCTGGCCATTGGGTCAAAAGAAAAGTGCTTTGATACAACAGAAATTGCCATCACAAGTGATGAAGTATATACACCTGTGGGAGAAATTAAAGTATCACCTGACGTTGTTAAGTATGGCGAGCAAACAAATATCTCTGCAGATGTACCGGGAGCTGTACGATATATCTGGGATATAAATGGTTCCGGAAATATCGGCACACAAAACAGCAAACTGATCCATTTTTTTTATACCAAGAATGATTCTATTCAAATAGGACTTACTGCTATTAATGAAAGAAATTGTAAAGCTGTTTTTATAAAGAAAGTTGCAATGGCTAAAAAGGATATTCCTTTTGTTAGTCAGCCTTCGGTTGGAAATATCAAAGATTGGAACGTTTTTCCGTCTCCTTTCAGGAGTATGCTAAATATGAGTGTTATTTTACAAAAAGGTGAAATGGTAAAAGTTGATCTCTTCTCTGAAAATGGTCAATGGTTAAAATCCTGGACACTCAACGGAATTGCAGGTGAGAACCTGTTTGAATTAAAGGATATTGAAAAACTTCCTTCAAAAACCAGTTTTTACATCGTAGCATGGTATAATGGTAAAAAGCATATGGATAAAATTATCAAATTATAGGGTAAGCTGATAAGAGGGAATAATATTTATTCATAATTGCCAATGGAAAATTTAAAAGAAATACCATAGCTGTTTTTAAAAGGAGAAACTCCAGTATAAGAACCAAATGGAACCAAATAATGCAAATCGAAGCCAATAGCCTGATCATTTAAATAAGTTTGATACCCAATACCTAAGCCGATATATTTTCGGTTCCCTTTTTCGGCATGCTCCAGGTTAACACCTGTTCTAAAACTTATCCTGTCAGCATATGTATATTCAATTCCCCCTGATAAGCGTATTTCTTTTAATTCTTCTTTTATGCCAAATGGGGCATCTGCGAAAGAACCAAGAAGAGAACTTAAAAAAGATCTGTTTGTAAGCTTACCAGCGAGTAGTGTAACATCACTACTATAAACGGGCGGAGTAGGTACAAGCAGTTTATTTATATCAATACAAGCTGAAAAAGATCCGGATTCCGCCTCGTTGCGATGCGTATAGCCTAATCCGATACCCAGATTTGTTGGTAAAAATATTTTTTTATCATTTATATAACTTGCCGGACCAATATTACTTAGTTGAATACCTACATGTACCGTTTTTGATAGATCAGATAGAGGGATGTCTTTATAATAAGCAAGGGTAGATGCAAAACTAAAATGATTTGTTCTTAATGGATAATATGGGCCGTCATTATTTTCCTGTATGGATTGACGGTTAAGGAGTTTTAACGATAGTCCTATTGATGAATTTTCAGATAGTTGAAGTGCGTAAGCTCCTCCCATATGATATTCACTGGTTTTAATATGATTTATCAAAGCTCCTAACTCATTTCTGATACTAATCAAACCTTTTGATAAATAGTTAATTTCAAGCCCAACGGCAGAAGTATTCGTAACACTGGCGACATAATTTGCACTTAACATTTTGGCATCTTTGCTGATTTCCGGCAAATAAAAACTGTATCCAACTGAAGCCTGATGATAATTTTTGGTAAAAGCCAGCTTTGCAATATTATAATATAGTTGTTGATTCTCAACTGCCGTTGCAATGCCACAGTCACCCATAGCTAACCCTCGGCTATTTGTTGGGATCGTAAGGGATGGATAGAGTAGTGGTATAGGATTGAATTGTTGCGAAAACAAGTATACCCGTATCAATACAAATACGAAAAGAAAAAAACAGGTTTTCACGGGATAATAATTTTTTGAGTTACAGTATCAGAGTTTTCCATTAGGTCATCTGTTAGCCAATGTTTGATCAGTTTTGCACCGTTTGAATGAAAGGACCAATGGATTTTATTTGTATTAGCCGATATAATTTCTCCGTCAATTGAAAAATGATAACTGTTAATTTTTCCATCTGGCTTGTACAAGCCAGAACCATCTAATAAATAGACCCAGTTAGCCGTAGAAGAACTGTCAACGAATTTTACTTGAAGAGATGCTTTAGCCTTGTGATTCTTTGAACAAAGGATCACGATATTACCTTCTGTCGTTTTACCAAGTTGATCACTAAGTATAAATTTAACTGTATAAGTGCCTGGATTGTCAGCACTGCAAAATAGTAATGTACTATCTCCAATAATTGGTAGAGGTGTATTTGAGCTTAGTCGATTCCCTCTGTAATACAGTGATACTACATCTGGTTTTTGGAAAACTTGAATGTGTAATAAGTGCTTACTCGGTTTGGTAAAAAATATCAGTTTGTCATTGTCCCCATCGCTAAAGTCAACCCCAGTAACTCTTTCCCTGATTTTTAAAGTATCAGTTTTAAATGTAAGTATGGGAGGCCCGGCCTTGCTAACCAAGGTTTCATATTTTGTACTGCAAGCTGATAACATAAGCAAATAAATCAAAAGGTGACTGCTTATTTGAATAATTCTTTCCTGTAGAATATTTTTGATGGTCATAATGACGGTAATTTTAAGCGAACGCCAACTGTGGCCAAAAAATGTTTAACGCCTGATTGGTTATATATGTAGACTTGTTGTTGTGCTGATACCGGCAACGAAATCATATCAGACAATAGAATTTCACAAGTTCCTTGCAGTAATGCAGCAGCGCCTAATCTCTTTGTCCATGAATTGCTTCTATGTATATGAGGTTCATTTTCTAATGAAATTAATAGACCAACTTCCCCCTTAATCCTGATAATCGATTCTTTTGTGTCGGGAATGTAATAGCCTGCCAAATACGAAAATCCATACGATGAATAGGTAAGATTATTTTTTCGGGAAAATTCTGCAAAGGCAGACAGTCCCTGTGTGCTGCCATTTTCAAAGTTTCGATAAAAAGCCAGAGAAACGTTATCGCCCTGGAAAAGAGATTTGCCTAATCTCAATTCTGCTGCATTATCGGATATGTCAAATTGCGCTTTGACAGTAAGACTGAGCAGACTAAATATCAGGTATAAAACTTTCCTATGGTTTTTCATATTGAAGAGAGTAACAAAAAACTAGAAGGGATTGCCGTTTGTACAAATGTGAAAATAAAAAAAGCGTAATAGGGGCATTGTAGAGAAGAGAGACAGAATAAGATGGCTGTATAGCCATCCGGTTACGCGTAAATAGCTCTATATCCAAAAAAATTGCAAAAAAAGCCCTATTGAATCATTTTGATCCGTGAAAGTGTATTTTAATAAATAGCTCCAAAGCTATTTGATGAGGCTATAGGGCTATGTTATTTATATTAACAGAGCTCTTTTTTACCACTTTTTACCATAACATCTTTACGGCATTAACAACTGTTAGTAACCGTTTATACAAATTTTGATTTTGTTATGTATTTCAAATTACTCAACGAATACATTTCCTACTGGTCAAAAAATCTAATTTAAGTATGTTTATTCTTTCACCTAAAAAATTAGCGGCATATTGGTTTTCTGGCAAAACAGTTAGTTACAACTGTATTTTTTTTGTTATAGTGGTGTGTGGCTTGTTTTTTAAAGTTACAAATGTGTATTCACAGAATAATCTTGATCAGATTGGCTTTTCTTCTGTTACTCCTGCTGCAGTTTTTAGTTTAAGAAAAATGAGCAACGGATACACTGGATCTGCTATTCGCGTAAGACGCAGTAGTGATAACGTAGAATCAGACATTGGATTTGATGTTGCAGGGGATCTTGATATTGCCGGGTTAATTGCATTTACGGGGGCAACTAACAGCGCATTTGTTGTGAGTTGGTATGATCAAAGCGGATATGGTAGAAATGCGACGCAAACTACTTCGACCCTACAACCACGGATCGTAAATTCAGGAACAGTTCAGATGAACAACGGAAGACCAACTGTTGTGTTTTCTGGTGGTCAAAGACTTGCATTTTCGTCTTTTACATCAATGATTATTAATGCAATAACCCGACCATCGGTAAACTCAGGTGGTTTGGCATCTTACAGGGGTCTTGCTGCTTCTGCAACAGCAATGCTATTGAGTAATGAATCGTCTAATAGATGGGGGACCTATCCGGGTGGGGCATCAACAGTGGGAATGAATGCTAATTCGGATTATATTTTAACGATGGACGGAGGAACCACAGGTGCAGGGACTTTTTATACAAATGGTGCGGCAACCGGAACTTTTAACTCCACGAGTGGTCAGGGCGGACATATTGGAGGAACACCATTTGGTGGACAGGAATATTTCGGGTCTGTCTCTGAAATTATTTTCCTGAATGATGTTATTTCGGCAGCAACCAGACTTTCTCTGGAAATTAATCAGGCTTCGTACTACGGCATTGCTTTGCTTACGAGTAATAGACAAGGAAATGCTTGCAGCGGAGTTCCCTTTTCGTATACGGCAACAAGCGGAGCGTCGAGCACCAGCTTTTCCTGGACAAGAGCAACAGTTTCGGGAATTACTAATGCAGCAGGTTTCGGTAGTACAGCCTCCATTAGTGAAACACTTATCAATACCACATCTTCACCTGTTGTTGTAACGTATAATTTTTCACTTAGCTCGGGAAGTTCTTCGTCTGTTAATCAAACGGTAAGTGTTACGGTTAATCCGTCAATTGGAATTGCAACACAACCAACATCGCTGCAAACAGTCTGTAATGGAACTACAGCGAACTTAAGTGTTGCTGCAACAGGGGGAGCGGGAGCGTACACGTATCAATGGTACAGAAATGCAAGTGAAAGTAATACAGGAGGGTCTTTAATTAGTGGAGCAACCGGAGCATCTTTTACAGTACCAGGTACGACCAGTGCAGGGAACAGATATTTTTATGTGGTAATAACAGACGCAAGTTGTACAGCACAGACAATAGCGAGTAATGCAGTTACTGTTACTACGCGAAGTGCATTAGCAATTACAACACAACCGGCTGCACTTTCTTCTCTTTGTAATAATACACAGGTTTCAATCAGTGCAGTGATTGCAGGTGGAACCAGTAGTTATACTTACCAGTGGTATAGCAATTCGACTAATCAAAATACAGGAGGGATCCTTGTATCAGGAGCTACTTCTTCATCTTACACCGTTCCGGCCACAACTACTGTCGGGATGAGGTATTATTATCTTGTAACTACAGATAATACTTGTAGTTCAACAATTACGAGTGATGTTGCAACAGTTCAGACAAACAATTTGATTTCAGTAACAATGCAACCCATTGCATCGGCGGTTTTATGTAATAATGAACAACTAACGATCAGTAATGCCGTTTCAGGTGGTTCCTTATCTTACACATATCAATGGTACAGCAATTCGGTCAATAATACTACTAGTGGAACGGCGATTACAGGCGCTAACACTTCGAGCTATGTGGTGCCGGGTACAACAACAGCAGGGATAAGGTATTTTTATAGTATTGTAACAGACGCAATATGCAATACACCAGTTACTACAACTGTTTCTGAAATTACTACCAGGGCTTCTTTGCAAATAACCACAGAGCCAGCGAGTCTCACCGTAGTTTGTAATAATTCCGGTACAACTATCAGTGCTGTTATATCAGGAGGGTCATTAAGTTATACTTATCAATGGTATACTAATACGGTTGCTGCTAATTCAGGTGGGAATAGTATTTCAGGAGCAAATACCTCTGGTTATAATGTTCCTGCAACAGGCTCTGGCGGGGATCGTTTTTTTTTTGTAACAGTTTCAGATGTGGTTTGTTCCGTAAACATAACAAGTACCGTTGCTACTATAAGAACCAATGACCCACTTACAGCAGACGTTCCATCTGTAACTCAACATACTATCTGCAATAATACAGATATCACGCTCAACGCTTCTGCATCGGGAGGGTCAACTGGTTACTTGTATCAATGGTATAGCAATAATAGTAACAGCAATACTGGAGGGACATTGATAACGGGTGCCACGGCAGGTAATTATATTGTATCGGGAACGTCAGTGGCAGGAGACAGATACTATTATACTATTGTTACAGATGCAAGCTGCTCAGGTGTAGTAACTACAGAGGTTTTACAAGGTTCAACAAGAGCAGCATTAACTGTTGCCACACAACCTGCGGCAGGAAGTATTGTATGTAACAATACAAGTACTAATTTAAGTGTTGCTGCAGCGGGTGGTTCAGCTTCATATCAATATCAGTGGTATATAAATTCAGTGAATAGTAATACCGGAGGCACTGCAATTAGCGGAGCTGTTCAGGCAACTTATTCCGTTCCGGGAACAATAACAGGAGGGCAGCGTTATTACTATGTAATTATTACCGATGCTAACTGCAGTTCTCAAACAGTAACAAGTGCGGTTTCTGTGATTGAGACAAATAATCCATTAAGTATTACAAGTCAGCCGCCAATCTCACAAATTGCATGTAACAACACGGCTTTAACCATTGATGTGACCGCAAATGGGGGGTCAGGCAATTATCAATACCAATGGTATTCGAATATTGTAAGTAGTAATAGCAGCGGAACATCATTAGGAGCTGCTGCATCTTTCGCAAGTTATTCGGTACCTGGTACAACAAATGTTGATGATGAAAGATATTATTATGTAACTGTAAGTGATGCTGTATGTGGTACGGTTGTCACTTCAGATATGTCTACGATTATTACAAGCAACGTAATTGGTATTCTAAGTCAACCAGTAGCTTCATTGTCGGTATGTAATAATACCACGGCAATACTTTCGGCATTAGCATCTGAAGGTTCCAGATCATATACATATCAGTGGTATAGTAATTCAAGCGAGAGTGTTATTGGTGGAACCATGTTGTCGGTTACGGGATCCCTTTCTTCTACTGTTACTATTCCCGGAACCACCATATCGGGTGATCGTTACTATTATGCTATTATAACAGATGCTGTTTGTGGTCAGTCTGTTACTACAACTGTTGCAACTGTATCCACGCTTCTACCATTAACAGCTTATGAACAACCTGTAACTTCACAAACAGTATGTAACAACACTTCTGCAATTGTAAACTTTCTGCCAACAGGAGGTTCTGCCAATTATAGTTATCAATGGTATTTTAGTAACGCCAATATTAATTCAGGTGGACTGGCTGTAAGTGGTGCAACAACAAATCAATATACTGTTCCGGGTACAACAACAACCGGTAACAGGTATTTTTATGCAGTTATTACTGATGCTCTTTGCGGTACCACCATCACAAGTAATGTTTCAAGAGTAGTAACAAGATCAGGTGCTCCTTTAGTAGTTGGACTCCAACCAATTGCCAACCGGGTTATCTGCATAAACTCCAGCCTGACTTTAAATACGTTAGGTGGTGGTGGATCATCGAGTAGCTATACTTATCAATGGTATCAGAATTCTTCTGCAAACAATTCAGGGGGAACGGCTATTACTGGTCAGACTACCTCTTCTTTTTCAATTCCAGCCAATGTAAGTGGAGTTTATTACTATTATGTAGTCATAACTGACGTAGGGTGCGGAAACTCAATTAGCAGTAATGTTTCGCAGATAACAGTCAATAACCTGCCATCAGTATCTATTTCTTCTGCAACTCAGGTTGCATGTCAAAACGTATCTGCAAACCAGGTTCAGGCACTGATTACAGGTGGTGGTGGTAATATTAGTTACCAATGGTATTCAAATACTGTTAATGATACTACAACCGGAGTGAGTGTTGGCGCTGTAAACGGAGGACAGACTGTAGCTTACAGCCCTTCTACTGTTAATAGTGGTGTGAGTTACTATTATGTAAAAATAGCTTTTAGCGGATTGGGTTGTGGTAGTGTTACCAGTGTTGCACACAAAACTACAGTTAACCCTATTGCTTCAGAAAATGATATTGTGATAACACCACAGTCATCAATACTTTGTGCAGGCTTAAGTACTACACTTTCGACCTCTTTGACTCAGAATAGTCAAATAAGCAATCCCGTTTTTACATGGTATCGTGATAATGCACTGACTATGATAGCCGGGAGTGGACAAACATTTAATACGGGTGCTTTAACAAATACAACCAGCTATTTTGTAAGAGTGGAGGGAAGTAATACTTGTGGCAATCTTTCCGGTACCGGAAAGATTGTAACTGTTACTATTGGTGCACAGGCACCGGATGTGCTGCCGGTTCAACATCGGACTGTTTGTTCAGGAATGAACGCACAACCAGTTCAGTTTTCTGGAACCATCGGGTCAACAATCTTTTCCTGGACAAATGATAACCCGACAATTGGGTTACCCGCAAGCGGACAAGGAGATATTGGTAGCTTCCTCGCCTTGAATAACACGAGTGCCAGTATTGTAGCGAATATTAGCGTTACTCCGATGGCCAATGGTTGTTCCGGTGTTTCTCAGAATTTTTCTATTACTATACATCCTGTCCCTGTTATTGCTGATACAATACTTCAGGTATGTAGCGGCCGATTACTTAATCTTTATCCCAACGGTGCGCCTGATAATACCAAATTCTCATGGACAATCAGATCTTTTGGTACAGGCACAACCGGCCATGAAAACAATATAGTACAAAGACCTTCTTTTCAGCAAACATTATTTAATACACAATCCAATCGGGATACCTCAATTTATGTAGTTACACCTTCTGTTGAGGGCTGTGCAGGAAGTGATTTCCTGATATCTACAGTAGTGGCTCCAACACCCAATATACCCGATCAGATTTTAAGAGACACGCTCTGTAGTGGTAACAATCTTTTTTTTACGCCAACTTCAGGTATTATTTACCCGGGGATGTATTTTAAATGGCAGGAGCCGAGCCTGTCGAGCCCTGGGTCTATAACCGGTGCTACAGCAGAATTAACCGGTCAAAATGCTATCAGACAGTTTAATCTTGTAAATACAACTGCAGGATACGTAAGGCTTGTTTATAACGTAATTCCTGTAAATGACAATGGTATTGGTGGTTGTACCGGATCTGATTTTACACTAACAACAATTGTGGCACCGGCACCGGTATTGTCTGATACCAATACAATTGTTTCCTGTAACAATGCACTTATAAATTTCGTTCCATCGTCTCTTACAAATGATGTATTGTATTCCTGGGTTAGAAGTGGCGCAAATGGAATATCCAATGCAGCTGCAAACGGAAGCTATGCAGTTAATGAAAAACTTCAAAACACAACTGATAGTGTGGTATACACATCTTATGAATACAATTTAAAAGTTGGCCAATGCAGCAATACGCAAATTGTAAGGGTAAGATTATTACCCACTTTCACGCTCACATCTGCTACCGCCGATAAAGTATGTTCAGGTACTCCCTTTTTATATTTTACTTCAAGCAATAACCCTCACTCAGTAATTAACTGGACGAGAAATAGCAGTGCTGGCATCAGAAATGGAACAAACTCCGGAACAAATGACATCTATGAGGTTTTGGCAAATAGTACAACTGAACCAGTTACCGTTGTATATCAGTTCAGAATCGGAATGGAACATTGTTTCGATACCAATCGGGTTTCAGTTACTGTAAACCCAATTCCCTCAGTAGATGAAGTGTCGGATATTACCGCATGTCATGGCAGTGATGTAAGTATTCAGTTTACCGGATCCCCTGTAACTAATACGTATTATAACTGGAGAAATTCAAATACGGGTATCGGATTATTAAGTTCAGGAGTGGATATGGTTTCATTTACAACCTTCAATACATCTTCCGGTATTCAGGTTGCGCGGATAACAGTGGAGCCGGTTGCAAATGGTTGTAAAGGAGATGAAAAAAACTTCTCTATTATCGTTTCCCCATCATCAGCATATGGTAAGCCTGCTATGAATTTGTCGGTATGTTCCAGCGAATCTTTCAGGTTTATTGGCGACCAGTCTACTTCGGCTAATGGATTTACCTGGGTTAGAGAAAGTGTGCCGGGTGTGTTAAATCCGCCTTCAACAGGGCAAAATGTGATTAACGAATCATTGATTAATGAGACCAATAACCCTGTTATCGTTACCTATAAGTTGATATCAGCTTCAGCATCAGGATGTTACGGTGACCAGCTTATTTACGTAACAGTGAACCCTGTTCCAAAAATTGTAAGCGAACGACAACAAAGGATATGTACCAATTCTAATCTACGTTATTTGCCAATTTCAAATATTTCGGGAACAAATTTTTCATGGCAAAGAATTACCAATACCACTTTAGTTAGTGGTACGAGTTTTGGACAAGGAGAAATCAACGAGGCAATTACGGGTAATGCAAATAGTTCACAGGTGATTGATTACCTTATTACTGCGCAATCGGGATCAGTCTGTTTTAGCACTGATACAGTAAGTATCAGTATTCATCCGCAACCTACGGTTAACCTTATCGCAGATCAAACCATATGTTCAGGCGATATTATAAAACCTATTCAGTTTTCTTCAAACCAGTCAGGCACCATTTTCCGGTGGTTTAATTCAGAGCCATCTATTGGATTGCCGAAATCAGGTAATGGTGATATATCATCATTTATTGCAACCAGCACATCTGGACGGCCTGTTACTGCTGTTATCAGTGTTGTGCCGGAGTTAAATGGATGTGTTGGTACTGCCGCTGTTATAACCCGACTCACAGTTAATAGCCAGGTATCGGTAGGGTTTATTGAATCTGCTCCTCTTTATGCATGTGAGGGACAACCTGCAGGAACATTTATTACAAGTACCCCTTACGGAGGCGATGGGTATTCTTTTAGTTTTCAATGGGAATCGTCAAAAGATGGGATTAATTTTCTACCCATAACAGTTACAGGTACTCAGCAAAGAAAATTTACTGCACCCCCGCAAAATGAAGATATGTGGTATCGTGCCGTTGTTTCTTCCGGAGGCTGCAAGGCAAATACTGATCCTGTTAAAGTTATCTACAAGAAAAAACCTTCCATAAAAATTGAAAGCCGTGTGAACAAGGTTAGTATTGGTGGTGCAATTCAGGTATTTGCAACCGGGGCAAGTAATTACAAGTGGTCACCTGCCCAGTATCTTAATAATGCCAACTCTTCCAGTCCTTTATTAAGTCCAATTACAACAACAAGATACTATTTATCGGGAACTGATCAGGCTGGATGTACTGATACGACCAGTATTTTAATTGAAGTATTCAAAGGTTATACGGTTGTTGCCAACAATATTCTAACACCCAATGGAGATGGATACAACGATACCTGGAAAATTAAAAATATAGAGCATTACCCACAAAATAGTATTCAAATCTATAATGCGAACAGTATGATGGTGAAACAGCTTGAAAATTATGCCAATGACTGGGATGGCTCAATCAATGGGTCGAAGCTGCCAACTGGCACATACTACTACATTATCAAGTTTAAGGATAGTGAAGTAATACATAAAGGTTTTTTAAGTATACTAAATTAACATATCATGAATTACAGATGGATTCTGTTTGCCATGTTTGGGCTGTTGTTTATTCACTCAAATAGTCAGGCGCAACTAAGTCAGTATAACAGCAGTATTTTTTTTAATAAGATTCAGTTCAACCCATCGCAAGCCGGGATATTGAACCATGCAAGAGTCAATCTGACGGTTAAAACACCATTGGATAATTCCCAGCCAGGGTTGTCCAGCGAGTACAATGTAACAGGAGATATGCCAATTTCTGAAACAGCAGCAATTGGCGTAACATTCCAGCAACAAAAATCAGGGATTCTTAAAAGCGGTCATTTTGGTTTTGCATATGCATATGGAATGAAAATCAAAGAAAACCTTAACCTGCGTTTGGGTATTGGGGCCGGGTTAAAAAATAAAAGAGTTACTGCTGATATTAATTCTGCCGGAATTATTGGTGACGAGGGAGATCCGGCACTTTTTGCATATAATAATTCAACTCCTGTGTTTAATAGTAAACTAAGTTTCAGTTTATACACAAAGTCATTCGAAATTCAAGGTGTTTTACCAGATGCAACAAGCAAAATTCAACGTAATACAAATGAATCTTTACTTGACCAGGAAGCTGGGCAGTTTGCGGTTGCTTATACCAAAGAGATTAAGAATGGAGGATTCTTACCAGATAATTCTGTTGTGAAGGTACACGCGGGTTTTCTTAAATACAAACAAACAGGTTCTATAATCAGCGCGGGTCTTTTGTTTACGGCCAATCATTTTATTTCTGCCAGTTGTGTTTATAATTCACAAGGCATTATTTCAGCCTGGTTGAATATTCCTCTTGAAGATAAGCTAAACATCAGCTTTTATTATTCAACCGGCGGGGTGTATTCACGTTCTATTTATGGAGGCGCAGGAGTAGCAGAGCTGCATTTTAGTTACTCATTTAAAAAAAGCAAGCATGAAGAAAAATAAGTTTGATTTATTCAATTTCTTTTACAGTATTGGCGCCGTTGTGATTTTGGTTGGTGTAATCGCAAAGTTTTTGGAATGGAAACTGCAAGATGCTTTTTTGTTAACGGGGTTAGGTGTAGAAGCTATGGTTTTTACGATGTCGTCTATTCAATACAAAAAAGAGGAAAAAAAATATCGCTGGGAAAAAGTATTCCCGGAGTTGGGAGATGAACAAATGAGTGAATCGGCTCCTTTGTCCGGAAAACCAGCAATGGAAGCTGTACAGGAACAATATGTTCAAAAGATGCTCCTGCATATAGCTCATCTGGATGAGTTAAATAGTGGCCTAACAAAATATGGCGGAAGTTATACAAACGGTGCAGAATTGCTGACCGAAAAATTTTCGGAATCTGGCAGATCCATTACCGAGCTGAATGAAAATTTGAACAGAGTAGCTATTGCTTTTGGAGAATTAAAGACTGTACAAACAAAAATGGAGGAAATCGCAGACTCTTTTCAACGCATCAAAATCGGCTCTTCCGGATCTGCACAGGAAATCGATCGGTTACAAACAATGCTGACTGGTCTGAATCAGGATGTTCAAATAATTTCTTCAACAACCAACGGAATTATATCACAATTTAAAAGAGTCTCAGCATAATTATGGCGGCAGAGATTAATATTAACAGGTATAGACTTATTACATTGTTGTATGTAATATTTGTGTGTATTTCTGTCTTGAACATACCATCCAGTCTGTTAGACTCAAATCAGTTTGTGATTAAAACCTATGAGCATCACGAAAAAAATAAACTAAAACTGCTTAATCAATACGACAGGGTTATTTCGGCTAACGTTACCATTCTTAGTAACGATTCTATTAACAATTACCTTACCCTTAAACGAAAAACACACGATTTGTTTGTTTACATAGATCAAATGGATCAACTGATTATTAAATCTTTAGCCGAAAAAAAAACTACTATCTGGAAAGAATTTAATAAAAAAAGATTGATTGAAACAATCCTGCTCAAAGATTCGCTGATTTATAAATTCAAAGAAAAATTATTTGAATTTGGAGAAGTAGCAAAACAAAGCAAACTGGTAATCAGTGAAAATTTTTTTGAATTACTTCCTACATCTAAGAATATAACTACACAAACCGGCAAGGTTGTAGAATGGGAAAGATTTTTCTTCCTGCATAAGCCATTGGCTGTGTGTTATATGCAGTTTAAACGGATCAAACTTCTAGTGCTGGAAATAGAACAAATGATTCAACAGTCTATTATCGAAGTTATTAGAGAAAAAAATGTAGAAAATCCTCAGGCTGGGGTAGATACATTGTTAAAAAAACTCAGATCGTATGAAGCCACACAGGTAGCAGTGGGAAAAAACGAAGATTTACAGGAAAACAAAGTTGGCAGCAAGGCCATCGCAACACAACAACTACGTAACGATATGGTTGTTGAAAACTCCGCGCAAAAAGAAAAATTGTTTCAAAAAATTATTAATTCTCTACATACTGAAAAACTTTTTGCAGGTGTATCTAATCAGATTTTAAAAGGATTTGATTTGCAATTAGAGCGTGATTACAAATTGCAAATTGTACCCAGTGTTATGGTTCGGCAAGGTGATGACGGGTGTACCGTTAATTTTCCCAACACAGGAATGTATCAAATTCAGTTTATTGATATCAGAAACCAAAAAACGGATGTTGTCTTTTCAAAAAACGTGTTTGTTGAAGCACTGCCTGATCCATACGTTCGGTTGAATACCCCGGTAAAAGGAAGAGATGTAATCAGTGTGCATGATATACTTTCTACCAACAGATTGATTGCTTCTTTAGGTTTTGTTGATCAGGCAGGTAAAAATGCAAGAATTAACGGGTACAGGGTTACTAAAGTAACAAAGACAGGTGATACTCAATCTGCGAACAATCAGGGTGATTTTTTTCAACCGGCTGTTCAATCGCTTATTCGAAAATTGCAAAAAGGGGACATGCTATTATTTGACAATGTTACCGTTTCGCTGGCTGATGGCACAACAAGAAGCTCTAATTCATTGATGTATAAAATAATTGAATGATATGAAAGCACTAAATTTTATTTTCTTATTGCTGTTTGCTATCGTTGTACGCGGATGGTCACAAGAAACAGTAAAGGGTGACTATTCCATATTAAAAATCACCCAACCCGAAGTCATCATTTCAGGAGTTGTAACTATTAAAGACTCGCTTGTGATTTCCCCGGGGACTACCGTTTTATTTTCAGAAAATGCTTCACTTATTTGCCAGGGGGCTTTAGTTGCAGTAGGAACTGCCAATTCCAGAATTCATTTTAAAAGTGTATCTGGTAATATTGGTAAAGGTCTTGTGATAGATAAGGTAAGTAATAAAGAAATTCAGGTTCAGTATGCAAATTTCACAGAACTTCTTCTCCCGCTTAGTTTTACTTATGGATGGATGCGACCAACTGTTATATTGGCTAATAACCAATTTTATTACAACAAGGGTATGACTGCTGTTGTATTAGTGGATAGGAGTCAGTCATTAAATAATGACAGCATTGTACAAGGGAAATTTTCCATTATAAGAAACTTATTTTCCGAGAATTCGGCACCCGTTTATTTTGAGGATTTCTCAAACGATCAGATTCAGGTAGAAATAGTAGAAAACAGTTTTATCGCAAACCGGTTGATAGATTTCGGAAGATATAGTTTTTCAAATAACGTACTCTTTGGCCGTTTTGACAAGGGTACAACTGGAAGTCATGTTCTGCGAATAGAAGCGAATAGTTTTTTACATAACTATTTACAGGATGCTGAAACAGATACTATTTTGCAGGTTGCAAACTTTGGAATATACGGCAGTGCCGACAGTTTCACAATTGCAAAAAATTTCTGGGGCGATACGAGCAATGCTGAGTACGGTATTTATGACTATTACCTCGATAGAAATTCTCCCAGAACGAATAAATTTCCTGTGTTGACTACTCCAGAAGCTACGCTGCCGACTCATGTGTATCTGGCAAAAAAAATACCCCTCGTAGAACTGGAAAAATCCGATTATAAAATGCGGGATGGTGTCTGGCAAAAAGTAGGGGAGGCGGAACAGTCTAAAGCTACCTCAATTTTGCGGGATTTTAAAACACAAGAAGGGTTACAGGCGCTAAAGTTGTTTGCCAACAAAAAATTGGTTGTTAAACATGCTGTCACCAGATTTTTTTACCTGACTGATTCAAGTGAGGTTAAAGACACTATTGTTTCTGCTCGCATAGATTCATCGGGCGGAAATAATGTAACATTTGTTTTTAACTATAAAACGGACAGTCTGTTCAGGAATAAAACAGGATACCTTCAGATAAGCGGTATGGAGAGTATTCAGGGAGAGCATGTACCCGACATAAGAATAGGACATGAATTTTTCTTAACTGAAAAATTCAAAAAACGAATAACAAGAAATCAGTTTGTTGTAAATAACGCACCCGTAACTGTTGACAAGAGTATCGTAAAAGATAAAACCTTTAGTAAATTTTCAAAGCGATATGAACTTGGATTTGTAAGTGGGTTTGCCATTTACTATGGTACCATTTCAGAGAAAAATTTATTACAGAATGACATAAATTCAGCATTGGGAATAAGATTCAGGTATGATTTACAAAAACACCTTTCAGCCAATATTACAGTTTCTAAATTTATTCTTTCCGGCTCAGATTTGAAATCTGCTGACAGTTCAAAAAAAACTCGTGGTATATCGTTTAAAACACCGGTAATGATGATCAGTTCTGGCTTATCTTATGATTTACTGGATAACTTTTTGTTCTCTAAAAATACCAAACTGAGACCTTCATTTGGATTTGGAGTAGATTATATCAAGTTCAACCCTATGGGTGAATACCAGGGAAAATGGTACCAGCTTCAGCCATTGGGTACGGGTGGGCAACTTCTTACCGGTAATGCTTCTCCATCTGGAATTCAGGCTGCACCATATAAATTATCAACCATTGGGGCAAAAATATCAGCAGAGCTTCGTTACCATATAAATATGCGATCTGTTATTTCGTTTTATGGATCCTATCATCTTGCTTTCTCAAATTACCTGGATGACGTTGGTCCGGATTACTATCCCGACAGGTCGCAGATAATGGGATCAAACGTTAATGATCCTGAAGCGGCTTCTTATTTCTCAAATCCGTCAAACCGATTTATTACCAATAAAATGTTGCGTTCAAATTTCTCAGACGGGGGGGATGGTTTTTTCCAATTTGGCTTTATCATCGCAAGACATTTTTAATTTCTAATCAATCAGGAACAAGCGCCATAAAATTAGTTTGGATTCAAAAAAGAACATATGAAATTTCCATCGGGTATTTTCGGACAGGAACAAAAATCGGCACATATAATTCTTAATCATCATGGAATTATCAATTACTCATGTAGCCAGATTCAACACCTGTTAGGTTATGATAGCGTGGAATTATTAGGCAAAAATTCATTTGAATTTTTATGTAAAAATAGTTGTGCCAAAGCCCGTCTTTACTATCAAAAATTGATGACGCAGAAAAATACTGTTGTTAATTCAATGTTCAGGGTGAAGCATAAAACAGGAAAATCTGTCTGGACAGAAATGACGGCCACTAATTTGTTACATGAAAACAATATCAACGGCATTCTGATCACTTTGCGAAATGTTGCATGGGACAAAAATTATAGTGATGCCCGATTGGCTGAGGTAATTGCTGAGGCGCAGGAACAGGAAAAACAAGTTTTTGCCGCTGAACTTCATGATAATGTAAAGCAATTAATGGTTGCATCACTCATGTTTTTAGAGAATGCAAAAATTAACAACGAAAGTATAGAGCTTTACCTTGAGAAATCGGCTGATACACTTAAAATGGCAATACATGAAGTAAGAAAACTTTCTCACTCGCTTGTTAATTACTCTGTTGAAGATTTTGGATTGTATGGAGCCGTAAAATATATGTTAAAGAATCTATGTATTAACAATGATACAAGAATTGTGTTTTGGATGCACCCTCGTTTTGAGAGTAAATTATCGATAAAAGAAAAAATTCACGTTTTTCGTATTATTCAGGAACAAATTACCAATATTATTAAACACGCAGCAGCCACAAAGGTTTTAATTTATCTTACTCAGGCAGAGGATCAGTTTTCGCTTAGAATTAGCGACAATGGCAAAGGCTTCAATGAAAAAGAATGTAACCCCGGTATTGGTATTTCTAATATGATCAGAAGAATAAAAGCATTGAACGGCCACCTGCATATTACATCCGCACTTAATTCCGGCACTTCTGTTAGTGGAAAATTCAAGGGAGCCGATAAATAACAGCGGCCCCCTTGAAGTACATTTTGATTAGTCAGCTACATTGAATGAATACTAAGTGTCAGAGTGGTGCTAAGCGTTACAGCAAAGTAATTAAGTGTTAACGTGTTGTGCTATTAGAATCAAACACCCTAATCTTCAAAACTTACTATTGCTCTTGGGCCTCCCTACTTAGTCGTGACCGTCTCTGTTCCTCCGCCTCAGGCGGACATTGGCCTCTGATCAGATCAGCTGCGCATGATCTGATCTGTCTTCGCTGCGCTTGACACCGACCCCAATGAGGCCCGTACACAGGGGCTGATTAAAAATTATTCTTTTTAACTGGCTCATACTTGCAGCTTTTTAAAGTACCCCCCCCCCCCCCTTATTTTCTAAATATAAATAGCGGAACACGTTAAGTGTTAATTAGTGAAAAAAAACCCTGGGTAGAAACCCAGGGTTTGTGCTTTTAAACTAAAGCACATGAGAAATAGTTGTCCCCTAATGAAAACTATCTAACTGCTTGTGAATGCAAAAATAGACCGCCTGATATAAGATGACTGTAGTATAGTTGACATATTTAAATAGCTTTTTAGCGATTATGTATAAATAAATAGCGATTGATGCTGAATTAAAAATTAACCAGGACGGATTTGACGCATGTCAAAAGAGGGTAAATGATTTTAATAGGTGATCAACAATGTATTTAGTATAGGCTGGCAGTATACAATAAACCCTGTGTAGAAACACAGGGTTTGCATTTTTCTGACTATGAAAAAATGAGCAAGCTGCATTAATAAATACAGCAGATTAACACCGTTATGCAATAATGTTATATTCTGCCTAATGAAACAATAGATTGATTACACAAAAAACAGTAGCTATAAATTGAGTTAAGGTGGTTTTAGAGCCATTTTGTTTACTTCATCATAACTACAATATATAAATATGTTTCCTGATAAGTTTGTTGTTTATTATAAAGTGTTATATGAAGCAACTAAAGCAACAAGCAAGGTCTGGTAAAACTGGTTTTTTTGTGGTAAGAATGGCGATGATCTTATGTGTGGCCTTATTTAATAAGAAAGAAGCCGTAAAATGTCAGCCTGTAATTAACTCCATCAGTCCTATGAGTGGAGCTGTTAATGCTACAGTAACAATAACGGGAAGTAATTTTAATACCAATGCTTCTAACAATGCTGTTTTTTTTGGAGCCGCGCGGGCCTCTGTTACTATGGCAACTGCCTCCAGTTTAACAGTTCAGGTACCCAGTGGAGCAGTA
>Ga0164290_1001806_pt1 | contig 23000 bp, 25 predicted proteins | sample Micstemetagenome_FD_108782 | JGI IMG/M metagenome (GOLD analysis project Ga0164290, IMG submission 108782) | Contaminated culture microbial community from soil near Moab, Utah, USA - Microcoleus steenstrupii SON62 (Illumina Assembly) | ecosystem: Environmental > Terrestrial > Soil > Soil crust...
GCTGAACCCGCAGGCGGCGGCGCGCAAATGCGCCAAGGTCGTCGGCGAGGTCATGGGCGGCTATCACCCGCACGGCGACGCCTCGATCTATGACGCCCTGGTCCGCCTCGCCCAGGACTTCTCCCAGCGCTATCCGCTGGTCGACGGCCAGGGGAACTTCGGCAACATCGACGGCGATAACGCCGCGGCCATGCGCTACACGGAGTGCAAGCTGACCGCCGCCGCCGTCCTGCTGATGGAGGGCATCGACCAGGACTCGGTGGACTTCAAGGCCACCTATGACGATCAGGACGAAGAGCCGATCGTCCTGCCCGCCGGCTTCCCCAACCTGCTGGCCAACGGCTCGTCGGGAATCGCGGTGGGCATGGCCACCTCGATCCCGCCGCACAATGTCGGCGAACTGATCGACGCCTGCCACGTCCTGCTGGAGCGCCCGGACGCCACCACGGAAGAACTGGCGACCATCGTCCCGGGCCCCGACTTCCCGACTGGCGGCGTCGCCGTCGAAGGCCACGCCTCCATCCTCGACGCCTATGAGACGGGCCGGGGCGGGGTGCGCCTGCGCGCCCGCTGGGAGACCGAGGACCTCGGGCGCGGCGTCTGGCGCATCGTCGTCACCGAGATGCCGTATCAGGTCCAGAAGTCGAAGCTGATCGCCGACCTCGCCGACCTGCTCGAACAGAAGAAGGCCCCGCTGCTGGCCGACGTCCGCGACGAGTCGGCCGAGGACATCCGGCTGGTGCTGGAACCGAAGTCCCGGACCGTAGAGCCTGAAGTTCTTATGGAAAGCCTCTTCAAGCTTTCCGACCTCGAGATTCGCTTCCCGATCAACATGAACGTGCTGGACGCCACCGGCACCCCGCGCGTCATGGGCCTGAAGGCCTGTCTGCAGGCCTTCCTCGACCACCGCCGCGACGTCCTGGTCCGCCGCGCCCACTGGCGCATCGAGCGGGTCGAGAAGCGGCTGCACCTGCTGGAAGGCCTGCGGATCGTCTTCCTCAACCTCGACGAGGTCATCCGCATCGTCCGCGAGGAGGAACAGCCCAAGGCCGTCCTGATCGCCCGCTTCGGCCTGTCCGAGCTCCAGGCTGACTTCATCCTCGACACCCGGCTGCGCCAGCTGGCGCGGATCGAGGAAATGACGATCGAGAACGAATACAAGACGTTGTCTGATGAACTTGCGGCGCTGCAGTCGCTGTCGTCCTCGCCCGCCAAACAGTGGAAACAGGTCGGCAAGGACCTGGAGGCCGTGCGCAAGGCGCTGGTCTCGCCGCGCCGCACCACCATCGCCGAGGCCGTGGATACGTCCGCCTACGCCTCCGTCGAGGCCTTCATCCCGCGCGAGGCCATCACCGTCATCCTGTCCGAGCGCGGCTGGATCCGCGCCGCCAAGGGCAAGGTCGAGGACCCGTCCGAGCTGAAGTTCAAGGAGGGCGACAGCCTGGCCTTCCTCGTGCCCGGCTATACGACCGACAAACTGCTGGTGGCTGCCTCGGACGGCCGCATCTTCACCGTCGGCGCAGACAGGCTGGCCTCGGGCCGCGGCCATGGCGAGCCGCTGCGCCTGATGATCGACCTCGACGAAAAGGCCGAGATCGTGAACCTGCTGATGCACCAGCCGGGCGGCAAGCTGCTGATCGCGTCAAAGGCGGGCTATGGCTTCATCGCCCCTGAGGACGAACTGCTGGCCCAGAAGCGCGGCGGCAAACAGGTGCTGAACGGCGAGATGCGCGCCGCCCTGCGCGTCACGGGCGACCACGTCGCGGCCATCGGCGACAACATCAAGGCCCTGATCTTCCCCATCGCCGAACTGCCCGAAATGGGCCGCGGCAAGGGGGTAAAGCTGCAGAACTACAAACAGGGCGGCCTGGCCGACGTCACCGTCTTCGACAGCGCCCACGGCCCCGAATGGGTCGACGGCGGCGCCCGCCGCCGCAATTGGCCCGACTGGAAGGACTGGCTGGGCAAGCGCGCCGGAGCGGGCCGGCAGGGCCCTAGGGGACTGCGGAAGTTCCGCTAGCCGCGGCCACCCAGCTTCGCGCCAGCAGGATGCAGGCGTCATGATCCACATTCAGCCGGGCCACGGCGGCGTCGGTCTCCGCCTGGACGTGGCTTTGTGTGATCGGGCTCAAGGCCTGGGTCGTGCTGGCGGTGAACGCCTCGGCCAGCTGCTCCCGGGTCAGGCCCAGCGGCTGGGCGAAACGGGTGGCTGCGGTCAGGAAGCCGCGCCCGTTCCGGTCCACGCGGGTCTTGGCCTCCTCGTCGCCGTTGAAGGCGAACAGCGCCGACTTCGCCCCCATCACGCCCGCGCAGCGCATGGCGCTCTCATAGCGCTCCAGGACCACCGGATCCGGTGCGGGGGCCACCTGGGCGGAGGCGAGGGCGAAGGCGAGAAGCAGTGCGGACATGGGCATACCTTTGAACTGCCCCAGGTTATCCCGGCCGGGCAGGGGCATCAATCGCTCTCCGCCGGCCCCGCGGGTCCCGGGCGCCGGGCGGGTTGCGGCGATTTCACTATCCGGGCGGCGGGACCCGCGCGATACTCGACCCAGAGGCTGGAGAACTCCCAATGCTGACCACCCTGATCGTCATCGCCGTCATCGTCGCCGTGGTGCTGTTCGTCATCGTCGGCGCCTACAACAAGCTGGTCGCCCTGGATCAGCGCGCCGACCAGTCGTTCGCCGACATCGACGTTCAGCTGAAGCAGCGCCAGGACCTGATCCCCAATCTGGTCGAGACCGTGAAGGGCTACGCCTCGCACGAGCGCGGCACCCTGGACGCCGTCACCGCCGCCCGCGCGGCCGCCGCCGGCGCCACCTCGGTCAATGACAAGGTCCAGGCCGAGAACATGCTGACCGCCTCCCTCGGCCGCCTGTTCGCCGTCGCCGAGGCCTATCCGGACCTCAAGGCCAACACCAACTATCTCGAGCTGCAGCGCGAGCTGTCGGACATCGAGAACAAGCTGGCCGCCGCCCGCCGCTTCTTCAACAACGCCGTCGGCGAGTTCAACGCCGTTCGCCGCCAGTTCCCGACCGTCCTGTTCGCCGGCATGGTCGGCTTCGGCTCCGACAAGCCCTTCTTCGACGTGGGCGAGGGCGAGCGCGCGACCATGACCGCCGCCCCGCCCAAGGTCAGCTTCACTGCGTAAGGGACCGCATTGATGGGCGCCGTCGGGCTCCAGACCCACATCTGGGCGAACAATACGCGTTCGCTCCTGCTGCTGGCCGGCTTCCCCGTCCTGATGGTCTGCATCATCTACGGGGTGCAACTGGTCCTGATGGGGTTTGGCTTCCTGCCGGGAACGGGTCGGGGTCTGGGCGACGACATGGCCCTGGCCGCGACCTGGCTGGGGGCCACCATACCAACGGCCCTGGTCATCGCCGCCGTCTGGTTCGCCATCTCCTATTTCGGCAGCCAGACCATGATCGACCTGATGACAGGGGCCCGAAAGGTTGAGCGGAAGTCTGAGCCCGACCTGTACAACCTGCTGGAAAATCTCGCGATCTCACGCGGCCTGCGAACCCCGACCCTGCGGGTGATCGACAGCGACAGCCTCAACGCCTACGCGACCGGCCTGCATGAGGGCCAGTACAGCGTCACCGTCACCCGGGGTCTGGTGAACACCCTGACCCGCGACGAGCTGGAGGCCGTCCTGGCCCACGAGCTCACCCACGTCATCAACAAGGACGTGCGCACCATGGTGATCGCCTCGATCTTCGCGGGCATCATCAGCGTCATCGCCGAATTGATCTTCCGCGGCCTGATGTACTCCAGCGGCGGCAGCCGGCGCGACGACAACAAGAACGCGCTTCCGCTGATCCTGATCGGCCTGGCCTTCGCCATCATCGGCTACGCCCTGGCCATCGTCATCCGCATGATGCTGTCGCGGACCCGGGAGTATGTCGCCGACGCGGGCGCGGTCGAGCTGACGAAAAACCCCGACGCCATGATCTCGGCCCTGCGCAAGGTCGAGGGGCGGTCGTCGGTGAAGGGCCCGGACGAGGTGCAGCAGCTGTTCCTCGACAACCAGCCGGACGGCCGGGGCCTCGAAGGTATGTTCGCCAGCCATCCGCCGATCCAGAAGCGCATCGACGCCCTGGTGAAGTTCGGCGGAGGGCGCGATCCCGGCCCCTGGAACGGAGAAGCCTACGCCCCCGGGCCCTCGCCCTGGGACACGTCGGTGCCCGCCGCGGGCTGATCGTCCAGCCGCTCCCAGCCCAGCCGGGTCAGCTGTTCCATGGGCCTGAAGTCGGCCTTGTAGTCCATCTTGCGCGAGCCCCGGACCCAGTAGCCGAGGTAGACGAAGGGCAGGTTCACCGCCGCCGCCTGACGCACATGGTCCAGAATGGCGAACCGGCCCAGACTGCGGGTCTCCATCTCCGGCTCGAAGAAGCTGTAGACCATCGACAACCCGTCCCCGAGCAGGTCGGTCAGGCAGACCCCGACCAGATCCCCGGGCCCGCCGTCGGACGAGGGCAGGCGGTACTCGATCAGATGGGTGCGGACCGCCGTATCCTCGACCATGGCGACATAGTCGAGCCAGGTCATGGCGCTCATCCCGCCGCCCGGGTGACGTCCGTTCAGATAGCGCCGCAGCAGGTCGAACTGTTCGGTCGTCGCCTCGGCCTCGACCAGGTCGCGCGACAGGTCGGCGTTGCGCTTCAGCACCCGCCGCTGGGATTTCGAGAAGGCGAACTCCGGCACGGGCAGCCGCACCGAGACGCAGGCGTCGCAGGCCTCGCACGCGGGCCGGTAGGCGATGTTCTGGCTGCGGCGGAACCCGGCCTGGGTCAGCTCGTCGTTGACGTGCGCGCCCTCGCTGAACGGCAGATTGGCGAACACCTTCCGCTCGGTCTGCCCCGGCAGATAGGGGCAGGGGGCCACCGAGGTCATGTAGAAGCGAAGCTGGCGCTGGGGAACAAAGGTCACGGGCCTACATCCGCACCTGATTTCGCCGACAGTTGGGCAACCGCGTCGTCATGGGACGATTTGCGCCTGCGTCGCCCCGCGGGGCAAGCCCGTTCACCCCACACGCTTGTGCGGGGCGGACGGTCACAGGCTGGTGTCCGCGGGCAGGACCGGCGCCTCGCGCAGCAGCACGATGGCGATCCGGCGGTTGCCGGCCAGGGTCGGATCGTCCGGATACAGCGGGTCGGAGCCGGCCTTGCCCGAGACCTGATAGACCCGGTCCGGATCGACGCCGGCGGCCTGCAGGATCAGCCGCGAGGCGTTGGCCCGCGCCGAGGACAGGGTCCAGTCGTTCGGCCCCGTGGCGCGGTTCGATCCCGGCGCGGCCGAGGTGTGGCCCGTCACCGAAATCCGGTTCGGCAGCTGGGTGATGACCCTGGAGATCGTCCGCAGCAGCAGCTGCGCCCGCGGATTGGGCCGCGCCGAGTTCTGCTCGAACATCGACCGGCCTTCCTGGTCGACCAGCTGGATCCGCAAGCCCTCGGGCGTCTGGTCGATGATCAGCTGTTTCGAAAGCTCGGCCAGCTCGGGCATCGACTGCATGGCCTGACGCAGCGATTCGGCGGCCGACGAGAACTCCGCGGCCTCGCGGCGGGCGATCTCCTCGCGCAGGGCCTCCTCGCTGGCCGCGGCCAGGTTCTGGCTCTGACCTGCTTCGGGAGGGGCGTCCGAAGGCGCTTCCGGGGCCAGTTCGCTGACCACGGACGACGAACCCGAAGCCTTGGAGCCGTCGTCGCCCAGCGAGGTGCCGCCCAGAATGCCGCCAGAGCCCGACGTGGTCTGCGACACGCTGGCCGGGGCGAAATACTCGGCGATGCCGCGCTTCTGCTCCGGGTCGGTCGTGTTGATCAGCCACATCAGCAGGAAGAAGGCCATCATCGCCGTGACGAAGTCGGCATAGGCCACCTTCCACGCGCCGCCATGGTGGCCGCCGCCGACGACCTTCTTGACCTTCTTGATGAGGATCGGGCGATCGCTCATGGACATGGGACGCGGCCTCGACAGTCGAACTATGCCTGACGATGGACGGCTCAAGGTTAAGACCGCGTTTCCCATACCGACCGGTCTTGCCCCGGGGCAGGGCCTCGCCTAGTCGTCGCAGTGTGAGCAAGCCCTCCGATACCGCGTTCGATATTCCGGCCTATCGCCGGGCGCTGGGCGGTTTCGCGACCGGCGTCTGCGTGGTGACCGCCCATACGGGGGAGGGGCCCCTCGGGATCACGATCAACTCCTTCACCTCGGTGTCGCTGAACCCTCCGCTGGTGCTCTGGTGCCTGGATCGCGCTTCCGACCGGCACAAGGCCTTCGCGTCCGCCGACCGTTTCGCCGTCCATATGCTGCCGGCCGAGGACCGGGAGATGTCGGACCGTTTCGCCTGGGGCGTCTGCCGCCTGTCGTCCGACGAGTTCGACAGCTCCAGCGCCGAGCCGCCACGCCTGAAGAACGCCCTGACGCGGCTGGAGTGCGTCGCGACCGAGCGAATCGTCATGGGCGACCACCTGACCATCGTCGGCGCGGTGCAGCGGTTCGAAACCGCGCCCGGCGCCGCTCTTGTCTATTATCGCGGCCGCTACGGCGTCGCTCCGGAGCCTGAAGCATGAAGATCGGTTTCGCAGGCCTGGGCGTGATGGGCGCCCCGATGGCGCGGCATCTGGTTCATGCGGGACATGAGGTCGCCGGCTTCAACCGCAGCGCCGACAAGGCGCGGGCCTGGGCGCAGGCCACCGGCGGCCGGTTCGCCGCGACGATCGCCGAGGCGGCGGCCGGCGCGGATCTGCTGGTCCTGTGCGTGGGCAATGACGCCGATGTGCGTCAGGTCGTCAGCGAGGCGCTGCCCCACCTGAACGCGGGCGCGATCATCGTCGATCACACCACGACCTCAGCCAGGGTCGCGCGCGAGATGTCGGCCCTGGCGGCCGTGCAGGGCCGGACCTTCATCGATGCGCCGGTCTCGGGCGGTCAGGCCGGGGCCGAGAACGGCCAGCTCAGCGTCATGGCCGGCGGCGATGCAGCCGCCCTGGCCAGGGTCGAGCCCGCGGTCATGGCCTATTCGAAGGCCGTCAAGCACATGGGGCCGTCGGGGTCGGGCCAGCTGACCAAGATGGTCAACCAGATCGCCATCGCCGGCGTCGTCCAGGGACTGGCGGAAGCGGTCCATTTCGCCGAGGTCGCCGGCCTGGACACGGATGCGGTCTATGACGCCATATCCAAGGGCGCGGCCCAGTCCTGGCAGATGGACAACCGTTGGAAGACCATGGCCGAGGGCCGGTTCGATTTCGGTTTCGCCGTCGACTGGATGCGCAAGGATCTGGGTCTTGTGCTGGACGAGGCGCGCAGCAACGGCGCTCATCTGGAGATGACGGCCCTGGTCGACCAATTCTATTCCGAAGTGCAGTCCATGGGGGGATCGCGATGGGACACGTCGAGCCTGGCGGCGAGACTGCAGGCGCGCAGCCGGGGCTGAGCCTGCCGCGCTTCCGCCCGCGGCCCTTCTGGCGGACGGGCGATCCGCCGCATCCGGTCTGGCCGCTGTGGTGGGCGCTGAAGAAGGAGTTCGCCCTGTGGCGCGCGCCGCTAAGCTGGCTCGGCACCCCGGGCTCCTGGACCTATTTCGGAAATGACTTCGTCAGCGGCCTGCGCCGCAATGCGTCCACGGCGCGCGCCTTCGCCTTGCTGGACGCCGCGCCGGAGCAGTTCGAGCGGGTTCAGGCGCTCGGCGCGCTGAACCTCAGGCGGCATGAGGTGATGTTCCAGTTCGTGGCGCTGATCTACATCAGCATTCCCGTGACGATCGTGCTCGGACTGGCCGAAATCATGCCGGAGGGCCTGATCGAGATGTTCCGCGCCAACCAGATCGGCATCTGGCAACTGGCCGGAGCCTTCACGGTCGGCGCTGGCGTCTATCTGGTCGGCGTGTGGCGGGCCCGGCAGTTGATGGCGGTGCTCGAACTGTGGCGAATCGAACGGTTGCACGAGCCGCTCAAGGCCTGAGCCTGTCAATCATTTCGCATAATATATCTTATGCGCATTACGGATCCGGCCGGCGCCCGCGCCTCTACGGCCCTGCAATCGCCCTTTCGCTCGCATCCAGCAGTGCGATCGCCTCGCGCACATAGTTGGCGTGGGCCACCAGGCCGATGCCCAGCGGCTCGTCGGACGGTCGAACCTCGGACGTCAGCACGCCGGCGATGAACGGATGGTCGGGCTGAACGGTCCCGGGCAGCTTCCGCGCAGCCGGCGTCCAGAAAACCGGCCCACCCGAATTTCCTGGAAAGACCGGAAAATCAAGAAGGAAGACCGGGAAGCTCTCTATTGGCGTCAGGGGCCACGACCCGACGCGCCCCACCCGCAGGATGGGAAACCCGGCCGTGTTCGACGCATAGCCGCGCGGGAAGCCGAGCGTGAACAGCTCGTCGCCCGGTCCGACCTGCCAGGCGTCCAGGGTGTCCCTGTCGGCGAGCCAGGCCAGCGGAATGGCGGCGCGCGCGAAGACCGGCGGCGCCGACACCTCCATCACCGCGATGTCCCGATCCGGGTGCTTGATCCAGACCGGCTCGCCGGCCTCGTCGCGGATGCGCAGCGGCTCGGGCGCGAACCGCCAGCCCCCGCCCGGAACCTCGACCCGCCAGCCGATCCGCGCCTCGGGCGCGTTCATGCCCGACACCACATGGTGGGCCGTCACCAGAACCGTGCGGGGCTCTCCGTTGGGGCGCGGCGCATTGATCAGGAAGGCGGCGCCGACGCGGCGCGTGCCGTCGCCATTCATCTGGTCGATCTGCACCGTGGCGTTGATCAGCCCCACCGTCAGGTCCCAGGACGGAAGGGACAGGCCGGCGGCGGGCGGCGGTTCCTGAACGGGTTCTGGCGGCGTCTGAAGATCGAACATCATCCCCCATCGGGTCAGCGGCGTTTGTTCATTTGACGGCGGGTCGTCCGCGCGCACAAGGTCCGCCATCATTTCAGGGGGCCGTCCATGAACCGACGCGATCTGCTCGCCACGTCCGCCGCCGCGCTGGCCGCCGGCGCCCTTCCCGTTTCAGCCCGCACGCCCGGAGCCCCGATGCCGCAGAACCGTCCCGTCCCGCCCGTCGCGAAGAAGATTCCGGTGACGATCGAACAGCTGGGGCGCGTGCGCACCGACGACTATCAGTGGATGAAGGACGACAACTGGCAGACCGTCCTGCGCGACCCGACCGTCATCAAGGCCGATGTGAAGGAACATCTGCTGGCCGAGAACGCCTATCGCGAGGCCATGATGGCCTCGACCCTGCCCCTCCAGGCGGCGATGTTCGAGGAGATGAAGGGGCGTATCAAGGAAGCCGACAGCTCGGTCCCCTCGCCCGACGGCGCCTGGGAATATTTCGTCGAATACCGGACCGGCGACCAGCACCCACGCTACATGCGCAGGCCCCGCGCCGGCGGCGAGGCGCAGATGCTGCTGGACGCCAACGCCCTGGCCGAGGGCAAGGCCTTCTCCAAAGTCTCGGCCGCCGACCACAGCCCGGACCACGCCCTGTTCGCTTATGCCGAGGACGCCCAGGGGTCCGAGGTTCACCGCATCTACGTCAAGGATCTGGCGACCGGCGCGGTGCTGCCCGATCCTATCGGCTCGGCGACCGGCGACTTCGCCTTCTCGCCCGACAGCCAGTGGATCTTCTGGACCAACCGCGACGACAACGGCCGCCCCGACAAGATCTTCCGCCGTCCCGTGCGCGGCGGCGAGACCAGCCTGGTCTATGAGGAAGCCGACGACGGCATGTTCATCAGCGTCGGCCGCACTGCCGACGACGCCTTCGTGCTGATTTCCATCGCCAACCAGGAAACCTCCGAAGCCCGGGTCGTCCCGGCCGCGGCCCCGACAGCGGCGCCGGTTGTTCTGGAACCGCGCCATGTCGGGCTGCTCTACGAGCCGGACCACTGGGGCGACCGCTGGGTCATCCGCACAAACGCCGACGACTCCATCGACTTCAAGATCGTCGAGGCCCCGACCGCCTCGCCCGCAAGGTCCAACTGGACCGATCTGGTCGCCCACACCCCGGGCCGGTTCATCGAGGGCGTGGCCCTGGTCAGGGACTACATCGGCCGTCAGGAGCGGGCCGACGCCAATACGAAGATCGTCATCCGCGACCGCGCGGGCGCCGAGCACGAGATCGCGGTGGACGAACCGGCCTACTCCCTGTCGCTGGCCGGGGCGTCGGAGTTCGACACGATCGTCATGCGCTACGGCTACAATTCGCCGTCCACGCCGACCTCGACCTATGACTACGATCTGGCGACACGCCAGCGGACCCTGCGCAAGGTCCAGGAGGTCCCATCCGGTCATGACCCGGCCGACTATGTGGTCGAGCGGCTGAACGCGCCCGCCGCGGACGGCGAACTGGTGCCGGTGACGGTTCTGCGCCGCAAATCGACGCCGATCGACGGCTCGGCCCCGGTGCTGCTGTACGGCTACGGCTCGTACGGCAGTCCGATCCCGGCCAGTTTCTCGACCAACCGGCTGTCGCTGGTGGACCGCGGCTGGATCTACGCCATCGCCCACGTCCGGGGCGGCTCGGACAAGGGCTGGAACTGGTTCCTGAGCGCCCGACGGATGACCAAGAAGAACACCTTCACGGATTTCATCGCCGCGGCCGAACACCTGATCTCGCGGAACTATGCGAGGGCCGGAAACATCGTCGCCGAGGGCCGCTCGGCGGGCGGCATGCTGATGGGCGCGATCAACAACATGCGGCCCGACCTGTGGGCCGGCGTCATCGGCGGCGTGCCCTTCGTCGACGTGATCAACACCATGAGCGACACAAGCCTGCCGCTGACGCCGCCTGAATGGCCCGAGTGGGGCAATCCGATCGAGGACCCCGAGGCCTATGATTACATGATGAGCTACAGCCCCTACGACCAGGTGGCTCCGCGCGCCTATCCGGCCGTGCTGGCGACGGGCGGTCTGTCCGACCCCCGCGTGACCTACTGGGAGCCCGAGAAGTGGGTGGCGAAGCTGCGGCCCGCGACTACCTCGGGCAAGCCGATCCTGCTCAAGATCAACATGGAGGCGGGCCACGCCGGTTCGTCGGGCCGCTTCGACTATCTGAAGGAGGTCGCCCACGACTACGCCTTCGCGGTCTGGGCCATCGAAAAGGGCTGGGAGCGGGCCTGACGCTCGCGCGATCGCCATGACTCCCCTCCTCCGCGACGCAGACGAAAACGATCTTCCGGCCATCGCCGCCCTGTACGGCCGCGAGGTCGAGGGCGGCACCGCGACCTTCGAGACCACGCCGCCGACCCTGGAGGAAATGGCGGGCCGGTTCGCGGCGGTGAAGCGCCACGGCCTCCCGTGGCTGGTCGCCGAGATCGACGGCGGGTTCGCCGGCTACGCCTACGCCTCGCCCTTCCGGCCCCGGCCCGCCTACCGCTACGGCGTCGAGGGTTCGATCTATGTCGAGGAAGGCGCGCGGGGACGCGGTGTGGGCAGGGCCCTGCTGACGGGTCTGCTCGACCGGGCGCGGGGGATGGGGCTGCGCCACGTCATCGGCGCGATCAGCGACAGCGACACCAGCGCCGCCTCTATCGCCCTGCACGGGTCGCTGGGGTTCCGGCAGGTCGGGGTCTATCGCCAGGTCGGCTGGAAGTTCGACCGCTGGCTGGATGTCACCCTTATGCAGCTGGACATGGACCCCGAGGGCGATCCGCCGCAGGCGCCGGGACTGGATTTGACCGGAGGTCTCGCTTGAGACGCCGCGGGATCAGGCCTAGTGAGAGGCCGTGCGAAGCCTGAACCTCATCCTGATGCTGCTGGGCGCCCTGTCGGTGCTGCTGCTGGGCGCGATCCCGGCATCGGCCATGACCGGCGACGCGACCCCGCCGTGTCATGAGACGACGACCTCCCAAACCCACCACGAGGCCCCCGCCCCTTCCGGAGAGTCCGGCAAGGCGATGGCCGCCATGGCCTGCTGCGTCTCCTGCGTCGTCACGCCGGCGCTACAGCCGCCTGCACGCGCGCTGACCGTCCATCCTGAAGCGCCCGCCGCGCCCGTTCCGGCCAGCCTGCCGGTCGGCCTGTCGCCGGCCCCGGAGCATGGGCCGCCCAAGGTCTGATCGCGTCCCGTTTTTCACGGCGCCGCTCCGGCGGCGCGCGATCCCTCATGCTATTCAGGAGGCCATGATGGCTGTCCGCCTTTCCGCGTCCCTCACCGGCGCATCCCTGCTCGCGCTGGCCCTGCCCGCCTCGGCGCAGGACCATGCTCACCCCCCCGCCCCGCCCGTCGCCTCGCACCCCTCCCCGCAGACTCCGCCTGTCGATCCGCACGCGGGCCACGCGGCGCCGGCTCCCCGACCCCACGCCCACACCCCCGGCATGACCATGCCGGCTCCACAGACGCCGGCGGCTGATCCCCATGCGGGCCACGACATGGCGACGATGGATCACCCGATGACCAGCGCCCTCGGACCCTGGCCCATGTCGCGCGACGCCTCGGGCACCAGCTGGCAGCCGGACCTGTCCGAGCATGGCGGCGTCCACGCCACGCGCGGCGACTGGTCCCTGATGGGCCACGCCCAGCTGAATCTCGTCCATGACTGGCAGAACGGTCCACGGGGCGACGAGAAGGCCTTCGTCAGCGGCATGATCATGGGCGCCGCCCGGCGCGACTTCGACGACGGCTCGACCCTGAACCTGCGCGCCATGCTCAGCCCCGATCCCTTCATGGGCAAGGACGGCTTCCCCCAGCTGCTGGCCGCCGGCGAAACGGCGGACGGCGTCACCCCGTTGGTCGATCGCCAGCATCCGCACGAACTGGTCATGGAGCTGTCGGCCTCGTACGCCCGCCGGCTTGGCGAGGGCGACAGCGTCTTCGCCTACATCGGCCTGCCCGGAGAGCCCGCCTTCGGACCGCCGGCCTTCATGCATCGCATGAGCGCCATGGACAGCCCCGAGGCGCCGATCACCCATCACTGGCTGGACTCGACCCACATCGTCTTCGGCGTCGCGACCCTCGGCTGGGTCCACGACGACTTCAAGCTGGAGGCCTCGTCGTTCCGGGGGCGCGAACCGGACGAGAATCGCTACGACATCGAGACGCCCGAACTGGACAGCTGGGCCGTTCGAGGTTCGTGGAACCCTACTCCCGAATGGTCGCTGCAGGCGTCGTACGCCGATGTGACCGCGCCCGAGCAGCTCGAGCCGGACGATGACGAGACCAAGCTGTCGGCCAGCGCCATTCATACGCGACGTATCGGTCCCGACGGCTGGTGGTCCTCGACCCTGGCCTGGGGTCGCAAGACCAACGACCACGACGAGTCGAAGGACGCCTGGCTGGCGGAGACGGCCTTCACCCCTGACGGGTCCTGGACCGTGTTCGCGCGGGCCGAGCGCATCGAGACCGACGAACTGGTCGCGGGGCCCGGCGGAGGACATGGCGCGCTCTACACCGTGTCCAAGGCCTCGTTCGGCGCGGTGCATGACTGGCAGGTCGCGGACAACGTCCGCTTCGGCCTGGGCGCGCTGTACAGCGTCAACAGCGTGCCCGGCGGGCTCGAACCGCTGTACGGCGGCGACCCGGACGGGGGCATGATCTTCGCCCGGCTGAAGATCGACTGACGACGGAACGCGCCGTGCCGGCCGTCAGGTCAGTGCGGCGCGATGTCGGCCGGGGGCGTGGTCAGCCAGGGCGCGAGGCGGAACCGTCGCGGCGCCTCGCCCAGCGTCCGGTGCTGAATGAACTGGCGCGCGAAGACGATGACCGCCCGGATCGTGGCCTCGTCGAACGGCTTGGACACAGCGCCCAGGGCGCCGGCGAAACCGTCAGGAATCTGTTCCGGATTTGCGGTCAGGAAGACGACGGCGCAGCCAAACTCGCTGACCACGTGCTGTGCGATCTGGGGGCCCGTGAGGCCGTCCAGCAGATTGACGTCGATCAGGGCCAGGTCGGGCCGTTCGCGCTCGGCGATGGCGAAGGCCCCGGCCTTGTCCATGGCGCAGCCGACGACGTCGCAGCCGGATTCGCCGAGCACCAGCTCCAGCTCCATCGCGAGCAGGGCCTGGTCTTCTACGATCATGACCCTGAGGTCCGGCGGATTCGACACTCAACACCCCCACGCGCGAACCGACCAGTACACCATTGTGTCCGTTAGCGGACAGTCGAACGCGTGATTGGCTAATTAGTTCGACCCGGCGAAGAAAAAATCCTGTGCTTTTCAATGGTTCGGGTCGAAACGCCCTTCACTGAACAAGGCTGTGCCGGCGAGCCGCTGTGGAAGAGGTTTGGATCGTCCTGCCAGGAGCCGCCATGGTCGTCCTGACGATCGCGCCGGGCGGCTGATCCCGGCGGTCCGTTCAACCGCGGCCATTGGCTAACGGCTTCGGTTCGGCTAGAAAAAATCCTGCTTTTGTACCGCCCGGGGGCGTAATGGCCGCGATAGCCGAGGACCGCCTCGTCGAGCTTCAACGACGTCTGCTCGGCGGTTATCAGCTGTTGCAGACGCTCGTCGGCATCCGCCTGCGCAGCGTCGTCGACCCTGAAAGCGTGCGCCATCTGGCATGGCTCAGCGACGTGACGGCGGCGATGGAGCTGATCAGCCGCCGCATGACGGCGGCCGGCCCGCTGGACTTCGCCGGCTATCTGGAGGACGTCGCGGCCTTCTGGAGCCGGGCCTGCGAGGACCGCGCCGTGCGCATCGACGTGCGCGGCCAAGCGGCCCTGCTGCCCGACAGCCACCTGCTGCCGCTGGCCATCATCACCCATGAGCTGATCTCGAACGCCTGCCGCCACGCCTTCCCGGACGGCCGCCGCGGCTCGATCGCGGTCGCCTTCTCCCGCGCCGTCGGCGGCGTCAGCCTGGTCGTTCGCGATTCGGGCATTGGCGCCGAGGCCCTGACGGCCGGCGAAGGCCTGTCGCTGGTCCAGGGCCTGGTCGAACACCTCGGCGGCTCGATGAACATCGAGACCGCCCCCGGGGCCGGCGTGGGCGTGCGCATCCGCCTGCCGCTTGAGACGGCCGCAGCGCACTAGGCGCCGGATTTGCCGAAAACACCGTCCGGATAGTCCGGATGGTCCGGATCGTTCGCTTTCCACCCTTCGCCTCCCCCGCCTCAGGGGATGGAGACTGGCATGAGCCTGCGTCAGTTCCGGACGCAGGCCTCGCGATGTCGGGAAGGGCGGATGGCTGGGGAACTAGGACTCGAACCTAGAATGACGGTACCAAAAACCGGAGTGTTACCATTACACCATTCCCCAGCAGGTCCGGCGCATCCGGGGCCGAAGCGCCGGAAGGCGGTCGAGATACGCGAAGGCGCCGGGCGATGCAAGAACCGGTTTCGAGACTATTTTCATCGACCGCGAAACGGCGCTTGCGGGCGTGAAAACCCGTGGCTATAAGCCCCCTCCTCAAGTCGGAGTGTGGCTCAGCCTGGTAGAGCACTGCGTTCGGGACGCAGGGGTCGGAGGTTCGAATCCTCTCACTCCGACCATCTTTCCCCGGAAAGAAGAGACAGCCCTTCGGGGCTCCCGAGGTTTCCCGGCCTCAATCCCCCGCCTTCGCCGCCACAGCGTTCAGATGCGCCCCGACGGCCTCGATCGTGCGCTCGCCCAGCGCCTTGCGCCGCGCCAGCAGGTCGGGCGAGCCGGCGTCATAGTCGGCCATCAGCCGTTTCACGAACGAACCGCTGCGCACTTCGGACAGCACCTCGTCCATGGCGGCGCGCGACGGCTCGCCGATGATGCGCGGGCCGGTCAGATAGGCGCCGTACTCGGCCGTGTTGGAGATCTTGGCGAAGGCGCCGGCGATGCCGCGCTCGAACATCAGGTCCGTGACCAGCTTGACCTCGTAGAAGCATTCGAACCAGGCCACCTCGGGCGGATAGCCCGCCTTGACCAGCTTCATGAAGGCGGCGTCGATCAGTTCGCCGACACCGCCGCACAGCACCACCTGCTCGCCGAACAGGTCGCTTTCGCATTCGGCGGCGAAGGTGGTCTCCAGAATGCCCTTGCGGCCGCAGCCGAGGGCGGCGGCGTAGGACAGGCCCAGGGCGTGGGCGCCGCCGGTCGCGTCCTGATGCACGCCGAACAGGGCGAAGACCCCCTGCCCCTCGACATAGAGGTCGCGGATGCGCGGCCCGATGCCCTTGGGCGAGGCCAGGATGACGTCGAGGTCGGCGCGCGGCTGGACCAGGCCGAACCGCACCGACAGGCCGTGGGCGAAGACCAGGGCCGCGCCGGGCTTCATCGCCGGGGCCAGTTCGTCGGACCACAGGTCACGGTGGGCCTCGTCCGAGACCATGACGGCGACGACGTCGGCGTTGGCGGCCGCCTCGCCGGCGGTCATGACCGGGAAGCCGTCGGCCCCGGCCTTCGCGCGAGTGGCAGAGCCCGCCTTCAGCCCGACGACGATATCGTCGACGCCGGAGTCGCGCAGGTTCAGCGCGTGGGTGCGGCCCTGGCTGCCGTAGCCGATCACGGCGACGCGCTTGCCCCGAATGATCGACAGGTCGCAGTCGCGGTCATGGAATACGGGGAGCGGCGTCGCTATCTGATCGGTCATGAGCACACAGATAGCGCCATCGGACGTCGTCGGCTTCTGGAAAGAGGCCGGAGAGAAGAAGTGGTTCGCCAAGGACGACGCCTTCGACGCCCTGTTCCGCCAGCGGTTCGAGGCGGCGCATTTCATGGCGGCCCGGCGCGAGCTGGATCACTGGGCCGAGACGCCGGAGGGGACGCTGGCCCTGCTGATCCTGCTGGACCAGTTTCCGAGGAATGTGTTCCGGGGCACGGGCCACGCCTTCGCCACCGATCCGCTGGCGCGGTATTTCGCGGTCATGGCGCTTGACGCCGGGCAGGACCAGGCGGTCGAGAACGACATGCGCCGCTTCTTCTATCTGCCACTGCAACACGCCGAGGACCTGGCGCTTCAGGAGCGGCAGCTTGCGCTGTTCCAGACCATGGACCGCGCCGCCGACGACCGCTGGGCCGAGCATCATCACAGGGTGATCGCGACCTTTGGCCGTTTCCCGCACCGGAACCAGGCGCTGGGCCGGGAGACGACGCCGGACGAGCGGGCGTTCCTGGACAAGGACGGGTTCAGGGGCTGACGGCGGATGCACCGCTGCCGTGAATGCGAAACCGTGCTCCAGGAGGGCCGCAACTGGCACGCGTCCTATGCGGCGCGCACCTATCGCCACTGCATGGATTGCGCCCGGGCCTATTCGAGGCGGCGCTATGGTCTGATCCAGCCGGGCGTGAAGCGGCGCAAGCCCGTGAGCCCCGGTTCCGGCAAGCCGATCACGGTCAAGCGCGACTGGGCGGTGAAGAACCGCGCGCAACTGGCGCAGGCGCGCCGGGACCGGATGCGGGACTGATCAGCCCACAGGCGAGTCGTTTCCACGCACCGATTCTGCGGGCAGCGAATCACTTGATGAGTCAATCTCACCGAATGAACGCGGTAGCAGCCATTGCAGAATTGCAGAGCCGGACTGGAGCGGTTTCGGCCGATCATCCCGAGTGGCAGTACCTGAACCTGCTGCGCGACATCCTGGACAACGGCGCGCAGCGCGACGACCGGACCGGCACCGGCACCCTCGGCGTGTTCGGGCGGCAGATGCGGTTCGATCTGGCCAAGGGCTTCCCCGTCCTGACGACCAAGAAGCTGCACCTGCGCTCGATCATCGTCGAACTGCTGTGGTTCCTGCGCGGCGAGACCAATATCGGCTGGCTGAAGGACAACGGCGTCAGCATCTGGAACGAATGGGCCGACGCCGAGGGCGAGCTGGGGCCCGTCTACGGCAAGCAGTGGCGGTCCTGGGCCGCCCCGGACGGCCGGGTCATCGACCAGATCGCCAAACTGGTCGAGGGGCTGAAGACCAATCCCAACAGTCGCCGCCACATCGTTTCGGCCTGGAACCCGGCCGATGTCGACGACATGGCCCTGCCGCCCTGCCACTGCCTGTTCCAGTTCTTCGTCGCCGATGGCAAGCTGAGCTGCCAGCTGTACCAGCGCAGCGCCGACGTCTTCCTGGGCGTGCCGTTCAACATCGCCTCCTACGCCCTGCTGACCATGATGGTGGCCCAGGTGTGCGGCCTGAAGCCGGGCGAGTTCGTCCATACCTTCGGCGACGCCCATCTGTATCTGAACCACGTCGAACAGGCCGAGCTGCAGCTGAGCCGCGAGCCCCTGCCCGCCCCGACCATGACCATCGCCCCGCGCGACGACCTGTTCGCCTACCGGCTGGAGGACTTCGTGCTCGAGGGCTACGAGCCCTGGCCGCACATCAAGGCGCCGGTCGCGGTCTGATGTCCCTCGACCTCAAGGGTCTGCAGGCCGATGTCCTGCGCATCTCCGACATCTACGCGGCCGAGCACGGGATCGAACGCTCCTCCGACTGGGCCCTGCTGAAAATCCAGGAAGAGCTGGGCGAACTGACCGCCGAACACCTGCGCATGAGCGGACGGGCGCGCGGAACCGCCGACGCCGGCAAGCTGGGCGACGAGGCGGCGGACGTGCTCGGGATGCTGCTGATCTATTGCGACCGGGCGGGGATCGACCTTGAACAGGCCATGCAGCGGAAATGGCTGCACTGGCTGGAGCCGCGCTGATGCCCTTGCCCCAACTCGTTCTCGTCGTCGCCCGGGCCCGCAACGGCGTGATCGGCCGCGACGGCGACCTGCCCTGGCGGCTGCGCAGCGACCTGCAGCGGTTCAAGGCCATCACCGTCGGCAAGCCCTGCATCATGGGCCGCCGGACGTGGGAGAGCCTGCCGCTCAAGCCCCTGCCCGGCCGGTTGAACATCATCCTGTCGAGGGACGAATCCTTCGGCGCGCGCGGGGCTCTGGTCTGCACCACCCTTGACGAGGCGATCGAGATCGCCCGCGAGACGGCCGAGGAGGACGGCGTCGACGAGATCTGCGTCATTGGCGGCACGGCCCTGTTCGAAAAGGCCCTGCCGCGGGCGAAGCGGCTTTATCTCACCGAGGTCGAGGCCGAACCCGAGGGCGACGCCCGCTTCCCGCCGTTCGACGAGGCGGCCTTTGTCGAGGTATCGTCCGAGGCGCATCCGGCGGGTGAAAAGGACGACCACGCCTTCGTCTTCCGCGTGCTGGAGCGCCGCTGAAACAGGAGAGCCGGCATGTTGATCGTGACCACCAATGACGCGCCCGGGCATCGGGTGGTGAAGACCCTGGGCGTCGTGCGCGGCATCACCGTACGTTCGCGCAACGCCATCAGCGACATGGTCGGCGGGGTCCAGTCGATTCTCGGCGGCCGCGTCGGCGCCTATGTGAAACTGGCCGAGACGGCGCGTCAGGAAGCCTATGACGAACTGGTCGCCCATGCGCAGCAGATGGGCGCCAACGCCATCCTGGCCATGCGCTACGACGCCAACGAGATCATGCCGGGGATCACCGAGGTGCTCGCCTATGGCACGGCGGTGGTGGTCGAACCGGAGTGAGGACGGCTAGCTCAACCCGAGCGATCCCGCCACGCGTTCCGCAAGAGCCGCGAACCGCCGGGCGATATCGCCATCGGGCTGACTGACAACGACGGGGGTCCCTGAGTCTCCGCCCTCCCGGAAGGCGGCGTCCAGCGGCAGGTCGCCGAGGAAGGGGATGGACAGGCGCCCGGCCTCGGCCCTGGCTCCGCCCTGCCCGAACACCGGACCGGTCATGTTCTCGACCAGGCCGAGCGTGGGGACGCCGACCTTTTCGAACAGGCGATGGGCGCGGCGGGCGTCGGCCAGGGCGACTTCCTGCGGCGTGGAGACGATCACGGCGCCGTCCAGCGGCGTCTTCTGGATCAGGGTCAGCTGAACGTCGCCGGTGCCGGGCGGCAGATCGACGACCAGTATGTCCAGCGGCGCCTGCCCGGTCCCCCAGGCCGTCTGGGTCAGCATCTGGGTCAGGGCCTGGGACGCCATGGGACCGCGCCAGATCATGGCGTCGTCGGCCTTCGTCAACAGGCCGACCGACATGGCCTTCAGGCCGTGGGCGACATGGGGCTGGATCCGGCCGTCGCGGTATTCGGGCTGGCCGGAGATGCCCAGCATGGTCGGCAGCGACGGGCCGTAGACGTCCGCATCCAGCAGGCCGACCGAGAGGCCGCGGGCGGCGAAGGCGGCGGCCAGGTTGACGGCGACGGTCGACTTTCCGACCCCGCCCTTGCCGCTGGCGATCGCCAGCACGCGGCGAACATGGGCCGGCCGGTCGGTGGCCACCGGGGCTTTCGGACGGGTCTGGTCGACGGCCTGGGGCGACAGGGAGGCGCGGCGGGCCGGAGCCGCCGCCTCCGCGGTCAGGACGACTGAGACCCGCGCCATGCCGGGCAAGGCCTTCAACGCGGCCTCGGCGGCGTCGCGGACCGGGGCGTAGAGGGCGGCCTCGGCGGTCGGGACCTCCATGACGAAGCCCGCGCGGTCGTCGGCGACCGTCAGTCCCTGCACCAGGCCGGCGGCGACCAGCCCCTGCCCGGTCTTCGGATCGAGGACGGCGTCGAGGGCGGCGATGACGGAGGCGCGGTCGGGCAAGGCGGTTCGGTCCGGGTTGCGGGGGCGAGGCCTGCGTTCTATCGCCGGAGACCCCGACCCGCGAGCCCGCATTTGTCCCAGCCCCTCATCACCCTGATCGCCGGCCCGACCGCCTCGGGCAAGTCGCGGCTGGCGCTGGACATGGCGGAGCGCACGGGGGCCCTGATCGTCAACGCCGACAGCCAGCAGCTCTACGCCGACCTGCGCGTGCTGAGCGCCCGTCCGTCGACGGACGACGAGGCGCGGGCGGATCACGCCCTGTACGGCGTGGCCGATGCGGCTGACGCCTGGTCGGTCGGCCGCTGGAGCCGGACGGTTCTGCCGTTGCTGGCCCAGCATGCCGATGCGGGCCGTCCGGTGTTGCTCGTCGGCGGAACCGGTCTCTATTTCACGGCCTTGACCAACGGGTTGGCGGATATTCCGGATATTCCAGTCGAGGTTCGCGAGGTCGCCGGCGCCATGTTCGACGCCGTGGGCGAGGCCGCCTTCCGCCGTCGGCTGGCCGAGGTCGACGCGGCGGCGGCAGCCCGTATCGAGGCGGGAGACCGGCAGCGGCTGACGCGGGCCATGGCCGTGGCGGACCACACCGGACGGTCGCTCAGCGACTGGACCTCGGACACCACGCCCCTGCTGGCGCCGGGCTCGTGGACGGGGCTGGTGGTCGAGCCGTCGCGGGAACGCCTCTACGCCAACTGCGACGCCCGGGTGGCGCAGATGGTCGAGGCCGGCGCGCTGGAGGAGGTTCGGGCCCTGATGGCGCGCGGTCTCGATCCCGCCCTGCCCGCGATGAAGGCCGTCGGCGTGCGCGAGTTCGCGGCCCATCTGGCCGGGGAGACGACCCTGGCCGCCGCGATCGAGGCGACGCGGCAGGCGACCCGGAACTACGCCAAACGCCAGCTGACCTGGTTCCGCAACCAGACGCCGGACTGGACGCGCGCGTCCCTGAGAGCAGGCGAATCGTGGCAGCCCTGACGCCAGAGGGGAAACAACCATGAAACTGATTACGACGACGGTGCGAAGCCTGCTGATCGCCGGCCTTCTGACGTGTTCCACCGCCGCCCAGGCGCAGGAAACGTGGCGGGTCCAGCAGGCATGGGTCAGCGCTCACGAGAATTTCCTCGCCGGCGACGCCCTGCAGGGCCGCGGTAGCGCCACGCGCGACGAGGCCATCGCCGCCGCCTATGTCGCCTCGCAGTTCGAAGGCTTCGGCCTGACGCCCGCGCCGGGCATGACCGGCTATTTCCAGACCGCGGGCGTGACGCGGATAACGCCGGGCGGACACGCGGTGCTGAGCGCCGGCGGCTTCACCGTGGCGGAGGGCGCGGGCCTGACGCTCTACTATTCGGGCGGACATGACGTCACCGGCCGGATCGCGGTGGCAGGTGCTGACCCGGCGGCCATGCCGGCCTCTCCAGTGGTTCTCGTCCCCGACATGGGCGCCGTCCCGGCGGGCGTCTGGATGGGGGGCGCGCAGTCCAGGGGCGTGCGCCTGCTGGTGCTCCGCGAGACCGAGGCGCTGATGCGGCGCGCCGGCGGCCGGACGCGGACGCCCGTCGTCCTGACGGAGAGCTCGGACCCCTCGCCCGGGCTGGAGATCGCCATCCTGTCGGCGGAGGCGTTCGACCGGCTGGCCGCCCTGGACGGGTCGGAGGCGGTGCTGGACCTCGGCGAGGTGGTGCGGACCGAGACTCCCACGACCAACGCCATCGGCTTCCTGCAGGGAACCGACGACTCGGCCGGCGTCCTGCTGGTCACCGCCCATCTCGATCATCTGGGCGTCCGCCCGGACGGCGTGATCATGCACGGCGCCAATGACGACGCCTCGGGCGTGGCCGCGGTGCTGGAGCTGGCCCGCGCCATGGCGGCCGGCGAACGGCCCCGGCGCAGCATCCTGTTCGTCTGCTACGGCAGCGAGGAACTGGGCCTGCTGGGCTCGCAGTATTTCGCCGAGCATCCGCCGATCCCGCTGGACCGGATCGTCGCCAATCTGGAGATCGAGATGATCGGCCAGCAGGATCCGAACATGCCCGCGGGCGTGATGATGATGACCGGTTTCGACCGCTCCGACTTCGGACCGGCGCTGAAGGCGCGCGGCGCCCTGATCGCCCCCGACCTGTATCCGGAACAGAATTTCTTCGAGCGGTCGGACAACTACCAGCTGGCCCTGCAGGGGATCGTCGCCCACACCATCTCGGGCTGGGCGGTCACGCCGACCTACCACATGGCCGACGATACGGTGGCCAACCTGAACCTGCCGTTCATGACCGCCGCGATCCAGTCGCTGGTCGAGCCGCTGCGCTGGCTGGCGGACGGCGATTTCACCCCGCAATGGACCGCCAACGGCCGCCCGACGCGCGACTGACCGGATATCCTTGGCGTAAGGGCCGCGAGCGACTATATTGGTTTTGTTCGGGTTCGCCCGGACTATGGCGATAAACGCGCTTGTAATAAGCGGACCGGACCCGGGTGCGATTCCCGGCGGCTCCACCATTTCTTCCCCGCGTTATCGGCGGAGCGAGCATGGGGCCGACTA
>Ga0164290_1001807_pt1 | contig 22983 bp, 23 predicted proteins | sample Micstemetagenome_FD_108782 | JGI IMG/M metagenome (GOLD analysis project Ga0164290, IMG submission 108782) | Contaminated culture microbial community from soil near Moab, Utah, USA - Microcoleus steenstrupii SON62 (Illumina Assembly) | ecosystem: Environmental > Terrestrial > Soil > Soil crust...
CGGCGAGGCATCGAGCCCGCCGGTGACGATGTGGATGAACTCATCGCGGTTGTAGGCGATGCCGCCGCCGGTCCCGCCGAGCGTGAACGAAGGCCGGATGATTGCCGGCAGCCCGGTGTGCTCAAGCGCGGCGAGCGCGTCGTCGAGGCTGTGGGCGATCGCCGAGCGCGGGCTCTCGAGCCCGATGCGGTCCATCGCCTCGCGGAACTTCTGCCGGTCTTCCGCCTTCTCGATCGCCTCGGCGTTAGCGCCGATCAGCTTGACGCCGAACCGGTCGAGCGTGCCGTCCTTCGCCAGCGCCAGCGCGGTGTTGAGCGCCGTCTGCCCGCCCATCGTCGGGAGCACCGCGTCAGGCCGCTCCTTCTCGATGATCTTGGCGACCATCGCGGGCGTGATCGGCTCGACGTAGGTCGCGTCCGCCAGCTCGGGATCGGTCATGATCGTCGCCGGGTTCGAGTTGACGAGGATGATCCGATACCCCTCCTCGCGCAGCACCTTGCAGGCCTGCGTTCCCGAATAGTCGAACTCCGCCGCCTGCCCGATGACGATCGGGCCGGCGCCGATGATGAGGATGGAGGAGATGTCGGTGCGTTTGGGCATCAGGCTGATTCCAATGACGGGGAGAGCGCGGCCGCCCGGACGACGTGCTTCGACCGCGGAGCCGGACGCCCGCGGTGCGGTTCCTCGGGCTCAGCCATCCGCGTTGCGCAACTGAGACACGAACCGATCGAACAGATAGTGGCTGTCCTGCGGGCCCGGACTCGCCTCCGGGTGGTACTGCACGCTGAACGCGGGGCGGTCGGTCAGCTCGAGGCCCGCGAGCGAGCCGTCGAACAGGCTCACGTGCGTCGGCTTGGCGTTCGCCGGCAGCGTGTCGGTTTCGACCGCGAAGCCGTGGTTCATGCTGGTGATCTCGACGCGGCCGTCGTCGAGGCGCTTGACCGGGTGGTTCGCGCCGCGGTGCCCCTGGTGCATCTTCGAGGTCCGGGCGCCCACCGCGAGGCCGAGCAACTGGTGACCGAGGCAGATGCCGAACAGCGGCTTCGCCGTCTCGAGCAGCTGCCGGATCACCGGGATCGCATATTCGCCGGTCGCCGCCGGATCGCCGGGGCCGTTCGACAGGAAGATGCCGTCGGGCTCGTGCGCCATGATCTCTTCGAACGTCGCGGTCGCGGGCACGACGGTGACGCGCGCGCCGGCGTTGACGAGGTTGCGCAGGATGTTGCGCTTGATGCCGTAGTCGATCGCCACGACGTGCGGCCCGCCGGCGTTGGCGCTGTGCGTGGCGTAGCCCTGCCCCCGCGTCCAGACCCCGTCGTCCCACTTGTAGGTCTGGCGCGTCGACACGTCCTTGGCGAGGTCCATGCCCTCCAGCCCCGGCCATCCGCGCGCGCGGGCGACCAGCGCGTCGGTGTCGAACCTGCCGTCCCGGCGGTGCGCGATCACGCCGTTGGGCGCGCCGGCGACGCGGATGCGGCGGGTGAGCGCGCGGGTGTCGACGCCCGCTAGGCCGACGCGGTCGAAGGCGCGCAGCCAGTCGTCGAAGCCGCGCGCCGCGCGCCAGCTCGACGGTTCGCTGATGTCCTCGCGGATGATCGCGCCGAGCGCGTAGGGATTGGTCGCCTCGACGTCCTCGGGGTTGGCGCCGACGTTGCCGATGTGCGGGAAGGTGAAGTTGATGATCTGACCGGCGTAGGAGGGATCGGTCATGATCTCCTGGTACCCGGTCATCGCGGTGTTGAAGCAGACCTCGCCGACCGCCTCGCCCTCCGCGCCGAGGCCGCGGCCCCAGATCAGCGTGCCATCCGCCAACGCCAGCACGCCGGTCGCGCCATCGGGTTGCGGCGTCTGAGCGGGCTCGGCCACGGGGCGGTCCTTTCGAGCGGCTGGGGAGCGGATAAACGGCTGCTAGCTAGGGGGACCCCCCACCTCCGTCAATTCTATTCTGCGCGCAATTTTGCGACTACGGTGGTCGCTTTCCGAATCGAGAGAGATTCCATGATCCGCGACGACATCAAGGCCGCGCTGGTGGAGGCCATGAAGGCGCGCGACGAGCGCCGCGTGGGCGCGCTCCGCATGGTCCAGGCCGCGCTCAAGAACAAGGACATCGAGCTGCGCACCGGGCCCGCCCCGGCGAACGACGACGCGGTGGTTGCCGACGTGCTCACTAAGATGGCGAAGCAGCGGCGCGAGTCGATCGAGATGTACGTGGCCGGTAACCGTCCCGAGCTGGCCGACGCCGAGCGCGCCGAGCTCGCGGTCATCGAGTCCTTCCTGCCGCAGCAGATGGACGCCGCCCAGGCGCAGGCCGCCGTGCGCGCGCTCGTCGAGGAACTCGGCGCCCAGGGACCGAAGGACATGGGCCGCGTGATGGCCGCGCTCAAGGACCGCTTCGCCGGCCAGATCGACATGAGCCGCGCCAGCCTCATGGTGAAGCAGGCGCTGAATCCATAGAATCGCCGGGAAGATGGCAGTCGCCGACCCAACCCGGTCCCGTTCGTCCCGAGCAACGTCGAGGGACGGTGGCGCCACCGCCGGAGATGAGCATGGCTTTCTGGGTCTACGTGCTGAAATGCAGCGACGGCAGCTACTACACCGGCCAAACCGACAACCTCGAGCACCGCCTCTCCCAGCATGGCGCCGGCTTTGGCAGCGACTACACGCGACGGCGCCAACCAGTGGCGCTGGTGTTCAACGAATGCTTCGGCACACGCGACGAAGCGCTCCGCGCCGAACGCCAGATCAAGAACTGGTCCCGCGCCAAGAAGGAAGCTCTGTTCGCGCACGACTGGGACAAGCTCCGCGAGCTGGCCAGGCCGAGGGTCGCGCCACCGTCCCTCGTCGTTGCTCGGGACGAACGGAACGAGATGGAAGCCGCGGACCTCTAATGGCGTTCCCGCCCGCCTTCCTCGACGAGCTGCGCGCCCGCGTGGGGCTGGTGCAGGTCATCTCGCGGCGCGTGAAGCTGCTGAAGGCGGGGCGGGAATGGAAGGGCTGCTGCCCGTTCCACAACGAGAAGACGCCGAGCTTCTACGTCAACGAGGACAAGGGCTTCTACCACTGCTTCGGCTGCGGGGCGCACGGCGACGTGATCCGCTTCGTCGTCGAGCAGGAGGGGCTGCGATTTCCCGAAGCGGTGCGCAGCCTCGCCGCCGAGGCCGGCATCGACGTGCCCGAGGAAAGCCCGGAAAACCGCGCTCGCGCCAAGGCGCAGGCCGGGCTTCATGACGTCATGGCGGCCGCGGCGCGCTGGTACGGCGAGCAGTTCGCCGGCCTTTCGGGCGCGAACGCGCGGCGCTACGTCGACGGGCGCGGGCTCACCACCGAGACGGTGAAGCGCTTCGGCCTGGGCTTCGCGCCCGACGGTAACCGGCTGAAGTCCGCGCTGGCGAGCCTCGGTGAGGACAAGCTGCTCGAATGCGGTCTCGTCGGTCGCGCCGAGGAGCGCGACGAGACCTACGACCGCTTCCGCGGCCGGCTGATGTTCCCGATCCGCGATCCGCGCGGGCGCGTGGTCGGTTTCGGCGGGCGCATCCTCGGCGACGGGCAACCCAAGTATCTCAACTCGCCCGACACCTCGCTCTTCGACAAGGGGCGCCTGCTCTACAATCTCGACCAGGCGGGGCCGCCCGCGCGCAAGTCCGGCCGGCTGATCGTCGTCGAAGGGTACATGGACGTGATCGCGCTGGCGCAGGCCGGCGTCGAAGAAGCGGTGGCGCCGCTCGGAACGGCGCTCACCGAACAGCAGCTCCAGCTCATGTGGCGCGTCGTTCCCGAGCCGCTGCTCTGCTTCGACGGCGACGCCGCGGGGCAGCGCGCGTCGCTTCGGGCGGCGCTCCGCGCCCTGCCCCTGCTCGAGCCGGGCCGATCGCTCCGCTTCGTGACGCTTCCTGCCGGTCAGGACCCCGACGATCTCGTGCGGGCGCAAGGCAAGGCCGGTTTCGAAGCGTTGATCGGCCGCGCCGAGCCGCTGATCGAGAAACTGTGGCGCAGCGAATTCGAGGATGCTGACCTTTCGACGCCGGAGCGGCGCGCGGCCGCGCGCGAAGCGCTGCGCGAGCACGCCCGCTCGATCGCCCACGCCGACGTGCGGGGCCTCTACGAGGCGGAATTCAGAAGCCGGTTCGACGCGCTCTTCGCCGCCCGGCGACCCGACCGCGGCGGTGCGTTCCAGCCGTTCCAACCGCGGGCCTCGGCCCGATTGCGCGCTCGCGGCGCGGGCAACACCGACGCCATGTGGACCAACGCAGTGCTGGTCGGCCTGCTCAACTACCCGACGCTCGTGCACGAATTCGCGGAGCAGCTCGCGGGACTCGACGTCGCCGACCCGCGCGCGTCCCGGCTGAAGGCGGCGCTGCTCGACGCCGCCGTGCGACTCGGCGACCTTGACAATCTCGCTCTCGAAAACACATTAGCCGAGTATAATAGCGCCGCAGCGGCTGACGAGGTGCGGCGGGCCAATCAAATCGCTTGTTCGTTCACGCGCTTGGATACGCCTCTTGAGACGGCGCGCCAAGACATCGGCGCCGTGATCGAAAGCCTGATGGTCCGCAAGCACATCGACGCGGCGCTCGCCGAGGCGACCCAACGCTTCCAGGCGAGCGGCGAGCAAGTCGACTGGGACGAACAGCAGCGCCTCCTGCGCGAGCGGGAGCGCTTGAACGAAGACATCAAGCGGTTGGCGCAGAGCCGGCGCGAGGCGCTCGGCGACGCATCGACCGGCTAACGAGCGAGTGTAGGTGAACATGGCGAAGACCGGCGTGGCGCAGGCGGAGGCCCCCGAGGCGAAGGGTGAAGGCGACGGCGCGCCCCTGCTCGATCTCAACGAGGGCAACGTCAAGAAGCTGATCGCCCGCGCCAAGAAGCGCGGCTATCTCACCTACGACGAACTCAACGAGGCCCTGCCCCAGGATCAGATGTCGTCCGAGCAGATCGAGGACATCATGTCCGCGCTCAACGACATGGGCATCAACATCGTCGAGAACGAGGAGCAGGGCGAAGACGGCGACGCCGCCCCGGCCGAGGAAGATGAGGCCGACGACGTCATCGGCGTCGACGGCGACGACCCGATCGCTGCGCCGCCGACGGTCGCCGCGCCCAAGGAGAAGCTCGACCGAACCGACGATCCGGTGCGCATGTACCTGCGCGAGATGGGGGCCGTCGAGCTCCTGTCGCGCGAGGGCGAGATCGCGATCGCCAAGCGCATCGAGGCCGGCCGCAACACCATGATCGCGGGCCTCTGCGAGAGCCCCCTCACCTTCAACGCCATCATAGACTGGTCGACCGCGCTCAACGAGGGCCGGATGCAGCTTCGCGAGATCCTCGACCTCGACGCGATGCTGTCGAAGGACCCGACCGAGGAGGATGCCGAGGGCGGTGAAGGCTCCGACCTGCCGACCGTCGCCTACAAGGAAGACGAGGAAGCCGAGGAAGAAGCCCCGGCGGCCGAGGAAGAGGACGAGTTCACCGAGCGCCGGGCGCCGCGCCAGAGCTTCGAGGACGACGACGAGGATAACACCTTGTCGCTCGCCGCGATGGAAGAGCTGCTGAAGCCCGCCGCGCTCGAGAAGTTCGCGCAGATCACCGGCGTCTACAAGAAGTTCGGCAAGCTGCAGGAAGCGCGCCTGGCGGCGATGCACGGCGGCGCCGAGTTCGGCGGCGGCGACGAGAAGAAGTACCAGAAGCTCCGCGAGGAGCTCACGGAGCTCGTCGCGGCGGTCGCGTTCAACAACGCGAAGATCGAGTATCTCGTCGACCAGCTCTACAGCTACAACCGTCGGCTCATGTCGCTCGGCGGGCAGAGCCTGCGCCTGGCCGAGCGCCACCGCATCCCGCGCAAGAACTTCCTCGACGAGTATCTCGGCAACGAGCTCGACGAGGGTTGGCTCAACCGCGTGGCCGGCATCGACAAGAAGTGGGCCGCCTTCGCCGCCGCCGACCGCGACGCGGTCGAGAAGGTGCGCCGCGAGGCCGCCGATATCGCCAACGCGACCGGCGTCGACCTCCAGGAGTTCCGCCGCATCGTCAACATGGTGCAGAAGGGCGAGCGGGAAGCGCGCATCGCGAAGAAGGAGATGGTGGAGGCCAACCTGCGCCTCGTCATCTCGATCGCGAAGAAGTACACGAACCGCGGCCTGCAGTTCCTCGACCTCATCCAGGAAGGCAACATCGGCCTGATGAAGGCGGTCGACAAGTTCGAGTACCGCCGCGGCTACAAGTTCTCGACCTACGCGACCTGGTGGATCCGGCAGGCGATCACCCGCTCGATCGCCGATCAGGCGCGCACCATCCGCATCCCGGTGCACATGATCGAGACGATCAACAAGCTGGTGCGCACCAGCCGGCAGTTCCTCCACGAGACCGGCCGCGAGGCCACGCCGGAGGAACTCGCGGAACGGCTGTCGATGCCGCTCGAGAAGGTGCGCAAGGTCCTCAAGATCGCGAAGGAGCCGATCAGCCTCGAGACGCCGATCGGCGACGAGGAGGACAGCCACCTCGGCGACTTCATCGAGGACAAGAACGCCGTCATCCCGGTCGACGCGGCGATCCATTCGAACCTCAAGGAGACGGTGACGCGGGTGCTCGCCTCGCTGACGCCGCGCGAGGAGCGCGTGCTGCGCATGCGGTTCGGCATCGGCATGAACACCGACCACACGCTTGAGGAGGTCGGCCAGCAGTTCTCGGTGACCCGCGAGCGCATCCGTCAGATCGAGGCGAAGGCTCTCCGCAAGCTCAAGCACCCGAGCCGCAGCCGCAAGATGCGGAGCTTCCTGGACACCTGATCCGGGGAGCCCGCGCGGGCGGCGATCAGGCCGGCCGCGCGACCCTGGGCGCGCCCGAGACCCGGCCCCAGCCGGCCCAGAGCGCCGAGCCTCCGACGGCGAGGCCGACGGCGGCGAGCAGCGACGGGTGGATGTCGACGAGGCCGACGAACAGCCGCTCCCAGGCGGCGGCGCGCCCGACCGTTTCGAACAGGACGCTCTGCACCGCGACGAGACCGGCAGCGGTCAGGAACGGCGCGCCGTCGCGCGGCCGCGAACGGTAGAGCGCGAGCGAGATCGCGATTCCGGCGAGCTGGGCGACGTGGAAGGCTTCCTCGAACGGGTGCTGGCCCTCGACGAGGCCGAACGGGAAGCCCGGTACCAGGGGGAACAGCCGCGCGATGATCGGCGACAGCAGGAGCAGCACCGTCGCGAGCATGTAGCCGGCGTGCAAGCGGACCTGCCGGCGCCGGGCGAGCGCCGCGGACACCAGCGCGAGGAGCCCGAGCGTCGCGACGGCGTCGACGATGCCGAGCCGCGCGCCGAACGTGCCGTTGAACGGGTCGGCGGCACCGGCGAATTTCGCGGACATTGCCTGCATCGCGAGCAGGCCGCCCGCGGCGAACAGCGGAACGACCGCGAACACCCCGAGGCCGGCCGCGCGGTGAAGCGCGCTCCGCTTTGCGTGGATCGTCCAGCTCTGGAACGCTAGGAGCGCGAGCCAGAAGGACGCCGTGATCCCGTGCGCATGGAGCGCGAACGGCGCGCCGGCCAGATCCGAGAAATAGCCGCGCCAGAAGGCAACCCACGTGATCGGGAAGAGCAGAAGCACGAACAGGTGCGCGTGGCGATAGGGCATCGGTCGCCTCCCCCAAGACGGGCGCCAGCTTAACCGAAATCGGCACGGGCGCCAGACCTCGGGCCGATGAGGTCTCGGCTTCACGGTCACAACTTCGCCGCTTTGCGCCGCGAGCTTCGGCCGCATGATCATCCGAACCCTCGCGGCGGCCGCGCTGCTCAGCGCGCCTGTCGCCGCTTCCGCCGACGCTCTTCTCGACCGCCTGCTCGCCGACTCGCGGAACGTGGCCCCGGAGGATTTCGCCTGGACGCGCACCACGCGGTCGGAGCGGCGCGGCGGTACCGATGGGGACGCGAGCGTCGTCGTCGAGCGCTACGACCCGTCGAAGCCCGCTGCCCAGCGTTGGACCCTCGTCAGCATCGACGGGAAGCCGCCCGAGCCGAAACAGCTCGCGGCCTACGCCAAGAGCCGCGGTGACGCGATCGTGCCGAGCTATGGCCGGATCGCCAAGTATATCGGCGGCGCTCGCCGCGACGAGGCGACCGGACGGCCGGTCTACCGTGCCGCGGGTCTTCCCGCGGGCTCGTTCGAGATCAACGGCAACGACCTGTCCAAAGAGGCGAGCGTCGAAGCCGTCGTGGCCGACGGACCCAAGCCCTATGTCGAGCGGATGCGGCTCGTGTCGGCGAAGCCGTTCCGCATGATGCTCGTGGCCAAGGTCGAGCGCGTCGAAGCCACGAGCCGCTATAAGCTTTTGCCGGACGGGCGACCGGTGGTCGCCGAGCAGGTGAGCGAGATGCGCGGCTCGATGATGGGCAAGTCGGGCACGATGCGCAGCGTCGTCACCTACAGCGATCATCGGCCCGTTCGGTAACGCTTTCGATTAAGCCCCCCTTTACGTCCGCTGCCGTAGGCTCGCCCATCGAGGCACGACGGAGGCAAGGCGAGCGTGGCGCAGGCAAGTCACATCGGCAGCGCCGCCGACGGCCCGGCGGACGACCCGCGGGTCTTCGCGCGCGAAATCGTCGACATCGCCGCGAGCGCCACGCGCGCCCACCCGCACGCGGCGCGTTTGGCCGCGGCGGCGGGCGGGCCGATGGTCGCCGACGCGGTGCACTTCTTCACGCTGCTGCACGGCGCGCGCCCGAGCGCGCCGACGGTCGCGGCCGCGTCGACGTGCGAACCCTGGATCGAGCGCTTCGCGACCGCCTTCGAGCGCGAGCGCGCGTGGCTCGCGCGCGCCGCCGTCACGGCCGGGCCGCCGCGGCGGCCGGAGCTGACCCGCCACGAGACGCTGATCCGCGCGCAGCGGGACGCGATGCTGACGCTCGCCCGATCGGAGCGCGCCGGCTGCGCGCTCGGCGCGGTGGCGGCCCTCGCAGCCGACTGGTCGGCGGTGCGTCAGTCGCTGTCGTGCGACGGGCCCGCGACCGAGCTCGACCCGGCGGTCGTCGACGCCGTGGCCGCGGCCGCCCTCACCCCGTCGTCGCGGCGGGCGATCGGCTTCGGGATGGCGCAGATGCTCGCCGTCCACCGCGGACTGTGGGACCTTCTCGAGGCTCGTGAAGCTGCCAGCTTGCCGTGAGGGGAGCGCTTCCCTAGCGTGCGCCCCCTGCACGCCAGGGAGAGATTCATGCGTTTCGAGGGCACCAGCGCCTACGTCGCCACCGAAGATCTGAAGGTCGCGGTCAACGCCGCGGCGACGCTGCGCCGGCCGCTCCTCGTCAAGGGCGAACCCGGCACCGGCAAGACGGTGCTCGCGCAGGAGATCGCCCGCGCCTTCGACGCGCCGCTGATCGAATGGCACGTCAAGTCGACGACCAAGGCGCAGCAGGGCCTCTACGAGTACGACGCGGTCTCGCGCCTGCGCGACAGCCAGCTCGGCGACGAGCGGGTCAAGGACATCCGCAACTACATTCGCCGCGGCAAGCTCTGGGAAGCGTTCGAGAGCGACCGGCTGCCGGTGCTGCTGATCGACGAGATCGACAAGGCCGACATCGAGTTCCCGAACGACCTCCTCCAGGAGATCGACCGGATGGAGTTCCACGTCTACGAGACGGGCGAGACGGTGAAGGCGAGGCAGCGCCCGATCGTCGTCATCACCTCGAACAACGAGAAGGAGCTCCCCGACGCCTTCCTGCGCCGCTGCTTCTTCCACTATATCAAGTTTCCCGAGAGGGAAACGATGCACGCCATTGTCGACGTTCACTTCCCGGGCATCCAGAAGGAACTCGTGCGCGAGGCGCTGACGGTGTTCTACGACGTCCGTGACGTCCCGGGAATGAAGAAGAAGCCCTCGACGAGCGAGTTGCTGGACTGGCTGAAGCTCCTCATGCACGAGGAGTTGCCGCTCGAAGTGCTGCAGTCCCGCGACCCGAAGAAGCTCATCCCGCCGCTGCACGGCGCGCTGCTCAAGAACGAGCAGGACGTGATGCTCTTCGAACGACTGGCGTTCATGTCGCGCCGGCAAGGCAACGCCTGACAAGCACGGCTCGTCGCTGCGGCGATCGGCGCCGCTGGCGCAAGACCGGGTTAAGGGTTAACGCCGAAACTGCAGGGATCGGCGCCGCGCGGGGCGGCGCCTTTCGGGGGATGTTCGTATGTTTGTGCCGTCCGAGCTCGTCGAGCGGGTCGCGCTGCGCGTCACGCTGGCCACGCCGATCTTCGTCACGCTGCTGTGCCTGTGCGTCCAGGCCGATCTCATCACGATGCCGATCCGCGAGCTGACGCTCGTCGCCATGGCGGCCTGCGGCCTGTGGTGCATCTTCGTCCCGCGGATGCCGTCGACGACGCATCTGCTGCTGCTCGGCTGCGGGATCGTGTTCAGCGGCTTCGTGTTCGGCCTGAGCTTCCGGGGCTTCACCGACTATGCGCCGGTCCTGCTGATCGGCCCGCAGGCGCTGCTGTTCGGCACCTCCTACCAGCACGCGCTCGAGGACGTCGGCGAGCGCGCCTAAGCGGTCAGCCCGCCGTCGACCAGGAGCGCCTCGCCGGTGACGTATCCCGCGAGGGGGCTGCACAGGAACAGGATCGCGCCGGCGACGTCGCGAGGCTCGCCCAGGCGCTTGAGCGGGATCGACGCGACGGTGGCCGCGGCACGGCGCTCGTCGGCCCAGGTCACCTCGGTCATCTTCGTCCGGATCAGCCCCGGCGCCACGAGGTTCACGCGCACGCCGTCGCTGGCGAACGCCAGCGCCAAGCTCTTGGTGAGGGTCAATAGCCCGCCTTTGGACGCCGAATAGGCCGGCTGCCCGACGACCCCGCGAAAGCTCGCCACCGATCCCACGTTGACGATCGAACCGCGGGCCGCACGCAGCGCCGGGAGGAACTTGGTCGAAAGCTGCATGAAGCCGGTGAGGTTTGCCGCCAGCACGCGCTCAAAATTGGCGATGTCGAACTCCGCGCGCTTGTACATGACCGTGCCGGCGGCGAGCACCAGGGCGTCGAGACGGTCGACACCCGGATCGAAGGCGTCGACGGCGGCGCGGTCGCCGATGTCCAGGCAGTGATAGGCGAGCCCGTCGAGGTCGCCGTCGGTGCCGGCGTAGTCGGCCGGTCCGGCGCGCGTGCCGGTGACGTGCACGTCCGCTCCGGCCTCCGAGAACATCCGTGCGGCGGCGTTGCCGATCCCGGTCGAGCCGCCGACGATCAGCGCCGTTCGGCCGGTGAAGTCGAGCGCGAGCACCCTGCCCCCTCTCCTAGCTTGTCGACGGCAGACGCCGCGTTAGCCTGATGTCGAAAGGATCGGCGATGGGCCTGCTCGACGGCAAGGTGGCGGTTGTGACAGGGGCCGGCCGCGGGCTCGGCCGGGCGCACGCGCTGGCGCTCGCGGACGCCGGCGCGCGGGTGGTGGTGAACGACCTCGGCGGGTCGATCGCCGGCGAAGGCGCCGGCGACGACGCGGCGAACGCCGTCGCCGAGGAGATCCGCGACCGCGGCGGCATCGCAGTCGCCAACTTCGCGTCGGTCGCCGACTGGCGCGGCGCGGCCACCGTCGTCGAGCAGGCGGTCGGGACCTTCGGCGGGCTCGACATCGTGGTCAACAACGCGGGCATCAACCGGCCCGCCGCGATCGCCGACCTCGGCGAGGCCGACTGGGACCTGGAGATCGCCGTGCACCTGAAGGGGACCGCGGCGGTGACGCACTGGGCCGCCGTCCACTGGCGCGAACGCGGACCGGAAGCCGGCCGCGCCGTCGTCAACACCACCTCACCCGTCGGGCTCCACCCGATGCCGTCCGGCTCCGCTTACGGCGCGGCGAAGGCCGGCATCGCGGCCTTCACGCAGGTCGCGGCGCAGGAGCTCGCCGAGTACGGCGTGCGCGCGAACGCCATCGCGCCGTGCGGGCGCACCCGGATGGTCGAAGCGGCGCCGTTCGTGCTCGCGCAGATGCCGCGCCGCGAGGGTTTCGACCGCCACGCGCCCGAGCATGTTTCGCCGCTGGTCGTCTACCTCGCCTCCCCGCTGTGCCGCTTCACCGGCCGCGTGTTCGGCGTCGAGGGCGGCGACGTCGCGCTGTTCGCGCCCTGGGACGCCGAGCACCTCGTCAGCGCCGGGGACGCGGCCTGGACGCCCGACGCGCTTTCCGCCGCTCTCGCCGATCTGCCCGAGCAGGCGCGCACCCGCGCCTTCTTCCCGGGCGGCCGCCTCGACACCGTCAGCCCGCCCAACCGCGCGCTCAAGGCGCTGGCGGGCGTGCCCGCGGAACGGTAGGACGTAAACCCATGTTCCTGAGCTTCCTCGAAGAGCTTCGCGCCGCGAAGATCCCCGCCTCCCTGAAGGAGCACCTCACGCTGCTCGAGGCGCTGAAGGCCGGCGTCATCGAGCGGCGGATCGAAGACTTCTATTACCTCGCGCGCTCGACCTACGTGAAGGACGAGGGGCTGCTCGACCGGTTCGACCAGGTGTTCGGCAAGGTCTTCAAGGGGCTGGAGGCCAGCTACGAGACCGAGACCGCCGAGATCCCGGAGGACTGGCTCAGGAAGCTCGCGGAACTCTACCTCTCGGCCGAGGAGATGGCGGAAATCCAGAAGCTCGGCTCCTGGGAGGAGCTGATGGAGACGCTCAAGAAGCGCCTCGAGGAGCAGAAGGAGCGCCACGAGGGCGGCAACAAATGGATCGGCACCGCCGGCAAGTCGCCGTTCGGCGCCTATGGCTACAACCCGGAGGGCGTGCGGATCGGCCAGAAGGACGGGCGGCACGGCCGGGCCGTCAAGGTTTGGGACAAGCGCGAGTTCAAGAATCTCGACAACGAGGTCGAGCTGGGCACGCGCAACATCAAGGTGGCACTGCGGCGCCTGCGTCGCTTCGCGCGCGAGGGTGCGGCCGACGAGCTCGACCTCGACGAGACGATCCGCGGCACGGCCAAGAAGGCCTATCTCGACATCGTGATGCGCCCCGAGCGGCACAACGCGGTGAAGGTGCTGCTCTGCCTCGACGTCGGCGGCTCGATGGACCCGCACGTCAAGGTGGTGGAGGAACTGTTCTCGGCGGCGCACTCCGAGTTCAAGCACCTCGAGTTCTTCTACTTCCACAACTTCCTCTACGAGTCGGTGTGGAAGGACAATCGCCGGCGCTGGAGCGAGCGGACGAGCACGCTCGACGTGCTCCACAAGTTTCCGCACGACTACAAGCTGATCTTCGTCGGCGACGCGTCGATGAGCCCCTACGAGATCACCTACCCCGGCGGCTCGGTCGAGCATTGGAACGAGGAGTCCGGCGAGGTCTGGCTGCGGCGCATGCTCGACGTCTACCATTCGGCGGTGTGGCTCAACCCGATCCCGGAGAAGCATTGGGCGCACGGCCAGTCGATCCAGATGGTGAAGACGCTGATGGAGGGCCGGATGTACCCGCTCACGCTCGACGGGCTGGACCGCGCGATGCGGGAGCTCACCCGGTCGCGCTGATGTGCGTGCGTCCGGCGCGTCCGGAGGACCTGCCGCTGCTGGCCGACGTAGAGCGGTCGGCCGGCGAGCTTTTCAGAGCCGCGCGGCTGAGGTCGAGTCTCGATTTCGCTCATACCGTCCGGCTCGACCTGCTCCGGAGAGCGCAGGCCGACGGAACGCTGTGGATCGCCACCGGCGCCGGCGACGCACCGGTGGGTTTCGTCGTTTTCTCTCGGGTAGGCGACACGGCGTTCGTGGACGAGCTATCGGTCGCGCGCGAGGCGCAGGGGCGCGGGCTGGGGCGGGCCCTGATGGGAGCGGCGATCGATGTCGCCCGACGCCGCGGCTGCCGGGCGGTTACGCTCACCACCTTTCGCGACGTCCCCTGGAACCGGCCCTTCTACGAGAAGATCGGCTTCCGGATGCTGCCCGAGCCCGAGCTTCCTCCCGACCTCGCCGCCATCCTAGCAGACGAGGCGAGCCGCGGCCTCCTGCCGGACGAGCGCTGCGCGATGGAGCTTCGGCTCTAGGCGGCGCTCGATCGCCTGCACGCCGCGATCGACGAGCCATTCCGACGCGAGCCCGACGACGGCGCCTGCGCCGATGTCGCTCGGATAGTGGTTGCAGTTCGGCACCTGCGCCCCCGCGATCGCGGCGGCCGCGGCGTAGGCCGGGAGCTTCGCTTCCGGATACTCCCGGGCCAGCGCGCGCGAGACCGCCAGGGCGCCGGCGGTGTGGCCCGAGGGGAAGCTGTTCCACTTGCCCTCGTAGGGGCCGCCGCGCTTCATCTCGTATCGGCCCTCGTCGATCATCATGGTCGGCCGGGTGCGCGCCACCTGCCGCTTTATCAGGTCCTTGAGCACGGTCGCCGTCAACGTGGCGGCGAACATCCGCACGCCCGCACGGATCAGCCGGCGGTCGCGCCGCCAGAGGCCCACGCCGGCGACGACCGCCGAGATGCCGAGGAGCGGCGGCTGGTCGCCGACTTCGGCGAGACTCCCGATCGCCTTCACGGCCGGGACGTCGCGCACCTGGGCGGCGGCTTGCGCGACCGCGACGTCGGCCCGTTCGATCGTGCTGGCGTCGGGAGCGGGATCGGGGATGTTCTGCGGCATGGCCACTCAACGAGTGGCCCTCGCCCTTAGTTCTTCGTTCCCTCGTCCGCCTGCAACCGTTCGGCATGTCCGCCGACGTAGGCGCGGACCGCTTCGGCTTCGGCGGGCGAGATCCACCGGGCGAAGCTCACCATGCCGCGATCCTTGAGCTGCCCGCCGATCACGATCGCGTTCCAGGCGTCCTTGTCGGCGAGCGAGCCCGAGCGACGAAGGTCCGGCAGCACGCCCGACGACATGCCTGCCGGGCCGTGGCAGACGCTGCAGTTGGTCTCATAGACCTGCCGGCCGAGCGCCACCGTCTGCGCCGGGAAGACCTCCGCCGGCGGGTTGGCGGGCGGATTCGCGATTGGCTCGGCAGGCGGCAGCGCGGCCTTGCCGTCGAGCTTGAACACGAGCACGCGTCCGTTCGGCATCGGTCGCGGGTCGTCGACGAAGGCGGAACTGAGCGGATAGGCGCCGCCGTAGCCGGCCATCACGGCGATATATTGCTCGCCGCCCACGCCGTAGCTCACCGGCCCGGCGATCACGCCGGTCTGCGCGTCGAACGTCCAGAGCTTCTGCCCGTTGTCGGCCCGGAAGGCCTGGAACTGCCCCTTCGCGTTCCCCTGGAACACGAGATTGCCCGCGGTCGCGAGCGTGCCGCCGTTCCAAGGACCGTCGTACTGCGCGCGCCACACCTCCTTCTGCGCCACCGGATCCCAGGCGAGCAGATGGCCCTTCAGCATGGCGCGGATCGCCTTGAACGTCGCCTTGTCCTCGGGCGGCAGGTTCTTGATCGAGTCGACCGCGATGTTCCAGGCGCCGGGACGGTGCCGATAGGTGGCGTCGTCCGCGTAGAGGAACGGCACCTCCTGCGCCGGGATGTAGACGAGCCCGGTCTTCGGGCTGAACGACATCGGGTGCCAGTTGTGCGCGCCGAGCGCCGACGGCGCGGTCATCTCCGGCCCCTTGCCGAAGCGCGCGTTGGGCGTTTCGACCGGTCGCCCGGTCTCGGGATCCACGCCGGTCGCCCAGGTCATAGGCACGAAGTTCTTCGCCGAGATCAGCTTACCGTCGGTGCGGTCGATGACGTAGAAGAAGCCGTTCTTCGGCGCCTGCATCAGCACCTTGCGCGGCTGCCCGCCGACGTCGATCGTGGCGAGCGTGATCGGCTGCGTCTGGGTGAAGTCCCAGGTCTCGCCCGGCGTGCCCTGATAGTGCCACTTGTAGGCGCCGGTGTCGGGATCGAGCGCGACCACCGACGACAGGAAGAGGTTGTCGCCCTTGCCGTTCGAGCGGACGCGGTGGTTCCACGGCGAACCGTTGCCGGTGCCGATGTAGAGCTGGTCGAGCTCCGGATCTTAGACGATCGCGTCCCAGACGGTGCCGCCGCCGCCCGCCTTCCACCACTGGCCGTCCCAGGTCGACACGGCCTTTTGCAGGACCGCATCGGAAGCGGCGCCGTCGGGCCCCTTCGCCGGGTCGCCGGGCACGGTGTAGAAGCGCCAGGCGAGCTTGCCGGTCGCGGCATCGTAGGCGGAGACGTAGCCGCGCACGCCGTACTCGCCGCCGCCGTTGCCGATCACCACCTTGCCTTTGACGACGCGCGGCGCGCCGGTCACCGTGTAGGGCTGCGACTGATCGACGGTCACGGTCGACCAGACGGGCTTACCGGTCCGCTCGTCGAGCGCGACCAGCCGGCCGTCGAGCGTGCCGACGAACACCTTGCCGTCGTAGACCGCGACGCCGCGGTTCACCGTGTCGCAGCACGCCTTGAAGCCAGCTTCGCCCGGCACCTTCGGATCGTAGGTCCACAGCGCCTTGCCGGTCGCGGCGTCGAGCGCGTAGACCTTCGACCAGGCCGAGGTCGTGTACATCACGCCGTCGACGACGATCGGCGTCGCCTCCTGCCCGCGGTTGGTGTCGAGGTCGTAGAACCAGGCGAGCTTGAGCCGTCCGACGTTGCCGTCGTTCACCTGGGTCAGCGGGCTGAAACGCTGCTCGAGGTAGGTGCCGCCGTGGGTGAGCCAGTTCTGCGGCTCTCTCGCGGCCTGCAGCAAGCGTTCGCCGGTGACGGCCTTGCCCCCCTGGGCATCGGCGTCGGCCTCGCACGACGCCAGAGCGACGGCGGCGAGCGCGACGGCGCTCGCGCGGAACAGGTGGACGCGCATACTCCCCTCCCCGGTGTTTTCCGGAGAGCTTAGCGCGGGCGGACCGGCTCGCAAGCCGCTCAAAGCTGAGGGGTGCTGGCGTAGAGCGCGATGTTGAGGAGCGTGACGGCGCCCGCCGCCAGCATCAGCCAGCCGCGCTTCCGGTCGTCGGCGCGTCGAAGCAGGATGTGGAGGCCGGCGCCGATCAGCAGGAACGAGGCGAGCACGCCGAGCGCGAGCATCGTCGAAACGAGGTCGCTCACGCCAGCACCTGCGCGATCGCCTTCCGCCAGCCGGCGCGGCGGGCCGCGCGGACCTCGCCGTCCAGCGCCGGCGAGAAGACGCGGTCGGGCCGCCACATCGCCTGCGCGGCCTCGAGCGAGGGCAACAACCCGGCGCCGACGGCGGCGAGCATCGCCGCCCCCATCGCGGTGGTCTCGATCACGCGAGGCCGTTCGACCGTGATGTCGAGCATGTCGGCGAGATCCTGGCAGACCCAGTCGTTGGCGACCATGCCGCCATCGACGCGCAGCCGCGCCGGCTCGACCCCGTCCGCGGCGAGCGCGTCGAAGAGGTCGGCGGTCTGGTGGCTCATCGCTTCGAGGCAGGCGCGGACGACGTGGGCCCGCGTCGTGCCGCCGGTCAACCCGGTGAGCGCACCGCGCACGTCGGCCCGCCAGTAGGGCGCGCCGAGCCCGGCGAAGGCGGGCACGAGATGGACGCCGCCGGTGTCGGGTACCGACCGCGCGAGCGCTTCCGTCTCCGGCGCGCTGTCGATGACCCGCAGGCCGTCGCGCAGCCACTGGACGGCGCTTCCGGCGACGAAGATGCTACCCTCGAGCGCATAGGCGGGCTTGCCATCGAGGCGCCACGCCACGGTCGACAACAGGCGATTGCGCGACGTGGGCGGGGTCGGCCCGGCGTGCGCCAGGACGAAGGTGCCCGTGCCGTAGGTGGCCTTGACGAGACCCGGCGACAGGCACCCTTGGCCGATCGCCGCGGCCTGCTGGTCGCCGGCGCAACCGGTGATCGGAACGGTGCGGCCGAACAGGTCGGTTTCGCCGAGCGGCCCGGCACAGTCGACGATCGCGGGGAGCGCGGCGCGCGGCGCGCCAAACCGCGCGACGAGCCCGTCGTCCCAGGCGCAGGTCGCGAGGTCCATGAGGAGCGTGCGGGCGGCGTTCGTCGCGTCGGTGGCATGGACCCGTCCGCCGGTGAGGCGGAACAGCAGGTAGCTGTCGACCGTCCCGAGCGCGAGCGTGCCGTCGCGGGCGGCGTCCGCGACGGCCGGCCAGTTCTCGAGCGCCCAAGCGATCTTCGTGCCGCTAAAATAGGAATCGAGCAGCAGTCCGGTGCGCTTCTGCACGTCGGGCTCGATCCCTTCCCCGCGCAGCCGTTCGCAGAGGTCGGCGGTGCGGCGATCCTGCCACACGATCGCCGGCGCCAGCGGCTCGCCGGTGCGACGGTCCCAGAAAACGATCGTCTCGCGCTGGTTGGTCAGGCCGATCGCGGCGAGGCGATCGACACCCACGCGCGCCGCGACCGCCCGGGCGCAGGCCAACGTCCGCTCCCAGATCTCGGTCGCGTCGTGCTCGACCCACCCGGGCCGCGGATAGTGCTGGCCGAGCGGCGCGCCCTCGGCGTCGACGATGTTGCCCGACAGGTCGAACGCGACGGCCCGGGTGGAGGTGGTTCCCTCGTCGACGGCGAGGATCAGCGGTGCGGCAGTCATGCCGCTTTTCTAACGACCGGTGATCCTCTAGGCAAAGCCGTGCTTTACGACCTCCTGATCATCGGCGGCGGCGTCAACGGAACGGGCATCGCGCGCGACGCCGCCGGGCGCGGGCTCAAGGTAGCGCTGATCGAAGCCGGCGACCTCGGCGGCGGCACCTCCTCGGCCTCGACGAAGCTCATCCACGGGGGGCTGCGCTACCTCGAGTTCTACGAGTTCCGGCTCGTCGCCAAGGCGCTCGCCGAGCGCGAGGTGATCCTCGACGCCGCGCCGCACATCACCTGGCCGCAGGCCTTCGTGCTGCCGCACGTGCCGGACCTGCGCCCAGCGTGGATGGTCCGCACCGGGCTCTACCTCTACGACCACCTCGCCAAGCGCCGGCAGGTCCCGGGCTCGGCCGCGATCGACCTTCGGCAGGAGGCGGCGGGGCGCTCGCTCGACCGTTCGCTTGGCCGCGCCTTCCGCTACTGGGACGGCTGGGTCGAGGACGCGCGGCTCGTGCTGCTGAACGCGATCGACGCGCAGGCCCGCGGGGCCCTGGTGCGGACCCGCACGCGCGTGACCCGAGCGGACCGCGGCGAGCACGGCTGGTCGGTGATGCTCGAGGGCGGAGAGACGCTCGAGACGCGAGCCATCGTCAACGCCGCCGGCCCGTGGGCCGAGACCGTCGGGCGGCAGGTGCTGGGACTGAACGACGCGCCGCGGCTCCGGCTGGTGCAGGGCGCCCACATCGTGACGCGCCGCGTCAACCGCTCCGGCGACGCCTACATGCTGCAGCAGCCCGACGGGCGCATCGTGTTCGTCATCCCCTACGAGCGGCACTTCCCGCTGATCGGAACGACGGACACGCCGGTCGACCGGCCCGACGGCGCGGCGATCACCGAAGCCGAGGAAGCCTATCTGCTCGCCGCGGCGAACCGCTACCTCGCGCGGCCCATCGGGCGGCAGGACATCGTCCACCGCTTCGCGGGCATCCGCCCGCTGGTGCTCGAGGAGGGCAAGGGCGCGCGCGAGACGACCCGCGACTGGAAGCTCGTCGAGCACGGGAACGGCGTCCTGACCGTCGTCGGCGGCAAGATCACCACCTACCGGGTTCTCGCCGAGGCGGTGCTGAAGAAGCTGGCGCCCAAGACGAAGGCATGGACCGCGGGCGTCCCCCTCCCCGGCGGCGAGGTGCCGCGCGATGCCGGCGAGACCGGGCAGGCCGCCTTCGCCCGGTGGCTGCGCGTTCTCAAGACGCGGTTCGAGAACTACGATCCGGCGATCGTCGCGCGGCTGGCCCGCACCCACGGCCGGCAAGCCGAGACCATGCTCGAGGCCGGCCTCGGCGCCAACCTCGGCGGCGTGTTCGAGGCCGAACTCCGGCGCTTCGCCGAGGTCGAGTGGGCGCGCAGCGCCGAAGACGTGCTCTGGCGCCGCACCAAGCTCGGCCTGCACCTCGACGCTGCGGCGAAAGCGCGGGTCGAGGCGTGGTTCGGCGGCTTTACCGGGCGTTAAGCGCGGCGGCGCATCCTGCCTCGCTCAGCGAGGAGCCGACCATGACCGATGCCCGGGCCTGCGACGACATCGCGACGACCGCGTTCGGCGCGGCCGCCGATCTGCTCGGCGCGTTGATCGATGCCGGCCTCGCCGCGTCGACCGGCCGCGATGCGGCGCGGGTGGCGGCCGACTTCAGGCGGATGGGCGATACGGCGCGTCAGGCGGCTACCGATCTGGAGCGGCTGCTCGAGCGACGGGGGGCGCTGCGCGAGGCGGTCGCTTAACGCGTCCCGGTCCGCGTGGAGCGCCCTCGGGTCAGGCGCCTTCCTGAAGGCAGCGAGCGAAGACCGCGGGATCGACGTTGCCGCCGGACAGCGTCAGCACGGCCACCTTGCCCTCCAGGTCGACTTTTCTCTCGAGCGCCGCCGCGAGCGCGACAGCGCCTCCGGGCTCGACCACCAGCTTCAGCTCGGCGAAGGCGAAGGCCACCGCGCGCATGACGCTCGCCTCGGAGACCGCGACCCCGGTTGCCCGCTTCGCGCTTAGGATATCGAACGTGAGCGGAACAGTGACGAGCGTCTGCAGCGCGTCGCACAGGGTCGGGCCCGGGTCGCGGACCGGCTCGATCCGGCCGCTCGCGAGCGAGCGCGCGACGTCGTCGTATCCTTCCGGCTCGACCACGACCACCGGCAAATCGCCGAGACCGAGGGCGACGCCGCTCGCCAGGCCGCCGCCGCCGCAGCAGACGAGCGCCATGTCCGCCGCGAGGCCCATGCCGGCGAGGTCCTCGGCGATCTCGAGGCCGGCCGTCCCCTGCCCCGCCACGATGTACGGGTCGTCGAACGACGGCACGAGCACCGCGCCCCGCTCGGACGCGAGGCCGGCAGCGATCACCTCGCGCTTCTCGGTCAGGCGGTCGTAGAAGACGACCTCGGCGCCGTAGCCGCGCGTCGCGTCCACCTTGATGCGCGGCGCGTCGCTCGGCATCACGATCGCGGCGCGGACGCCGAGCAGCCTCGCTGCGAGCGCCACGCCCTGCGCGTGATTGCCGGACGAGAAGGCGACCACGCCGGCGTCGCGTTCGGCTGCGGACAGCGCGGACAGGCGGTTGTAGGCGCCCCGGAACTTGAACGAGCCGGTGCGCTGCAGACACTCCGGCTTGAGGAAAATCCGGCCGCCTGTCGCGGCGTCGAGCGAGTCGCTTCGCAGCAGCGGCGTGCGCACCGCGTGTCCCCGGATGCGCCCCGCGGCGGCAACGACGTCGGCGCGAGTGGGGGGTGGAATCGAAACGTTATCAGTCAATTACCTCAAGCCTCTGACTTATCAGGAATAAACAGCAAAAAATCGGTTGTGAAAAACTCTTTACATGGGGGGTCATCGACCCTATTTAGCGCGTCCGCAGCCCCATGGGGACTTCCAACCGCAAGGCTGCTTTTAGTCAACCACCCGTTGGAGGTCCCTTGAGTTGCACAAGCACGATACTGCGCTGGGGCTAGCTACCGCCCTTCGACCGGCCCAGCCGGTCACGCTCGTTCGTCCGCACGCCGCTGCGCGCGCCGCCCGATTCTTCGTGGAGAAGTTCCCGGGCTTGTCGATGTACGCGGTGAAGGCGAACCCGTCGCCGGACCTGTTGAAGGTCCTCTGGGACAACGGCGTCACGCATTACGACGTGGCGTCGATCGCCGAGGTGCGGCTGGTCCGCTCGACGCTGCCGGAAGCGAAGCTTTGCTTCATGCACCCGGTGAAGTCGCCGGAGGCGATCGCCGAGGCCTATTTCGAGCACGGCGTCCGCACCTTCTCGCTCGACACGCACGACGAGCTCGAGAAGATCGTGGCCGCCACCGAAGGCGCGACCGATCTCACGCTCTGCGTGCGGATGCGGGTGTCGTCGGCGCACTCGAAGCTCAGCCTCGCGTCGAAGTTCGGCGTCGGTGTGGACGAGGCGCCCGCGCTGCTGCTCGCCGTCCGTCAGGTCGCGGACGCGCTCGGCGTCTGCTTCCACGTCGGCAGCCAGGCGATGTCGCCGACCGCCTACGCCGAGGCGATGGGCCTCGTGCGCGCGGCGATCGTTCAGGCGGGCGTGACCGTGGACGTGGTCGACGTCGGCGGCGGCTTTCCGTCGGTCTACCCCGGCATGGATCCGGCCCCGATGCAGGCCTATTTCGACGTGATCCACCGCGCGTTCGAGTCGCTGCCGATCAGCTACTCGGCCGAGCTGTGGTGCGAGCCGGGCCGCGCGTTGTGCGCCGAGTACGCCTCGGTCCTGGTGCGGGTCGAGAAGCGTAAGGGCGACGTGCTCTACATCAACGACGGCGCCTACGGGTCGCTGTTCGACGCCGCGCACGTCAACTGGCGCTTCCCGGTCGGTCTCGTCCGCGACGAAGCGTCGAAGGCGAAGCCGATGGACTTCAGCTTTTACGGCCCAACCTGCGACGACCTCGACTACATGGCCGGGCCGTTCCCGCTCCCCGCGGACGTGCAGGCCGGCGACTATGTAGAGATCGGCATGCTCGGCGCCTACGGCGCGGCGATGCGCACGCAGTTCAACGGTTTCGGCCAGGGCGAGACGGTGATCGTCGCCGACGAGCCGATGGCCACGGCCTACGGCGCCGTCGAGGCGGCGCCGGCCAAGGTCACGCGGCTGAAAACGAAGTAAGCGACTTTCCCTCCGCACGGCTCGCCGGCGGAGGGACTTTCCCGCTCGGCGCCGGAAGATCCGGCCGCGGGCGGCGTTCCTGTGCGGACGCCGAGCCAGCAGAAACCCACCTCTGTTGACTGGAGAACGCAGTGAACGAAATGAATCGCATCAACGACGACCGGAAAGCGAAGCTTCTTTCGAAGGAAGTGCGCCACGTCGACATCCGTAGCTTCGACGCCCGTCCGATCATCGATTCGATGGAGGGCATGTCCTTCACCTCGCGCGACCTCGCGCGGGCGACCGGCATCTACAACCAGATGCTGGCCGACAAGGACTGCAGCATCTTCCTCGTGATCGCGGGCTCGACCTCGGCCGGCGGCTGCATGGACCTCTACGCCGAGCTCGTGCGCTCGAACATGGTGGACGGCATCGTCGCCACCGGCGC
>Ga0164290_1001808_pt1 | contig 22949 bp, 19 predicted proteins | sample Micstemetagenome_FD_108782 | JGI IMG/M metagenome (GOLD analysis project Ga0164290, IMG submission 108782) | Contaminated culture microbial community from soil near Moab, Utah, USA - Microcoleus steenstrupii SON62 (Illumina Assembly) | ecosystem: Environmental > Terrestrial > Soil > Soil crust...
AGTAAAATGAAACTGGCAGATAAAAAGCTGATGGAAAAAGAAGAAATGCTGGAGTGGATAAAAACAAAGCAACCATCGCTGGTAGTGATGGCAGGGGCAGGTGATATAGATGCATTGGTAAAACCGGTGAAAACAATATTGGAACAATAAGCGATGAAGAAGATTGAGTGGAAGAAAAGATTGATCCAGGCTGCATGGATACTGGCAGGAGTTGGTACAGTGGTACTGATGGGCGCAGCTATGCAGAAAAAGAACCGGAAGACCTGCACAGATATAAAAATAGAAATAACGGGTATTGAAGAGGATATGTTTATCGATGAAAAAGATATTCTCGAACTGGTTAATCATAAAAGAAAAGTGATTGGTACGCCGGTATCCATGTTAAACCTGCGTTCCATGGAAAATGCATTGGAATATAATCCCTGGGTAAAGAATGCAGAAATGTTCCTGGATAACCAGCAGGTATTACAGATTGAAATAGATGAAAGGCAGCCGGTAGCAAGGGTCTTTACCATGCAGGGGAGCTCTTTTTATCTCGACAGTGCAGGCATTCGATTGCCGCTGAGTGATAAATTAAGTGCCAGGGTGCCCATGTTTACAGGCTTTCCGTCGGATAACCTCAAGTTATCAAAACCCGACAGTCTTTTGTTAAATGATATCGTAAAACTGGGCAGGTATATACTCGCAGATTCTTTCTGGACGGCACAGGTGGCACAAATTGATATTGAACCGGGCAGACAGTTTGAACTGATACCTGTTTTTGGGGATCATGCAGTAAGCATTGGTAATGTTAATGAACTTGATGCCAAATTCAATCGCCTGCTTACTTTTTATAAACAGGCCTGGTTGCAGAACGGTATACATTACTATGAGAAAATCAATGTTCAGTTCGATAAACAGGTGGTAGCGGTAAAAAAAGGAATGGGTGGAATACGACAGGATTCAACAACAGCCCTGGAACTGATCAGACAGATGACCACAGCAACAGCAGATTTAACGGTAGTTACTGCGGAGAAAAACCGACCGCTACAAGCCGACAGTATTGTTAAACCAGCCGCTATTGTGCAAAAACCTGTTAAAGAAACTACCCCTGCTAAAACTGTTACTAACATCAACAATAAAATAAATACGAAACCGTTATCGAATAAGGTCGATCCTAAAAAGAAGCCGGAACCGAAAGCGGTTATGAAGAAAACTAAGTAGTGAGCAGTCAGTAGTGAGTAGTAATTTAAAATCACTCACTACTCACTACTGACTACTCACTAAACATACAAACAACTAAAACACATACCTTATGAATCACAATGAATCACCGATCATTGTTGGTCTGGACATTGGAACTACCAAAATTGCGGCCATCGCGGGGCGTAAAAATGAGTATGGTAAACTTGAAATACTCGGTTTTGGTCGTGCCAATAGCAGTGGCGTACAACACGGACAGGTGTTGAACATCGATCAGACCATTAAAGCCATTCAACAGGCTTTGTTAAACTGTTATGAGAGTAATCCTGATCTTGAGATCAATGAAGTATATGTAGGCATTGCCGGGCACCATATCAAGAGCCTGCAAACCCGCGGCGATATGGTTCGTCAGGATCCGGAAACGGAAATTCAGCGTTGGGAAATTGATCAGTTACTGAATAACCAGCGCAAGACTTTTATACCTGCCGGCGACCAGATTATCGATGTGATTCCACAGGATTTTCATGTGGATAATATCCAGAATATTAAGGACCCGGTTGGTTATAACGGTGTGAAAGTGGGTGCTAATTTTCATATTATCACCGGCGACAGGAATGCCATCAGAAATATTCACCGTGCAGTTGACAGAAGCGGACTGAGTACCAAAGACCTGGTATTACAGCCCCTGGCTTCGGCAAGTGCAGTAATGAGTGATATTGATATGGAAGCAGGTGTAGCCATTCTTGATATTGGTGGTGGTACCAGCGACCTAGCTGTTTTCTATGAAGGTATCCTGAAACATACAGCAGTTATTCCTTTTGGTGGTGAGAACATCACCAACGATATCCGAATGGGATTGGGCGTTTTGAAAAGTCAGGCCGAAGCCATGAAAGTACAGTTCGGCAGCGCACTGGCAGATGAGGCCAAAGCCAATGCCTACATAACCATTCCCGGATTGAAAGGTATGCCGGCTAAAGAAATCAGTGTGAAAAACCTGGCTGCTATTATCCAGGCGAGAATGAGTGAGATACTGGATTTTGTTACTTATCATATTAAAACCGTAGGTCTCGACAGCCGTGCATTGAATGGTGGTATTATTCTTACAGGTGGTGGGTCACAATTAAAACACCTGATTCAGTTAACTGAATATACAACAGGTCTGAATGCAAGAATTGGCTTACCCAATGAGCACCTGGCACCTAATCACATTGAAGAACTCAAGAAACCAATGTATGCCACCTGTCTGGGTCTGATACTAAAAGGTTACAGCGATTACGACCACAAACACAAAGAATTTACCGAACAGTTTAAGAAAGTGGAAGTGCCAAGAACCCTGAAAGTAGAAGCACCTGAAATGGAAATCCCTGTAATGCAGGCTGTAGCGGAAATTGACGGTAATGCAAGAAAGCAGAAATTCTGGGACAAGTTTAAGAATAACCTGATTGATCTGTTTAAAGAAGAGGAAGATCAGGTAATAAAATAAAATGCAGTTAACATACGTTTCCTATATACCGTCCCATTGAAAACTAAGTAATCTACTAACCCAACAAAAACGTTCTCTATGATTCACTTTGATCTTCCCAAACAGAAATCCTCCATCATCAAGGTACTTGGTGTAGGAGGCGGTGGGAGCAACGCCGTCAACTTCATGTTTGATCAGAATATCGAAGGTGTTGATTTTATTATCTGTAATACCGACGCCAAAGCAATCGAACAAAGCAAGATTCCCAATAAAATACAATTAGGCCCACACCTTACGCAAGGTCTGGGTGCAGGAGCTAATCCTGAAGTAGGTAAAAAAGCTACTGAAGAATCGCTGGAAGAAATCAAGCGAATCCTCGAAGTAAATACCAAAATGGCATTTATCACCGTGGGTATGGGTGGTGGTACCGGAACAGGCGGTGCGCCAATTATTGCACAAATCTGTAAAGAGCTCGGTATCCTTACAGTTGGTATTGTAACCACTCCTTTCGGATTTGAAGGCCCCCGCAGACAATTACAGGCCGATGAAGGTATTCGTCAACTGAAACCATATGTAGATACATTGCTGGTGATCAGTAATGATAAACTGCGTATTCAGTATGGTAACCTGAAAATGAAGGAAGCATTTTCAAAAGCAGATAATGTACTGGCAACTGCTGCAAAATGTATTACCGATGTAATCAATAGCCGCGGACATATCATTGTTGACTTTGCCGATGTATGCACGGTGATGAAAAATGGTGGTGTGGCCATATTGGGTAAGGCTGAAGTAGAAGGTGAGAACCGAGCACAACTGGCTATTGAAGAAGCTTTGTCGTCTCCATTACTGAATGATAATGATATCAGAGGTGCAAAATGGATACTCATCAACATCAACAGTGCCGAAGGTGATCATGAGTGTACGATGGATGAACTGGAAACTATTAATAGTTTTCTGCGTATGCAGGCAGGTGAAGATACTGATGTGATTGTAGGAATGGGTTATGATAACACATTAGATAAAAAAATTGGTATCACATTAATTGCTACCGGTTTTGAACATAAAGACCCTTTTGCCAAACCTGTTGAACAAAAAAAGCCTGAACCCAAGCAGGAGAAAATTGTAATGACCCTGGATGTTGAGCAGGCAGAAGCAAAACCCGTTCAGCAACCCGTGCAACAAACATTACCGCTGGAAGATAAAGATCCATTTGCGCCAAGAATGGAAGAAGTGGTAGAAGAAGCACCTGTTTTAAATTTCTTCGCTTCAAAAGCTATTGTTGAAGAAACAAAAACAGAAGAAGAGCCTGCTGAAAATTTCACGCTTCAGTTTGAACTGAGTACGGAAATTACAGAAGAAGTGGTAGTGCCCGAATTACCGAAGGAAGAAGTACATGTGGTGAAAACTGTTGTACAGCAGGAAGAGTTGTTGCAGTTTAAAGTAAATGAGCAACCACAGCAACCTGCTACTACCATGTTCAGCAAACCCATGAATATTTATGCAGAGCCTGAAAGACCAGCCCCAGCACCTGTTCAGGAGCTTACACCTGTTGTGCCTGTGGTAGAAGAAAAGCCCGTAGCACAGGAAGAGGAAATGCTGATGCAACTGGTAGAGAAAGACGAAAAGCCGGCACCTGTAGCAGTAGTAACACCAAAAGCAAGTTTTATAGACGATTCGGTATTGGATGATGCAGAAGAACAGAAAAGAAGAGCCGCTGAACGCATTCAAAAACTCAGGAACTTGTCTTTTAACATGAGTAATAACGCAGATGCCAACAATGAGTTTGACAATGTGCCTGCTTATGTAAGAAGAAATATGGAACTCTTTGGAAATACCCTTACTTCTGTGGAAGACTTTTACAGTAAATACACAGTAGGAAAGGATGAAAATAATCAGACACAAATTTCTACCATCAACACGTTTTTGGATGGGAAAAAGCCTGATTAGCGATTGCTTATCATAGATGTTTTAGCCTGGTGATTTTAGTTGTTGATCCCGCCGAAAGGCGGGATTCTTTTTTTCAACCTTTATTGTCGGATATTTGTTATATCAATAAAACAAATGGAAACAGTACTCATTACCGGAGGAACAGGAATGGTAGGCCGATATCTTACCCGGTATCTGCTGCAGAAAGGGTATGCTGTAAACTGGCTTAGCAGAAAGGCAGGAGAAACAAGTGTTGGAGGGAACGAGAGTCAAGAAAACAAGAGTCAAGAAAAGAAGGTACGGGTGTTTCAATGGGATATTGACAGGCAAACGATAGATGAAGAAGCCATCAGATCGGCAGATTATATTATTCATCTTGCAGGTGCGGGTGTAGCTGAACAGCGCTGGACTTCAAAACGGAAACAGGAGATACTGGATAGCAGAACCAAAAGCAGCGCATTGATTGTAAAAGCATTGAAGGAAATTCCTAATGCAGTAAAAACTGTAGTAAGTGCATCAGCTATTGGCTGGTATGGTCCAGACAAACAGGACAGCAAAAATCCTTTTACCGAAGAAATGCCTTCTTATCCGGGTTTTCTGGGTGATGCCTGTAAGGCATGGGAAGAAAGTATAATGCCTGTAACAACATTTGATAAAAGACTGGTTCGGTTGAGAATAGGTATTGTATTAAGCGGGACCGGAGGTGCGATTACCGAATTTAAAAAACCACTCAAGGCAGGTATTCTACCCATATTTGGTACAGGTAAGCAAATAATAAGCTGGATACATATTTATGACCTGTGCAATCTCTTTTTGTATGCTATTGAAAACAGAGAAATACAAGGTGTGTACAATGCCGTTGCGCCAAATCCGGAATCAAGCCGTGGTTTGATGATGTCGCTTGCGCAAACTATGGGTAGGAAATGGGCACTGCCAATACCTGTGCCAGCATTTTTATTGAAACTGCTTTTGGGAGAAATGAGTATTGAGATCCTGAAAAGTGCAACAGTAAGCAGCAGGAAAATAGAGGCGGCAGGATTTAAGTTTACTTATCCTGTCATAGACGAAGCCCTCGCGAATCTCTGATGTCAGATGTAGGATGTCTGATTTGTTTGTTCATCTCATAACGAATAAAATCAGACATCCTACATCCGAAATCAAAGATCTCTTTTACTATGTACCCTGTAACAAATAATCCAGATAATAGCTGTAATAACAATGGTGAGGCCAATATGCATGGGTATGGCATCTAATGCTTTCTGGTATCCTGCTTTCATGTCCTGTCCAAAATTGCCAATGAATGCAGGTACAGGTATCAGTCTGTCCGATGCTTCAAAGGGGAAGAATTTTCCTATGTCATTTTTAACCTGGTATTTGAACCATGAAACAGCAATATTTTCAAGAATGAGGTAATGAAAAAGAAAGATACCCAGGGCAATGAATGCTTTTTTAATCAGGTAGCATAAAAGAAAAGCAATCGAAAGTTGTGCAAATGTTTGCAGAAAAAATAATGGAATGTATTGCAGTTGTTCAGACCAGCGGTAAAAGTTTTTACTGTCTGTATAAGAACCGTATCCAATGGCAACAATACTATATGATAAAGTAATGATAGCGGTAACAATCAGTACATCACATAGTTTACTGGTAATAAAATCTTTTCTGCTCCATCCATCAATAATATTCTGTCTGTGGGTGCGGTAATTGTATTCGTTGGTTACCAGCATGATCACGAGAATAGCAGGAAGTATAATAAAGAAAGAAGAAAAGAATGCCACTGTATGCCATGTTTCAGGAAACGCATACGGATTGCCCAGTAACATTTTAGCAATGGCACCTGTTTCTTTTCCTTTGGTAATATCTTCATACACTTTCAGGAACATCAGGTTAATGCTTGGATAGGTTAATGCCACAATACCCAGCATCCACCAGAAAGCGGGGTATTTTTTAATTTTTAACCATTCTATTTTTATGAGGGAAAGCATAATATCTTTTTTAGGATGAATTAGTCGTTGGTTAATTCAAAGAATTTGGTTTCAAGACTTTTCTTCTTCAACAACAGTTGATTGAGTGTAACACCTTGTTCAAAACAATGACGGTTAAGGTCTTCCATGCGGGCAGTACCCAGCGGGAAGTACAGTTCAAACAATTTACCATCCTGTTTAAAATGGGAGTGGCCGCTGAATCCTTCCAGAACAGATTTAAGTTTATCTGTATCAACAGCAGATATTTCAACAATATCTTCATTGGCTAATACCTCATCTACCTGTCCGGCAGTAAGCAGCGTTCCTTTTTTAAGAATGGCCACATGCGTACACACTTTTTCTACCTCATCGAGCAGGTGACTGGCCATGATAATGGTTTTCCCTTCTCTGGAGAGTTGTTTTATCAATTCACGGATCTCGGCAATACCAACAGGATCAAGGCCATTGGTAGGTTCATCAAATACCAGCACTTCGGGGTTGCCAAGCAGGGCAGCGCCAATAGCGAGCCTTTGTTTCATACCCAGACTATAGGTTTTGAACTTGCTTTTTTTACGGGCCGATAATTTTACAATCTCCAGTACCCTGTCAATATCTGCTGCATCGCCACGACCACTGATGGCTTTGGTGATATTCAGGTTATCAACGGCGGAGAGATAATGATAAAAATTAGGCGTTTCCAACAGTGAGCCAATCTGTTTCCTTGTTTCGGGCGAACCGGGTTTTCCAAACCAGGAATAGTTACCCGAATTGGCTTGTAAAATATCAAGGATGATACTGAGCATGGTTGTTTTACCACTACCATTAGGACCCAATATACCGAAGACACAGCCTTGCGGAACGTCGAACGATACATTGTTTAATGCCTGGATAGAACCATACCTTTTCGATATTCCCTGGATGGAGAGAACAGGTTGCATAAGCAGTTGTTAACGATGAATAATATAGGTGTACTATATACACCCTCTTACCGAAGATACTCAGAATAGAGTGAGAATGAGAGAAAAGGGATGATCAGTTTTTTACATGTACCAACGGTAGTTGGAAGGGCTGAGCTTACAAAATTCTCTGCGAAACCTCCGTTATCTCTCGTTCTCTGCGGTAAATTTACTCGAATATTCACCGCAGAGAACGAGAGAACGCAGAGGTTTCGCAGAGTAGGTTAGTTTCTTAATGGACGACCGCTTTTTAATACGCTTTGAATGCGTTCAAGTGTCTTTCTTTCGCCGCAAAGACTCAGGAAAGCCTCTCTTTCTAGGTCGAGTAAATATTGTTCTGATACAAGTGTGGGTTCGCTCAGATCGCCGCCACACATTACATAAGCCAGTTTTCTTGCTACCAGTGCATCGTGATCGGTGGCATAGTTACCTCTCCACATACCATTAATACCGGCATATAAAGCACCCAATGCCGAACGACCCAATACTTTAATATCGCTGCGCTGTACAGGAGTGGTATAGCCGCTATCAGCGAGTTCTATCACAGATTTTTTAGCTTCTGTGAGTCTTCTTCCCAGGTTCATTACAATTTCATCAGCACCTTTTCTAAGAATACCCATTTCAACTGCTTCCTGTGCCGATGTGGCTACTTTAGCGGTGGCAATAGACAGGAATCTGTTTTTAAGTGTAATGGTTTCAGGTTCGTCTTCATGCATTTCATCAGCGGCGCGTAATACAAACTCTTTAGTGCCACCGCCACCGGGAATCAATCCAACACCTAACTCAACCAATCCGATATAGGTTTCTGCTGCTGCGCAAATTTTATCTGCATGCAGGTTCATTTCACAACCACCACCTAATGTGAGGCCGTGCGGAGCAGTAACAACAGGCACCGAAGAGTAACGAACACGCATCATGGTATTCTGGAACATACGGATGGCCATATCCAGTTCATCGTATTCCTGTTCAATGGCCAGCATAAATATCATGCCTACATTGGCACCTGCACTAAAGTTGGCACCTTCATTACCTATAATAAGTCCTTTGAATTTTTCTTCTGCAATACCGATCGATTTATTGATGCCTTCCAATACCTCACCACCAATACTGTTCATTTTGGTACTCCATTCCAGTCCGGCAACACCATCACCAATATCATATAATCTGCAGGCACTGTTTTTCCAAACCAGTTTATCGCGGTGGTTATTCAGTACAAGGAAAGATTCTCCACCCGGAATGGCTTTATAGGTTTTAGAAGACTGATCATAAAACATTCTGCGGCCATTTTCTACTTTGTAAAAACTGGTGGCGCCTGAAGCCAGCATCTCATCAATCCATGCAGCAACAGTATGTCCGGCGGCTTTCATGGCTTTTACAGTGGCTTCAACACCAACGGTATCCCATGATTCAAAAGCGCCTATTTCCCAGCCAAAACCAGCCATCATGGCATCATCTACACGATAAATTTCATCGCTTATTTCAGGTACACGATGTGAGATATAAGAGAAGAGTGAAAAATGAAATGCACGATAAAATTCACCGGCTTTATCAGGTGCTGCTGAAAGCATTTTAATTCTTTGCTTCAAATCATCAACAGGTTTGGCCGCTTCAATACTTGCAAACTTGGGTTTGTTGCGTGGACCATATTCCATCGTAGACAGGTTGAGAGTCTGAATCTCTTTACCCTCTGCCGATTTTATTTTTTTGAAAAAGCCCTGACCGGTTTTATCACCCAGCCAGTTATTGGCTACAATTTTATCGAGCCATGCGGGGATATTAAAAATAGCTTTTGCTTCGTCATTCGGACAATTATCTGCCACTCCTTTTGCCACTTTTACCAGTGTATCAATACCTACTACATCAGCAGTACGGAAAGTGGCCGATTTAGGTCTGCCGATAATGGGGCCGGTTAAGGCTTCAATATCATCAATGCCCAACCCCTGCTTATCCATAATATGAAAAATGCTCATGATACTGAATACCCCAATACGGTTGGCAATAAAAGCAGGCGTGTCTTTACACAAGACTGTAGTCTTGCCGAGATAGAGATCCCCATACTGCATTAAGAAGTCAACAATTTCAGGATCGGTATGCGGGGTAGGAATAATTTCCAGTAAACGCAGGTAACGGGGTGGATTGAAAAAATGCGATCCACAAAAATGTTTTTTGAAATCATCGCTTCTTCCTTCCGCCATCATATGAATAGGAATGCCGGAAGTATTGGAAGTAACCAGTGTGCCGGGTTTACGAAACTGTTCTACTTTGGTATAGATCAGTTGTTTGATATCGAGTCTTTCCACCACCACTTCAATGATCCAGTCGCAGGTGGCAATATCTTTCATGTTATCATCAAAGTTGCCGGTACTAATTCTTTTTACCACAGCCTTTGAATATACAGGAGAAGGGTTGCTTTTAATAGCAGCCTGTAAGGCATCATTTACCAGTTTATTACGTTCTGCCGGTTTGGTACTTTCTTCTGCACCTTTTGCAACCATGTCTAATAAGAGTACTTGCACACCAATGCCTGCAAAATGACAGGCAATACGTGAACCCATAACACCACTACCCAATACCGCAACTTTTTTGATGGAACGTTTCATGTGTGTATTTTTATTGATTTTGGTCACATGGAATTCGCCAATAAACATTCTAGCTGATATCAGCTTTTGTTATGGCTCATTTCATACAATATGCTTTACCGTAAAATTAGTTAGTTATGCAACTATTTATATCGAAGATAAGGGAATTTATTTTTACCGGGAGGGTAGGTGCCGGGCAAAAAAATATCAAACAGTATTGCTACTGTTTGATATTGTGGCTCTTCAATTAGAATTGTTATACAAGTATATTCATTCCTCTGAAGGAGCCGCTCCCTTGTATGCCATATACAGGCAACCGAGGTAAACAATTAAGAGTACGTAAACTAACATAATCGGGGGGGGATTTTGTTTCTACAATTTATGATGAAAACGCTTTATTTATTGGATGTTTAACAGTCCTTTTATTCACCTTATGTGGATAGCCAATGTAAAATGCCTGATTTATAGCGCCTTAGGTTAATGTTAAGTTTCCAGATAACCTGTAGTAGATTCGTATGGCCTGTTAAGTTGATGAAAACAACCGGAATTTAATTTTGTTCTGATTTTTTACCATTTAACAATATTCAATTGCAATTGACCTGCTTTCAGTTATTTTTGTTTACATGGAACTGACGGCCGAACTCATTGATCATCTGGCACATTTATCAAGACTTCATTTTACAGATGAGGCAAAAAAAGAGATTCAGGATGATCTCCAGAAAATGGTGGTATTTGTGGAGAAACTATCGGAACTTGATACTATCGGTATACAGCCTATGCTACATATGGGACAGTCGTTCAATGTATTGCGGGATGATGAAGTGAAAGGCTCTGTGAGCAGGGAAGAAGCATTACAAAGTGCACCCGGCGCCAATGATAGTTTTTTCAGGGTTCCTAAAGTAATTCGAAAATAAATCGTTCAAATACAAAGTCAGCACATGTCAAACCAGGTGATCATCCGACTCGAAAACATCCAGAAAAGTTATTTCATTGGTAACCAGGCCATTCCGGTGCTGAAAGGTATTACACTCGATATCAAGAAAAATGAATATGTGGCTTTAATGGGTCCCTCAGGTAGTGGTAAGAGTACATTAATGTATATACTGGGTTGCCTCGATTCTCCTACAGGTGGTAAATACATCCTGAACCAGAAAGACGTGAGTAAAATGGCAGATGATGACCTGGCAGAAGTTCGTAATTCAGAAATTGGTTTTGTGTTTCAGCAATTCAATTTATTGCCCAGGTTAAGTGCGGCCGAAAATGTGGCCCTTCCATTAATTTATGCCGGGGTGAGCAAAAAAGAGAGAATGGAAAGATCATTGGAGGCACTGGAAAAAGTAGGACTTGCAGACAGGAGTCATCACAAATCAAATGAACTGAGTGGTGGTCAGATACAGCGAGTGGCCATTGCACGGGCCCTTGTTAATAATCCATCTATCCTGCTGGCCGATGAGCCTACAGGAAACCTCGATTCCAAAACATCGGTGGAAGTAATGGAGATATTCGGAAAAATTCAGCAGGCGGGTAATACGGTAGTGCTGGTAACCCATTAAGAAGATATTGCAGCTTATGCACACAGGGTGGTTCGCTTACGTGACGGACTGGTTGAAACCGATAAAACACGAAGCACTGCCATGGCGCATTTATCGTAGCAGGTATTGCTGGGTGCAGATTTTGTGGGAGCTTTAACCGGCTCTCTGTTGTAGGTAGCCAGATTACAGGTGTTTGGAAGAAAATATCCTTCGTCGCAATTTCCGATCTTTGATCGGAATGCTCCTCAGGATGACGAACGAACAGGGCGATTAGAGTGGGATTGATTGGCATCGCCAATCAATCCCACTGCATTTCTACTTCACTTATTAGTCATCCTGAGGAGCATTAATAACCGCAGGTTATTATCTGCGACGAAGGATATTTTCTTCCGAACACCTGTAGTCGCTAGACCAATAACCTTTTCATAAAGCGAGTTATACACCTGTAGCCCTAACTGAACCAATCAAATCTATTTTTGTTTTCACTACAATACAGTAACAATGGCACTAAAAATATATACCAAAACCGGCGACCTGGGTAAGACTTCTCTTATCTGTGGAACCAAAGTACCCAAGAGTCATATTCGTATAGAAACCTATGGTACGGTTGATGAACTGAACTCTCATATAGGATTGGTGGGCGATTATTTTGATGAGCCACATTCACGTTCTGTTCTCAAAGAAATACAGGATCGCTTATTTACCATCGGCTCTTCACTGGCCTGCGATCCGGATAAAGAACCATTGATGAAAATGCCCGATTTAAAAGAGGCAGACATCACCGTGCTGGAAAAAGAGATAGATAAAATGAATGAAGTGTTGCCACCGATGAAATTTTTTATTCTCCCGGGTGGTCATATTGCTGTATCCTCCACACATATTGCACGTTGCGTTTGCCGAAGAGCAGAACGTTGTTGTGTGAATATGCAGGAGCAGGAGATTTTTGTGGATCCTCTCGTAATTAAATACCTTAATCGGTTAAGTGATTATCTTTTTGTTCTTTCCCGCTTTATTGCCCACCATTTGGGAGTGGCGGAAATAGCGTGGAAGCCGAGAGTGTCGTGAGACGTGAGAGGATGGTATAAATGCCATGACTCATGGACTATCAACAATTAACAAACAACTATCTTCCCATCCTTCATATGGAATTACCTGATCGCTTAGGTCAGCTAATTATTCATTGTGTATTACGATTTAAAAAATTGCTGGAATCGCTGTTTGTGCACTAGATATCTGATGATCGCATTTTGTGTTATTGGAAATAATAAACCACCTAATGCTAGAATAGCAAGTTGTGTTTGTATAGCAGGATCGGATAGCGGAAGTCCGAAGGTTGTTAACTGAAGAATAATTACAGGAAGCAATCCTGTGATTATTCCTATTACAATTCTTGGCAGTATAGAAGTTGCAGTTTTAGGCAATACCGAAGTCAAAAGCCCATAAAGTAAATACCCTGTACCAAGAAACACTGCTGTTACCCCTAAAATTGACAAGTACGGATTATCGTATCCGTGTCTCGTTTCAGGTGGCAAAGAAGATATTTGTATGAGTACTAATTGTATGAATAGGTGCCATATTATGGAAAGGATAACTGTTAACAGGATAAAGGATAGTATAGCAGATACTATCCGATTTTTTTGGGTTGTTACTAGTATTAGCATCCTAATGTTTGTTTATGCGAGTCAACTTTAGGAAAGTTCCGAAACTTTCCTAAAGTTTTGTACCATAGCTTTTAAAATATCTCCCAGTGGCTTTAATTACAAATGAGGCTGTCCTTCGGGAAAACTCGCCTTTTTAAGGCAGATCATAAATACCAAAGCCATACCATACAGGGGTTTTGCTCTTACCTACTTTTGGGTTTCTTCGGGAAATTCCCGAAGCGGCTTCAAGATTTCTTCTAGAATTTCCCGAAGAAACCTCGAAGAAAGCCCGAGCAAAGGTTGGCTATGGTGCGGCTGTGGTGTTACCGATGTGTGGAAGGGGGGGCGGATGTCTTGTACTGAAAAAGCTTTACAGGTGCGGAGCATATCACTGTCAAGACTTTACAGTTTTGTCGTTTATTACTGAAAACACTTTACAAGTGTAGAGGTTATACTGAATAAACTTTACAGTGGTTCACAATAGTAATGATTTAGCTTTACGGTGTTGTGTCTATTCCCAGAATCACTTTACAGGGGGTACGGATTAAATGTGGATAACCTCAACTATAGGTGAACCCTTGGTGAACCATTTGTGCACCCTTTCTGAACCCTCCTGTGAACCCCTGCTCATATCGGGGGGCTAGTTCTAAAATCACTTTACAGTTGGTGCGGTTTTGGTGTTACCAATGTGTGGATGAGGGTCAGAAGAAACAAGATGTGTTTTACATATTCTGATTAAATCGTATTTTACAAGTATGAGTCTGTCCGTACTAACAATAAACGAAATTGAAAGTCGTATTCGAGATTTTAAAGAAGTGCAATACCGAGATAAAATTATAAATGATAATTGGTTTATATCATTTTCGCATTCCTGTACTCTTGATTTTCAAAATTGTCATTTTAAATCTGATATTAATTTAAACTTCCCTTCAGAGGTTCTCTATAAAGTATCGTTTACAAATTGCACTTTTGAAAGCATGGTAGATATTTGCATAACTGGTTCAGGCGAAAATGAAGTAAATCTTATTGGGTCTGACTTTACTAAAGGCTTTAAATTAAAAACAGAATCTCGAACAGTTTTACTAAACTGCACTAATGTTCATTGGGACAATGAGATTTTTCTGAATGGATGTACGTTTGCATCGCTTTTATTTATTGAAGCAAAGGGTGGTAGTGTGGCTAAGCTGGTTGCGCATGATATTACGGTTTCTCGTGAGTCTAATTTTTCAAAAGCATCCATACCAAATGTGAACCTTTCTCATTCTTTATTTCATAGCCATTTAACGCTTGATAGTTGCAATTTTTATGAAACTAATTTGAGGAATTGCAACTTCTCCGGTAGCATTTACGCTAATCTTGGAGAATTCGGAAGATATCTTTATTTAAACGGATCAAAGGTTGGAGGTAAATTTGTTGCCCCTACTTTAAATGTTAATTCATCTCGATGCCTTGGGGAGTTTTCTGGTTGTGTGTTTGAAAATGATGTATACCTTGATTATTCATCGTTTGATCGTTTTGTTTGCGTTCGGTCTAAGTTCAAAGAGGCTTTTTCGCTAAATAGCGTAAAAATAAGATCAGTTGACTTTGTAGGGACGTTGTTTTTTCAGGCTGGGGATTTCTCAAATACAAAGTTTCTTGAAAGTAATAAGGAATCTTTTCAAATTATTAAGTCTCAACTGCTACTTAGCGAAAATAAAGCAGAGGCATTGTATTATTTATCAAAGGAACTTACCGAATATGAAAAGATTTTATCTAAAAAGAAGTTGAGTGCAGAAAAGATATTATTGTTTCTTAATCGAATATCAAACAATCACGGTACGGACTGGCTTAGGGGTCTATGTTTTACCGGATGCATTAGTATCCTTCTATACACATTCTACTTGCTGCTTTTGCCAAGCCGATTCTTTGAGTGGGGGTGGAATGGATGGGACTCATTTTGGCAGGTCTCAAATAATGTTATGATTTACTACTTTGAATTTATTGCAATTTTCCGAGACTTTACTTTTATTGAAGGAGGGAATCCTAATTGGCTAAGTTATATAATCGATTTTTTTAGTCGGATCGCTATTGGGTATGGAATTTACCAGACTGTACAAGCGTTTAGAAAGTTTGGAAAATCGTAGTAATGATATTGTAGTAATGATATTATTACAGCTCGGCAATTTGTGCGAGTCAACTTTTGGAAAGTTCCGAAACTTTCCAAAAATTTAGGATAAAGTCAACAATACCATTTGTAAACCGCTTAATGAGAATAAACTTTTAGAAACTTCCGAAAGTTTAAAACACGATGAACAGGTTACGCGACTTGAAAATTACATGCAGATTTTAAAAAAATATTCAGCGAAATAAAAACCATGCCCGAGCAACAAAACATAGAATACAAACAAAGCTGGCACGATGAATATCTGAAATGGATTTGTGGTTTTGCCAATGCACAAGGAGGTGTAATATTCATTGGTAAGGATGATGCTGGTAAAGTGGTTGGCATTAGCGATTACAAAAAGCTGATGGATGAAATACCCAACAAGGTAAAAGACCTGATGGGTATTTTGGTTGATGTAAACCTGCATGAAGAAAAAGACTTGCACTATCTTGAAATAATTACACAGCCTTATGCTGTGCCTATTTCTTTACGTGGCAGGTATTACTACCGCAGTGGAAGTACCAAACAGGAATTGATTGGAGCAGCACTCACCGATTATTTACTTCGTAAAAGTGGTAAGACATGGGATGAAGTTGCCGAACCCACGGCCACACTTGATGACATTGATGATGCCAGTTTAAAATCATATATAGCAGCTTCTCTTCATGCAGGCAGAATTGCAGATGTGGAAGGATTAAGCAAAGCAGAGTTGATTGCCAAACTCCGCCTGACAGATGATAACGGTAATATTAAAAGAGCAGCCATTGTTTTATTTGGACAGAACCCGGGAAAATTTTTCAATAATTGCGTTGTAAAGATTGGCCGCTTTGGTAAAGACGGCAGCGACTTAAGATTCCAGGAGACGGTTGAAGGCAATATTGTTTATTTACTGAAAGAAGTGCTAGAGCAACTAAACCGGAAGTTTTTTACCCGTGCTATTTCTTTTGAAGGCATACAAAGAATTGAAAAAGGTGAATATCCCATCTCGCAATTCGTGAAATGTTACTGAATGCACTTGTGCACAGGAATTACTTGGGTACATCCGTGGTGCAGATGCGTATGTTTGATAATCATTTTAATATCTGGAACGAGGGTGAATTACCAGCTGGCATTAGCTTAGATTCACTCAAAAGACAGCATCCATCATGGCCAAGAAATTTATTGATAGCCGATGTATGTTTCAAAGGTGGCTACATTGATGCATGGGGAAGAGGCACACTAAAGATTATCAGTACCTGCAAAGAAGCAGGATTACCCGACCCTGAAATTATTGAACAGGATGGCGGCATATTAGTGACGCTGTTTAAAAACAAGTATAATGCTGAACAACTTAAAAAAATGAACCTGAATGGAAGGCAGTTAGGCGCCGTTCTTTATTTACTCGAAAAAGGTAGTATAACCAATGCAGAATATCAGGAGATTAACGGTGTGTCAAGGCAAACCGCAACCCGTGATTTAAAAGAGCTCGTTGAAAAATTTAAAATACTGCGTCGGGAAGGAATTACCGGGTCGGGAACCAGCTATACTTTGAACGACTCATAAACGACTCAAACGACTCATGAACGACTCATAATTGACTCAGTTGGCTCAAAATAGGCTCATAATTGGCGGAAATGACCGCACTACGCTGAAATAAACATGAATGCGAGTCAACTTTTACGTGAGAGGGGTAGTCCATAGTCCATGGACTATCAGCTATGCACTATTTTCCCGTCTTTCATATGCAACACCCTGTCGCTTAATTCAGCCAATTCCTCATTATGGGTAACAATCAAAAAAGTCTGCTGAAACTGTTGTCTTAGTGTGCCAAAGAGGCTGTGTAATTCGCGGGCATTGGTGCTGTCGAGATTTCCGGTGGGTTCATCTGCAAAAATGATTGCCGGCTGATTAATGAGTGCCCTTGCCACCGCCACACGTTGTTGTTCTCCACCCGATAACTGGTTGGGTTTATGCTCCATCCGGTCACTTAACCCTAAAAGATCGAGTAGTTCTGCGGCTCTTTTTTCCACATTTTTCTTAGGGGTACCGGCAATCCATCCGGGAATACATACATTTTCTATGGCTGAAAATTCGGGAAGGAGGTGGTGAAACTGGAATACAAAACCAATATGCCGGTTTCGGAAGGCAGATAGTTTTTCGCCTTTTAAAAGATCAACCTGCTGCTCATTAAGCCAGATGGAGCCACTGTCGGCCTTATCGAGCGTACCCAAAATATGCAATAATGTGCTTTTCCCGGCACCGGATGAGCCCACAATACTCACCATTTCGCCCCGGGAAATTTCTATATCCACGCCTTTCAGTACCTCCAGTTGACCATATTTCCGGGTTATATTGACCGCTTTAGCATAAATCCCACCTGTTTAATCGTTCAAACTTAGCCTATATCAGCCTTTTTTTAAACATTTCTTTACACAGGAAGTCCAACCACATTTGGTGGTATCGTATATACGGTTACATTTGCAAAAAATTAAAAGGTAAGTTATGTTCTGGACATTAGAATTGGCAAGTTACCTGGAAGAAGCTCCCTGGCCAGCCACAAAAGATGAATTGATCGATTATTCCATCCGTAGTGGTGCGCCCATTGAAGTGGTAGAAAATCTCCAGGAACTGGAAGATGAGGGTGAAGTGTACGAGAGCATAGAAGATATCTGGCCCGATTACCCCAGCCAGGAAGACTTCATGTTCAATGAAGACGAATACTAATACCCGCTTTCAGGTTGAATAGTTTTTAGAAAAAATCCCGCCTCTTAGTTAGGGGCGGGATTTTTTTGGTCCATAGTTGATAGTCCATGGTCCATAGTCAATACCATGGACTATCGACTATGGACTCTTCCTAAAAGTAAGTTTAAAATAAAACAGCACCAGTGTCAGCGCCAGCACTACAAAGTTGGCTACTATGACCGGACCGCTTTCTATGGCAAAACCATATACCAGCCATACAATGGTGCTGGTTAGAACAATGGTAATCATCCAGATACTCAGGTCGCCCACACTTTTCGATTGCCAGGATTTATATACCTGGGGAATAAAAGTAATGGAGGTTAAAAATGACCCGAGATAACCTACGAGTTCGATCCAGTTCATTTGATCTTTGATTTTTTGATTTTTTGATCTTTGATTTGGATTGTTTTATACATCGAAAAATCAAAGATCAAAAAATCAAAGATGAATAATTATTCAACTCCCAGTTTCGTCATCACATCCATACTCACACCCGTGGTAGAATAACTGCCATCGTGGAAGAGGTTTTGCATGGTAACCATTCGGGTGAGGTCGGAGAAGAGGGTGATACAGTAGTTGGCACAATCTTCTGCACTGGCATTACCCAATGGTGCAATGGCATTGGCATAATCGAAGAAATCGCCAAAGCCTTTGATACCTGAACCTGCGGTGGTTTTGGTGGGTGACTGCGATACGGTATTGATACGTACTTTTTTCTCCAATCCATAATGGTAACCAAAACTACGTGCGATTGATTCGAGCATGGCTTTAATATCGGCCATATCGGTATAGAAAGGATAAGTGCGTTGTGCGGCTGCATATGAAAGCGCTACCACACTGCCCCATTCATTAATAGCATCTAATTTTTTAGCCACAGCCAGCATTTTATGTAGCGACATCGCCGATACATCTATGCCTTTCATGAAATACTCATAATTAGATTCTGTATAAGGTATTTTCTTACGGATGTTTACACTCATACCAATAGAGTGTAGCACAAAATCTATTTTACCACCCAATACTTCCTGCGATTGGGTGAACAGGGTAGTGAGTTCTTCCACGCTGGTAGCATCGGCAGGAATAATCTGAGAATTGGTTTTCTCTGCCAGCTTATTAATCTCACCCATACGCATGGCGATGGGGGCATTGGTTAATACAAAACTGGCACCTTCTTCGTGTGCTTTTTCAGCCACTTTCCAGGCAATTGAATTTTCATCGAGGGCACCGGTTATGATACCGCGTTTTCCTTTAAGCAGGTTATAAGCCATAATAAGTCGTTTAAAAATGGTTTAGTAGGGGTAAAAGTATAGAATATCGGTTAAACCCTAATTCATCATCATTTCGCGGGCATTTTCGAGCGCGGCGGCAGTTGGTTTTTCTCCACTCAGCATTCGGGCAATAGCAGTAATGCGTTCATCTTTATCCAGTAATCTGATATTAGTTTTTACAGTGTTTTCAACGATCTCCTTGTACACAAAGAAATGCGCATCGGCCTTGCCCGCTATCTGTGGCTGGTGAGTAATACAGATGATCTGTCTTTTAGCTGCCATATTTTTCATGATCAAACCCACCTGTTTGGCGGCTTCGCCGGAAATACCGGTATCTATTTCATCAAAAATCATGGTAGGTAGATCGATAGAGGCAGCTACCAGCGATTTAATGCACAACATCAAACGACTCAGCTCCCCACCACTGGCCACTTTACGTATGGGTTCGAAACGGTTGCTTTTGTTGGCGTCAAACAAAAAGTCAATCTGATCCTTTCCATATTGATGTAATGTGCTATTCTTCAGGTCTACTTTCAGTTTGGCATTGGGCATACCCACTTGTGTAAGCAAACGGTTCACTTCCAATTCAAGAGGTTTGATCTGTTGTTGTCTGGCGGCCGATATTCGTTCTGCCAATTGTTCAGCCTGTTTGAACAAAGCAGCTACTTCTTTTTCTTTGGAAAGAATGGTATCGTCAATATGTAAAACAGCTTCTAATTTTTTTGATAACTCCTGTTGCAGCGCCAGCAATTCATTGGTGCTTTGAAGGGCATGTTTTTTCAGTAGTTTATACCCGTCTGTAAGCCGCTGATTGATCCATTCAATTCTTTTTTCATCAAACTGAACCTGGTCATTTACATGGTCAATTTCGCCGGCAATATCCTGTAACTCTACTTGTGTACTTTGTAAGCGTATAATGATCGCAGCAAGGTCTTTATGGAAGTCTGCAAAAGGCTGTAACTGCTGAATCAGTTGTTTGATGCTGGTAACAACAGGCTGCTCGCTTTCGCGTAATGTATAAAACACTTTATTGAGTGCAGATTTAATACCCTCGGCACTACTCAATATTTTCAGTTCCTGATCCAGCTCTTCCAGTTCATTTTCTTTGAACGACAATTCATTCAGTTCATCAAATAAAAACTGATGGTAATCAGCTTCTTTGGTAAAAGCGTTTTTCTGCTCCTTCAACTGTTCCAGTTCTTTCGAAATCAACTGCCATTGCTGGAATACTTTTTTAAACTCATGCAATACGGGTTCATTACCTGCCAGTGCATCGAGTACCTCACGTTGAAAATCGCTGTCGCCCAGTTCAAGCGTATCAAATTGCTGATGAAGATCAACAAGCAATGAAGCCAGTTGTTTTAATTGCTGAACAGTAGCGGGTGTATCATTAATAAAAGCCCTCGATTTCCCGTTGGATGCAATCTCCCGGCGCAATACCAGTTCATCTTCAGCATCGAGTTCATATTGTTGTAAAAAAGAAGCTACTTCAGGTTTATCATGTGTGCTGAATATCCCTTCAATAAAACATTTTTTTGAACTGTTCACCAAAACAGAACTATCAGCCCGCTCACCCAGTATAAGGCTCAGTGCTCCCATCAATATACTTGTACCCGCTCCTGTTTCACCCGTAATAATATTCAGGTTATTGGAGAAGTTAATCTCAATCTCATCAATGATGGCGTAGTTCTGTATGTGGAGCTTTGTGAGCATGGGTAGTGGTGAGTAGTCAGTAGTGAGTAGTCAGTAATATAGTAAGAAATACTCACTACTCACTATTGACTACTCACTAACATTTCCGCCTGCAATTTATACAAAAGACTATTCCCCTTTACATCTCAATATCCCCGATTTGGCACGCTGGTCGAGGGAATTTTTGTATTCATGGTCGCCCAGGTCTAAACAGCGCTGGTAATATTGGATAGCCGTTGATTTTTGCCCTCTTTTTTCGTAAATCTGCCCTATTTGCACCGCGGCACGCGCAGCGTAATATTCTTTTCTGAATTCGCCCAGTCTTATAGCGGCGAGATAGGCATTGATGGCATCATTTTCACGGCCGAGGTCATCATAAATACGGGCGGCGCGGTACACATATTCAAGCCTGTCTTCCTCTTTTTCGAAATCGTCCTCCGTTTTACCATGTAGCAAAGCCAATGCTTCGCGATGATAGCCGCCATCATTAAGCCATCGGGCTTTCAATAACAAAATATTGGGCCAGTAATTGGCTTTTGCATCTTTCAATGCTTTTTTATCGGCATCAGAATCGGTATTTCCTTTTGTTAGCACCAGTTGTCTTGCTTTTTCAGCAGCGGCTGTATTGCCCTGTAAATAATAGCAAAGCCGTATTTTGTCGTACACGTCTTTTACATAAAAATTGCCCTTGAATTTTTGTAGAAAACGTTCGAAATATGGGATGGCTTCTTCTGGTTTGAGCTGGAATGTTTTTACAAAACCCATTTCAAAATCCCAGATGGGAATATCAAGGTATTCGGCTGAATGATTCCTGTTTTGAACAATCTGTTGTGTGAATTGTGACTGCTTGTTATTGAGACTTAAGTTAGCAGCCATCCAGCCATGTAAATGATTGTTGACCAGATCCAGTTTTTTTTGCTGGATAAAAGCCATCGCTTCATCCTTTTTATTATCCATATAAAACAACAGGTATGGATAGATAAAGTGTGCTTCATTGATCAACATTTTTGCAGACGGATCATTGCTGTTTAAAAAAGCCTGCACCGTTTTTAAACCTTCAGTAACAGAACCACGCATACCCAATACACTGGCCAGCCATTTATATCCTTTGGGAATAGTACCAATCATGGTTTGCAGTGTTCCATACATCAGGTCATCGGGAATGAAACGGGGAAATTTCTTTTTGTTGTCTTTCAGCAAAGCCCAGGCGCGGCGTATATCCCAGCCGGCTTCCCACATTTTGCCAAACTTGATGGCCGATGCGGCTTTGTGCACCCGAACAGTGCTTAGTGCAAAACGATGATAAGGTGAGTTGTCAGGTCCATCGTCCAGCACATCAATTCTTTCACTGAATCTTGGATACCTGAGTTTATAGTCTGCCGGATTTTCATTCAAGAACAATATGAGGAAATCAATATAACTCTCAAGCACAACAGGAATCAGGTTATCAGGATTTTGTTGCCGTGCTTTTTGAATCAGTTCCTGTCCATGTTCAATTTTTAAACGGGTGATCTCATAATAAGCCTGCTGACACAGTGCATTGAAATCGTACACTTTCTGACTGATACCTGAAAGTGACAGCAGTAAAAATGCGATAAAAATACTAACCTGCTTCATGCAGCCCGAAAATAAGAAAGGACAGCGATAAAGCTGTCCTTTCAAAGTATTTTAACGCAGGTATGTTTATTTCACATCTACGCTGTCGTTCAAATCTGCGTCTACCAGGATACGACCACAGTTTTCGCAAACAATGATCTTCTTGTGTAAACGAATTTCGCTCTGGCGCTGAGGAGGAATAGAGTTAAAGCAACCACCACATGCATCACGCTCAACTGGCACTACAGACAAACCATTTCGGTAGCTCTTGCGGATACGGTCGTAGCTGTA
>Ga0164290_1001809_pt1 | contig 22929 bp, 24 predicted proteins | sample Micstemetagenome_FD_108782 | JGI IMG/M metagenome (GOLD analysis project Ga0164290, IMG submission 108782) | Contaminated culture microbial community from soil near Moab, Utah, USA - Microcoleus steenstrupii SON62 (Illumina Assembly) | ecosystem: Environmental > Terrestrial > Soil > Soil crust...
GAACGCTGGTTTTGTTGGCGGCTTGGTTGCGACCAGCGTGATTGGTGGTACTGCATCTGTCATCGGCGGAGGTAACTTCGCAAATGGTGCGCAAACAGCAGCCTATGGGTATTTGTTTAATCAATCAGCGCGAATCGTATCGGAAAAAGAATTTTCGCGGTGGCGTAGCCCGGACGGAATATGGAAGGAATTGCAGGGGGCGAATCCCGGATGCGCAACTTGTGATGTTTTTGAATGGTATGACGACAATAGAGAAAATGTGGCAAAGACATTGAGGAATACAAGTGTTGGCTTTAAACTAGCTGGCGCAGCCTTTTTGCTGGACGGAAATCTTCCTGCTGCTACGGTCTCGGGTGGACTTGGTGCCCTTGCGCAAGGAGGTGCATATCTTTTTGCGCCAACTCCAGTTGAAACAACTTGGTTTATCGGAGTGGATATCGCTGTAGAAGCGTTGCCGATGCCTGTAAAGGCAAAGCCTTTTATAGGTCTAACTATTGAAGGGCTATCATCTCATTACATCCAAAATATGGAGCGAAAATAGCTGTGAGAACATTGGGCTGCATAGCGGTCGCCTTAGGTATGCTCATTGGCATATTCTTAAAGGGAATTATTCCTGGTGCTGAGGGAATCTCTGTGGCGACGTTTCTGTCGGGAGTAACACTGGTGTGGCGCCGCAATGTGCGTGATTTGCCACAAACATTCCCTCAGTGTGAATACTGCTGGATGGGTGCGAAGATTGGCGCTGTTCTATTGGCAGCAGACATCTTGTTTATAACACTTCTTGCCGCTTTCGATTTGTCTGTCATGGCAAGACTGCTAGCGGTTATTTTCAGTTTGATCGTGGGTGTATTTAGCGCATTTTTGATAATGAAGTATTCAAATTGTGTCTCGTTCTATAAGAAGTTGGGGGGCTTGCGTTGACGCCAACCCTTTCTTTCTACAGCGCGATACTCCGCTGCTGAAGCGGGAATCTGTTGCATGCATTGCTAGGATTTCCTAGGGGCATGACAAAAGTAAGGGTTGTCATGCTCTTATTGCTCTGAGACCCAATCCTGGACCACCGGAGATTAGAGTTTCCGGCCTTTTTGAGCCTGCTGAGCCTGCCCCCAACGTTGGACCACGCTGCTGGATAATTTCCAGTCTGTTGCGCTCAGGGTGGGCCATATGCCCCTGAGCCATTCATGAGCGTGATCGGTGGTTTGTTACCGATCGCGCTGTGTGGGCGCACTTCGTTGTAGTCTCTACGCCAATCCTCGCATATCCGACGCATTTCGTCGAGGCCGGTGAACCAGTGGGCATTCAGGCACTCGGCCCGGAACTTGCCGTTAAGTGATTCAATGAAGGCATTGTCAGTTGGCTTGCCCGGCCGGCTGAAGTCGAGAATGACGCCCCGGCGATAGGCCCAGAGGTCGAGGTCTTTCGAGATGAACTCCGGCCCCTGATCAACCCGGATCGTGCGTGGATAGCCCGTCGTTTGGCAGACCCTCTCGAGCACGTCAACCACACCCGTGCCGCGCCATTGGAAGCGTGGCTCAATAGCCGGCGCATAGCGCGTGAAAGCATCTACGATGGTCAGCGTGCGCGTCTTGCGGCCATCGAAGAGCTGGTCGTGCACGAAGTCCATCGCCCAGACGTCATTGCGTGCCTGCGGTGCCTGCCGGCCCTCCCGCAGCTTGGCTCTAACCTTGCGCCGAGGTGTTTTTGACCGCAATTGCAGGCCCATTTCGCGATACAGCCGGTTAACCAGTTTGACATTCACAGCCCAGCCCTCCCGCTGCAATAGCACATGGATGCGTCTGTAACCGTAGCGCACCCGCGTCTCGGCGATCTCCTTGATCCTGGTCTTCAGAGCAGCCCGGTCCGGGCGGCGGCCACGGTAGTGATAGCTGGAGCGTTCTGCCATCAACACGGCGCAGGCGCGCCGGATTGATATCTTCCATGTCTCCCGCAGATCATCTACCGCCTGCCGTCGCCGGCCGGGCTTCATAGCTTTCGCTTGATGACATCCTGCAGCATGGCCTTATCCAAAGAGAGGTCAGCCACCAGCTTCTTCAGCTTGGCATTCTCCTCTTCCAAGAGCTTCAGCCGCTTCATCTCGCTGGGCAGCAGACCGCCATACTTCTTGCGCCAGTTATAGAACGTCGCCTCCGAGATCCCTGCCGACCGGCAAACCTCGCCAATCGCGCTACCCTCCTCGGCCTGGCGCAGAACATAGGCAATCTGCACGTCCGTAAACCGTGATGCTTTCATCGCATCCCTCCCGTTCCGACCCAGCGATCAAAACTGGAATTTTCAAGCTAGCCGTGGCCCAGTTTCCGAGGGGGGCAGGCCAAAAAAGCCATCCACGCTTCAGGGAAGGGGCTCATCATGCGGTGTGTCCAATGGTCATTAAGACGATTATTTTTATAGAACGAAAGTATCTAGGAAGATCAATCGCTTACGCTAATTAACGAACATATAATAAACAAAAGCATAGTATTTATAAACTAAATGCTATTTAATTGATATATAGTTGACTTTGTATCTAAGCGGCACTTTATCTATCTTCTTAAAATGAGGAGGGTAGCTATGTATGTCCTGGATTTACTGCGCAAAGCCGCGGAAATCGCCAGCGGCAACGCTGAGAAGGTTGATCTAAAAGTTGATAGACTTCTTTCTGCTGTTCTGGAAGGGCTAGCTACCTCACTCCCGACCTCCAATGAAGCCACTTTGAAGGAGGGCGCGGGGGTCTCGCGCCAAGCTCTTATGACAATTGCGGCAAACCATCAAATGGACCCGCAATCGCCAAACTATGTCATGGGACGGATCGCCGCCGTGACAGATCTATTGGGCTACTCTGCTGCTGCTATGACCAGTGATGCAGCCGTAGATTTGGCTAAGCGTCACCCTTACGCAGATATTTTAAAGAAGCTTGCTGATGGTCCGGCTCGAAATGTCGACCTCGCCGCGCACATAGATCAAAGCGAAGAACATGTTTCTCGTACCTTGTTGAAACAGATGCGGGAGCATGGCTTGGTCGTTTCACAGAGGCGGGGAAGGGAAGTTTACAATGCAATCTCCCCTGCTGGTCGTCTGGTTGTAGAACTTGGCATTCAGAAAAGCCAACGAGCGCCCCTTGAAGAGACCAACATTCACGATTTTGTGGCGCGCTTCTCAATGCGTAATCTAAATCCTGTCGAAGCAATAGAGGGGAGTAAGTTACCCCTCCTAAATGCGGCAGCAGAATAATGAACACTTCAAAAGTAGTGACATTTTACTCTTATAAAGGCGGCAGTGGCCGAAGCATGGCCATGGCCAATGTTGCTTGGGCTCTATCAACAAACTCAAAGCGAGTCCTTGTGATTGACTGGGATCTTGAGGCACCAGGCCTACACCGGTACTTCCACCCTTTCCTGCAAGATCCTAGTCAAACAGCTACCGATGGCTTGATCGACCATGTGTGGCGCTACGTCGAAGGTGTGTCAAATCCCGAGAAGGCAGCCACTGCTCGTGAGTTTGTGTCTGCCGACCAGTTAGTGCAGCAACTCGAATTCCCGTTCATCTTAAACGGATGCTTGCACTTTATTGGTGCTGGTCGTCAGGACGAGAACTATAGCGACAAAGTGAGTGGCTTTGATTGGTCTGCATTTTACGGAAGATTTGGAGGCGAAATCTTTATCAATCAAATTATGGAATGGGCTCGCCGCCAGTACGACTATATCCTCATCGATAGTCGGACGGGCGTTGCAGATACGGCAGGTATATGTACAACTCAGGTGCCAGACCAGATTGTACTTTGCTTCGTATACAACCGACAGAGTATCGAGGGTATTGCTGCTATTGCGCGGTCAATCACCAAATCACGCTCTAAAAAAGGTATGTCGGATGTAAAAATGCATCTGCTGCCATCGAGAGTCGAAGATCGATCGGCGATCGACTCTGCCAGAATTCACTGCGTAAACGCATTTGCGAAAGTTCCGCAGCTAAATTATCCAACTCTAGGGCGCGATATCCGACGATCAGAGATACGTCATTACCCCTGGTGCTCATTCGAAGAAAAGCTGGCTGTTTTCGAAGAAATAGCCGATGAACCAAGCTCATTGTTGACGGCAATGCACAATCTGGCGGGGCGCATTGCAGGTAAAGATCTGGCGCAGGTAGAGATAGATCGTGGCGTGCTGGCCACGTATTGGCGCCGCGCAGCATTCTCTGACCCGCGCTTGGCAGAACTTCAGCAACTAGGGGCAAGCTCGAGAGCTGAGGTGACAGCACAATTGATCTCGTGGCTAGAAGAAGTGCGGCATGGTGATGCAGAACGCCTAGACTGGATGTCTGCACTTTCATTTTCTTGCGTGGAACATGCAATTAGTGACGATGAAATAGATCCAGATAGCGCCGAGTTTTTGTCAAGTGCTGGCATTAAGCTGGCCGATGAAGCGTACGCTCGGGATCCGGTAGGCCTAAAAGTTAGCTATGCTGCGGCCCTTCAGATGCGATCTGACTACTTAAAAAAGGTGAAACGCTTTGAGCAAGCTCTGCAGGCTGCTGAAAAATCCGTTGACGTTCTGAGAACTGATCGAACTGCAATCGGACAATGGCGCTACGCTCGAGCGCATGAACGAGTTGCTGAGCTTACTTTGGCAGTAAAGGGCAATTCGGAGGCATTGCCAATTTACGAGAAGATCGTAGGGATCTACGAAGCAGTAGTTCCGCTTAAGATACTCCCGTCTTCGTCGAATGACCTAAGCCGTGCATTACGGATTTTGGCAGAGCGTTACGTTGACATAGGCTATTTGCCCGCCGCCTTTCAGACGATTGAGAGAGCCGTGAGGGAAATACCAAAGAATGCGCTAACTCGACAAAGAAGCGTGATCGAGGTGGTCAACGTATATGCGCTTTATGCTGATATTGCGGTTTCAATAAATCCTGCGGATGGGCTGCAAATAATTAAAAGAATTAGCGATGACGTAGATCGCCTAAAGTTACCTGAAGGCGCAAGAGCTGGATTACATAAGCGCCTTGAAATCGCGAAGGCGAATGCTCTTTCGAAGTTGGGTAATAAAGAGAAATCGATGTCAATTCTCGAAAACCTTACCGATGAGCGAAATTCTCTGGCAGCTAATGAAGCTACAGCTGCGCTCTTAGTCGAGCTTGGGGAGTGGGAAAATGCAAATTTAACTTTAATGCAGATCATACGAGAGAGCGGCAATCCGCCATCTGGACAGCTCGTACACCTGATAGCGCAAACAGTAAAAGCGCTTAAAGATACAGATCTGATTATCGAGACTATTCTGAACGCTGGCTCGAAGCTAGGAAAAGACGAAGCTGTGCAGCTTGCCGACGCGGCCAGGTCAATTATGCAGATGCTTCGGGATGACGATAAGAAGGTAATTTTGGCGGCAATTCGAATACTTGAGCGTGCACCTTTTAAATCCAAAGACTCGAAAGAGTGAGCCACGTGACCCCGGGGATGCTCTTCGCGGAACTCTGGCTGTTGTTGAAGGGCCAGGCAGGTGACATCCTGGCAGGGGCATGGCTCGGCCGTGGGGCAGCAGAGTATTCGGCCTTGCTCGAGCACCTAAGAGAATGTCGTGCAGTTGAAGTGCCGACAGTAATACGCGAATACTGTGATGGGCGGGATATTGGCGTGCGTTGTGACGTCGCGCCTGATGATGCCTTGGGGCGTAAATTTGTAGTTATATGCGCACTTGATGAGGCTGCGGGCTACATACACCCGGCCAGCAAGTCTAGAATGCCGGGATTCTCGCGCGGTTTATACCCGCTACTGGAGGCAATGAAGGCAGAGAGAACCGCTGCTGATTGCTATGCAAAGGTTCCCGAAGGGACAGTAATACCGAAGGGGCAGTTGACTGTTTATCGTGATGCAGAAGAGGCGGAAACAGCCAGTGGCGTCAACTTCTCAGCTCAGTTTCAATTTCTGACATTTGTGGCAACTTTGGAACCGCCATATCAGGTCGAGTATCGCGTATACACGCCATCGCAATTCGGAGGTGCCGGCCCGGCCAGCTTAATCGGCATTGCCCCAATTGCTGAAGATAAAGACGATCTTGAATTCGTATCTACCGCCCAAGGAGCGCATCCCTTTTTGGATGCGAAACCGGCGAGCGTAGTTGATCTGGGCCAGCGTCTAATCAATGCCGTTGTAACTCTCCTCGATCAGGACACTAAGATCATTGTCTTGCCTGAGCTGATTTCAAGCTCAAATGCAGTGTCAGAGCTTGTCAAAGTATTGAAGAGGCGCCCACCAAGTCTCTCTAGCACTCTTATCGTGTGCGGCAGCGGACTCAGCACTGAGAAATGTTCCACGACAGGCAAGCCCTACAATGAGGCAATTGTATTAGACGAGCGTGGAGAAGTTTTGTTCAGTCAGCACAAAGTACATCTTTTCAACATGAATGCTGAACGAATGAAGGAGTGTTTAATCCCATTTGCGACAGGATGCGATGGGAGAAATCATCTTGAGGATGTGGCCAGTGGAAAGAGGCTTTTTGTCTGCGATTTTCAAGGGATTGGCCGTGTTATGATCTTGATATGTGAGGATCTTGAACAAGCAAAAATCACGGGAGAGACGGTGTTCGATGTGCGGCCCGATTGGATTCTTACCCCAGTACTGGATGTTAAGCAAAAGCTTGGTCGGTGGACGCATCAGCGAGCAATCGAGATAGGCCGACGTACTTTGTCGCGCATAGTCATAAGTAGCAGCGCAACACTTACGGTACGACAGACCTCCCACACACAACTCAGAGATCTAGATCCTTCTGATGTTGGACTTGCGCTTGTCTACGATGGGTATGAGGGGCGTCGCGTCCGATGCGTTGTGGCCACAGAATTGACGACGAGTCCGGTTTGTGTGCTGGTGCCATGGGAATCGAATAGCTGGGATCGTGACAACGTTGGTAGCGCCCCGTCCTGAGGCGAGGGATTGAGGCTCGTCACCGCGGTTACAGACAAGACGAAAATATCCACCTTGGGTGCCTCAGCTTTACTTCTGACGGGTATGATGTAAGTGACCTGAGACCCAACCTTCATCCAGGTCGGGGTAGAATCCTTTCACTATTTGAGCCCATCTGGCTCGGTTGGGCAACGGGGTGGAGCGCAGAGCCCATCAGTTGCTCAAGCGCCTCACCCCGTTGCGTCCCGGAGGCCCTGAGTTTGGCACAGACGACGGGCGGCAGGTTACCCAGCGCGCTGTGTGGCCGGAGCGTGTTGTAGTCCTGGCGCCATTCGATGAGCGCCGCCCTGGCGCCAGCAAGGGACGAGAACAGCGTCTCGTTCAGCAGTTCATCCCGCAGCGGACCATTGAAGCTCTCGATGAAGCCATTCTGCTGTGGCTTATCTGGGGCAATGTAATGCCATTCGATCTGCCGTTCCTGGCACCAGCGCAGGATGGCCATGCTGGTCAGCTCGGTGCCATTGTCCGAGACGCAGAGCAGCGGCCGCCCCCGGGTGGCGATGATGGCATCAAGCTCGCGGGCGACCCTGGCCCCGGACAGCGATGTATCCGCCACCAGGCAAAGGCATTCCCGGGTGAAGTCATCCTCCACGGCCAGGATGCGGAAGCGGCGGCCATCGGTCAGGGTGTCGCTGACAAAGTCCATCGACCAGCGCTGGTTCGCTCCCTGCGGCGGGGTCAACGGCGCGCGATTACCCAAGGCCCGCTTGCGGCCACCCTGGCGCCGGACCTGCAGGCGCTCCTCGGCATAGAGCCGGCGTAGCTTCTTGTGGTTCATCTGCAAGCCCTCCCGCTTCAGCAGCACATGCAGCCGCCGATAGCCAAAGCGGCGCCGTTGTGCCGCCAGGTCCCGCAGCCGCACGCGCAGGTCATCATCGTTCGGCCGCCGGTGAGGGTAGCGGTTCGAACTGCGATCAACCCCAAGGGCTTTGCACGCCCGGCGCTGGCTCACCTCATGCACCGCACAGAGGTGCGCCACGGCTTCACGCGGCGCACTGGGCGTTACCATTTTTTTGAAGCGACATCCTTCAGCATGGCGTTGTCCAGCATCGCCTCCGCCGGCAGCTTCTTCAGCTTGGCGTTCTCGTCCTCCAGCGTCTTCAGCCGGCGTGCATCGGACACATCCATCCCGCCATACTAGGCCTTCCACTTGTAGAAGGTGGCGTTGGATATGCCGTGCTTGCGGCAGACTTCCGCTGTGCTCGACCCGGATTCCTGCTCCCGCAGGACCCCGATGATCTGCTCTTCCGTGAACCTTGATGCCTTCATCGTCCGTCTCCTTACTGGCTGACGGACTCTACCTAAAAACGGGGGAGGTTTATGGGCTCAGGTCACAATCGTCGTAGAATCTTTTTTACTAATTTTAGCCTGCCCTCAACGTTGGACCACCCGGCTGGACAATTTCCACTTTGTTGCGCTCAGGGCGGGCCATATGTACTTGAGCCATTCATGAGCTTATTTGGGGCGCAGGGTGTTTTTTGGCGCCCAGAGACGCCCTAATTCTTGCCCTTTCTCTCATAGCCCCTCTGTTGCACAGGGCTCCGCATTGCCCCTTATGATCCAGGGTTATATAAAACCCTGGCTATAATTTAGGGAAGTGTAGTCTTCTAGTGCGACTTATACATGAATAAACCAGTGGTTGTGTCTGGTCTTGCGGCGCCAAACAGCCGGCTAGGCTCCCTGCTGCTTGCCCGCGGCCTGCTGAGCCCTGGCGCACTGGAGCGGCTAGCGGCTGTGGGCGCCACTGCGGATGCGCCGCTGGTCACCATCCTGCTCCGTCTCGGCCTGGTGGACGAGGAGCGCTTGGCGCTGACCCTGGCGAAAGCGGCGGATGCTCCGCTCTGCCGGCCCGAGCAGCTGCCGGAAGGGGCTGTTGCCACAGAGCTGCTGCCAGCACGGTTCCTGCGCAGCATCCAAGCCCTGCCGCTTGCCTTGGACGACCAACGCGCTTTGGTTGCCCTGGTCGATCCCACCGATGGGGAAGCAGCCGATGCCCTGGCCTACCGCCTGCAGCGGCCCATTGAGTTGCTCTGCCTCCGCGCCAGCGAATTCGAGAAGGCCTTTGAGCGCCTATACGGCGAGGGCGGCGAGGTGGCGGATAACAGTGCTGCCGAGGCGGATGCCGACGAGGCCTTGCAGGCTGACGATCTGGAGCGGCTGCGCGATCAGGCCAGCGATGCCCCAGTAATCCGCCTGGTCAATCGCTGGATCGAGCGTGCCGCCGAGGCCCGTGCCTCGGATATCCATATCGAGCCGCTGGATAACAGTGTGCGGGTGCGCTTCCGCGTTGACGGCGTGCTGCGCGATATCGACGAGGCGCCGCGTGGGCAGCATGCGGCGATCATCTCGCGACTAAAGATCATGGCGCGGCTGGATATTGCTGAGCGCCGTCTGGCTCAGGATGGCCGCATCACCGCTGTGGTGCGGGGGAGGGAAGTGGATATCCGCGTCTCCATTGTGCCCACGGGTGCTGGCGAGAGCGTGGTGCTGCGTTTGCTCGAACGCGCGGGCATGGTGATGACATTGGAGGCGCTGGGTTTCGAGCCGGAGGTGCGCAGTACTTTTGAGGCTTTGTTTCGCCGTCCCCATGGCATCGTGCTGGTAACCGGGCCGACCGGCAGCGGCAAGACCACCACGCTCTATGCTGCCCTGCTCGGCCTACGCCAGCCGGGCGTGAAAATCCTCACCCTGGAAGATCCGATCGAATACCGTTTGAGCGGTGTGATGCAGACCCAGGTGAAGCCGCAGATCGGCCTCACTTTCGCAAACACTTTACGCGCCTTTCTGCGCCACGACCCCGATATCATGATGGTGGGCGAAATCCGCGATGCCGAGACGGCGCGGATCGCAGCGCAAGCAGCGTTGACGGGCCATCTGGTGCTCTCGACATTACACACCAATGACGCGCCGAGCGGCATCGCCCGTCTCCTCGACATGGATATCGAGCCTTACTTGCTGAACGCCACGATCAATGGCATAGCCGCCCAGCGCCTGGTGCGCCAGCTCTGCCCGCATTGCCGGCAGGAGCATAAGCCGGAGCCAGCGATTGCGCGCGACATGCAGGCCCTTGGCCTGGCGCCGCGCGAGATGCGCCCCGTGGGCTGCCAACAATGCCATCAGATCGGTTATATAGGCCGCAGCGTGATCGCCGAAATCATGCCGATGACTGATGCCCTGCGCCGCCTGGCCGCCGAACGGGCCGGGGCCACCCGGATGCGCGAGGCGGCTATCGCTGATGGCATGGAGACGATGTACCAGGCCGGTTTGCGTAAAGTTGCGGCGGGGCTGACGACCAGCGACGAAGTGCTGCGCGTCACGTCAGGGGTCTAGGTATGCCGCTTTATCGTTATCGCGCCGTGGCTGCCAGCGGCGAATATCAGAATGGCGATGCCGAAGCGCCGAATGCGGAGGCGGCGAAGCAGAGCCTGCGCCGCCGCGGCTTGATGATCGTGGAGTTGCGCGAGGCTGGCGAGGCGACGCCGGGCGGCTTGCTCAGTTCTGTGACCAAGCCCCGGATCGGCGCGCGCGCGATTGCGGATTTCGCGTCGGGTCTTGCCACGCTGATCGATGCCGGCCTGCCGCTGGATCGCGCGCTGGCGGCTTCGGGCCGCGATGGCGCCCAGGCGCCGTTGCGCCGGATTGCGGCTGAATTGCGCGAGGCGGTGCGCCGTGGCCGGCCCTTGGCCCAGGCGATGGAGCGCTACCCGAAGGCCTTCACACCGATGCATCGCGCCTTGATCCAGGCCGGTGAGACGGGCGGTAATCTGGCTGAATGTTTGCGGCGCATGGCGGAAATGGCCGAGCGGGCGGCCGCCATGCGCGAAGCTATGCGCTCAGCCCTGGTCTATCCAGCCTGCCTGATCGGCTTGGCGATCCTCTCATTGATCTTTATCGCCACCGCCGTGTTGCCGCAATTCAAGCCATTTTTCGACGAGGCTGGAGCTGCCATGCCCTTGCCGGCGGAAATCCTGTTAGGCTTCGGCGATCTGCTACGTGACTATTGCATGCTGTTGTTGCCGCTGTTAGTAGCGTCACTCTGGGGCTTGCGCCGCCTGCTTTCCCGCCCAGAGCTGCGCCAGCGGCGTGATCATGCACTACTCAATCTCGCCATACTGGGGCCATTGCTGGCTGCATTGGAGGCTGAGCGGCTCTGTCGTCTGCTGGGCGTACTGTTGCGTCAGGGCGTACCGTTGCCGGCCGCCTGGCTGCTGACAATGGAGGGGCTTGGCAACGCAGCCTTTGCCGCAAGCCTGGGCCATGTTGGTGCTGCCATCCGGCGCGGTGGCGATCTGGCCGCTAGCATAGGGCAATCACCCTATCTGCCGACCACGGCGGTGGATCTGGTGGCCATTGGCGAGCAATCCGGCCGCCTGGCCGACATGCTCTTGCGCGCTGCCGATCTGATCGATCAGGAATCCAAACGCCGCACCCAGCGTTTACTCGCTCTGCTGTCACCGGCCATCACGGTGATCGTTGGCGCCATGGTGGCCGCCGTCATCGCCACCGTCTTCACAGCCCTGCTTGGGCTCAATCAACTCGCTGCCTGAGGCCTTCATGTTGCGTTACTTTTTTTCCGCCAAACCGCTCAAGCGCTCCCAGCTTCAAGCCGGTTTCACCCTGATCGAATTGCTGGTCGTGCTGTTCATTATTGGCATGCTGGCGGCGATCGGCTCGCCGCCCATCTTCCGCTATCTCGGTAAGGCCAAGACTGATGCCGCGCGTGCCCAGGTGCAGAATATCGCGGCCTCAGTCGATCTCTTCCGCTTCGATATCGGCCGCTACCCAACCCAAGAGGAGGGCCTCGAGGCCTTGATGACTAAGCCGGCGACGGCAGAGCAATGGAATGGGCCGTATTTAAAGAAGCGGGCTAGCCTGAGCGACCCTTGGGGCCAGCTCTATCTGTATCGCTTCCCCGGTCAGCATGGCGATTTCGATATTTATTCTCTCGGTGTCGATAAGGCTCCTGGCGGTACTGGCGAGGCCCAGGATGTCGGCAACTGGTAAGACGACCGCCGGCTTCACTATTGCTGAACTACTCGTGGTGCTGGTCATTATCGGGGGGCTGGCTGCTGCTGCAGCCAGCTTGATCGCGCCCAAGCCGGAAGGCGCTATGGTGCGCACCGCACGCGATATGCTGGTGGCCGATCTGCGCCGTCAGCGTATGGCGGCGATTGCAGGAAATCGAGCTCATGGCGTAGCAATCCGCGAGGATGGTACCGGCTATCGCCTATTGCCGCAGGAGAATGCGATCCGGCTACCCGAGGCGTTGCGGATATCGCGTCGCGGCGAGGGCAATATCGTGTTCTTTCCCGATGGCAGTTCGTCTGGTGGTTTGCTGCGCCTTAAAGCGGGTACTGTTGATCTGGGCTTGAAGATTGACCCATTGCTCGGCCGCATTGCCCTGGCGGATGGCTCATGAGAGGGGAATCCGGCTTCACTTTGCTCGAAGTGCTGGTTGCCTTGGCCATTGGCTCGCTGGCCATTACCGCCTGGCTGACGTTACAGAGTGATTTTATCGCCCGCTGGACTGGCGCGGAACAACGCCGGGCAGCCGTACAACTGGGCGAGAGCCTGGTCGACCGGCTAGGTCGGGATTTACCGCTAAAGCCAAGCGAGGGGCGTGATAACAAGCCAGGTGGTTTGGCCTGGCGGCTGACAGTACAGCCGCTGGAGGCGCCGATCGAGATAGGCACCAGTGTTTGGCGGCTTTATGCCTTCACCTTGGCTATTGGCGCGGAAGCCTCGCGCCCGATATTGATGCTGCAGGGCCGCCGCCTTGCTCGCGTCGATGAGAAGGCTTGAGCCATGGTATTCGGGCGCGCAGGTTTCACCCTTGTCGAGTTGTTATCGGCCCTGGTTGCAGTCGCGGTATTGGCATTGCTGCTGGCCCAAGCAATGCGCGGCGGTACCCAGTTTTGGGTCAGCGCATCGAAGCGTGCCGATGCCCTCGATGAAAGCGCCGCGGCTCTGCGCTTTGTGCGAGACCGTCTGGCGATGCCCTATCCGGCACCTGATGCCAATCTGGCTCCGCGTGGCCTGGTGTTCCGCGGCACCCAAGACCGGCTCGAATGGTTGACAGACTTGCCGGCCTCCTGGGCGGATGCTGGGGGATTCCATCGCGCAAAACTGGAAGTGTCAGAAGGTATAAGCGGGCGCCAACTGACTTTCTCCTGGGCGCCTTGGCAGAAGAACGCGGCGGCAGGCTCAGCACTCTCACTTGGCCCGTTAAGTGACTTTCGCTTCCGCTATTGGGGCGAAGAGGGGGAAGGAAAGAATCCTCGATGGCAGGAGCAATGGCTCGAGCGCGATATTCTGCCTGAGTTGATAGAGGTTAACTTGGTGCGTCCCGGAGGGGAGCATCAGACGATTGTGGTGGCACCGCGTGTCACGGTGCATTCGGGCTGTATGCTCGATGCCTATTCCAAACGCTGTCGGGGGCAATAATGCAGCCGGCATTGCACAGAATAGCTGAGGCGCGGCGAATTCTAGGTCAATTCCTACACTGGTGGGGGACAGAGCTGGCCGGAATGCTGCCCATTGGCATACGGCAATGGGCAGCGCGGCGTCATCATTGGCTGATGCTGCAGCCTGATGGTGACGGTATCCGTGTGTGGCGCCAACGCGGCAATACCATAAAGAATATCGCACGTATTGGGGCGCTTAGTGGTGAGCGAGTAAGGGCAGTGCTTCACAAGGAGGCGGCCATTGCTGACACGATTGCGCTCATTCTGCCTGAAGCCACAATCCTGCGTCGTCGTATCGAACTGCCCCTCTTGGATACGGCCACATTGACGCAGCTTATTCCCAATGAACTGGATCGATTTACTCCTTTTACAGCGGCTGAAGCTTGGTTTGATTGGCGCGTAGTTGGCGCCGGGGCAGATGCTGTTCGTATTCAAGTAGAACTCGTCATAGTAGCAGAGCAACGCTTGATGCCTCTATTGGCAAGCATTTCTGCATTCGGTCTGTCGCCTAAATTTATTGGAATAGAGGGTGACGCTGAGCCCAACAGCTTTAATCTTATGCGTTGGCGATCGATGTCGCGTGGCCCGGCTCTTTCGGTGCGTGTAGCATATGGTGCTGGAGCATTGCTGTTAGCGCTGTTGCTTGGTGCATCGGTGTCGGCTTGGGATTTGCGTGAAGAGGCATCGCTTTCGGCTTTACGTCAAGCAGTATCGGCCATTCGGAAAGATGCTGAAGTCGGGGACCGCAATCGGCGTGAACTAGCGGTCTTGCGTGACCGAGCCGCATTCTTGGACGCTATCCAAAAGCGTCGTCTTGTGGCTGCTGATCTAGCGGCCATTAGCCGGGCATTGCCAGATGACGCTTGGCTGCATCATCTGCAGATTACTGTGGGACGCATTCAGGTTGGCGGACAGGCGCGTGATGCCGCCGATTTGATCCAGCGTATTGAGTCGCAAGATGGTTTGCGCAATGCGCAATTCCGTCAACCCGTGACCAAGGTGGCTAATTCGGCGCTCGAGCGCTTTGAGATCGGTATTGAACAGGGGGGGCAGAGAAAATGAAGCCCTTGTCCTTAACGCTTCCCGTAAAGCGCTTCTTTGCCCTTAGCTTGTTGCTCGCGCTACTCGGTAGCCTCTGGTTGTTGTTGGTTGATCCCATCCTCACGACCTGGGGTGATCGAGCCACGGCGATCGAGACGACGGAAAAGCAATACACAGCCCTGCGCCGGCGCGCGAATTGGTCGGCAAAAGACAATGAAATCCTGCTAGCTGCGCGTCAGGTTGTTGAAGATTCAACCTTGTTAATCCGTGCTCCAAATGCCTCTTTGGCTGCGGCCCAATTCCAAGCCGATGTTCGGCGACGCATGGACAGTAATGGCGCGCAAACCCGTAGTATCTTGGCATTGCCGCCGAGTAAGACTGGGGGATTAGAGCGGATAATCGTCCGTGTCGAGGGCAGCGTTGGTGGGGAGCGACTGCTTGACTGGTTGCAGGCCATTGAGGCCCAATCTACCCCACTCATGGTCATCGAAGCATTAGAGCTGCGTGGCCCAGAATTTGTGGCTAGTGGACCGGCAGCAAATGCGGTGCTGCAATTTCGTTTAGATATTGCGGGCTATCGGAAGGCAGAGCCATGATGAAGGTTTTGCGCATGCTCCGCCAGCACCCAGCTTTGGCAGTAATCGGTATGGCGAATATTGGCCTCGCTTTGGCGTTGGTTCTCTTACTGACAGTTGAGCCTGCCCCATTCGGTGACTCTGCCGTAATGCCCCCTATGCCGATCGAGCCGGTAACTCTGGCAACCCGATCAGCATTTGATCGTCAGGCATTGTCCGAGGTCGCCGATCGCCCAGTTTTCAACCCCAGCCGGCGTCGCATCGAATTACCCCCGCAGCCGACTATGGCAGCTTCTGCCCCGGTCAAGCCACCAGCACCGCCATTTCCTCCAATCGAAGTACTCGGCTTGGCTCAGTCGAGCCGCACTGCTGTTGCTGTGCTGCGAGTGATGAGTGAGGGCAAGGTTGTGATGCTGCGAGAAGGCGAGGCGCTACAGGGTTGGATTGTGTCTGCCATTGATGCCGATCGGGTTCGCTTTGAGCGCGACGGCGAGCAGAAAGAGTTTCGCATGCCAAAGCCCCAGAGCCTTGATGGTATTGGCATATTAGGCAAGCCAGGAATGGCTAAGCCGCAATGAATGGAATCAAACTAATGCACAAGGCTATTTTTCGGCCATCTCGCCCCATTTTTGTTTTTCTAGTTGCAGCGCTACTCGTGTCCTGTACGCCGCCTTCGGCGCAGAAGTCGGCTCGACAAGAAACGCCGATGCGAACGATGCAGAGCGCACCTGCCACACCGCAGCAGCAGGAAGCGGCAGTCATTCGTTCCAATGAAGAACCTGCCGTGACGATAGAGGCGCCGCGCCGGGAGATTATTCCTGGGCGGGGCCAGATTCTTGGACCTCGAGCTGCGACGACGCCGCGTCTTGGAAGTGCTGAGGGTGATATCACCCTTAATTTCGTCAACGCGGATATTCGTGATGCTACCCGCGCCGTATTAGGTGAAATCCTTAGTATAAATGTCGCTGTCGACCCTAAGGTTCAGGGGCAGATGACGCTGCAGACCAGCCGTCCTGTATCGCGTGACGCAGTATTGCCGATTTTTGAAAATGCCTTACGCCTCAGTGGATTCTCGCTGGTGCGGACCAATGGCATTTATACGGTAGTACCCAATGCCGAAGCATTGCGTGCCGGGCCCTCTATTTCACAGACGGGCAGCGCGTTGTTGTCGGGTTACGGTATTCGTGTGGTGCCATTGCGGCATATGGGTGCTGAGGAGATGACGGGCATTTTGAAGTCAGTCATGCCACCGGACTCGCTGATCCGTCCTGTGCCAGGGCGCAATATTTTGATGCTTGGTGGAGCACAGGCCGAAGTTGTTGCTATGCTTGATGTTGTGAGTTTGTTTGATGTCAGTGCTATGGCCGGCATGTCGTTTGGTCTGTTCACTCCACGTTATGTCGATGCCAAGGCTCTCATACGAGAGTTGGAGGTAATTTTTGGCCTAAGTGTCAAGACGAGCGGTGCTACGCCCATTCGTCTGATTTCTCTTGACCGCCTTAACGCGGTTTTGGCCATGACCTCAAACCAAGATTATCTCAACGAAGTTGGTGATTGGATTGATCGCCTGGATCGCAGCGGCGACAATGTCGATACCCGGGTCTTTGTTTATTATGTCCAGAATGGTCGTGCCGCAGACCTGGCGAGTGTCCTCAATAGTCTGTTCACGGGGAAGGCACAGGAGAGTGGCGCATCATCAGTTGAGGCGTCTCGACGGAACGATGGGGTTGTGGATGGCATAGCCTTATCGGGGCGCACACAAGGAGCGGGGATGTCCTCGGCCGCTGTGCCTGGGGCATTGGGGGCGGCCATACCTATCCCGGATCGCGCGCCAACTGCGGATTCGCGTCCAACTGGCGGGGTCACGCCTGGGGCTGATGCAGGTATTCGCCTTAACAATGGGGTTGCCCCGCGTATTATTGCGGACAGCATTACAAACTCTCTCCTGATCTTAGCCACACCGCGCGAATACCGTGTGGTGGAAGCCGCACTTGGCAAACTAGACATCCCACCGCTACAGGTATTGATTGAGGCGGTCGTAGCTGAGGTGACACTCACCGAAGATTTACGCTATGGCGTTCAATGGTTGTTTCAACCGGGCCGCCAAACCCTGACGTTGAGTGAGGCCTCAAGTGGTGCCGTTGCAAGCAAGTTTCCTGGATTCTCCACGGTGTTTGGAGGCCAGAATATTCGGGCCGTACTTGATGCACTGGAGAGTATGACGCGGGTAAACGTGGTGTCGTCACCAAAACTGATGGTGCTCAATAATCAAACCGCAACATTGCAAGTGGGCGATCAGGTTCCAATTGCCACCCAATCGGCGGTAGGTGTTAGCTCTCCTGGGACGCCGATTGTTAACTCAATCCAGTTTCGCGACACTGGCGTCATTCTGAAGGTGACGCCCCGTGTTAATGAAGGCGGTTTGGTGCTTCTGGATATCAATCAGGAAGTCAGTGATGTAGCCAAGACGACCACATCGACGATTGATTCGCCGACAATTCAGCAGCGTAAGTTGGCAAGCTCCATTAGTGTCAGCAATGGTGAGACTATCGCTTTGGGCGGGCTGATCCGGGATAAGCAGAATTCCGGCAATAGTGGCATTCCATTATTGAAGGACGTCCCTGTGCTTGGAAATTTGTTTCGCTCGAACACACAGGGCGGCACACGTACCGAGTTGTTGGTCTTACTCACCCCTCGTGTGGTCCGCAGTCCGGCCGACATTCGGCGGGTCACAGACGAATTGCGCGAGAAACTACGCGCGGCTCCTTTCGATAAGCAATGATCCAACATGCCCCATGGCAAAGTGAGCGCGGTACAGCATTACTAGCTGTGCTGTTGGTGGCTTTGTTTTTGGGGTTGCTGGCAGTTGGCTTGGTGGCGACTGGGCGGACGACTGGCTTGTTGGCGGGTAATGCTGCGGAAATCTCACGTGCAACTCTGCTCGCCGATTCTGCCATTGAGACGGGGATTGCTCAGTTACTTGATGGGCGCGTATTGGGGTTAAAAGTTGATGGTACGTCAAGGCTTTTGCGTGTTGCCGATCACTCCATCGAGCTTTCTATTCAGGATGAATTGGGCCTGCTCGATATCAATGCAGTCCCGGAGCAGAATTTGCGGCATTTCCTGACATCTTTTGGATTGAGTGAAATGCGAGCCGCGTCACTTGCAGACGCTATTGCTGACTGGCGTGATGTGGATGATTTGCGTCGGCTAAATGGTGCGGAAGCGCCTGACTACGAGGCTGCCGGTCGCAACTATCGCCCCCGCAATCGCCGCTTTGAGCGGGTCGATGAACTGCGACATGTTCTTGGGATGGATTCTGCTCTATTTGCTCGGCTTGAGCCTTTTTTGACTGTGCATGGCGGCGGCATTGTCGACATCTCCGTTGCGCCAATTGAAGTGATGCGATCGATACCAGGTGTGGACGAAGCCGCCATGTTAGCACAGCTAAGTGGGCGGCGGGATAGCGAAAAGGCCTCTGCGGCTGTGGCGCGAACAGGGAGGGCGTTTCGACTATCGGCTCGGCTTACCTGGCGTAACGGGATCGTCGTTCATCGGGTTACAAGTATACGTCTGACCGGAGATGGGCATTATCCTTATTGGGTCTTGGATTGGCGGAATTTTAGTCGGGCAGGTGGTTTGTAATGTGATTCCACAAAAAAATGGGTCTGTAATGATCATGCCTCTCAGTGGAGAACGAGTTCTGGTCGGCGATGAAGTGCCAAAGGCATTGAATTAGCCTGCCAATTTTAGCCAGACATCCAAAGAATCATTCTTACGCATATAGTCGAGAGCCTGGGTGGTGGAATCGACTTGATCGTCGAACTTTGTTCCCGGGAATCCCGTCAGTTCACGCACATACTCGGCTAGCCACGAAGCCTCTGTTGGAAGGAAGACGAGGCCGCTCTCAAATTGCGTGGTCTGAGCATGGAGGCGCATGACTTTGTCCGACCCATTTTGTGGCTCATAGGCCTCGAGGCCAAACAGGCCAGACTCTTTAAGGTCTTGGAGAAGTTGGGTACCTGAGGCTCTATCCTCGATTAGAGTGGTATCAACATCGTGCTGTTTGGCCTGCATAATTATCTCTTTTTTGAGCGCGGGAAATTCCAATCGTTTGCGCATAACGTTCAATAGATACTTCTTCTTGTCCGCATAGCCCCAGATCGTGGCGACACTAAAGTCATTGACCTCTTTCGCCTTATTTGCCGTATCTAGGCTTAGAAGCTTGAAGGAGAACTTTGGCAAATGGCTGGGCATATAGAATTGCAACCATTCCGCTTTGATTATCGCACCGCCGACAGGTATTGGCCGTTGCTGGTATTGCGCTGAAAAATTGAATTCACCTAAAGTCTGGCGCAATTCGTCAAGTTTGGTGCGCGGCTCGCGTACGGGGTCGAGCAGGTCACCTGGCTTTCGATGAAAATAGTGTGTGCCAAAAATGGAAGCGATTTCGTGTGTTTCTTCTTGCTCGGCGATTGCCGGGAGATCAACTACATGCCAGTCACCTTGAGCCCGGACGTGACCAACCAAGTCATCCTGGTGCAGTCGTTGCATCACGATAATAATGCAGCCCTCTGTTTTGTCGTTTAACCGTGTCTGCAGTGTGTTGTCGTACCATTTGTTGACGGCATTTCGTGCTGTCTCCGATAAGGCCTCGTCTGGTTTTATCGGATCGTCAATAATAATGAAATCTGCACCGCGACCGGTTAGAACCCCGCCGACCGATGTTGCGATCCGACGCCCCGTTTGTGTCGTTTCCAAGTCGTCTGCGGTTTCGCGACTGAGGCGCGTGGAGAATAGCCCCTTATAGAGAGGGGAGAGCATGATTTTGTGTGCATCCCTGGCGAGCGTATTTGCCAGTTCTTGCCCGTAGCTTGTACAGATGACATGTAGAGAGGGGGTGTGCCCCAGTAACCAAGTGGAGAAGGCAACGCTTGCACTGTGTGATTTCAGGTGCCGGGGTGGAATGGTGATGATTAATCGGCGGATCGTACCATGACGGCAGGCCTCTAGTTTGCTCGCCATGACCTGTACTGCGGGTCCCAGTTGCAGTTTGGTTTCTGGGCGGGTTTCGTAAAAAACGCGCTCGAGATAGGTCAAAAAATCGAGTTTAAGAACCAACTTATAGTCATCATCAGTGATCATTGAGCGTCACTTCTCGACTTCATTGTTCGGTGACAATTTTGTCTCGATAGGAGAATCGAACTCACTATCGCTCTTGCTGATAAGTGGCGGGACTTGTAGTCGGAGCCGGGCGAGCAAGCTCTCTTTTGTCGTGTTGTCGGCTTGCGATGAGTGTTCGATCCCGGCGGTGGCCTGTGTTTCTATCGTCTCTCGGCGGCGCTCTTCTGCGACGATCGTAGTCTGGGCTTTATGATTGCCATTGATTGCATCATGAACCAGGCGTTTCACTAGTACATGCAGTTTTGACACTTTACGTGTTTTGCCGTGCTCGGTAATAAGCACTTCACTTGCCAACTCAGTGGCAAGTAGAGTTGACAAGTTTTTTGCTCCCTTAGGGCGACCATTCGGGTTCCCCGATTGACCGCTTTTGAATTGATGGGCTTTCGGTGGCTTGCCAAAGCCTATCTCATATTCCTTCGACGCCGTCACGATATCGCCTCGTGGCTTTCACTATCGTTGAACGGCTTTTGCGTTTGTATATGCACCGCTGTGCGGCCAGTTTGCTGTTGCCAACGTCGAATAGCACAGTCGACATATAGGGGATCGAGCTCAAGGCCATAGCATCGCCGGCCCATACGTTCGGCGGCAATCAGCGTTGAGCCGCTCCCCAGAAAGGCATCAAGCACAATGTCTCCGCGGGAAGTGCAGTCTAGTATCGCATCCGCGACTAGCCGAACCGGTTTAACGGTTGGGTGCAGGGCTAATAGGTTGCCTTCATCGCCCTGTTTGGCGAGCGTGTTGATCCCGGGGTATTCCCAGACATTCGTCCTGTTGCGGCCGTTGACGCCTAGAGCAACATTATTGCGATGCGTCCCAGTACCATTTTTGAACACCAGAACCAGTTCGTGACGACTGCGATAAAGTGAGCCCATGCCTCCATTGGTCTTAACCCAGACGCATAGGTTTTTCAGTTCCGAGTAGGTTGCGTTTCCGGCGCTAAGTAGCTCAGGGAGATGACGCCAATCCATGCAGATATAGTGGAGCGAGCCATTCCGACTAAAGTCGGCTAAGTGTTTCAGGCTCTTGGTGAGAAATGCGGTAAATTCCTCATGGCTCATTTCTCCCGATGCCATGGCGAATTCTCGGTGGCGGATTCTGCCTTTACAGCCGACATGGCCCTGGATCGGGACGTTATAGGGCGGGTCGGTAAAGACCATACCTGCTTTTTGGTCGTGCATCAGAGTAGAGTACGAGGCTTCCTCAAGTGCACTACCACAGAGCAGGCGGTGGGGCCCAAGCTGCCATAGGTCACCCGGCTGACTGACGGGTGGGCCTGCCGGAATCTCCTGAGAGATGTCTTCTTCACTATTCGCAGAGCTACTGCCGGCTGCTTCTATGCGAAAATCGATCTCGCCCATGGTGAAGCCGGTTGCTTCGATGCTGAAATCTAACTCCAGTGCCGAAAGCTCCTTAAGGCTTTCGGCGAGAAGGGCGTCATTCCAGCTCGAATTCTCAGTTAAACGGTTATCGGCTATAGAGAAGGCACGCTCTTGTTCTGGCGTCAGGTGGTCTATCCGAATCGATGGTACTTCGTGATAGCCTAGATGTTCAGCGGCCAGTACGCGGCCATGACCGGCTAAGACCTTGTTGTCTCGATCCACTAAAACAGGGACGAGAAACCCAAATGATTTAATACTTTGAGCGATTTGCTTGATCTGGCGGGGGCTGTGATGGCGTGGGTTTTTGGGGTTTTTCCGTAATGCCACGATCGAAAGTGGAGTGATTGCTAGTTGGGAAGGCATGTCTTTTTCTCCTAGTCGATTCTAGGAGTGTTTAGCCACCTTTGTCCCGATAGCCCGGCTATTTGCCCATTTTTCCAGAGCGTCTCGATTTGGCTTTGCTGACGAGCTTTCTAAAAACGTCCAATTTTATTGTCAGGCGGCGGCCATTCTTTGAGGCTGTTCCCAAAGCCGGACAATATGAATAGGCGGATTCGCCATTCTTTGATTCATTGACGTCTTCCGGAGCAAGCCTGTGCTCGTCCAGTAATGAACGAAAGTGAGGCCAGAGTTCTTTCGTTTGCAACTCCTTTAGGTCTGATTTTTTGAGCAATTCGATTACAAGGTCCTGCATCGACAGATCGTCAGTAACACGCCTTTTGCGAGGCTTTCTGGCTTTTTGAATTTGTGCGTTGTGGAACTTATCGTTCTTTGATTGAGCATCTTTTAGCTGCTCGGCCGTTCGCGCTAACTCATTGGCTGTGGCGTCTGCATTTTCTTCATTGATCGCTCGAACACATTCATTAATGCGGCGTAGCTCTTCTTCCTGTTCACTTTGATCTTCTGCTGGATTTGTCTTGATCTTTTTTAGGGTGCAGTAGCCGACGATGTAGAAGAGTGCTTCCTGCGGGATGGGACAGGCAGGTCCACGAAAGGAACTTTCACTAATTTTTTCATTCGTGTGCCTCGGCTTAAACTTGACCATTTCGAGGTCCGCATCGGTTAAGCCGAAGCTTCTCAGTTTTTCAGTGATCGGATGAGTATCAATGTCGATCAGCACGGCAGCCCCTTAGCGTCAATGACAACGTTATTTTGACTGAATCAGCTCTCTGAGAATGACCTCAGACTCACGACAGAAACTGCGACCAGTCGATTTTCCGTAGGGTAACGCTACAACTTAACTTGACGGACACCAAATCGGTGTTAGTCCAACAATCTCCAGTAGAAAAATCAACCATCAATAATCTATATCGGTGCTTATTGACACGATATGA
>Ga0164290_1001810_pt1 | contig 22928 bp, 24 predicted proteins | sample Micstemetagenome_FD_108782 | JGI IMG/M metagenome (GOLD analysis project Ga0164290, IMG submission 108782) | Contaminated culture microbial community from soil near Moab, Utah, USA - Microcoleus steenstrupii SON62 (Illumina Assembly) | ecosystem: Environmental > Terrestrial > Soil > Soil crust...
GTCGGCCCAGCGCCGGGCCTCGTCCGTTCCCAGCGTCAGCGTCGTCGCCCCGAACATCGCCTCGCCGGCCGCCACGATCAACCGTTCGCCCTCGGCGCGCGCCGCGACCGGCCCCCCGAGCAGCCGGGCCACCCACTTGTCGCCGTGCGCGCGAACCAGCGCGAACTCGCCGGCCGACCCTTCGAGGAGCGCGGCGCGCCCGTCGCGGTCGACCGCGACCGGTCCGAACCGGTGCCCCGGGAACGTCTCCGCCGCGATCCGCCGCGCGGTCTCCGCATCGATCGGTTCGGCCCTGCCGAGCCCGAGCCAGCGCACCAGCCCGACCACCGCCAGCACCGCGATGAGCGAGCCGGCGAAGCTCGCCCAGCTCACCGACCCTGCGCCAGCTGCCGCAGCCCCGGCATCAGCCCGCTCACGTCGTAGCCGGCCGCCGCCGCGGCCGCGGCGATCGCGTCGGGATCGCCGCCGCGGCGCGCCGCAGCGAGCGCCCACAGCATCGTCGACCGCGTCCCCGACCGGCAGAAGGCGAGCACCGGCCCGCCGGCGCGGTCGAGCGCTTCGGCCATCGCGTCCACCTGCGGCATCGAGAAGCCGCCCGCCACCGGGATCGCGACGTAATCGAGCCCCGCGGCCCGCGCCGCCGCCTCGATCGCGGCGCCCGGCGGCTGGTCGGGCGCCTCGCCGTCGGGGCGGTTGTTGACCACCAGCCGGAACCCGGCCGCGGCGGCCGCCGGAAGGTCGCCCTCGCCGATCTGCGGGGCGACCGAGACCTCGTCGTCGATGCGGATGAACATGCCCGCCAGCAAAGCCGATTTGCGCCGGCGCAACAAGCCTCCGCCCGCTAAGAGGCCGCCCGTCGCCGCCGCGCCAGCCCCAGCACGATCAGCCCCGCGCCGATCAGCGCGAACGGCACCGGCTCCGGCACCTGGTCTCGGAGCATTGGCCGCCATGGAGCGTGTTCGCGTCGAGGAAGTCCGCAACGCTGCTTGACGGACGCTGTTCAAGCAACCTCTGTCCTGGGTCACTGGGACGCAGCGCGCTTGCGCGGACGATGTAGAAATGATGGCTCGTGAACAGCTGGAGCTCGGCGAGGTTCCGCGCCAGCGCCAAACCCTGGCGGAGAGGCAGCAGACGTAAGCTATGGCTCCGTGCCATGTGGCAAGAGTCACAAAGCCCTATGATCGCAAAGAGTTAGGAAAGCCCCTCGGCATATTGGACCCAATCAAACAGTTTATCGGAGGTGTCAAGACAACTACCTGTTTCATTACCTACTCCGCCGCCTCGTCCAGCCCCTGCGGCGGCAAGTTGTGGCCCAGCAACCTGAGCAGCTCCGCCGCCGCCTCGACGATGTTGCTGCCCGGACCGAAGATCGCGCCCACGCCCTGGGCGCGCAGGAACTCGTAGTCCTGCGGCGGGATCACGCCGCCGGCGACGACGCGGATGTCGGGGCGGCCCGCGTCGCGCAGGTGGCCGATGAGCTCGGGGATGAGCGTGTTGTGGCCGGCCGCCAGGCTCGAGGCGCCGACGACGTCGACGTCGAGCTCGAGCGCGAGCTTCGCCGTCTCCTCGGGCTTCTGGAACAACGGGCCCACCGTCACGTCGAAGCCGAGGTCGGCGTAGGCCGATCCCACTACCTTCGCGCCGCGGTCGTGGCCGTCCTGGCCCATCTTGGCGATGAGGACGCGCGGGCGGCGGCCCTTGCGGCGCTCGAACGCCTCGATGCCGTCGACGACGCGCGCGAACGCCGGGTCGGCCTTGTACGCCGCCCCGTACACACCCTTCACCAGCCGCACCGTCGCGGCGTGGCGGCCGAACACGTCCTCGAGCGCCGCCGAGATCTCGCCGAGCGTGCAGCGCGCGCGCGCCGCCTCGATCGACAGGGCGAGCAGGTTCGCCTCGGGGCCGCGCGCGCCTTCGCGCAACGCGTCGAGCGCGGCTCGCGCGCGCGCCTCGTCGCGGCCCGCGCGCACGCGGGCGATGCGCGCGATCTGCGCCTCGCGCACCGCGGCGTTGTCCACCGTCAGGATGTCGATCGCGTCGTCGTTCGCCGGCCGGTACTTGTTGACGCCGACGACGACGTCGTCGCCGCGGTCGACGCGCGCCTGCTTGGCGGCGGCGGCCTTCTCGATCTCCTGCTTCGGGAGACCCGCCTCGACCGCCCGGGTCATGCCGCCCATGCCCTCGACCTCCTGGATCAGCGCCCAGGCGCGGTCGGCGAGCTCCTTGGTCAGCGCCTCGACGTAATAGGAGCCGCCCAGGGGGTCGACCACCTTGGTGATCCCCGTCTCCTCCTGCAGGACGAGCTGCGTGTTGCGCGCGATCCGCGCCGAGAAATCGGTGGGGAGCGCGATCGCCTCGTCGAGCGCGTTGGTGTGGAGCGACTGGGTGCCGCCGAGCGCGGCCGCCAGCGCCTCGACCGTGGTGCGGATGACGTTGTTGTAGGCGTCCTTCTCCTGGAGGCTCACGCCGCTCGTCTGGCAGTGGGTGCGCAGCATCATCGAGCGCGGGTCCTTCGCGCCGAAGTCCTTCATGATCCGCGCCCACAGAAGCCGCGCGGCGCGCAGCTTCGCCACCTCCATGAAGAAGTTCATGCCGATCGCGAAGAAGAAGGACAGGCGGCCCGCGAAGGCGTCGACATCCAGGCCCTTGGCGCTCGCGGCGCGCACATATTCCATCCCGTCGGCGAGCGTGAAGGCGAGCTCCTGCACGGCGGTCGCGCCGGCCTCCTGCATGTGGTAGCCGGAGATCGAGATCGAGTTGAACTTCGGCATGTGGTGCGCGGTGTAGGCGATGATGTCCGCCACGATCCGCATGCTCGGCTCGGGCGGGTAGATGTAGGTGTTGCGGACCATGAACTCCTTGAGGATGTCGTTCTGGATGGTCCCTTCGAGCAGGTGTTGCGCGACGCCCTGCTCCTCGGCCGCCACGATGTAGAAGGCCATGGTGGGCAGCACCGCGCCGTTCATCGTCATCGACACGCTCATCTGGTCGAGCGGGATGCCGTCGAACAGGATCTTCATGTCGTCGATCGTGTCGATCGCCACGCCCGCCTTGCCGACGTCGCCGGTGACGCGCGGGTGGTCGCTGTCGTAGCCGCGATGGGTGGCGAGGTCGAACGCCACCGACAGGCCCTTCTGCCCGGCGGCCAGGTTGCGGCGATAGAAGGCGTTCGATTCCTCCGCGGTCGAAAAGCCGGCGTACTGGCGCACCGTCCACGGACGGCCGGCGTACATCGTCGCCTTGACGCCGCGGGTGAAGGGGAAGAAGCCCGGCAGGCCGGGGTCGACGCCGGCGACATCCTCGGCGGTGTAGAGCGGCCGGATCGCGATGCCCTCGGGCGTCTCCCAGGTGAGGTCCCTGCCCTTAACCTCCTTGGCCGCGAGCGCCTGCCAATCCTCGAGCGACTTGTCGGACATGCTGTTTCTCCGGGAGCGTCGGTTCGTATAAGCTGATCGGGCGCGTCGAAGTCAAACCGGGAGACGATGGGTCCCATGCCATCCGGCGCACGCCTGCGGGCCGCGGCGGCGGTGCTGCTCGCCGCCCTCGCCGCCGCGTGCGCCTACCGCCTCGAACCCCCGAGCCGCGTCGCCGATCCGGCGACGGCCTATATTCTCGACTACGGGCAGCACGCGGGCCTCGCGCTGCCGGCGCCCGACGGCGGCGTCGTCGAATGGTTCTGGGGGGATTGGCACTATTTCGCGCTGGGGCGCCGGTCGGTCGGATCGGGGCTGCGCGCGCTGTTCGCCTCGCCGGGATCGACGCTCGGCTACCGCCCGCTGGCGGGCCCGGAGGCGGCCGGCGCGCCCGCGGTGCTGCCGATCGTCGTCGAACGTGCCCGCGTCGATGCGCTCCACGCCCGCCTCGCCGCCCGCCACGCCCGGCGCCGCGAGGCGGAGGTCGTCGACGGCGACGGCCGCCGCTTCGTCCCCGACGACGCGCGCTACGGCCTAGGTCACAATTCCTCGCACATGCTCGCCGAATGGTTGCGCGAGCTCGGCGTCGAGGTGCGCGGCGGCGGCCTCGACGCGCGGTTCGAAGTCCGATCCTCCCCCGCAGGGGGAGGACCTTAGGCCGCGTGGACGGCGCGCCAGGTGGACGGCGCGACGCCGAACACCCGGGCGAAGGCGCGCGACAGGCGCTCGGGCGTGCCGAAGCCGGCGTCGGCGGCGACCCGCTTCAACGGCAGGCCGGTCTCGAGCAGCTGCCGCGCGCGCTCGAGCCGGCGCGCCTCGACGAAGGCGGCGGGCGTCTTGCCGGTGGCGGCGGTGAAGCGGCGGTGGAAGCTGCGCACCGACTGGCCGGCGCGCGCCGCGAGCGTCTCGACGTCGAGCGGGGCGGCGAGGTTGTCGCCGATCCATTCGACGAGGTCGGCGTAGTCGCCGGCCGCCCGCGCGTCGAGCAGCGGGGAGAACTGCGACTGGTGGCCCGGCCGCCGGGCGTAGAGCACGAGGCGGCGCGCGACGTTGGTGGCGACCGCGCCGCCGAGGTCGCGCTCGACGAGCGCGAGGCTCATGTCGATCCCGGTGCTGATCCCCGCCGAGGTCCACAGCGGCCCGTCCTCGACGTAGAGCGCCTGCGCGTCGACCGTCACCGCGGGGTAGGCGCGCGCGAGCTCGTCGACCGCGCGCCAGTGCGTCGCCACCCGCCGCCCGTCGATCAGCCGCCAGGCGGCGAGCGCGAACGCGCCCGCGCACACCGAACCGAAGCGCCGCGTCGCCGGAACCGTCCGGCGCACCCAGTCGCGCGTGCCGCGGTCGCGGATCAGCCGCCCCAGCCCCTCGTCGCTGCCGCCCGCGATCAGCAGCGTGTCGACCGGGCCGTCCACCTCGGCGATCGGCACGGCGGCGAGGCTCACCGCGCTCGTGGTGGCGACCGTGCCGCCCGCCGGCGAGGCGATCACCACCCGGTAGAAGGGCGCGGGCAGCTCGTCGTTCGCCGCGGCGAACACCGCCGCGGGCCCGGTGATGTCGAGCACCTGCACGCCGTCGAAGGCGACGAGCACGACGGTGCGCAGCGACGGGTTTGGCAGAATCTGCATGAAATTCGTCATATCTGCCAAGCGGCGGCCGCGCTACATCCTTGCGCATCGCCAACGCCAACCGATCGACGCCATCCGACCCGCACCGAACGACGCCGACGAAGCCGTCCACCTCCCTCCGCTCGTCCCGAGCGAAGTCGAGGGGCGTACCACCGGCCCCGCGTCCCTCGGCGTTGCGCGGGACGAGCGGGAGGGTGGGTCGGAGGGCAGGGTGTTGGGCCGGAAGACGAACAGGGAAGACCAGCCATGAACCGCTTCGCCGACGCCGCCCTCGTCCTCATCGACATCCAGAAGGGGTTCGACGACCCGTTCTGGGGCGCGCGCAACAACCCCGACGCCGAGGCGAACGCCGGCCGGCTGCTCGCCGCCTGGCGCGCGGCCGGTCGGCCGGTGTTCCACGTGCGCCACGCCTCGCGCCGGCCGACCGCGCCGCTGTCGCCGACCGGCCCCGGCTTCGCGTTCAAGGACGAGGTCGCGCCGCTCCCCGGCGAGCCCGAGTTCGTGAAGAGCGTGAACAGCGGCTTCATCGGCACCGATCTCGAGGCGCGGCTGCGCGCGGCGGGCGTGACGACCGTCGTGCTCTGCGGGCTCACCACGCCGCACTGCGTGTCGACGACGACGCGCATGGCCGGCAACCTCGGCTTCACCGCCTTCGTCGCCGCCGACGCCTGCGCCGACTTCGCGGCGAACACGGAACGCGGCTGGCGCGAAGGCGCGACGATCGCAATCGATCCGGAGCTCAGCCACCGCGTCGCGCTCGCGCACCTGCACGGCGAGTTCGCCACCGTTCTCGACACCGACCGCATCCTGGAGGAGGCCTCGAATGACCCAGCCCTACCGCATCGGATTCCTGCTCTGGCCGGGACTGACGCAGCTTGACCTGACCGGCCCGGCGCAGGTGCTCTCGCGCATGCCGGGCGCCGAGCTCCACTTCGTCTGGAAGACGCTCGACCCGCAGCCGAGCGACTGCGGGCTGGCGCTGGTGCCGACCGTCACGCTCGAGGACTGCCCGCCGCTCGACATGATCTGCGTGCCGGGCGGGTCGCCGGTCGCGCCGGTGATGCGCGACCGCGCGGTGCTCGACTGGCTGCGCCGCCAGGCGGGGGGCGCGCGGCTCGTCACCAGCGTGTGCACCGGCTCGCTGATCCTCGCGGCGGCGGGGCTGCTCGAAGGCTACAGGGCCGGCTGCTACTGGGCCTCGGGCGACCAGCTCGCGCTGTTCGGCGCCGAGTTCGTGCGGGAGCGCGTGGTGATCGACCGCGACCGCATCACCGCGGGCGGCGTCACCTCGGGCATCGACTTCGCCTTCCGGATCATCGAGCGGCTCCACGGCCGCGACGTGGCGGAGGCGGTGCAGCTGTCGATCGAGTACGACCCCGAACCCATCGCCGGCGGCACCCCCGCCACCGCGCGCCCCGAGATCGTCGATCGCGTCCGCCGCGCGATGGCGAGCCGCCTCGCTGAACGCGAAGCCGCGATCGCGGAGATCGCGCGGACGCGGGCCGAAGAGCCGGCCTGACGCCGCGGTGTCAGCCGGCGAGCGCCGCTTCCACCGTGTCGTGGAAGCGGCGGATGCCCTGCTCGAGGCCGCCGAGCGTGACCTCGGGCACCGCACCCGTCGACAGGCCCTGCTGCCCGAGCGCGGCGGCGCGGAAGTCCTCCGCGGCGAACACGCCGCCGTCGAGCAGCTCGAACGAGCGGCGCCAATGGTCCTCGGCCTTCTCGCTCGTCGGCGGCTCGGGGATGAGCATGAAGTCCTCGACGAGCGTGCGGTCGGCGGCCTTCGGCATCAGCACCATGACGTTCACATAGTCCGGGCTGGCGATGACGATCGTGTTGGGGAAGATGTTGTAGGCGAAGGTCACCGTGCTGCGCAGGCGCGCCAGGTCCTGCGTGCCCGCGGCCTCGACGAACGACACGCGGCCCACCGCCGAGCGGGTGTGCGGCCCTATCGTGTCGCCCACCGTCACCGAGTCGGCGAAGAAGCGGCCGATCGTCTCCGAATGCAGCCGGGTGACGTGGTAGGGCTCGGAGAAGGCGTCGACGATGAGCTTCCAGTTGGCCGGCACGTCGTGCGTGCGCCGCTTGTAGAGGTGCATGTCGCCGAGTTCGAGCGCGTCGAGGTCGGCGGCGAGCTCGCCGGTCACGTCGGCGAAGCCCGGCGGGTTCTCGCGGTCGAGCCCGACCCAGACGATGCCGCCCGCCTCGACGCACGGCAGCGGCACGAGCGAAAAGGCCGACTTGTCGAGCTCGGGGAAGCTTTCGGGGCGCGGCAGCCCGACGAGCTTGCCGTCGAGCGCGTAGGACCAGGCGTGGTAGGGGCAGACGAGCCGCGGGCATTTTGCCGGCTCGCCGTCCTCCACCAGCCGCGTGCCGCGGTGGCGGCAGACGTTGAGGAAGGCGCGCGCCTCGAACCGGGCGTCGCGCGTCACGAGGATCGGCACGCCGTAGCCGTCGTGCGTCACCGCCATGCCGGGCTCGGGCAGCAGCGCCGACACCGCGACCGCGAGCGGGCGACGGCGGAAGATCCGCGCCCGCTCCTCGGCGAAGCGCTCGGGGCAGGTGTAGACGCGCGCCGGCACGGTGGACGTCGTCATCGCCGGCGGGCGGTGGTGCGGGATCGCGCGGGCCAGCGCGAGCTGGCCCGGCGTCGGGCCCTTCATCGGGGTGATCGCGTCCATCGTTCGGCGCTCGCTCTTTTGCCGCAGACTTTGCGCCTGGACGGGGGACTCGCCAAGTCTCTACTGTGATAGCGCATCGGGACGGGGGATCGCATGGCGACGCGCGCGGCAAGCTGGACGGACGGGGTTCGCCCCTACCTCGAGCGCGCGCCGATCGCGGCGCTGCTCCTCGGCCTGTCGTCGGGCTTCCCCTACGCGATGATCGGCGCGACGCTCACCACGCGGCTCGCGCAGGACGGCATCGACAAGAAGGCGGTGACCGCCTTCACGCTCGCCTTCCTCGTCTACAACCTCAAGTTCCTCTGGGCCTGGGCGGTGGACGGCGTGCGGCTGCCCGTCCTCGGCCGCCTCGGCCAGCGCGTCTCCTGGCTTATCTTCGCCGGCCTGCTCGTGATCGCCGCGGTGATCAACCTCGCGCTCGTCGACCCGAGCGCCAGCCTGCTCGCCACCGCGCAGGCGGCGATCCTCGTCGGCCTGGCGGGCGCCACCTTCGACATCGTCATCGACGCCTACCGCATCGAGATCCTGTCCGCCGAGCAGCTCGGCGTCGGCTCGGGCATGAGCCAGTACGGCTGGCGCATCGGATCGGCGGGCTCGGGCGCGCTCGCGCTGGTGATCGCCGCCCGCTACGGCTGGGAAGCGGCCTACATCGCCTGCGCGAGCTTTGCGCTGCCGGCGATGATCGCCGGCCTGTGGATCGGCGAACCGGAGCGGCACCGCGAGCCGGCGGCGCGCAGCGGCCTCGGCGCCGCGCTCGGCGCGATCTGGCAGCCGCTCGCCGAGTTCTTCCGGCGGCAGGGCGCGCTCCTCGTGCTGCTGTTCATCTTCGTCCACAAGATCGGCGACACGCTGGCGAACCTCACGCTGCGCCTGCTGTTCGAGGACCTCGGCTTCTCGAACGACGAGATCGCGATCTACGACGTCGGCGTCGGCTTCTGGGCCTATCTCATCGGCATCTTCGCCGGCGGCGTTCTCTACGCGCGGCTCGGCATGAAGCGCTCGGTGCTGATCGCGCTCGTGCTGATGGCGGTGTCGAACCTCAGCTTCGCCGGCCTCGCCGCCTCGGGCCATTCGAACGCCTTCATGGCGGGCGCGATCGGCTTCGAGAACTTTGCGAGCGGCCTGGGCGGCGTGGTGGTGGTCGCCTATTTCTCAGCGCTCTGCGACCTACGCTACACCGCGGCGCAATACGCGCTCATCTCGGCAGCCGCCTCGATCGTCGGCCGCTTCGTCACCGGCACCACCGCCGGCGCGCTCATCGAATCGATGGGCTACGTGAACTTCTACCTGCTCACCACGCTGCTCGCGCTCCCCGGCATCGCGCTCTACGCCTGGATGCTCAAGAGCGGCCTCATCGACCGGTCGGTGGGCCGCGACGACGTCGCGGCGGCCGAGGCTCAGCCCGGCAGGTAGCCGTTGTCGGCGAGCACGGTGCCGGCGAGGTAGAGCGAGCCGGCGATCAGCACCACCGGCGGCCGGTTGCGGTCGGCGCCGCGCGCGATCTGCGTCAGCGCGTCGGCGACGCCCGCCGCCGCCGCGCCGGGGAGGCCGACCTCCTTGGCGGTCGCGACCAGGAGCTCGGGCGGGTGGCAGGCGTGGTCCTCGATCGGCACCGCGTAGGTGGCGGTCGCGCGGCCCGCGAAGGGCTTGAGGAAGCCCGCGGCATCCTTCGCCGCGAGCATGCCGAAGACGAGGTAGAAGGGCCGGTCGGCGAGGTTGTGGCCGCGGAAGGCGTCGGCGAGCACGCGGCCGGCCGCCGGGTTGTGCCCGCCGTCGAGCCACACCTCGGAGCCTGCCGGCAGCAGCGCGGTGAGAGGCCCCTTCTCCAGGCGCTGGAGCCGCGCCGGCCAGTCGGCCCAGCCCATCCCGGCGCGGTAGGCCGAATCGGGCATCGGCAGCTCGTTCTGGTGGCGCAGCATCGCGACCGCGAGCGCGGCGTTGTCGAGCTGGTGGCTGCCGACGAGCCGCGGCGTCGGCAGCGCGAGCTTGAGCGAGGTGTCGCGGTAGTGGAGCTGGTTGTCGTAGGCCGCGGCATCCCAGTCGAGCCCGCGCACCACGAGCTTGGCGCCCGCGGGGCCCGCCACCTCGCCGATCCGCGCCGTCACCGTCTTGGGGTAGCGCGACAGCACGAGCGGCACGCCGCGCTTGGCGATGCCGGCCTTCTCGCCCGCGATGTCCAGGATGCTGTTGCCGAGCCATTGCTGGTGGTCGAGCCCGAGCTGCGCGATGCCGCAGACCGCGGGGCGGCGCACGACGTTGGTGGCGTCGAGCCGCCCGCCCAGCCCCACCTCGAGCACCACGGCGTCCGCCGGCTCGCGCGAGAAGGCGAGGAAGGCGGCCGCGGTCGTCAGCTCGAAGAAGGTGATCGGCTCGCCGCCGTTGATGCTGAGCAGGTCGCGCAGCAGCGCGATGAGCGTCGCGTCGTCGACGAGCTGGCCGGCCAGCCGGATGCGTTCGTTGAAGCGGACGAGGTGCGGCGAGGTGTAGGCGTGGACGCGCCGGCCCGACGCCTCGAGGCAGGCGCGGATGAAGGCGACCGTCGATCCCTTGCCGTTGGTGCCGGCGACGTGGAGCACCGGCGGCAGGCGCTCGTGCGGGTCGCCGAGCCGCGCCAGCAGCCGCTCGATGCGGCCGAGCGACAGGTCCATGCGCTGCGGGTGGAGCGCCAGCGCCTCCTTCAGCAGCGCGTCGAGCGCGGCGTTGTCCGAGCGCGCGCCCTCCACCGCGTCCGGCTCAGGCGGCGGCGGGCGCGGGCTCGCGCATCAGCATGGCGATGACGCGCGCGAGCGTGTCGCGCAGCTCGCGGCGGTGGACCACCATGTCGAGCATGCCGTGCTCGAGGAGATATTCGGCGCGCTGGAAGCCTTCGGGCAACTTCTCGCGGATCGTGTTCTCGATGACGCGCTGGCCGGCGAAGCCGATGAGCGCGTTGGGCTCGGCGATCTGGACGTCGCCGAGCATCGCGTAGGAGGCGGTGACGCCGCCCGTCGTCGGGTCGGTGAGGACGACGATGTAGGGCAGCCCCGCCTCGTTCAGCTCGGCGATGGCGACCGTCGAGCGCGGCATCTGCATGAGGCTGAGGATGCCTTCCTGCATGCGCGCGCCGCCCGCCGCGGTCACCACGACGTAGGGCGCCTTCGCCTCGAGCGCGGCGCGCGCGCCGGCGACGAACGCCTCGCCGACGCCCACGCCCATCGACCCGCCCATGAAGGCGAAGTTCTGGACGCCGATCACCGTCTCGACCCCGCCCACCCGGCCGCGCGCGACCGCGAAGGCCTCCGGCTCGTGGGTGGCGGCGCGCGCCGCCCTGATGCGGTCGGTGTAGCGCTTCTGGTCGCGGAACCGCAGCGGGTCCTCGGGCGCCGGCGGCAGCGCGAGGCGCGTGCGGTGGCCGTCGTCGAACAGCTGCGCGAAGCGATCGTCGGGGCCGATGCGCTCGTGGTGGTCGCACTTGGGGCAGACCGACAGCGCCTCGACGAACTCCTTGCGGAAGATCATCTGCCCGCAGCCGCGGCACTTGTGCCAGAGGTTGTCGGGCGTGTCGCGCTTCTGGAGGAAGGAGAGCGCGGGGCGCAGGCGGGTGAGCCAGCTCATGCGAAGGCCTCCGGCCGGCCGGCGCGGGCGGAACCCGCGGCCGACGGCCCGTCGGGGTTGGCGGAAGACCGGGCGGCGCGCACCGCGGTTCCGAGGTCGCGGACGAACGCCTCGACGCGCTCGGGCACATCGTTCGCGCGCGCGGCCGCGCCCTCGCCGATCAGCGAGACGATCGCGGAGCCCACCACCACGCCGTCGGCGTGGCGCGCGACCGCGGCGGCCTGCGCGGGCGTCCTGATGCCGAAGCCGACGGCGACCGGCAGGTCGGTCGCGGCCTTCAGTCGCGCGACCGCGTCCGCCACGCTCGCGTCCTCGGCGGACGCGGTGCCGGTCACGCCGGCGACCGCGACATAGTAGAGGAAGCCCGACGCGCCCTCGAGCACGCGCGGCAGGCGCGCGCCGTCGGTGGTGGGCGTCGCGAGCCGCACGAGGTGGAGGCCTTGCGAGCCGAAGGCGCCCAGGAGCTCGTCCGCTTCCTCCGGCGGGACGTCGACCACGATCGCCCCGTCGACGCCGGCGGCGCGCGCGTCGACGGCGAAGCGCTCGATGCCGTACGCGAACAGCGGGTTCATGTAGCCCATCAGCACGATCGGCGTCGTCGCGTCCTCGGCGCGGAAGTCCTGCACCATCGCCAGCACCTGGCGCAGCGTCGTGCCGGTGCCGAGGCTGCGGATGTTGCCCGCCTGGATCGCCGGGCCGTCGGCCATCGGGTCGGTGAACGGCATGCCGAGCTCGACGACGTCCGCGCCGCCGCGCACCAGAGCGCGCAGGATGCGGCCGGAACCGTCGAGGTCCGGGTCCCCCGCGGTCACGAAGGTGACGAGCGCGGCGCGCCCCTCGGCGCGGCAGGCGGCGAAGCGGGCGGTGAGACGGTCGCCCGGCGACCGGTCGCGGTCGAGGGCGCGGTCGGTCACAGCGTCACCCCGAGCGCGTCGGCGACGGTGAAGATGTCCTTGTCGCCGCGCCCGCACAGGTTGGCGACGATGATGTCGTCGCGGCGCATCTCGCGCGCGAGCTTGGCGACGACCGACAGCGCGTGGCTCGGCTCGAGCGCGGGGATGATGCCCTCGGTGCGGCACAGCATCTGGAAGGCGTCGAGCGCGTCGCGGTCGGTGGCGGCGCGGTACTCGACGCGGCCGATCGAATGGAGCCAGCTGTGCTCGGGCCCGATGCCGGGGTAGTCGAGGCCGGCGGAGATCGAGTGGCCCTCGAGAATCTGCCCGTCCTCGTCCTGGAGCAGGTAGGTCTTGTTGCCGTGGAGCACGCCCGGGCGCCCGCCGGCGAGGCTCGCGGCGTGGTCGGGCGTGTCGAGCCCGTGGCCCGCCGCCTCGACGCCGATCATCCGCACCGACGGCTCGTCGAGGAAGGGGTGGAACAGCCCGATCGCGTTCGATCCGCCGCCGATCGCCGCCACCAGCGCGTCGGGCAGCCGGCCCTCGGCGGCCATGAGCTGCTCGCGCGTCTCGCGGCCGATCACCGACTGGAAGTCGCGGACGAGTTCGGGGTAGGGGTGAGGCCCGGCGGCGGTGCCGATGATGTAGAAGGTGTCGTGGACGTTCGCGACCCAGTCGCGCAACGCCTCGTTCATCGCGTCCTTGAGCGTCTGGCGGCCGCTGGTCGCGGGCCGCACCTCGGCGCCGAGCAGGCGCATGCGGAACACGTTGGGCTTCCGCCGCTCGATGTCCTTGGCGCCCATGTAGACGACGCAGGGCAGGCCGAAGCGCGCGGCGACCGTCGCGGTCGCGACGCCGTGCTGGCCGGCGCCGGTCTCGGCGATGATGCGCGTCTTGCCCATCCGCTTGGCGAGCAGGATCTGGCCGATGCAGTTGTTGATCTTGTGCGCGCCGGTGTGGTTGAGCTCGTCGCGCTTGAGGTAGACCTTCGCGCCGCCGAGGTGCTCGGTCAGCCGCTCGGCGAAGTAGAGCGGGCTCGGGCGGCCGACATAGTGTGCCAGCAGATGGTCGAACTCGGCCTTGAACGCCGGATCGTCCTTGGCCGCGCGGTAGTGGCGCTCGAGGTCGAGCACGAGCGGCATGAGCGTCTCGGCGACGTAGCGGCCGCCGAAGTCGCCGAAGTGGCCGCGGGCGTCGGGGCCCGACCGGAGGCTAGCTGCACTGCTCATCGTTCACGCACCGCCCTCACGAACGCCCCGATCTTCTCGGCCGACTTGACCCCCGGCGCGTCCTCGACGCCGCTCGACACGTCGACGAGCGGCGCGCCCGTCGCCCCGATCGCGTCGGCGACGCTTTCCGGATCGAGACCGCCCGACAGGCCCCACGCCATGCCGATCGCCGCGCCGTCGAGCAGCCGCCAGTCGAAGCGCAGGCCGTTGCCGCCGGGCAGGTCCGCGCCCTTAGGCGCTTTGGCGTCGAACAGCAAGCGATCCGCCGACCCGCGGTAGGCGCGCGCGCCGTCGATGTCGGCGCGGGTCCGCACCGGGACCGCCTTCCAGACCTCGATGCCGAAGCGCCGCTTGACGTCGGCGGCGCGCGCCGGCGGCTCGTCGCCGTGGAGCTGCACCGCGTCCAGTCGCCCGGCGCGCACCGCGGTCTCGAGGAAGGCGTCGTCGGCGTCGACGAACACGCCGACGCGCCGCACGCGGTCCGGCACCCGCGCCGCGAGCCCCGCGGCACGGTCGAACGACAGGTGGCGCGGGCTCCTCGGGAAGAACACCAGCCCGACGTGGTCGGCGCCCGCCGCCACCGCGGCGTCGAGCGTCGCGGGTTCGGTCAGGCCGCAGATCTTGACGAGGGTCATCGCGGCAAGATGGCGGCGCGGGTCACGGAAATCCAGCCGTCCGGAACGTCGCGGCGGCCGGGCTCAGACGAGGCTCCCCGCAATCGCTGCCGCCGCCGCCGCCGGGTCGGGCGCCGCCGTGATCGGGCGGCCGATCACCAGGACCGACGCGCCGGCGTCGAGCGCCTCGCGCGGGGTCATCACCCGCTTCTGGTCGCCGACGTCGCTTCCCGCGGGCCGGATGCCCGGCACCACGAACAGCCCGTCCGGCCAGCGCGCGCGCGTCATCGACGCCTCGCGCGCCGAGCAGACGATGCCGTCGAGCCCCGCGGCCCGCGACAGGTCGGCCAGGCGCGCCACCTGCGCGGCCGCGGCGTCGCCCACGCCGGTGTCGGCGAGGTCGGCGTCGTCGAGGCTCGTGAGCACGGTGACGCCGATGACCTTGGTCGCCGGGTCCATCGCCTCGCGCGCCGCCGCCATCATCGCGCGCCCGCCGGCCGCGTGGACGTTGACGATCGCGAGCCCGAGCGGGCTCAGCGAGCGCAGCGCGCCCGCCACCGTGTTCGGGATGTCGTGCAGCTTGACGTCGAGGAAGATCGGCAGGCCGAGTTCGGCCACCGCGCGGACGCCCGCCGGACCCTGCGCCATGAAGAACTCGAGCCCGAGCTTCAGCCCGCCGACGTGGTCGCGGACGCGCCGGGCGAGGTCGAGCGCCGCCGACGTGTCGGGCGTGTCGAGCGCGACGTAGACCGGGTTGCTTCTCATGCGCCCGCCGGCGGGACGACGATCGGGTGCGCCTGCGGCGGCAGGCTGCCCGCGGACGACGGCGCGGCGGGCGCCGCCGGGCCCGCCTCGGCCGCGCGGCGCGCCTCGAGCTCGCGCTCGGTGCGCGTCAGCCGCCGCGTGAGGTTCCAGCGGCTGACCGAATGCGCGATCGCGCCGGGCAGCCAGCCGAGCAGGACGGCGAGCGCGAGCAGGACGGGGAGGCGGATGACGAGCTCGTAGGGCGACCACAGCCTGACGGTGACCGGCACCCAGTTCTGGGCGGCGAACCACGCCAGCACCAGCACCACGAGGACGAGCAGCAGGAGCTTCAGGAAGCGCATCGCGACCTGCTTAGCGGACGGCGGCGCACGACGCCAGCGGGGCGCCGCCCGGCGCGATCACTCCTCGTCGGCGTTGAGCTTCTCGCGCAGCTCCTTGCCCGCCTTGAAGTAGGGCACGCGCTTGGCGTCGACCGGCACCGGCTCGCCGGTGCGCGGGTTGCGGCCCGTCCGCGCGTCGCGCCCGCGGGTGGAGAAGGCGCCGAAGCCGCGCAGCTCGACGCGGCCGCCGTCGGCGAGCGTCTCGATGATCGTGTCGAAGATCGTGGCGACGACGCGCTCGACGTCCTTGTGGTTGAGGTGCGGGTTGGCGTGCGCCACCGACGCGACAAGCTCGGATCTGATCATGGGCCCCCTCTGCGGCACCGGACGCCGCGACTTTAGGGTAGCGCACGCCCGAATCCAAGCCGCGGGCAAAAGAAAGCGCCCCGCCGGAGATCCGGCGGGGCGCTCTGTTGTCGTCGTCGCTCGCGTCGGACGGACGGGCGAAGCCCGCCCGCGCGACGCGGCGGCCGTTGGTCCTGTCGGCGGGCCGGGCCCACCGCAGGCCGCCCGTCGCTACTTCTGCTCGCGCGCCTTGTTGAGCGCGGCGCCCAGGATGTCGCCGAGCGAGGCGCCCGAGTCCGACGAGCCGTACTGCGCGACGGCCTGCTTCTCCTCGGCGATCTGCATCGCCTTGATCGACAGCGTCGGCTTGCGGCTCTTGTCGAAGCCGGTGACCATCGCGTCGAGCTTCTGGCCGACCTGGAAGCGCTCGGGGCGTTGCTCGTCGCGGTCGCGGCTGAGGTCGGCGCGCTTGATGAAGCCCGAACCGCCGTCCTCGCCGATGGCGACCTCGAGGCCGCCGTCGGTCACCGCCATGACGGTGCAGGTGACGATCTCGTTCTTGCGGGCCTCGCCGCCGGTGCCGGCGCTGCCCTTGCCGGCGCTGTCGACGTCCTTGATCGAGAGCGAGATGCGCTCGCGCTCGACGTCGACTTCCTTGACGACCGCGCGGACCGACTCGCCCTTGCGGTGAAGCGCCAGCGCCTGGTCGCCCGACATGCCCCAGGCGATGTCCGACATGTGCTCCATGCCGTCGACGTCGCCCTCGAGCCCGACGAACAGGCCGAACTCGGTGGCGTTCTTGACCTCGCCCTCGACGACCGAGCCGACCGGGTGGCCATCGGCGAAGGCCTCCCACGGGTTCTGCTGCGCCTGCTTCAGCCCGAGGCTGATGCGGCGCTTGTCCTCGTCGACCTCGAGGACGACCACGTCGACCTCCTGGCTCGTCGAGACGATCTTGCCCGGGTGGACGTTCTTCTTGGTCCAGCTCATCTCGGAGACGTGGACGAGGCCCTCGACGCCCGGCTCGAGCTCGACGAACGCGCCGTACTCGGTGATGTTCGTCACGCGGCCGCGGAACTTGCCGCCGACCGGGTACTTCGCCGAAGCGCCGGCCCACGGATCGGTCTCAAGCTGCTTCATGCCGAGGCTGATGCGCTGCGTCTCGCGGTTGATGCGGACGATCTGGACGCGCACCGTGTCGCCGATGTTGAGGATCTCCGACGGGTGGCCGACGCGCTTGTAGCTCATGTCGGTGACGTGGAGCAGGCCGTCGATGCCGCCGAGGTCGACGAAGGCGCCGTAGTCGGTGATGTTCTTCACCACGCCCTCGATCACCTGACCTTCGGTGAGCGACTGGATGAGGCCCGACCGCTGCTCGGCGCGCGACTCCTCGAGGATCGAGCGGCGCGACACGACGATGTTGCCGCGCTTGCGGTCCATCTTCAGGATCTGGAACGGCTGCGGCATGTTCATTAGCGGCGTGACGTCGCGCACGGGGCGGATGTCGACCTGGCTGCCCGGCAGGAAGGCCACGGCGCCCGACAGGTCGACGGTGGAGCCGCCCTTCACGCGGCCGAAGATCACGCCTTCGACGCGCTCGCCGGCCTCGTGCTGCTTCTCGAGCTTGTCCCACGCGGCTTCGCGGCGCGCGCGGTCGCGCGACAGCATCGCTTCGCCGTTGGCGTTCTCGACGCGGTCGACGTAGACCTCGACCTCGTCGCCGACGCCGATCTCGGCCTTCTGGCCCGGCGCGGCGAACTCGCGCAGCGGCACGCGGCCTTCGGACTTCAGGCCGACGTCGATGACGGCCATGTCGTTCTCGATCGCGGTGACGCGACCCTTGACCACGCGGCCTTCGAACGACTGGGCTTGGCCCAGCGACTGCTCGAGCAGCGCGGCGAAATCATCACGGGTGGGTTGAGCGGCGGTTGCCATAGACGTGCTTCAATCCTTGTCGTGGTTGCAGGCCGGCCGGTTGTCTCCGGCGGTCTTGCACGCGCGGCCCCTTGCCGCGCCTTCGATGTCCCCGAAAAACGAAAAGGCGCGAGGCGGAAGGCTTTCAGCCCCGCTCGCGCGTCGCGCCGATCCGGTCTTCCACGAGCTCGATGGCTCGTCGGACGGCCGCGTCTATAGCCAAATCGCTCGTGTCGAGCAAGGCGGCGTCGGCGGCCCGGGCGAGCGGCGCCGTCTCGCGCCCCGCGTCGCGCGCGTCGCGCTTGCGGATGTCGGCGAGCACCTCGTCGTGGCTCCTGAACTCGCCGCGCCCCGCGAGCTCGGTCTGGCGGCGGCGCGCGCGCACCTCGTCGCTCGCGGTGACGAACAGCTTGGCCGCCGCGTGCGGCGCGATGACGGTGCCGATGTCGCGCCCGTCGAGCACCGCGCCGCCCGGCTGCGCGGCGAACGCGCGCTGGAGCTCGAGGAGGGCGCGGCGCACCGCCGGGTGCACCGCCACCGCCGAGGCGGCCTCCGACGTCGCCGCGTCGCGCAGCGCGCGATCCTCGAGCAGCGACAGGTCGAGCGCGCGCGCCGCCGCCTCGGCCGCCGCCGGAACCGCCGGATCGAGGCCGCGGCGCAGCACCGCCAGCCCCACCGCGCGGTAGAGCGCGCCGGTGTCCATGTGCGGCAGGCCGTAGTGCCGCGCGAGCGCCTTGGCGATGGTGCCCTTGCCGCTGGCGGCCGGGCCGTCGACCGCGACGACGAGATCGAGGGAGCGGGATGTCACGGGCCGGCGTTATAGTGAGCCTTCGACCGCCTTCACAAGGGAGCCGAGACCGATGATCTTACAATCCACGCCCGTCCTGTTCGTCGACCGGATCGAGCCGTCCGAGGCCTTCTTCGCGAAGCTCGGCTTCGAGCGCACCGTCGAGGTCGAGGAGGGCGAAGGCGTCGGCTTCGTCATCATGATGCAGGGCGGCCGCAGCGATTCGGGCCTCGGCGTGATGATCCAGACCCGGAGCAGCGCGCGCGCCGACATGGAGGGCGCCGACCCGGCGATCTTCGACGGCTCGGGCAGCTTCCTGTTCATGAGCGTCGCCGACGTCGACGCCGCCGCCCGCGCGCTCGAAGGCCACGAGCAGTTCCTGTCCAAGCGCGACACCTTCTACGGCGCGACCGAGGTCGGCTTCCGCGAGCCCGGCGGCCACTATGTCGTGCTGGCCCAGTTCGCCGCGAATTCGCCCGACGAGGCCTGACGGCTGACAAGTCGTTAACCAGTCCGGCGTAACCATCGCTCCCGCACGTCCAAGGGAGCAACCGCATGGCCTCGACCTTCGCCGCGACGGCACCGATCGACCGCTCGCCGGCCGGCGAACGCCGGGTCGACGCCGCTTTCCTCGTCGTCGCGGCGTTCCTGGCGGTGGAGCCGCTGGTGCGGGCGCTGGTCTGGTGGCGCCTCGACGACCTGCGCGCGTCGTACTTCCTGCGCACCGACGTGGTCTGGCTCGCGCTGGCGACGCTCGGGCTGCTCGGCGCATCGACGCTCGGCCGAGGCTACGAGCGGGTGCGCCGCCACGGCTGGCTCGTTCCGCTCGGGTGCCTGTGGGCCGCCGCGGCCGTGCTGTCGTCGGCGAACGCGCTGATGCCGCAGCTGGCCGGCGAGCGGTCGCTGCGCTGGGTGCTGATGCTCGCCTTCGCGCTGTCGCTCCTGGCGGCGGTGCGCGCCCGGCCGGAACGGGCGTTCACGCTTCTTCTCGGCTGGAGCCTCGGCCTCTGCGGCTACGCCGCGGTGCTCGTGGCGTTCGTGCTCGTCGACCCGGTCCGGCCCGGCGTCGACTGGGTGACGCACATCCCCGGCGTCGCCAACGTCCGGCACCTCGGCTTCGAGGCGATGACGGTCGCGCTCGTCGGATCGCTGTACCGGCCGGCGGCGGCGCACCGCGTCTGGACGGGCGCCCTGCTGCTGGCGGGCGCGGTCGGCTGGACGTTGCTGTTCTGGAGCGGCGGGCGCGGCAGCTTCCTCGCCGCCGGCGCCGCGCTCGTCGCCGTGGCCGTCCTCGGCCGGTCGGACCGGCGCCGGCGGTTCGTCGAGCTGGTCTGCCTCATGCTCGCCGGCTTCGCGATCGCCACCGTCCACACGCCGAGCGGCCCGTCGTTCGGCGCGTGGCGGACGATCGGCGCGACGAGCGTCGCGCCGGCCTCCGGCGCGCCGGAGGCCGGCGACGTTTCGTCGGGACGCCTGGACATGTGGCGGGAAGCGGCCGCCGCGGTCGCCGCGCATCCCTGGCTCGGCATCGGCGAGGCGCACGCGCCGCTCCGCCTCGAGACGGCGCGCGGCTTCGCCCAGCCCCACAACCTCTTCCTGCAGGCGGCGCTCGCCTGGGGCGTCGTCGGCGGCGCGGCGTTCGTGATCGCGATCGCCTATTCCCTTTGGCGCGCCGCCCGGCGGGTGAGCGGATCCGACCTGGGCTCGCCCGCCGCGGCCGGCTTCGCAGTCGCGGTCGCGCTCGCGGCGAACGCGCTGATCGACGGGACGCTGTTCCACCCGCGCCCCGTCACGCTCTTCCTGATCGGGCTGTGCCTGGCGCTGGGATCGTCGAGGAGCGCGGGCGAGGCCGGGCCCGCCGGCCGGGCTCAGCCTTCGGCCGGCTTCGACTGAAGCTGGATGTAGTTCCCGACCCCCATCGCCTCGATCATGTCGAGCTGACGTTCGATGAAGTCGACGTGCGCTTCCTCGTTCTCGTGGATCGAGACGAGGAGCTCGCGCGACACGAAGTCCTTGACGTTCTCGCAATGGGTGATCGCCTCGCGCAGCAGCGGGATCGCCTCCATCTCGAGGTCGAGATCGGCGCGGAGCACCTCCTGCACGTTCTCGCCGACGCGCAGGCGCCCGAGCGCCTGGAGATTGGGCAGGCCGTCGAGGAACAGGATGCGCTCCATCAGCCGATCGGCGTGCTTCATCTCGTCGATCGACTCGTGACGTTCGTATTCGGCGAGCCGCTGGATGCCCCAGTGGTCGAGCAGGCGGTAGTGGAGCCAATATTGGTTGATCGCCGTCAGCTCGTTCTTGAGCGCCGTATTGAGGAATTGGATGACCTGTTCGTCGCCGCGCATCGCGTGCCTCCCCAATCGGTGATGGAAAAGGCTTAAGTCGCGGCCGAGTCCGGCGTCAAGCTCGGCCCGCGCGCGGCGGGGCGCACCCCGTCGGCGTGACCGACGTCGGGTCGGCCCTCAGGCCGCCCGGTTGCGCTCGTCGCGGATCACATCGCGGGCGAACGGCAAGCACTGGCAGCACTGCGGCTTGGCGCCGAGCTGGGCGTAGATCTGGCCGATCGAGCCGCCGCACGCGCGGTCCTTGGCGCGGACCTGGCTTTCCCGAAGCGCATTGCAGACGCAGACGATCACGGCGCGACGAACTCCCGAGCGAATCGACCTGCGAATGAGTATCAGTTGCCCCGATCTGTTGCAAGCGCTTCGCAACAGCGGCCGTCAGGTGTCGATCGCTTCGGCGCCGAGGCGCTGCATCAGCGGCACGAAATCGGGGAAGCTGGTCGCGATCGGGCGCGCGTCGTCGACCGTGACCGGGGCCTTCGCGTGCAGCCCGAGCACCGCGAAGCTCATCGCGATGCGGTGGTCGAGCCGGCTGGCGACGGTCGCGCCGCCCGGCACCGGCTCGCCGCCGCGGCCGTGGACGACCAGCCCGTCGGGCAGTTCCTCGACCTCGACGCCGCAGGCGGCGAGCCCGGCCGCCATCACCGCGATGCGGTCGGACTCCTTGACGCGGAGCTCCTCGAGCCCGCGCATCACCGTGCGGCCCGACGCGAAGGCGGCCGCGACGAACAGCGCGGGGAACTCGTCGATCATCGAGGGCGCGACCTCGGGCGGCACCTCGATCCCGGCGAGCGCGCCGGCTTCGACGACCAGGTCGGCGACCGGCTCGCCGCCGACGTCGCGCGGGTTCGTCGCCTCGACGCTCGCGCCCATGAGGCGCAGCACGCGCACCAGCCCGTCGCGCGTCGGGTTGAGCCCGACGTTCTCGACGGTGACGCGGCTGCCGGGCACGACCAGCGCGGCGACGAGCGGGAAGGCGGCCGAGGAGGGGTCACCCGGCACGACGATGCGCTGCGGGACGAGCTCGGCTTCGCCGGCGACTGTGATCGCGCGGCCTTCGCCCGTCTCCTCCACCTGCACGTTCGCGCCGAAGCCGCGCAGCATCCGCTCGCTGTGATCGCGCGTGGCGGCGCGCTCGACGACGGTGGTGCGGCCGGGCGCGTTGAGGCCGGCGAGCAGCACCGCCGACTTCACCTGCGCCGAGGCGACGGGAAGCTCGTAGCGGATCGGGAGCGCGGGGCAGGCGCCGGTCACGATCGCGGGCAGGCGACCGCCCTCGCTCGTCGCGAACCGCGCGCCCATGCGCGACAGCGGCTCGACGACGCGGCCCATCGGGCGGCGCGACAGCGAGGCGTCGCCGGTGAACGCCGCGGTGATCGGGTGCGAGGCGACGAGGCCCATCAGGAGCCGCGTTGAGGTGCCGGAATTGCCCATGTCGAGTGCGCCCTGCGGCTGGACGAGCCCGCCGACGCCGACGCCGTGGATCCGCCACCGTCCCTCGCCGTCGCGGACGATCTCGGCCCCCATCGCGCGCAGGGCGGCGGCCGTGGCGAGCACGTCCTCGCCCTCGAGCAGCCCCTCGGCGGTGGTCTCGCCGACCGCGAGCGCGCCGAACATCAGCGCCCGGTGCGAGATCGACTTGTCGCCCGGCACGCGCGCACGGCCCGAGAGCGGTCCGGTCGCGCGGAGCGCGAGCGGGTACGGCGGCGCGGAGCTGTTCGACATGGGCCTCCTCGAAGCGGGCCTTCCGGCGAGGTCTTGACGGGCGGGAGCGGCCCGCCGACGCGCGGGGCCGATTAGCTTTTGACAGCCGGGTGGGGCTGTGGCAAGGCACGCCGCCTGTCCGGCCGCCCCCCGAGGCGGCGGCCGCGAGATCCTGATTCCCGGCCGTAATTTTGGAGACCTGAGCCGTGGTGAAAGCCGAATGGGGCACGAAGCGCGCCTGCCCGAAGTGCAACACGCGTTTCTATGACCTGACGAAGGACGATCCGGTGACCTGCCTCAACTGCGGGTTCGCCTGGGTGCCCGAGCCGATCCTGAAGTCGAAGCAGCCGCTGCCGTTCGAGGAAGCCAAGCCCAAGCAGGTCGAGGCGCAGGACACCGACGCCGAGCTGATCGACGAGGATCTCGACCTCGACACCGACGACGCCGCGGCCGACGAGGACGACGTCGACATCGGCGGGGACGACGACCTGGGCGTCGGCGTCGGCGGCGACGACGAGGACGAGGCCTAAATCCGATCCGCGATGCGCCGCGCCCGCTTGCGCCGGGCCCGCGCATCGCTTAAGGGATCGCCGCCCGCTCCCAGGCGGGCGCCGGATGGTTTCGGGGCCGTAGCTCAGCTGGGAGAGCGTCGCAATGGCATTGCGAAGGTCAGGGGTTCGATCCCCCTCGGCTCCACCA
>Ga0164290_1001811_pt1 | contig 22925 bp, 21 predicted proteins | sample Micstemetagenome_FD_108782 | JGI IMG/M metagenome (GOLD analysis project Ga0164290, IMG submission 108782) | Contaminated culture microbial community from soil near Moab, Utah, USA - Microcoleus steenstrupii SON62 (Illumina Assembly) | ecosystem: Environmental > Terrestrial > Soil > Soil crust...
GCCCTGACCAACGCCCGCGAGGCGCTGGGCCGCAAGATGGCCGAGGGCTCGGCCCAGGGCAAAATCCTCGACGAGCTGTGCGAAGCCTTCGGTCTGGATGCGCGCCCCGAGCGGATCGAGATCTACGACAACGCCCACATCCAGGGCACCAACGCCGTCGGCGGCATGGTGGTGGCCGGCCCCGAGGGGTTCCAGAAGTCGCAGTACCGCAAATTCAACATCCGCGGCGAGGACCTGACCCCCGGCGACGACTACGGCATGATGCGCGAGGTCATGCGCCGCCGCTTCTCACGCCTGGTGAAGGACGAGGACGCGGGCGAGGAGGTGGTCCGCCCCGACCTGCTGCTGATCGACGGCGGCGCGGGCCAACTGGCCGAGGTTCTGGCCGTGCTGGCCGATCTGGGACTGGACGACATCACCGCCGTCGGCGTCGCCAAGGGCCCGGACCGCGACGCGGGACTTGAGCGGTTCTTCATGCCGGGCAAGCCGCCCTTCATGCTGCCGCTGAAATCGCCGGCGCTCTACTATATCCAGCGGCTGCGCGACGAGGCGCACCGGTTCGCCAACGGCGCCCACCGCACCCGCCGCTCGATGGACATCAAGAAGAACCCCCTCGACGAGATCGAGGGCATCGGCCCCGGCCGCAAGAAGGCCCTGCTGCACGCCTTCGGCTCTGCCAAGGGCGTCAGCCGCGCCTCGGTGGTCGATCTGGTCAAGGTGGAGGGGATCAACCAGCCGATGGCCGAACGCATCCACGCCTTCTTCCATCCGGCGCAGCGCTAGGACCGCTGTCCGCCGTCTGCCTCTATTGATCCGTCCCGGATGGCTGAACGAGCTCGGCCATCAAGGTCATGAGGATGGCGGTCTGCAACTGTTCGACGTCGGCCTCGGCTGTATTGGCGACGATCAGCACGCCGCTCTCCTGGTCGGGCGCCAGCGCGATCAGGGCGTTCCAGCGCCCGTTCGATCCGGCGTGCATCAGCAACCGGACGGGCGACGCCGCGGGCCAGCTGTCGCGCACGCCCCACCCCAGGGCGGAGGCCGTCTCTCCCTGCGGCGTGTGCAGGGTGCGGTAGGCGGAGGCCCGGAGCAGAACGCCCCGTCCCTTTTCCCCGGCCATCTGATCGATGGCGAAACGGGCCCAGTCGCCCATGCTCAGCTTGACCGCGCCGGCCGGGGCGAACATCGGCGGGTTGTCCGCCCGCAGGCCGGTGCGCGGCTGACCCTCAAGGTGACCCAGAACCTGCCCCCGCTCCGACGGCGCGAATACGACGGTCATGCCGAGGGGACCAAAGACCTCGGCCTGCATCAGCTGTTCAAAGGACAGACCCGTCGCCTGTTCGGCAGCCGCCGCGGCCAGCAGGTAGTCGCTGTTCGAATAGACCGCCTCGCCCCGGGCGGGCCCGATGGGCGCCTCGCTCAGGACCGCGGTCGCGAACGCGATGCGCTGCTCGGTCAGGGGTCGCGTGTCGATGTAGGCCGCCTCGATCATGGCGGCGTCCGCGGTGTCGTCCAGATCACGCAGTCCGGCGCGGTGCGACAGAAGGTCGACCAGCGTGACGTCCTGATACTCGGGGCGCATCGACACGCCCGGCAGCAGCGATCTGAGCGGCGTTGTCCACGACAGCACGCCGCGATCCACCAGCCGCGCGATCATGGTGGCGGTCATGGCCTTGGCGTCGGATCCGATATGCCAGATGTCCCCGGCCAGCGCCGGATCGGCGGAATCGCCGGCGCGCACGCCGTGAACCGCCTGTTCGGCGACGGCGCCCTCGCGGATGACAAGAACCGCCATCGCCGGAACACCCGGGTTCTCGGCCAGGGCCTCCTCCACCATGCCGTTCAGCGCGGCGGCCCTTTGCGGCGCGGCCTGCTGCGCCAGCGCAGGCGGCGCGACGGCCAGGCAGATGGCCGCGACACAGGCGGCCAGTCGGAAATCGGGTCGGATCATGCAAGGCCCCGTAATGTGAAGAGGCAGGCATGCGCGTGCGCTGCCGAAGCCTCAGGCGTGTGTGGCGGCGAGGGCCCGACGTCCGTCCCGGACAGGGCCGAACGGATGGTCGATGTTTCGGGCGGCGGCTCCGATCTTCCCTCGCAAACTCACGTTAGGGCGCCGGCCCGCCGGACCTAGTGAAACTTCCGTAAGAACCCCGACGTGGCGTCAGCCTGCCGTTCCGCCTCTCCCCCTGCGGAAAAGGAATGATTATACCGGCGCCATGACCGACGAATCCCGCGACGCCCTGCTCTCCGGCTACCGCCGCTTTCGAGAGGACCGCTGGCCCGCGGCCCGGGCCGAATACGAGGCGCTGGCGGAAAAGGGCCAGAAGCCGCACACCCTCGTAGTCGCCTGTTCCGACAGCCGCGCCGATCCGGCCCTCATCTTCGACACCGCGCCGGGCCAGCTGTTCGTGGTCCGCAACGTCGCCAACCTGGTCCCGCCCTACGAGCCGGACGGCCGTCTGCACGGCGTCTCGGCCGCGCTGGAGTTCGGCGTCAAGGTGCTCGGCGTCTCGCGGATCATGGTTCTGGGCCACGCCCACTGCGGCGGGGTCAACGCCATGCGCCATGGCGCCCCCGACAACTGCCAGGACTTCGTCGCGCCCTGGGTGGCCCAGGGCGCGCCGGTGGTGCGCCGCGTCTGCGAGGCTGTCGAACCGGAGGAGGCGGAGCGGGCCGCGGAGGAGGCAGTGGTCAGGCTGTCGCTCGACAACCTGCGCACCTTCCCCTGGATCGCCGAGCGCGAGGCGGCGGGAACTCTCGCCCTCAGCGGCGTCCATTTCGGCATCGCGGACGGCGTCCTGCGCTCCCTTCGCGACGGGACATTCGTCTCCCTCGCCTGACGCGGAACGGCCGAATGCTCGCTTCATGCAGCGAAGCGTGGCAGATCGCGTTGAGGTATCGGAGCGCCCCATGACACCCAATCCCCACGCCAATCCCATCCCGAACATCCTCACCGGTCTGCGGCTGATCGCCGGAGTGATCATGTTCCTGATCCTGGCGGGCGCAGCGCCGCAGGGCATTCCCTTCATGTCCGAGTACCTGAGCCCGGACGACCAGTTCCGCTTCGGGCGCACGGCGTTCGTCATCTTCGTGGTCGCGGCCTCGACCGACTGGGTCGACGGCTTCCTGGCGCGGCGCTGGCATTCGACGACCCGTTGGGGCGCGATTCTCGACCCGATCGCCGACAAGGTGTTGATCACCGGCGCCATCCTCGGCGTGCTGGCCTGGGGCGCCATGCCCCAGATCGCCATCCCCTGCGGCCTGATCCTGTTCCGTGAGTTCGCCGTCTCCGCCCTGCGCGAAACCGTCGCCGGCAAGGTCAAGCTGCCGGTCACCCTGCTGGCCAAGTGGAAGACCGTGCTGCAGATGGTGGCCCTGGGCTGTCTGCAACTGGTGCTGCTGTGGGACGGCTTCGGCCTGCCGCTGGAATGGCAGCCGCATTTCCAGACCTTCGCCTACGTGTTGATCTGGATCGCCGCCATCGTCACCGTCTGGACCGGCTGGCAGTATTTCGCCAAGGCCCGGCAGAAGATGAGCCAGATCTAGGGGCTCCGGAAGCAGGGGCGTTTTCTGTCCTGCTGCCCGTGGACGGGAAGTGGTTAGTGGCTAGTGATTAGTGATTGCTGCTTCGGCGATGGCGGAAGGGCGGCGCCGTAAGCGCCATCGCACCGCCGTTGGCCAACCACTAATCACTAGCCACTAACCACTAGCCACTGCTTCCGCCTCACCGGACGCCCAGCTCCGCCACCAGCCGTTCCATCCCGTACACATCCCGCAGCGCCGTGGTCACCGCGCCGGTGGTCACGATGACCGAGCGGTTGACGTTGACGTCGTAGCCATAGGCGTTGCGCTGGGTCAGGACGGTGGAGTCGAAATTGGCCCCCAGGATCTCGCCCGCCGCGTTGACCACCGGCGAGCCCGACGAGCCGCCGATCGTGTCGGACGACACCGCCATGTTCAGCACGGTGTCGCCGTCGATCCGCTCGCGCGCCGCCAGCAGCTTCGGCGCCACGTCGAAGGGCGCGGAACCGGTGGCACGGTCCCACAGGCCGTCGAAGGTGGTGAACGGGCCCCAGCGCTGGCCGGGCACATCCGTGCCCTCGATCTTGCCGTAGGTCAGCCGCAGCGTGCCGGTGGCGTCCGGATAGACGGTGTCGCCATAGGTCTGAAAGCGCAGGGCCGCGAGCCGCTCCGAGGCGCGGGCGGTCGGCCCCTCGACCTTTTCCTCCCACTCCGAGCGGATGGCGCGGGTCTCGTCCTGGATCGACAAGAGATACTGGATCAGCGGGTCCTGCGAGGCCTCGACAGCGGCGAGCCCGCCGTCCCACAGGGCGCGGCGCACGGCCGGATCGGCGAGGGTCGTTCCCTCGATCAGCCGGGCCGACAGCTGCTCCGGCGACTCGCGGCCCAGCAGGCCGCGCACGCGGGGATCGTCGACCGTCAGCCACTCGCGGGTCTTGGACAGCCACCATTCCATGCGGACCTGTTCGAGGCCCGGATAGACCGGCCGCTCGGCGAACAGGCCGGACTGCACCGACGCCAGCCGGCTGTCCGCGTATTCGGGCAGGCGCTCGGCTGACGGCTTCGCCCGCTCCTGCGCCCCGCGCACCAGCGTCCGCGCCCAGCTGAACAGCTGCGAGCCGCCGGCGACGGGCGTGGTGCCCATGCCGGTGCCGCCTTCCAGCAGCGCCATGGCGGGATAGAGTTCGCGCACCACCGGCTGGGCCGCGCTCAGCGTCGTCCACGGATTGGCCCCCCCGGCCCCGGCCTCGGCGCGACCGCGGAAATCGGCCTCGCCCTCGGCCCGGGTGGCCATGAAACCGGGATCGGTCAGGGCCCGCATCCGACCAAGTCCGCGCTTGTAGGTGTTCTCAAGGCCGACGAGCGGGTCCATGGCCTCGAAGGCCTGACGCTCGCCTTCCTGCGAATAGCGGATCAGCCGGCCGCGCAATTCGCTGGCCAGCAACTGGTCCATCGGCAGGACGACGTCGCGGATGGTGAACAGCTGGTCCTGGGTCAGCAGCCGCTGGGTCGCGCCCGGGCTGCCCGAGACGAATACCGGCGTGCCCTCGACCGGCTGCTCGGCGTTCCAGCGGAAATGGGTCGGCGTCGCCGCCGGGGCGTCGTTCTCGTAAAGGCGGATGAAGGCCGCATCGATGGCGAAGCGGGGGAAGCTGAAATTGTCCAGATCGCCGCCGAAGGTCGCCGCCCGGTCTTCCGGCGCCCAGGCCAGACGGACGTCAGAGTATTTCTTGTAGGTGTAGAGCTTGAACTGGCCGCCCCGGTACAGGCTGACCACCTGGCACCGTTTGCCGGCGTCGTCGCCGCAGGCCTCCTGCTCGATCCGGCCCGCCTCGGCGTCGCGCGCGCGGGTGAAGGCCTGGCCCTCAAGCCCCGCGCCCGCCGCATGCATCCGCTCGGTGACGTCGCTGATGTCGGTCAGGATCTCCGCCGTGCCGCCGGGGCATTTCAGCTCATCCTCGCGCGACCGCGGGGTGAAGCCGGTCTCGGCGTAGTTGACCGCCTGGGTCGACAGATTGGCCACGCAGGTGGCGACGCAGTGGTTGTTGGTCATCACCAGCCCTTCGGCCGAGACGATCCCCGCCGAACAGCCCCCGAACTTGACCGAACTCAACCGCACCCGGTCCAGCCAGGCCTGGTCGATGGTCGTCCCCAGGGTGGCGTTGGCCCGGGCGATCGGGAAGTTGTCGAAGGTCCACATGCCCTCTTCAGCCTGCGCGGCGGAACCGGCGGCGAGGGTCAGCAGGGCGGCGGCGAGGGCGGGGGCGAGGTGACGCATGGGTATCTCCACAAGAACATTCTCCCTCCCCCTCCGGGGGAGGGATGTCGCCGCGCAGCGGCGACAGGGTGGGAGGGGCTCGGCGACGCGAACGCCGGCGCATGCCGCGCGAAGCCGTCCCCACCCGGTCGCTGGCGTCTACTCCACGCCCAGCTCTTCCAGCAGATTCGGGCTCGGATAGATGTTGCGCAACGCCTCGGTGATCGCCGCGGTCGACACCGACACCGTCCGGTTCAGGGCGCCGTCATAGCCGTAGGCGCCGCCCAGCGAGTGGATGTTGCCGTCGAAGGCCGCGCCGATGACTTCGCCGGCGGCGTTGATCACGGGCGAACCCGAGTTGCCGCCGATGATGTCGTTGGTCGAGGTGAAGTCATAGACCGTGTCCTTGTTGACCCGGGCCTCGTTGTCGATGAACGCCTGGGCCGCGTTGAACGGCTCGGCGCCCGTGGCCCGCTCATAGAGGCCGCCCATGTAGGTGAACGCCGGCACGGTCACGCCGCGATAGGTCCAGCCCGCCACCTGGCCGTACGACAGGCGCAGGCTGAAGGTCGCGTCCGGATACTGGTTGGTGCCGTAGACGGCGAACCGGGCCTGGGCGACCTTCTCCGCCGCGCGGGCGGTCGGGGCGTTGACCTCGGCGGCCCAGCGGGCGCCGATCGCCGAGGCGGCGGCGTCATTGGCGATGACGAAGGCCAGCAGCGGATCGGCGGCCGCCAGCTCTTCGGTCGTCATCATGGCGGCGCGGGCGCGGAAGGCCGCGTCCTCCATCTGGGTGCCCGAAATCAGCCGTTCGGCCAGGGCTTCCGGGCTTTCGCGGCCCAGCATCGCCTTCACATCGGGATGGTCGACCGTCAGATACTCCCGCGTCTTGGACAGCCAGTAGCGCAGACGGATCTCCTCCATGTCCATCGCGATCGGCGTTTCGGCCCCGACGGCGGCGGCCAGCCGGGTGCGCTGAGCCTCGGTCATCGACGCATTCTTCGAGGCCCGCACGATGCCCCGGGCCATCTGGTACAGGGTCGAACCGCCGCCCGCCGACTGCTCCAGCTGACGAACGGGCAGATACAGGTCGCGGGCGACCGTCTGCACCCGCTCGAGATCGGTCCAGGGATCGCCGATCTGCTGCACCAGGTTGGGATCGGCGGCGACGCGGCTGCGCAGTTCGGTTTCTGCGTCGCGCCGGGCGCCGATGAACGCGGGGTCCAGCAGCGCCTGATGTTGGCCGTACTGGGCCTTGAAGCTGTTCTCGAGGCCGAAGATCGGATCGAACGAGATGCGCTTGGCCTCGTCGCCGGTCAGCGAATACTCCAGCAGGCGGCCGCGAAGCTCCGAGCTCTGGATCAGGGTCACCGGCAGTTGCTGGTCGCGCAGCCGCTCCAGCTGGCTCATCGTCAGCAGGCGCGAGGTCGAGCCGGGGTTGCCGGCCACGAAGGTCACGTCGCCCTCGGCCGGGGCGTTCGGGTTCCAGCGCAGGAAGCTGGGGCTTTCGACCGGACGGCCGTCCTCATAGGCGCGCAGGAAGCCGGCATCGAGGGCGTAGCGCGGGAAGTTGAAATTGTCGGGGTCGCCGCCGAAGAAGGCCGCCTGGTTCTCGGGGGCGAACACCAGCCGGACGTCGTCATAGCGGCGGAATTTGTACAGGGCGTAGCGGCCGCCGCGGTAGAAGCTGATGACCTGGCAGTTGAACTTCGGATCGCCGGCGCAGGCCTCGGTCTGGATGGTGTTGGTCTCGGCGGTGCGGGCGGCGTTGAAGGCCGCGCCTTCCAGGCCGGCGCCGGAGGCCAGCACCCGGTCGGTCACATCGACGATGTCGACCAGAACCTCGGCGGTCTGGCCGGGGCAGCGTTTCTCTTCCTCGCGGTTGGCGGTCAGGAAGCCGTTCTTCACATAGTCCTGCTCGGGCGAGGACAGCTCCTGCACGCAGCCGACGACACAGTGCCAGTTGGTCAGGATCAGCCCCTCGTCGGACACGAAGGACGCCGAACAGCCCTGGATGCGGACGGCGGCGTTGCGGACCCGGTCCAGCCAGGCCTGGTCGATCCGGGTGCCGTATTTGTCGTTCACCGTCTGGATCGGGAAATTGTCGAAGGTCCACATGCCTTCGTCGGCGCGGGCCGATGACGGCGCGCCCAGCACGGCCAGCATGCCGGCGACGGCGGCGAGGGAAGCGGTCGCCGATACGGCGGCGCGGAGCGAACGAAGCGGCATTCCGAGATTCTCCCTGGGGTCGGCTGAGGTCGCCGGGTGTAGCCATCTGCATAGACACGATGAACGGCGTCCGTCCATCGCCACAAAGCGGCTCCGGGCACACATAACTTCGGTCGCCTTACCCCGATTTAACTTGGCCGCGGTCCCTTGCACCGTCAGATAGCGGTCAACGTCAGGGGTCTTTCCGTTTCCATGTCGCTTGCACTTTCAACTCTGCTCTTCGAGTGGCGGCGCTACATGGCCGCCGTCATGGCGCTGGCGCTGTCCGGCCTGCTCGTGCTCGCCATGACCGGCGTCTTCATCGGCATCGGCAAGGGCTTCACCGCGACCATCGAGCGGTCCAGCGCCGACATCATCATCATGCAGCCCGGCGCGACCAGTCTGATGGGCGGCCCCTCGGGCGTGCCGCGGCGGTTCATTCCGCTGGCCTACCGCAATCCCGAGGTGGTCGAGGTCCAGCCGCTCGACGGCGCGGGCGGCTCGTTCCAGTCGGTCAAGAACGTCGATCCGACCATGTCCCAGGCCGATCGGGCGAAGATGCGCGCGCCGCGCCAGCAGTTCGTCCAGGCCAGCATCATCGACACGACGCCCGGCGCCGTGACCATCCCGACCGACTACTCGCAGGAACTGGTCGACGCCCTGCGCCAGCCCTATACCGTCGCCATCGACGAGACGGCGGTGACCAAGCTTGGCGTCAAGCTCGGCGACCGGGCTCTCTACAACGGCCAGACGGTGACCGTGGTCGGCATCACCCGCGGCTACCCCAACATGATGCAGGCCAACATCGTCATGTCGCGCGACACCCTGCGGATGCTGGGGCAGGCCGACACAGGACCGCGCGTCGGTCCGCTGATGGTCAAGCTTCGCGATCCGGCCAAGGCCTCCGTCGTCGCCGCCCAGCTGAACGCGCTCGGCGACGGCCAGTGGAAGGCCTGGACCCGTCAGGAGCTGGCTGACGCCAACGCCGGCGCCATGTTCGAGGAGGGCATCCTCGTCATCATCATCGGTGGCTGCGTGGTGCTGGGCACCATCATCGGCGTGGCCATCACCTGGCAGACGCTGCGCGGCGCCATCATGGCCAACATCAAGGAGTTCGCCTCGCTGCGGGCCCTGGGCGTCGGCATGGGATCGCTGAACCGCATCGTCATGGAGCTCAGCTTCTGGGTCGGCCTGGTCGGCGTCGCCGCCGCCATCGGTCTGACGCTGCTGGTGCAGATGCTGGCCATGGCCAACGCCGTGATCATCGCCCTGCCGCTGGTCCTTCTGATCATCGTCGGCGGCGGACTGGTCGTCATCGCCATGCTGTCGGGCCTGCTGTCCCTCGGCATCCTCAAGAACAGCCAGCCTGCGGATCTTCTGCGATGACCGCTCACACCAAGGCGCACGGCAAACACGGCGATTTCGCCATCGAGGCCAAGGGGCTCGTCAAACGGTTCAAGTCCGGCAAGGCCTTCGTCGAGGTCCTCAAGGGTGTGGATTTCGACGCCCGGCACGGCGATCTGACCATGGTCATGGGCCCTTCCGGCTCGGGCAAATCCACCCTGATCGCCGCCCTGTCCGGCCTGCTCCGGCCGGAAGAGGGGCGGGTCGACACGCTCGACGTCGACGATCTCTGGAAACTGTCGTCGGGCAAGATCGACAAATTCCGCCTCGATCACTGCGGTTTCATCTTCCAGGGCTTCAATCTCTTCCCCGCCCTGACCGCCCTGCAGCAGGTCGAGGTGGTGCTGAAATTCCAGGGTCTGTCCAAGGGCGAGGCCAAACGTCAGGCGACGGCCACGCTCGAGGAGGTCGGCCTCGGCAAACGCCTGAATCAGCGGCCCTCGGCCCTGTCCGGCGGTGAGAAACAGCGCGTCGCCATCGCCCGCTGCCTCGCCAAGAACCCGCAGATCCTGTTCGCCGACGAACCGACCTCGGCGCTGGACGGCGAGAACGGCCAGATCGTCATCCGCCTGCTCCGTCGCGCCGCCACCGAACACGGCGCGGCCGTCATCTGCGTCACCCACGATCCTCGTCTCGAGGAATGGGCCGACCGCGTCATCAAGATCGAAGACGGCGTGATCATCGACGATCAGCGCCGCATCCCCAACCCCGACGCCACCCTGGCCTCGCACTGAACCGCCTCAGGACCTTCGCCATGCCCGCCTTCCTCAAGAACAAATGGCTCTGGATCGGCCTCGTGCTGATCGTTCTCGTCATCGTCGGCTTCACCTTCATGCAGAACGGAGCCAAGGCGAAGAAGGCCGAGGAGGAGAAGGCCGCCGCCACCCGGGTCGAGAGCCCCTATGCGGCCATCGCCAACGGCAAGGTGGACGTCGAGGGCGGCATCATCCAGATCGCGGCCCGCCGCGGCGGCGTCGTCCGTGAGGTGCTGGTCCAGGAAGGCGACCGCGTCGTCGCCGGCCAGATCCTCGCCCGCCAGGAAGACGATGAACCGCGTCTGGCCCTGCAGAGCGCCAGCGCCGACGTCAACCAGGCCGAAAGCCAGCTGCGGCTGATCCAGGTCGACATCCGCACCGCCCAGCGCGAACACGACCGCCTGCAGCAGCTGGTGGCCACCAATTTCGTCGCCGCCCAGCGCATGGACCAGGCCCGCGACGCCATCGCCCAGACCCAGGCCCGCCTCGGCTCGGCCCAGGCCGCCGTCCAGACCGCCCGCGCGCGCCGCGACCAGGCGGCCTACAATGTCGAGCTGACCGTGATCCGCGCCCCGCAGTCGGGCCGCATCGTGCGCCGCTACGCCAACCCCGGCGCCGGCGCCTCGACCCTGAACGTCTCCAACATGTTCGACCTCGAGCCCGACGCCCCCCGCATCGCCCGCGCCGAGATCGTCGAGAGCGACATCCCGAACATCACCGCCGGCCAGGCCGTAGAGATCACCCCCGAGGGTGATCCGTCCAAGGTCTATGTCGGCGCCGTCCTGCGCCGCGCCGCCGTCTTCGGCGCCCGCAAACTGGCGTCGGACGACCCCTCGCAGCGATCCGACGAACGCGTCGTCGAGGTCGTCGTCACCGCCGGCGACGCCCCCCTGCTGATCGGCCAGCGGGTGCTGGTGAAATTCATGAAGCCCGGCGAGACGGCCGGAGCGCCCCGCGCCGTCGCCACGGGCGTCCCTGCCGGCCGCGCCATGCGGGCGCCGGCGCAGGCGGGGTAAGGAGAAGTGATTGGTGGCCAGTGGTTAGTGATTTCAGCGTCGCTGTCAGCGGAAGGGCGGCGCGGTCAGCGCTTTCGCCCAGGCGGCGGCCAGCCACTGGTCACTAGCCACTAGCGACTCACCTGCCGGTGAACACTGGCGCCCGCTTCTCCAGCGCCGCCGTGACGCCCTCCATATGGTCGTCGCCCAGATGCGCCAACGCCTGCATGGCGGCGGTCATCTCGAGGATCTGGTCGAAGGTCGCGTCGCGGCCCTGACGCAGCAGGGCCTTGGTCATGCGCAGGGCCTGGGGTGCGCGGGAGGCCACGTCCGTCGCGATCTCCATGGCCTCGGCCATCAGCCGCTCCGGCGGGACGACGCGGCTGACCAGCCCCCACTCCATCGCCGTGTTCGCGTCCAGCACCCGGGCGGTGAACAGCATCTCGGCGGCGCGCGCATAGCCGATGTTTCGCGGCATCAGCCAGGCGCCGCCGTCGCCCGGCAATATGCCCAGCTTCAGGAAGGGCACGCCGAAACTGGCCGTCGCGGAGGCGATGCGGATGTCCGCCAGCCCGGCGATATCGCACCCCAGCCCCATGGCCGGGCCGTTGACGGCGGCGATCAGCGGAACTTCCAGCCCGTACAGCGAGCGCACGATCCGGTGCACCACGCGGCGATAGCGCTCGCGGATCTCGGCGCCCGAGCCGGCGAACATGTCGCGCCGGTCCTTCATCGCCTTCAGGTCGCCCCCGGCCGAAAACGCGCGGCCGGCCCCGGTCAGGACCACGCATCGCACGTCAGGGTCGGCGTTGACCGCCTCGCAGGCCGCCGCAAAGGCCTCGCCGTCCTCAAGGTCCGGCAGGGCGTTCAGCCGGTCGGGCCGGTCAAGGGTCCAGAGTTCGACATGGTCTGAGCGGTCTCGGCGGATCAGGGTCATACGCCCGATGTGCCGCACGCCGGGCCGCGCCGCAACGTCAGGTCCGCGACGGCTTTCCGGCCAGCGACCACCATCGCCGCATGCCGGACTCCGGCCCCGCTTCCGGCGTGGGTCCCCGCCCGGCGTCCCCGGCCGCCAGACTGGTGAAGCGCCGCACCACCGTCGCGCCGGCCGGCGGGAGCCCGTCGTCCTCCATGAAACAGGCCCGTTCGCGGGGCGAATCCGCGGCCTCGGTCGCCGGCCTGTCCGCCAGCGAGGCCAGCGAAAAAACCACGCCGCGCTCCACGGACCAGCCGGTGCGCCACGGCCGCACGGCCGTCATCTCCACGAGCGTCGCCTTAAGCTCGAACATCGCCCCGTCCCTCTGATCTCATACTGGCACAGGCGCGGGCGCGGCGCGACTGACCGACCCTGACAGGGGAATTGAAAAGCCCCGGACCTTGCGGACCGGGGCCGGGTCGTCTGCAGCGGCGGCGGCTTTCTAGCCGCGCTTGCCGAGCTTGATCGGGACGAAGTTGGACGGGTGGCTGACCACGCGGTCGCCGGCGCCGTAGCCGTTCTTCGTATTCACCAACATCCCGCCCCACAGGGCGAAGGACATCATGGCGTGCTGCAGATTGCGGTTTCTGTCATTCATCTGGCGTCTCCTTTCGAGTGAACGATGAAAGAAGACGCGTCGTGCTTTTCGGGAATCTCACCGTCATAGTCGTTTCGCGTCAGCGGCCAAACTAGTACGGCGACGCGTAAATTGCAACAGTTTTGCTCCGCCGCCGGACCAAGTTTCGCAATGATGTCATCCAACGATCCCGCCGCTGCGCCCGGCCCGCCCCCCAGCATCGCGACGCCCTGCGTCAAGGTCTGCATCGTCGACGGCGCGACCAGCCACTGCCTCGGCTGCTGGCGCACCCTGTCCGAGATCGCCGGCTGGAGCGGCCTTCCCGACGAGGAACGCGCGCGGATCATGGCGGAGCTGCCGGCGCGGGAGGCGAGAGTGGCTGGTGGCTAGTGGCCACCCCTTAACCCCCCGCAAACCACGCCCCTTCACCGCATCCCAACCGCCGTGTGCGAGACAGGACGGGCCGTAGAAGCGGCGCGTTCACGACGGGCAAGCGTATGCGTTTCGACCTTTCCTCCTTCGGGGTCATGGCCCTGGCCGTGGCCTCGGCCCTGACCACCGCCTGGTGGCTGAACCACGCCGACGCGCGGGGGCAGGCGTATGCCGCCGTGCCGGTGGCCGTGCAGGGCCCCGCCCTCGGCGCCGCCGCCCAGGTGCTCAAGGCCGACGACGGCCACTACTGGGCCGAGGCCGTGATCGACGGCAAGGCGGTGCGCGTCATGGTTGACACCGGCGCCAGCGTCGTGGTCCTGACCCCGGCCGACGCCGCGCGCCTCGGCCTCCGGCTCGGCGCCGGCGACTTCTCCGGCACGGTCATCACCGCGTCCGGCCCCGTCCGCGCCGCGCCGATCGTTCTCCGATCCGTCGCTGTCGCCGGCGCCCGCATCGACCAGGTCCAGGCGCTCGTGGTGGAAAACGGCCTGCCGCACAGCCTGCTCGGCATGAGCTACCTGGGCCGGCTGTCCTCCTTCAGCGCCACTCCGGCGGGGCTCACGCTGCGGCCGTAGGCGAGGGGACCCCGGTCCCCGCGACCTACAAGGCCTTCCAAACAACGGCCGCCGCCGTCGCCAGCAGCCACAGCGCGAACGCCCGTCTCAGCACGACCCGGTCGAGAGCGTGCGCCAGTTTCGCCCCCCAGGGCGCGACCGCCGTCGTCAGCACGGCCATCACGACAGCCCCGGGCACATTGACGTAGCCCAGCGACAGGGGCGGCCGCCCGCCCGCGGTCCAGCCGAACACCACGAAGCCCAGCGTCGCCGCCGTTCCGATCGCGAGGCCGAAGCCCGAGGCCGTCGCCACCGCCTGATGGATCGGCCGGCCGCACAGGGTCATCATCATCCCGCCGAAACTGCCGCCGCCGATCCCCATCATGGCCGACAGACCGCCGATTGCCGTCCCGGTCGCGCGCCGGCCCCAGCCGACCGGCAGGTCGGCCCGCAGCGTCACCCGCTCCGGCAGCAGCCCCATCTGCGCCGCCACGACCAGCAGGCAGACGCCATAGACGATGGCCAGCCCCTCCATCGAGGTCAGGCCCGCTGCGGCCGCCCCGACCAGCGCCCCCGCGGCCACCCACGGCGTCCAGGTCTTCAGGACCACCTCGTCCACCGCCCCGTGCGCCCGGTGCGCCCGCAGCGACCGCCACGAGGTCGCGACGATCGTCAGCAGCGACGTCCCGATCGCCACATGCAGATTGCTCTCGCCGCCGACGCCCAGCACCTCGAAGGCGTAGAACACCGCCGGCACGATCACCGTCCCGCCGCCGACACCGAACAGCCCCGCAACCAGCCCGCCGACCAGCCCCGCCGCCGTCAGGGCGGCGAGCAACAGCAGCAGGTCGGGCAGGGGGAGGGCGGCCATGGCGGCGGAATAGCGCACACTGGAGCCGACTCCCATGGGCAGGGCGCTCCGGTCTGCTCCGGACGCGCAACCTTAACCGTCGAGCGCCGTTCTCACCGACGCAGGGACATCAACCCCGGAAAGAACCTCCATGACATCGATCAGGACCTTCACGGCCGCCGCCGCCGCCGCACTGACGCTCGCCGCCGGCGCAGCCTCGGCCCAGACGCCGTACAGTGCGTCGCCCCAGACGCAGGATCCGTCGCAGGGCGGCCGGGTGCTTGAGAGCATCCTCGGCGCCCTGTTCGGCCAGGGCCAGACCACGCTCGACTCCGAATGGAGCCGCGGTCGTCGGCCGCTGTACAACCAGCGCGCGGCCTTCGAGACGCGGCTCGACGCCGGCGTTCGCGACCGCACCCTGTCCCAGCGCCAGGCGACGCGGCTGCAAGCCAGCTTCGCCGAACTGGTCGATCTGGAGACGCGCTACGCCTCGGACGGTCGTTTCACCACCGCCGAGCGGACGGAGTTGACCAACCGCTACCGGGATCTGACCCGCCGCCTCGACACCCTGGAGGAGGACGGCGACTACGGCGGCGGCTACGGCGGCTGGCAATCGCTCTCCGGCCAGGGCGCCGCTTTCGACGCGCGCGTCGAAGCCGCCCTGCGCAACCGTGACATCACCCGCACCGAATCGGCGCGCCTGCGCGCTGACTTCCAGGCCCTCGTCCAGCTGGAGACCCAGTACGAGCGCAATGGTCTGGACGCCCGCGAGCGCCAGGATCTGGAGGCCCGTTACGCCGACCTGAACCGCCGCGTCGGCGACGACTGGACCCCGGGCAGCGGCGGCGGGTACGGCAATGACCCGCGCGCGGCCCAGATCGAGGCGGCCATCGTCGCCGGCGAGCGCAACGGCCGGATCAGCCGCACCGAAGCGGCCCGTCTGCGCACCGAATTGTCCGACCTGACCCGCCGCTGGGCCGACCTCGAGGCGCGCGCGCAGGTGCGCCGCTAACCGCGCTCAGTCCTTCAGCCAGAACAAACCCTCCACCGTCGTCCCCAGAGCCCGCGCAAGGCCGAGGGCGAGGATGGTGGAGGGGATGAAGACCCCGTTCTCGACCGTGTTGACGGTCTTCCGCGACACGCCGGCCCGATCAGCCAGCTCCGCCTGGGTCAGGCCGGCGGCGGTGCGCGCCTCCTTGAGACGCGAGCCCAGCCGGGGATCACTCATCGCGTTCGGCCGCCCGGTGCAGCAGTGCGAAGCGCAAGCTGGCCGCCGCGCCTCCGGCCCACAACACCAGCGGCATCAGGACTACCGCCTGGTCCGGCCGCCACAGGCCGAACAGATAGACAAGCACGACGCCGGGCAGCAGCACCCAGAAGCCTGTCGTAATGGCCCGGCCCCGGAAGACCCGGGTCAATTCGTCCTCCAGGAAGCGCTTCTGCGCCCGCGCCTGGCCATCCCAGCCCATGACCATGGCCGGCAGGGTCAGGGCCATGGTGGCGAAGGCGGCGACGATCATTGTCGTTGACGGCGCCAGCTCGCCGGCGACGATGTCCCGGCTGTGCAGCATGGCGACCAGGGTCAATACGGCCGACGTGAGGGTGACGATCAGCATCTGCGAGGTGCGGGCGCTCTGTACGCTGTCGCGTCGTCCCGGCATCCGGTTCAAGCGTCTCGCCTCGTTCCCCGGGCCGTGGAACATGGCGAGGGCGGCGAGGCCGACGGTGACGACGCCCAGCACGATGATCGCGAGCGGCGAGGGCGGCGCCATGCCTCTCAGGACCGCGGCGATAACGGCGACGTCCATCGCCACCACCATGGCCAGCACGATCAGGGCGATCTTGAACCGGGTCGACCGCTTCGCCTCCCGCGCCTCCAGCGCCCGCTGTTCCGCCTCATCCATGGCCGCCTCCCGAGATGTAACCTGTGAGTTACATATATCACCTGTAGGTTACATGGGGTCAAGCCCCGAGCCGGCTCGAACTAGATCAGCAGCGCCCCCTCGTGCCGCAGCAGCCAGCCCTTGCGCTCCAGCCCGCCGCCGAAGCCGGTCAGGGAGCCGTCGGAGCCGATGACGCGGTGGCAGGCGAGGATCAGCGGAATGGGGTTGCGGTTCAGGGCCGTCCCCGCCGCCTGGGCCGCGCCGGGCTCGCCCGCCCGTCGGGCCATTTCGCCGTAGCTGATCGTCACGCCGGGCGGCACATCGGCCAGGGCCTTCCAGACGCGCGGCTGGAACCCCGCCGAGGCGGCGCCCTCCAGCGACCAGGCCACGTCCGCCAGCGCCGTCCTGTCTCCTTCGAAATAGGCGGTGATCCCGCGCGCGACCGCCGACGGCGGGTCGCCCTCGGCCAGGGCCGCCGCCGGATATTCCCGCCGCATCGCCCCGAGCAGCCCGTCCCCGAACGACACGCCCCGCACCCGGCCGGCCTCGTCGCAGGCCAGGGCCAGCGGGCCGATCGGGCTGGGGAGCCATGACAGGGCGAGGCTGCCGGGGGCGCTCATCCGGCCGGCATCAGCGCATTGATCTCGCCCCAGCCGAGCGCGCCCTCCATCAGCGGCTCTGACCGGCCGTCCGCCAGGAAGCCGCGCGTCAGCGTCGCCGCCCGTCCCCAGGTCGCGCTGCAGACGCCCGATCCCGCGCTGAGACGCCGAACGCCCAGCCCCTCCAGCGTCGCCGCGTCCGGCAACCCCGGAAACGCCAGCAGATTGAGCGGAAGGGGCGTCGCCGCCGCCATGGCTGCGATGTCCGCTGCGGCCGTGAGCCCCGGAGCGAAGAAGCCGTCCGCCCCGGCGTCGGCGTAGATCGCGCTCCGCCGCGCCGCCTCCGCCACCGGCGCGTCCGGGGCCAGCTCCTTCAGCCACACGTCGCAGCGCGCGTTGACGAACAGGGCCCCGCCGACCGCCGCCTTCACCGCCGCGATCTTGGCCGCCAGCAGGTCGGGCGCGCCGCCGCCGTCCTCGATATTGATCCCCTGCGCCCCGGCCTCGACCAGCTGCGCGGCGAGCGCCGCCACCGCCGCGGGGTCGTCGGAATAGCCGCCCTCCATGTCGATCGAGACCGGCAGGCCGCCGGCGCCGCGCACCACGTCCCGCGCCGCCTGCAGCACCCGCTCGACCGGCAGGGCGTCGCCGTCCGGCCAGCCCAGCGCCCAGGCGACGCCCGCGCTGCTGGTCGCCACCGCCCGGGCTCCCAGAGAGGCGACCAGGGCCGCCGAACCTCCGTCCCAGGCGTTGGGCAGGATCAGCAGGCCGTCGCGGTGAAGGGCATGGAAAGGGGTCATGGGCAGGGCTCCGTGTGAACCGCGATAGTGCCCGCGCTGGCCCTCTCCCGTCTCGCGGTTTTCGGACCGGAACACCCGCCGGGTCCCGGCGTTACGGTGAAGCTCGCACCGGCCTCCCGCCGCGTCGTGCATCAGGATGTCGCCCCATGGCCCTTCGTCGCGCCGGTCTTCCCCTCACGGCTCCGTCTGTGCCCCTGTTCGCCATCGCCGTGATCCTCGCGATCCTGGCGATGCTGGTCCAGTACGGCGACGTCGCCATTCCGGTGATCAGCGAGCACGCCTTCAACACCCTCGCCGTCGCCTTCGCCGTCCTGACCGCCGGCGTCCTCCTGCGCGGCGCCTGAGGCGCAGGAACCAGGGGATCCCGGGGTCGACGCCCGCCGCCCCGGGATCGCTGGCCCGGTCCTAGAACGGCCGGTAGTTGACGCTCAGGAAGAAGCGCCGGCCGAACAGGTCGAAATTGTCGGCAGTGGTATTGCCGAGCCAGCGCGCCGGCTCCGCGTCAAATGCGTTGACCACGCCTGCCCGCACGGTCGTGTCCTCACGCATGTTCCAGCGGACCGAGAAGTCGTGTTGGGAGAAGTCGCCCGTTTCCAGGTACTTCAACGTCTCATAGCGGTCGAAATTCCCGTAGCCGATGTTGTCGATATCCTCGATCTCCTGGCTGGCCTGCCAGTCCCAGTCCCAGGTGAAGGCCAGGGTGTCGGTGGGTTCCCAGGTGATCGTCGACAGGAAGCGGACGCGCGGCATGCCGACGGTGTCCTCGAAGTCGGTGGAGTCGGTCGGATCGGCGATGTTGACGAAATCATGCTGCTCGATCAGCCAGTTGCCGCGGATTGAGTGGCTGAACCGGCCCCAGTTGCGTCCGCCCCACTCCGGCAGGTCGAAGCCGTAGCGGGCGGTGAAGTCGACGCCCTTGGCCGTCAGCGCGGCGTAGTTCAGCGAGCCCTGGATGAAGCTGCTCACCAGGAAGGTGCCCGGGTTGCGGGTGATGGTTGCGCAGGCGCCGGTGTTCACCTGGTCGCCGCTGACGCACTGGTTGGCGGCCGCCTGCGCCGACACCGCGTCAATCGCATCGGTGATCTCGATGTCATAGTAGTCCAGGACGATCGAGAGGTTCGGGATCAGATAGTCGGGCGTCCAGACCCCGCCGATGGTGAAGCTCTCGGAGGTTTCGGGCTGCAGGAAGGGGTTGCCTCCCGCCAGGCCCGGCACCGATCCGCTGCCGTAGTTGGGAAGATAGGCGTTCGGCGCAGACGGATTGTCGAAGGAGAAGCTCAGACCTGCGGCCGTGGCCAGGGCCGCGCAGTTGGCGATGCGGTTGGCGGCGACGGTGCGGTCGGCCAGGTTGTTGATCACCGTCGCGCTGCAGGGATCCGAGAAGCCGTTGGCGAAGGTCTGGCCGTAGGGCTCGTTGGTCTCCGACAGGTTCGGCACTCTGATCGCAGTGGCGGTGGTCGCGCGGAACAGGAACTGGTCCGCGGGCCGCCATTGGAACTGGGCGCTGTAGGTGTCCTGTTTGCCGACATGGGAATAGTCGGACATGCGATAGGCGCCGCTGATCTCGGACGAGCCCAGGAAGGTATCCGTGAAGAGCGGCAGCCTCACCTCGGCGAAATAGTCGTTGGTGTCGTAGCTGGCCTCGGCGAAGTCCGGTCCCGTATTCAGGAACAGCAGGCGGCCGGCGGTGTCGGAATCGCGTCCCACGCCGCTGGTGATCTCCTTGCGGTATTCATAGCCCAGGGCGACGCCGATCGGGCCGGCGCCCCAGAAGTCCCACAGGTCGCCGGTGGTGAACGCCAGAAAGTCGTGCTGCTTGTTCTGGTCGGTGACTGTGATCGCCGCCTGCAGATAATCCAGCCCCTCCTGGGTGAAGCCGCCGGGGCCGAAGACGCGTACGGGCGAACAGTCGTCGATCACCGCGCCTTGTCGGGAATAGGTCACCCCGCCCAGGACGGCGTTCGGAACGGCGACGCCCTGGGCTGACAGCAACTGCACGCGGCAGACGATTTCGCCCGGCGTGCCGTTGACGATGCCGGCCACGTCGATGACCGCATCGGCGGCGGCCTGGTAGCGAACGATGTCGACTCCAAGCTCGGTGTTCGAGTTGTTCATCTCGCCGTAGGTATAGCCGGCTTCCCAGGTCACGTTGCGATAGAAGCCCAGGTCACCCGCGTCGCCGCGCACGCCCAGGACGTAGCGCTGCAGATCGCGGCTGTTGTTCTGGCTCCGGGGCGGTCCGTACAGTTTGTGCTGGGCGCGCGGGTCCGCGACGTTGCTCGTGACCACACCGGCCGAATTGTAGATGTCGCGCCGGTTGTTCTGGATGGCCGTGCGGACGTTGGCCGGCAGATAGGCGTTGTCCAGTCCGATCTCGAACGCCGAGGTCGCGGTGATGGCGCCGACGGTCCCGGCGGCGAACTGGCGGATGTTGAAATCATGGAAGACGCGTTGGCCGGCGTCGTAGGTCTCCTCCTCGACATATTTGGCCTCGCCGAAGAGCGCGATGTTGTCGGTGACGTCGAAGTTGAAACCGGTCTGGAAGCGGTAATTCGTTGATTCCGGCAGGCGGCTGGCCTGGGCCTGCTCGGTGTTCTGCACCATGCCCAGCCCGCCGTTGCTGGAGTTGCGCGTGAAGCCGGCGCCTTGCCGGATGGGGCCGAAGATGACCGGCTGGGAGGCGCCGTTGCCGTCGTACAGGAAGCCGTTGTCCAGGCGGTTGGACGGCGCGAGCGAGAAGCAGTTGGCGGAGAAGGTGGTGGCGGAGCAGCTCTGGAACGGCACGTCCGGATCGCTGGCGGGGCTGGGCCGAACCCCGGTCGACAGAATGGTGACGCCGCCGAAATTGGTCCCCCGGATGTAGGTGCGCAGGTCGCGGACCAGGATCAGGTCCGGAACCCCGTCGCTGGGCGCGGAGGACGGGTCGGAATCGTTGGCCAGAAGGCCCCATGACTCCCGCTTCCAGTCGATGTCGGTGTCCAGCACCTCGTCGTTGCGCTGGTATTCGCCCGAGACATAGACGTTAAGCCGATCGTCGAGGAGATTCTGTCCCCACAGCATGGACAGGCGCTGGCCCAGCTGGTGGTCGTCGTTGATCTCGGCGACCGAGGCGTCGATCTCTAGGCCCTCGAAATCCTTCTTGAGAACGAAGTTGACCACGCCGGTCACGGCGTCGGCGCCATAGACGGCCGCGTTGCCGCCGGTCACCACCTCGACGTTGTTGACCAGCAGACGCGGAATGGTGTCGACGTCCACAGACAGGGTGCCCGGGCTCGATCCGACATGGCGACGGCCGTCGACCAGGGTCAGGGTCCGCACTGCGCCGAGGGCGCGCAGGCTCAGAAGCGACAGGCCGCCGTCGTTCAGGTTGGAGCCCGTGGTGTCCTCAGGCACCACCGACGTCGACAGCGCCGGGATGTCGGCGAGGAAGTCGATGACGTTGACCTCGCCCGACTGCTGCAGCTCTTCCTGCCCGATCTGGATCAGCGGAGTCGGCGAATTGGTCGGGTCGCGGCGGATGCGCGAGCCGGTCACCACCACGTCCCCCAGCTCGGCGGCTTCGGGTTCCTGGGGCGGGGCGCTCTGCGCATTCGCCGTGACCGGAAGGGCCGCGGCCAGGGCCAGGGCGGAGACGCCGGCCAGCAGGGAGGAGTTCATGAGGAACGGCTTGATGCGCATGTGGAGCACCCCTAACGGTTACCAAGGAAAACCCAGCGTGGCAGTAACGCGCCCCTCCGCCGGTTTGGCAAGCGGGCGACACGATCCGGTCGCAAGTTCGACACAATCGTGGTCACGTCGCAACACACTCGCGGGCGCGCACGGCGTCCGTCGGCCCGGCGCGCGCCTCGCCCCCTAGCCGCCGGCGGCGTCGCACCCTACCTTGACGTTCATGGCCCGTTCCCCCGCCCCGTCGCCCGGAAAGTCCGGCAAGCCCGTCCACGTCCCCGGCCAGTCGGCGGAGAGGGCGGCGGGTCTGTCCGAGGCCCGCGCCCCCTTCATCTTCGACCCCGCGACGGCGACCAGTCGCATGCCGATGTTCGCCCCGGTCACCGGCCCGCGGCTGACGCCGGAGGAGGCGCCCGGCAAGCCCGCGGACTGGACCCCGCACCGCCCCGACCGCCCCGACAACCGCAAGCGCATCCCCTTCCGGCTCGAGACGAAATACACCCCCGCCGGCGACCAGCCCGCCGCCATCGCCGAACTCGTCGCCACCGCAAAGACCGGCGAGCGCGACCAGGTCCTGCTCGGCGTCACCGGCTCGGGCAAGACCTTCACCATGGCCAAGGTCATCGAGGCCACCCAGCGCCCCGCCCTGATCCTCGCCCACAACAAGACCCTGGCCGCCCAGCTCTATTCCGAGTTCAAGAGTTTCTTCCCGGACAACGCTGTCGAATACTTTGTATCGTATTACGATTATTATCAACCGGAAGCTTATGTTCCCAGAACAGACACGTATATCGAGAAAGATTCAAGTATAAACGAGCAGATCGACCGCATGCGCCACTCGGCGACGCGGGCGATCCTGGAGCGGGACGACGTCATCGTGGTCGCCTCCGTCTCCTGCATCTACGGCATCGGCTCGGTCGAGACCTACACCGCCATGACCTTCACCCTGAAGGTCGGCGACCAGATCGACGAGTCCAAGCTCCGCGCCGACCTGATCGCGCTGCAGTACAAGCGCAACGACGCCGCCTTCGACCGCGGCATGTTCCGCAAGCGCGGCGACGTCATCGAGATCTTCCCGGTCCACATGGAGGACCGCGCCTGGCGCATCCAGCTGTTCGGCGACGAGCTGGAATCCATCCAGGAGTTCGACCCCCTGACGGGCAAGAAGACCGCCGACCTGGACGAGGTCACCGTCTACGCCGCCAGCCACTACGTCACCCCGCGCCCCTCGCTGAACCAGGCCATCACCGGCATCAAGGCCGAGCTGAAGGAGACGCTCGACTGGATGGTCGAGAACGGCAAGCTGCTGGAGGCCCAGCGCCTGGAGCAACGCGTGCGCTTCGATCTGGAGATGATGGAGGCCACCGGCTCCTGCGCCGGCATCGAGAACTACAGCCGCTGGCTGACCGGCCGCGCCCCGGGCGAGCCGCCGCCCACCTTCTTCGAA
>Ga0164290_1001812_pt1 | contig 22912 bp, 17 predicted proteins | sample Micstemetagenome_FD_108782 | JGI IMG/M metagenome (GOLD analysis project Ga0164290, IMG submission 108782) | Contaminated culture microbial community from soil near Moab, Utah, USA - Microcoleus steenstrupii SON62 (Illumina Assembly) | ecosystem: Environmental > Terrestrial > Soil > Soil crust...
CAGGTCGCCGGTCCGAACAGGCCCCAGATGGCGTAGTTGGTCACACGCCGTGGTAGTTGCGGAACCAGTCGACGAAGCGCGGCACGCCGACGTCGATAGCGGTGGTCGGTTCGAAGCCGAGGTCGCGCTGGATCGCCGAGATGTCGGCGTACGTGTCCTTCACGTCGCCCGGCTGCATCGGCAGGAACTCCTTCACCGCCTCGCGCCCGACGGCCGCCTCGATGACGCCGATCATCCGCATCAGCTCCTCGGAGCGATGATTGCCGATGTTGTAGACGCGGTGCGGGCCCACCGAGCCGCCGGCCTTCGGCCGCCCGTCGTCGGGCGGCGGGTTGTCGAGGCAGGCGACCACGCCGGTCACGATGTCGTCGACGTAGGTGAAGTCGCGGCGCATGTCGCCGCCGTTGAACACCTTGATCGGCTTGCCCTTGAGGATGGCGTCGGTGAACAGCCACATCGCCATGTCGGGCCGGCCCCAGGGGCCGTAGACGGTGAAGAAGCGCAGGCCGGTCTGGGGCAATCGGTAGAGGTGGCTGTAGGTCTCGCTCATCAGCTCGTCCGCCTTCTTTGTAGCGGCGTAGAGCGAGATAGGATGGTCGACGCGGTCATCGACAGCGAAGGGCAGCTTCTCATTGCTGCCGTAGACCGACGACGACGACGCGTAGACGAGATGGCGAACCTCGTTGTGGCGCGCATACTCCATCAGGTTGAGGTGCCCGACGAGGTTCGACTGGATATAGGCGTGCGGGTTGGTGATCGAGTAGCGTACGCCCGCCTGCGCGCCGAGGTGGACGATGCGGTCGATCCCGAGGCTCTTCAGCGCGTCGTTGAGCGCCGCGAAGTCGGCGAAGTCGGCGTGGACGAAGCGGAACGCGTTGTGCTGGCGCTCCAGGTCGGCGACGCGGTCGCGCTTGAGCTGGACAGTGTAATAGTCGTTGAGGCTGTCGAGGCCGACCACCTCCTCGCCGCGATCGAGTAGCCGACGCGACACGTGGTAGCCGATGAAACCCGCTGCGCCTGTCACCAATACCGGCATCGTCAACCCCTTGCGTCATGGCCTGTCCTCGGGCATCGCCGAGGCATCCAGGCGGCTGTTAGACAATGTGCGGAGCCGCCGCAATCGACGGCAAGCGGGGCGGCTGCGTTGGAACTGCTCAAGTGGGACATCGCGGCGGGCGCGGTGGCGCTCGTCATCGGCTGGCTGGTCGGGCGCAACGCGGATCGATTGGGGCGCGCCTTCGGCCTGCTCGACTTTCCCGACACCTCCGGCGGGCGCAAGCGCCACGAACGGGTGACGCCGTTGGTCGGCGGCCTCGCCGTGACTCTCGCCGTGCTGGCCGGCGCGGCGATCGTCTATTTCGCGGCGCCGATCTCACCGCCGGTGCGGACTCATCTGTCGCTGTTCGCGTTCGCGGTCTTCGGCATGTATCTCATCGGCTTGACCGACGACCGCTTCGCGCTCGGGCCCAAGATCCGGCTCGCCTCGGCGTTCATCCTGCTGCTCGTCGTCGTCCTCTACGCGCCCGACTTCAGCCTGCCGTTCCTGCGCTTCTCGTGGACGGCCAACACCTGGTTCCTCAACGAGTTCGGCGACGCGTTCGTTCTGCTCTGCCTGGTCGGCCTCCTCAACGCGGTCAACATGGCCGACGGCAAGAACGGCCTGGTGATCGGCATGTGCCTGATCTGGGGAAGCGTTCTCCTCGTCCACGCACCCGCCGTGCTGGCGCCGGTGCTCGTCGCGACCCTGGTGGCGCTCGCCGCGATGATGGCGTTCAACCTGCCGGGGCGGCTGTTCCTCGGCGACGGCGGTAGCTACGCGCTGTCGGGCGTCTTCGGACTGCTTGCGATCTACATCTACAACCACGAGTTCGCGACGCTGCGCGCCGACCATATCGCCGTGCTCTTCGCCATCCCCGTGTTCGACACGATCCGGCTGATGACGGTACGGCTGGCCCGCCGCCAATCGCCGTTTGCCGGCGACCGCGATCACCTCCACCATCATCTCGCCTATCGCTGGGGCTGGCCGCGGGGGCTCTACATCTACCTGACGCTCGTGGCGGTGCCGAACCTGCTGACGCTCGCGCTTCCGCGCCTGAGCTGGCTCTGGCTCGTCCTGGCGCTGATCGCCTACGCAGGCGCTTTGGGACTGTCGGGCCGGACGCGCGAAGCTTTGCGCGAAGGTCGCTGATCGGGGGTTCTCACCGCCTTCGGCGCCCGATATATGGCGCCATCCCGCTGGGGCGTCGCCAAGTGGTAAGGCAGCGGTTTTTGGTACCGCCATTCCCAGGTTCGAATCCTGGCGCCCCAGCCAATCCGTTTCCACCGTCATCGAAGTCGCTTGGACAAGCCGCAGGTTCGGGCTCCGGACGCGGCGACCGTGGGCACCCGCTCGCCGGGGCCGCTCGTCCTTAAGCGTCCGAAACCTGCGCCGGAGTCTTCCCGATCGTCGGAACAGGTCGCGGACCGCCTGGGTTCACCATAAGAAGGCTTGGAGTTTCGGCGGATGACGGACGGAGCGACGGTCGGGGAGGTGGATGCGGGCACGACCTGCATCGTGTCGCCGTCGTCCGATACGCGGCTGACCGATACGCTCGAGGTCCTGGCCAGCGGTTGTGCCGGCGAGCGCATCTCGTTCGAAGACCTGACCGCGACCCTCGCCGAGAAGGGCCATGCCGGCCTCATCTTCGTGCTGGCGGCCCCCAACATGCTGCCGACGCCGCCCGGCACGTCGGGCGTGCTCGGCGTACCGCTCATCCTGTTGTCGCTCCAACTGATGCTCGGCATGCGCCGTCCCTGGCTGCCCGAGCCGGTGCGGCGTCGCGGCGTATCGACCAAGCGCTTCGCCGTCGTCGCCGAGAAGTTGTCGCCCTTGACCCGTCGGGCCGAGGCGCTGACGGCCCGACGGCTGGATCCGCTCACCGGCCTCGTCGGGCGACGCGTCGTCGGCGCCCTCTGCCTGTGCCTGTCCGTCGTCCTCGCGCTTCCGATCCCGCTGGGCAACGTCGTGCCGGCGGCGGCCATCTCGCTCCTGGCGCTCGGCCTGCTCGCCCGCGACGGTCTGGCGGTGACCGCCGGCTCGGCGGTCGCTGCGATCGCTGCGGCGATTCTGTTCGCCGTCGGCTTCGGGGCGGTCGCCGCCGTGGACGGCCTGTTCTAGCGAGCGCGCCGCAACCCCCGGAGGCTCGCGGCGCGCCGGATTGCCGACGGCACCGAAGCCCCGCCGGGTCGTTGTGCCACGACGTAGGCCGGTATCGGCCGCGCGGAGAGAAGCAGCGTGAGCAAGGGACCGGATCAGCTTCCCGAGGGCGTGCCGCACCTCCGGACGATCGCGATGCCGCGCGACGCCAACCCGGCGGGCGACGTCTTCGGCGGCTGGACGCTATCGCAGATAGACCTGGCCGGGGCGAGCTTCGCGGTGCGCCGCGCCCACGGGCGGGTGGCCACCATCAGCGTTCAGGCGATGCGCTTCCTGCGCCCGATCGCGGTCGGCGACGAGGTGAGCTGCTATTGCTCGCTCGTGAAGGAGGGCGAGCACTCGATCGCCGTGAAGATCGAGACCTGGGCGGCGGGCCGCGCCGGCGAGACCGCCGAGAAGGTGACGCAGGGCGTGTTCACCTACGTCGCCGTGGGCGAGGACGGGAAGCCGCGCGACCTGCCCGACGACTGAGGCGGGGAGGGGCATACGGCCGCTCCGAGCCCTCAGGTCGACGACGACCCGATACTCGTCACGACAGTTCGAAGCATTTCCCCGCCTCCGACGCCACCGAGGTCTGGATCGCGGCCAGCAGCGTCATCGGCTGGTAGGGCTTGAGCACGACGCTGACGTCGGCGGGTCGCGCCGCCAGCCGTTCGAGGTCGGCATAGCCCGTCATCAGCACCGCCGGCAGGTTCGGGCGAAGGTTGCGCGCCAGGCGGATGACCTCGAGCCCCGACACCAGCGGCATTGCGTAGTCCGTGACGATCACGTCGAACGCATCGGGCGTGCGCTCGAGTATCGCGAGCGCTTCGGCGCCGCCGGCCGCGCCGGTGATCGCGTGCCCGGCGTCGCGGAGCAGCTCTTCGGTCACCATGCGCACCTCGGGGGCGTCGTCGATCAGCAGAATGCGCAGGTGACGCTGGTCGACGATCGTGCCCGCGGGCTCCGCCTCGTCCGGGCCGCCCCTCTGCGGCGCGCCGGCCGCCCGGGGAAGCCAGAGCTCGATGCGGGTGCCGCGGCCCACTTCGCTCTCGATGCGCAGCGTACCGCCCGATTGCCGCGCGAAGCCGTAGACCATCGAGAGGCCGAGGCCGGTGCCCTTGCCGACGTCCTTCGTAGTGAAGAAGGGCTCGGTCACGCGGTTGATGATCTCGGGCGGGATGCCGGCGCCCGTGTCGGTGACGGCGACGACGACGTAGTCGCCGGGCGCCAGGCCGAGCTCGCCGCCGAAGTCGATCGTCCGGTTTTCCGCCGATACGATGATCGCGCCGCCGTCGGGCATCGCGTCGCGGGCGTTGATGACGAGGTTCATCAGCGCCAGCTCGAGCTGCGCGAGATCGACGTAGGCGGCCCAGATGTCGGCGCTGACCGACCAGTCGATGCGCACCAGCCCGCCGAGCGTGTGCGACATCAGGTCGTTCAGCATCCCGGGCAGGCCGGGGACGTCGACGACGCTCGGCTGGAGCTGCTGCCGCCGCGAGAAGGCGAGCAGGCGCCGGACGAGCTCGGCGCCTTGGTCCGCGGCGTGGCGCGTCATCCCGAGGATGCGCTGCCCTTCTTCCGGCAGGTTGCAGCGTCGTTCGATCAGCGCCAATCCGCCGGTCACCGCGGCGAGCAGGTTGTTGAAATCGTGCGCGATGCCGCCGGTGAGCTGGCCGATCGCGTCCATCTTCTGCGCCTGGACGAGCTGCCCTTCGAGGAGCTTGCGTTCGGTGACGTCGAGGAGCGTGCCGACGATCTCCTTCGGATCGCCGTTCTCGTCGCGCAGCACGATTCCCTGGTCCATGAAGTAGCGATAGTTCCCGTCGGCGCAGCGCCAACGGTATTCGATGTCGATCGACGTCGTTCCGTCGACGGCGGCGAGCGCCGCCTCCGCCCGCAACCGGTCGTCCGGATGGATGCGCGTCACCCACTCCTCCGGCGGCAGCGGGCGGTCGATGCCGGTGAGCGAGGCGAAGTTGCCGCCGACGAGCTGCGGCGACCGTCTGGCATCGCGCGCGTCACGCACGTACAGGGCGATCGGCAGCGAACGGATCACCACCGCCTGCCGCTGCTCGGCCTGGCGCAACGCCTGCTCGGCGAGCAGCTTCTCGGTGTTGACGCGCAGGTTCTCGTCGAGAAGCCGCTGCTCGCGCTCCGCCTTGCGCTGGATCTCGCGGGTCTTCTCGTAAAGGTCCACGAACACCGCGACCTTCGACTTCAGGATCGTCGGCTCGATCGGCTTGAACACATAGTCGACAGCGCCCATCGCGTAGCCGCGCAGGAGGTGGTCGTCTTCCTTGTTGACCGCCGACACGAAGATGATCGGGATGTGCCGCGACTGCTCGCGCTTGCGGACGAACTGCGCCGTTTCGTAGCCGTCGATGCCCGGCATGAAGACGTCGAGCAGGATGACGGCGAACTCGCCCTTGAGAAGGTGGCGCAGCGCCTCTTCCCCGGACGAGGCGGTGACGACGTCGGCGACGTCCTCGAGCACGGTCTTCAACGCGAGCAGGTTGCGCTCGTCGTCGTCGACGACGAGCACCCGGGCCCGTTCGCCGAGGTTCTCCGGCACGTCGGTCGCCGCGGCGACCGACGTGGTCGGAAAGGCCTCCAGAGGGATGCTCGCCACTGTGCTCGTTCGCCTCGCCACTTACTCGATCACCGTCGCGACGAGCGCCGGCTCGCCGCGCTCCCGGGCGCGGCCGATCCACACCCGAAGGAGAGCGAGCAGCAACTCGATATCGACCGGCTTGGCAATATAGTCCGACGCGCCCGCGTCCAGACACTTTTGACGATCGCCCTTCATCGCCTTGGCCGTCACGGCGATGAGCGGGATGTCGCGCATGCCGGGGCGCGAGCGAATCTCGCTCATCGTCTCGTAACCGTCCATTTCCGGCATCATGATGTCGATGAGCGCCACGTCGATGTCCGGCGTCCGCTCGAGGATGTTGATGCCGTCGCGCCCGCGTTCGGCGTGCACGACCTCCATGTCGAAGCTCTCGAGGACGCTGGTCAGCGAGTAGATGTTGCGGATGTCGTCGTCGACGATCAGCACCTTCGCGCCGGCGAGTTCGGGGGCGCTGCGGGTCAGGTTGGTCTCGACGACCGGCGCGACCTTCGTGCGCCGGAGCACGGCCTTGAGGTGCGTCAGCAGCTCGCCGGGGTCGTGCGCGGTGACGACGACCCGCGACGTCAGCTGCCCCGCTGCCGCGTCGACGGCGTGGGCGTCCGTGCCGTAGGCGATCACCGGGACCGCGCTGGTCCCGCCCGACGCCTCGAGCGACGCGAGCGTCCTCGCCGTCGAGCGCGGCGAGTGGCCGAGCGCCAGGACGATCGCGTCGAACGACTTTATGTCGAAGCTTTCGACCGCCTTGGCGACGTTCGGCGCGGTGGAGACCAGAGTCTGGTCGTCGGCGACGGCCGCCGCCAGCGCGGAGCGCTGGGCCGCCTCGCTGTCGATCACCAGCACGCGGCGTTCCGCGCGGCCGACGAAGGTGGCGAGCTTGCCGAACACGCCGGCGAGCTCGTCGCGGTCGGCCGGCTTCGCGGTGATGCCGAACGCGCCCATGTCGATGACCGACGCCATTTCGGCGGCGCCCGAGATCACGTGGATCGGCAGGTGACGCGTCTGCGGGTCGTGCTTCAGGAGATCGAGGAGCACCCAGCCGTCGATGTCCGACAGGCCGAGGTCGAGCGTGATCGCGTCGGGCTGGAGCTTGCGCGCCATCGCGAGCGTGCCCGCGCCCGCCGTCGAGACGACGCCCTTGAGGCCCGCCTCGCGCGCGAGGTCGAGCAGGATCGACGCGAAGGTCACGTCGTCTTCGACGATCAGCACCACGCGGTCGCCCGGACGGATCGACTCGCGGTCGTCGGTGATCTCGAGCGGGCTCGACAGCACCGCCGCTCCAACGTCGGCGCCGCTGTTGACGTAACGCGCCGGCGTGCCCTTGCCGCTCGACTCGACGGCCGGGACCGCCTCGAGCGGCACGTAGAGCGTGAAGGTCGATCCTTCGCCCGGCTTCGACTGCACCTGGAGCTCGCCGCCGAGCAGCCGCGCGATCTCGCGGCTGATCGACAGGCCGAGGCCCGTGCCGCCGTACTTGCGGCTGGTGGTGCCGTCGGCTTGCTGGAAGGCCTCGAAGATGAGCTTCTGCTTGTCTTCGGGAATGCCGATGCCGGTGTCGGTGACGGCGATCGCCAGCGCGTGGCGCGAGGCCTTGAGCACCGGGTGGTTGGTGCTCCAGCCCTCGGCCGCGACGCGAACGCCGAGCGTGACGCCGCCTTCAGCCGTGAACTTGAAGGCGTTCGACAGCAGGTTGAGCACGATCTGCTGCAGGCGCTTCTCGTCGGTGCGGATCGAGGCCGGGAGCTTGTCGTCGAACCGGATGTTGAACGCGAGGTTCTTGTCCGTCGCGATCTGGCGGAAGGTCCGCTCCATGTGCTGCTTGAGGTTCGACAGCGGCATGTCGCCGACCTCGATCGACACGGTGCCTGACTCGATCTTCGACAGGTCGAGGATGTCGTTGATGAGGCTGAGGAGGTCGGTACCCGCCGAGTTGATCGTGCGCGCGAAGTCGACCTGCTTCTCGTTGAGGTTGCCCTGCGGGTTGTCCGCGAGCAGCTTCGACAGGATGAGCAGCGAGTTCAGCGGCGTCCGGAGCTCGTGCGACATATTCGCGAGGAACTCCGACTTGTACTTCGAGGTGAGCGCGAGCTGCTCGGCCTTCTCCTCGATGGCACGCCGCGCCATGTCGATTTCGATGTTCTTCGCTTCGACCTGCTTCTTCTCGTTCTCGAGAAGCTGCGCCTTCTCCTGCAGCTCCTCGTTGGTGGCGTGCAGCTCTTCCTGCTTCTTGGTTAGCTCGGCCTGACGGGCCTGGAGCTCGGCGGTCAGCAGCTGCGACTGCTTCAGCAGGCCCTCGGTGCGCATGGTGGCGGCGATCGTGTTGAGCACGATGCCGACCGACTCCATGAGCTGGTCGAGGAACGACTGGTGCGTCTCGTTGAACTCGCTGAACGAGGCGAGCTCGATCACCGCCTTCACGTCGTCCTCGAACAGCGCCGGCAGGATGATCACGTTGGCCGGCGTCGCGTGGCCGAGGCCCGAGCTGATGCGCAGGAAGTCGCTCGGCACGTTCTTCATCAGCGTGGCGCGCTTGTCGGCGGCGCACTGGCCGATCAGGCCCTCGCGCAGCGCGAAGCGCGGCTTGAGCTGGTCGCGGTTCTCCGCGCCGTAGCTCGCCACGAGGTCGAGCACCGTGTCGTCGCCGTCGCGGCGCGTCACGTAGAACACGCCGTACTGCGCGTTCACGAGCGGCGCGAGCTCCGACATGATGAGGTTGGACACGGTCGTGAGGTCGCGCTCGCCCTGGAGCATGCGCGAGAAGCGGGCGAGGTTGGTCTTGAGCCAGTCCTGCTCCGCGTTCTTCTGCGTCTGCTCCTTCAGGTTGCGGATCATCTCGTTGATGTTGTCCTTGAGCGCGGCCATCTCGCCCGAGGCTTCGACCGAGATCGAGCGCGAAAGGTCGCCCTTGGTCACCGCGGTCGCCACCTCGGCGATCGAGCGCACCTGCGACGTGAGGTTCGCCGCCATGGCGTTCACGTTGTCGGTGAGGTCGCGCCACAGGCCGGCGGCGCCCGGCACGCGGGCCTGGCCGCCCAGCTTGCCTTCGATGCCCACCTCGCGGGCCATGTCGGTCACCTGGTCGGCGAACGTCGCCAGCGTCTCGATCATGCCGTTGATGGTGTCGGCGAGCGCCGCGATCTCGCCCTTGGCGTCCACGGTCAGCTTGCGCTTGAGGTTGCCCTGCGCCACCGCGGTCACGACGTCGGCGATGCCGCGCACCTGGTTCGTCAGGTTGGTCGCCATGAGGTTCACGTTGTCGGTGAGGTCCTTCCAGGTGCCGGCGACGCCGCGCACGTCGGCCTGACCGCCGAGCTTTCCTTCCGTACCCACCTCGCGGGCGACGCGGGTGACTTCGGACGCGAACGAGTTCAGCTGGTCCACCATCGTGTTGATGGTGTTCTTCAGCTCGAGGATCTCGCCGCGCACCGACACGGTGATCTTCTTCGAAAGGTCGCCGCGGGCGACCGCGGTGGTCACCTCGGCGATGTTGCGGACCTGGTTCGTCAGGTTTTCCGCCATGAGGTTCACGTTGTCGGTGAGGTCCTTCCAGGTGCCGGCGACGCCGCGGACCTGCGCCTGGCCGCCCAACTTGCCCTCGGTGCCGACCTCGCGCGCCACGCGCGTCACCTCGGATGCGAACGAGTTGAGCTGGTCCACCATGGTGTTCACGGTGTTCTTGAGCTCGAGGATCTCGCCTTTGACGTCGACGGTGATCTTCTTCGACAAGTCGCCCGACGCGACGGCGGTGGTCACCTCGGCGATGTTGCGCACCTGACCTGTCAGGTTCGCGGCCATCGCGTTCACGTTGTCGGTGAGGTCCTTCCAGGTACCGCCGACGCCCGGCACCTGCGCCTGGCCGCCGAGCTTGCCCTCGGTGCCCACCTCGCGCGCCACGCGGGTGACTTCGGAGGCGAACGAGTTGAGCTGGTCCACCATCGTGTTGATGACGTCTTTGATCTGCAGAATCTCGCCGAGCGCATCGACGGTGATCTTCTGCGTCAAGTCGCCCGTGGCGATCGCGGTGGCGACCTTCGACACGTCGCGGAGCTGGACCGTCAGGTTGCCGGCCATCGCGTTCACGTTGTCGGTTAGGTCCTTCCAGGTACCCGCGACGCCTTCCACGCGGGCCTGGCCGCCGAGCTTGCCCTCGGTGCCGACTTCCTTCGCGACGCGGGTGACTTCTGACGCGAACGAGTTCAGCTGGTCCACCATCGTGTTGATGGTGTTCTTCAGCTCGAGGATCTCGCCTTTGACGTCGACGGTGATCTTCTTCGAAAGGTCGCCGAGGGCGACCGCGGTGGTCACCTCGGCGATGTTGCGGACTTGGTTGGTCAGGTTGTCCGCCATGAGGTTCACGTTGTCGGTGAGGTCCTTCCAGGTGCCGGCCACGCCGCGGACCTGCGCCTGGCCGCCCAACTTGCCTTCGGTACCGACTTCCCTCGCGACGCGCGTCACCTCGGACGCGAACGAGTTGAGCTGGTCCACCATCGTGTTGATGACGTCCTTGATCTGAAGGATTTCGCCCTTCACATCGACGGTGATCTTCTGGGTAAGATCGCCGGTCGCGATCGCCGTCGCCACCTTCGACACGTCGCGGAGCTGGACCGTGAGGTTGCCGGCCATCGCGTTCACGTTGTCGGTGAGGTCCTTCCAGGTACCCGCGACGCCCGGCACCTGCGCCTGCACACCCAGCTTGCCCTCGGTGCCGACCTCGCGCGCCACGCGCGTCACCTCGGACGCGAACGAGTTGAGCTGGTCCACCATGGTGTTCATGGTGTTCTTCAGCTCGAGGATTTCCCCCTTCACCTCGACGGTGATCTTTTTGGAGAGGTCGCCGCGGGCCACGGCGGTGGTGACTTCGGCGATGTTGCGCACCTGGCTAGTCAGGTTGTTCGCCATCGCGTTCACGTTGTCGGTGAGGTCCTTCCACGTACCCGCGACGCCTTCCACGCGGGCCTGGCCGCCGAGCTTGCCCTCGGTGCCAACCTCGCGGGCGACGCGCGTCACCTCCGAGGCGAACGAGCCGAGCTGCTCGATCATGTTGTTCACGACCTTGCCGATGCGGAGGAACTCGCCGCGCAGCGGGCGGCCGTCGATCTCGACGGTCATGGTCTGGGAGAGGTCGCCCTTGGCGACAGCGCCGATGACGCGGGCCACCTCGGCGGTCGGCTGCACCATGTCCTCGATGAGGTCGTTGACCGAGCGGACCGCGGTTTCCCACCCGCCGGTCGCGCCGCGCACGCGGCCGCGCTGCCCGATCTTGCCTTCCTTGCCGACCACCTTCGACAGGCGCTCGAACTCGCGAGTCATCTGGTCGTTGAGGTCGATGATCTCGTTGAGCGTGGCGGCGATCTCGCCGTCGAGACCCTGGTAATCGTCCGGAAGCCGAACCGAGAAATCGCCGCGTCGAAGCGCGCGCAGCGCGTTCAGCAGTTGACGACGATCGAGGTGATCACGCCGGGGTTCGATGTTCACGGATCTATTCTCCCAAGGTGCCCGCGCGGCCGGAACCCGACCGCACCGGCGAATTGTCCCGCCAGGGCCCGCACGTGAAGGAGAGGAAGGATGACAGGTGTGATCCGTACGACATTACGATGCCGTACGACGCCCCCATCAGCTCTGCGACCCCGCCAAAGACGCAACTGCCCACACCGAAAACACGTTTGAGGCCATAAGGTTCCGTTTCGCAGAAGAAATCTTTCCGGGTTGCGCCGCTCGCGCCGCCGGGCCTAGAACCCCGGTCCACGATGCCGATTTCGAACGAAATCGCCGATTTCATCCGCGGGGCCTTCCCGTCGGTGTGGACGCTCGAGCTCCTGATGCTGCTCCGGAGCGAGCCGGACCGCGGCTGGACGCGCGAGGAGTTGGTCGGCAAGCTGCGCGGCAGCGACCACATCGTCGTCCAGGGCGTCGCCGCTCTGGTCGCCGGGGGGCTCATCGCCACGGAGGAGGGCGGCCGCGTCCGCTATGCCCCGGCCACGCCGGAGGTGGCGCGCCTCATCGACGAGACCGCCCGCCAATATGCGAAGCGGCCCGACGCGGTGCGCCGCACGATCGTGTTCGCCGGCAGCTCGAATCTCCAGGCCTTCACCGAGGCCTTTCTGTTTCGCGGGGACTGACGATGGGCGGGCCGATCTTCCAATCCGCGGTATATCTCCTGTGCCTCGCGACGAGCGTCGCCTGCGCCGTGCTTCTCGCGCGGAACTACGCGCGGACGGGCGTGCGGCTGCTGCTGTGGAGCGCGCTGTGCTTCGCGTTCCTCGCGCTCAACAACCTCGTCGTGGTGTTCGACATCCTCATCTTCCCGACGGCGGTGGACCTGTCCATCTGGCGCCTCGCCGCCTCGCTCGTCGGCGTGAGCGTGCTGCTCTTCGGGTTCATCTGGGAGAGCGAATGACATGACGCTGTCGCCGATCTTCTACCTGCTGTCGGGCCTCATCGTGATGGGCGACCTCGTCGCCGCGCTGTTCTTCGCGAAGTTCTGGCGGCGCAGCGGCGATTCGCTGTTCGCGATCTTCTCGGCCGCCTTCCTCCTGCTCGCGCTCGGCCAGGCGCTGCTCGCGCTGTCGAACCTGCCGGTCGAGGAACGGAGCTGGATCTACCTCGTGCGCCTCGCCGCCTTCCTGCTCATCATCGGCGGCATCCTGCACAAGAACCGGCGCGCCGGCGGCTGACGCTGGCGGCCGGAGGATCGCCGCGGCCCGGGCGGCGTGATCTTCGCACAGCGGTGCTTCGCGACCCTCGGCGTTTCGGACGCATCGCGGCTGTGGTTGGACCGTCGGGTATCGCGCCGAGGACCGACCCATGACCGATTTCGAATTTGTCGTTCCCGTGTTGATCGTCGGCGCCGGCGCCTGCGGCGCGGTCGCGGCGCTCGCGGCGCGCGACGAGGGGGCGACCCCGCTCGTGATCGAGCGGGACGCGGTGCCGAGCGGTTCGACCGGCATGTCGCAGGGCCTGTTCTGCGCGGCCGGAACCGCGTCGCAGAAGGCGCACGGCATCGACGACGACGCCGACACCTTTTTCGCCGACATCATGGCCAAGACGCGCGGGCAGACCGACCCCACGATCGCGCGCGCCATCGCCGAGGGATCGGGGCCCTGCCTCGACTGGCTGGTGGAGCGGCACGGCCTGCCCTGGACGCTCGATACCGGCTTTCGCGCGAGCTACGGCAACAGCCGGCAGCGCGTCCACGGCTGGCATGGCCGCGGCGGAGCGGACATGATCCAGCTCCTCCACCGGCGAATGGCCGAGCAGGAGATCGACGTGCTCCTCGAGGCGCGGCTCGCCGAGATCGTGGCCGAGGATGAACGCGTGCGCGGCGTGGTCGTCGAGCGGCCGGACGGCGCGCTGGAGCGGATCGGCTGCGAGGCGCTCGTTCTCGCCTGCGGCGGGTTCGCCGGCAATCGCGAGATGGTCGCCGAGCACATGCCGGAGATGGCCAACGCCCGCTACAACGGCCACGAGGGCAACCGCGGCGACGGCATCCGCCTCGGCGCGGCGATCGGCGCCGCGGTGGCCGACATGGGCAGCTACCAGGGCTACGGCATGCTCACCGATCCGCAGGGCGTGACGGTGCCGCCGGGCGTGCTCGTGGAAGGCGGCGTTCTCGTGAACGCCGAGGGGCGCCGCTTCGTCTGCGAGACGGACGACGTGGCGGGCCTCGTCCATCCGGTTCTCGCGCAGCCGGGCGGAACGGCGTGGGTGGTCTACGACGCGGCCATCGAGGCGAAGTGCGATTACATCCCCGAGATCCGCCAGCTCATCGAGCTCAACGCCGCTCGCACGGCCGACAGCCTCGACGAGCTCGCCGCGAAGATCGCGGTCGATGCGGTCAACCTGCGGGCGACCGTCGCGGAAGCGGCGGCGGCGCAAGGGCGGACGGACGCGTTCGGACGGACGTGGCAGGAGGACCGCGCGCCGGTACCGCCGTTTCGCGCGCTCAAAGTGACCGGCGCGATCTACCACACGCAGGGCGGGCTGCAGATCGATGGAAATGCCCGCGTCCTGCGCCCGGACGGGACGCCGCTTCCCAACCTGTTCGCCGGCGGCGGTGCGGCGCGCGGCGTGTCGGGGCCGTCCTACTGGGGATACCTTCCCGCCATGGGCCTGTGCGCCGCCGTGACGCTCGGTCGGATCGCCGGACGGGCGGCGGCGCGGCTCGTCGCCGAGCGAACCGCTTAGGGTCCGTTACCTTTTGGTAAGATCCGGCCGACATATTTGCGGCCTGACTAAACAATTCGTCTCGACGGTCGTTCTCCGAGAAAGCCTTCGGTCCCGCGCCGAAGGCCCATCGGTCACCCTGGGGACATCCGCATGAAGATGCTCGACATCGCCGACGCGAAACGCGGGGCGGAGCCCGTCGGCGAGGATTTTGGGGTCGCCGACGAGTGGCCATCGCCGACGCTCCGGGCGCGGGTCTGGCGCGCGATGCTGGCGGTGAACGCCGCGCTTTGGGCCGGACTTCTCTACTGGGCGATCGAAGGCCTGGGCTGAGCGTCGACGCGGGCGTGCTTCGTTGACCCGCGCCGCCTTGCGCGGCACATGGGGTCACGATGAAACGGAACAGCGGCCAGGATCGAGCGGCGACCGCCAAGTGGCGGCCGGCGACGCGCGCGGTGCGGGGCGGCACGATGCGGACGGAGGTCGGAGAGACGTCCGAGGCGCTCTTCCTGACGTCCGGCTATTGCTACGACGAGGCCGAGGAGGCCGCCGCGCGCTTCCGCGGCGAGCGGCCGGGCATGACCTATTCACGCCTGCAGAACCCCACCGTCCAGATGTTCGAGGAACGGTTGTGCCTACTCGAGGGGGCGGAGGCCTGCCGCGCGACCGCGACCGGCATGGCGGCGATGACCGCGGCGCTGATGAGCACGGTCTCGGCGGGCGACCACGTGGTCGCCGCGCGCGCGGCCTTCGGGTCGTGCCGTGTGCTGATCGACTCGATCCTGCCGCGCTTCGGCGTCGAGACCACCGTCGTCGACGGCCGCGACACGGACGCCTGGGCGCGCGCGCGCCGGCCGAACACCAAGGTGTTCTTCTTCGAGACGCCGGCCAATCCCACGCTCGACATCATCGACATGCGCGCCGTGTGCGACCTCGCGCACGAGGCCGGCGCTCTCGCGATCGCCGACAACGCGTTCACCTCGCCGGTGCTGCAGCGCCCCATGGAGTTCGGCGCCGACGTGGTCGCCTATTCCGCGACGAAGCACATGGACGGGCAGGGACGGGTGCTCGGCGGGGCGGTGCTCGGGTCGGAAAAGTGGATCAACGACACGCTGCTCGCCTTCACGCGGCACACCGGCCCCAATCTGTCGCCGTTCAACGCCTGGATTCTCCACAAGAGTCTCGAAACGCTCGACCTGCGCGTGGGTCGGGCGTGCGACAACGCGCTGGCGGTCGCCCGTTTCCTCGAGGGACGGGTGCCGCGCTTGCTCTACCCGGCGCTCGCAGGCCACCCGCAGCACGAGTTGGCGATGCGGCAGATGTCGGCCGGCGGGACCGTGCTCGCCCTCTTCCTCGACGGCGGGCGCCCACAGGCGCACGGCCTCCTCGACGCTCTGGAACTGATCGATATCTCGAACAATTTCGGCGACTCCCGGTCGCTGATGACGCATCCGGCGTCCACGACGCACGCGAGCGTCTCCGAAGCGGCGCGCGAGGAGATGGGGATCACCGAGGGCATGCTGCGGCTCTCGGTCGGGCTCGAGGACCCCGCCGACCTGATCGACGATCTCGACCGCTCTCTGCGGGCGGTCGGGCTGTGAAGCCGTTTTTCCCCTATGCCGCCACGACGCGGGGCGTGACCGTCCGCGTCGCGCCCACGTTCCTCGCCGAGCAGTCGGAGCCGGAAGAAGGGCGTTGGGCCTGGGCCTATCACGTCCGGCTGGAGAACGAGGGCGAGGCGGCGGTCCAGCTCCTCAGCCGGCATTGGATCATCACCGACGCGAGCGGCCGCGTGGAAGAGGTGAGGGGCCCCGGCGTCGTCGGCGAGCAGCCGGTGATCGAACCGGGCCGATCCTTCGACTACGTCTCGGGTTGCCCGCTCCCGACGCCGTCCGGCTTGATGCGCGGCACCTACCAGATGGTCGATGCCGACGGCGACCGGTTCGACGTCCAGATCCCGGCCTTCTCGCTCGACAGCCCGCAGGCGAGGGCGCGGCCGAACTGATCAGCAGCCGCCGACGCGGCGGAACTCAAGGCGCATCTCGAACGGATCGCGGCCGTCGATGCCCTGCGCGTCGACCACGAAGCCCGCCCCGTCGCGGCGGATGCTCGTGCGGCCGTGGCCGCGGCCCTTGCACACGTAGGTAACCGTCGCCCGATCCGCCGAGTTCTCGACGATCGTGTGGCCGCACTCGCCGTCGGCGCTGCTGTGGCCGGCGTAGACCAGCTTGTCGGGCGTGGCGAAGCACTGCGCCGCCGACGACATACGGGCCTGCGAGTCCGCGTCGAGCGGGCGCATCTGCCACGTGCCCGGCTGGAACCCGCCCGAGAAAAGCTTGAGGTTGGACGTCGGCGCGGCGGCGATCGCCGCAACGGAGACAAAGCCCAGGAAGAGAAGCCTGCGTCGCACGGAACCCGATTCCCCCAACGAGACCCGAGGACGATGCAACCCCCGGGTTTCGCGAGGATCATAGCTTAAATTCGGGCGGCGCTCAAACTTCGACGTGGAAGCTCGATGCGCAGAAGGCGCAGTCGACCTTCACGCGGCCGTCGCTCTCGCGCATGTCGACGAGGTCGGATTCGGGAAAGCGCGCCAGCACGGTGCGGATGTAGTCGACCGAGCAGCGGCAGCCGCGCACGAGGTCGACGGCCGGCACGACGCGGATCTCCTCCTCGTGGAACAGGCGCCAGAGCAGCGTGTCGAGCGGCAGCGCCTCGTCGAGGAGCTCGGTCTCGGTGGTGGTGGCCGCGAGGGTCTGCACATGCTCCCAGTCGGGGTGCATGCGCTCGACGTGGAGCCGGGGGCCGCCGACCTCGCCGCGCGGCAGGTGCTGGACGAGCAGACCGCCGGCGCGCCAGCGGCCATCGGCGTCGCGCTCTATGCCGACGCGCAGCAGTGTCGGGATCTGCTCCGACGTGGCGAAATACTCCTCGACGACGTGGACTAGGCGGTCGCCCTCGAGCGGGACGATGCCCTGGTAACGATCGTCGGTGACGGTCTGGTCGAGCGTGATCGCGAGATACCCCTTGCCGAAGATCGTCTCGAGCGTCGCCTGCGGGCCGACTTCGTCGAGCCGGGCGGGATCGAAGCGGAGGTAGCCGCGCAGCGCGCCGCCCTGATAGTCGCACACGAGCAGGTCGACCGGGCCGCCCTGCGCCTGCGCCTGCATCGTCATCTGCCCCTCGTCGCCGCGCAGGGTGGCGCCGACCAGCGCGGTTAGCACGAGGGCTTCGGCGAGGAGGCGGGCGAGTGGTTCCGGATAGGCGTGGGCGTGGAGGATGACGTCGAGCGTCGGGCCGAGGCGCGCGACGCGGCCGCGCGCGTTGCGGCCGGGCACCGTGAAACCGAGAACGCTGTCGGTGGCGGGCGCGGGTTCGCCCGTCGGCTGGCGGTCGATGGACATCAGGGGACTTCTCGAAGGTCGCGCCTCGGGCGCCGTTGTCCCGGCCAAGATGGGGACCCGGTCCGCCCTGTCAACCGAGGCGGTCGAGGCACCAGAGCAGGATCGCCTTGTGCGCGTGCACGCGGTTTTCGGCCTCGTCCCACACCGCCGAGCTGGGGCCGTCGATCACCGCGTCGAGCACCTCCTCGCCGCGATGGGCCGGCAGGCAGTGGAGGAACACGGCGTCCGCCGCCGCGCCCTGCATGAGCGCCGGCGTCACCTGATAGGGCATCATCGCCTTGAGCTTCTCGGCGCCGCCCTTCTGGCCCATCGAAATCCAGGTGTCGGTGACGACAACGTCGGCGCCCTCGACCGCGTCGGCCGCGCGCCGGACCATGTCGAGCTGGCCGCCGCGGGCCTGGGCGCAGGCGACGACGCCGGCGTCGGGCTCGTAGTCGCGCGGGGTCGCGACGCGCACCTCGAAGCCGAGGAGCGAACCGGCCTCGATGATCGAATGGAGGACGTTGTTGCCGTCGCCGAGCCACGCCCAGCGCGTGCCCTCGACCGGGCGGCCCAGCCGCTCCTCGACGGTCATGATGTCGGCGATGATCTGGCACGGATGCGAGAGGTCGGTGAGCCCGTTGATGACCGGCACCGAGGCGTAGCGCGCGAGCTCCTCGAGCGTCGAATGGGCAGCGCAGCGCAGCAAGATCGCGTCGACGTAGCGGGACAGCACGCGGGCGGTGTCGGCGACGGTCTCGCCGCGTCCGAGTTGCATGTCGGCGGGCGACAGCACCATCGCGCCGCCGCCGAGCTGGCGCATCGCGACGTCGAACGACACGCGCGTGCGGGTCGACGGCTTCTCGAAGATCGCCGCCAGCAGGTGGCCGGCAAGCGGCGCGTCGGGATCGGCGGAACCCTTAGGCTTGCCGGTACGTCCGGCCTTGCGCAGGTGCGCTTCGTCCAAAATGGTCCGCAAGCCCCCGCGACCGGCGGTCGCGAGGTCGAGGAAGTGGCGACCCACCTCAGGCGGCCTGGGCGGTCTTGTACGCCTCGGCGGCGCGGGAGAGCTTCTCGACGCACTCGCGGACGTGGCTTTCCTCGATGTTGAGGGGCGGCAGGATGCGCACGACGTTGTCGCCGGCCGCCGCGGTGAGGATTCCGTGCCCGCGCGCGTGGTTCACGAAGGCGCGGCTGTCCGACTTGAGCTTCAGCCCGAGCATGAGCCCCATGCCGCGCACGTGGTCGAACAGCCAGTCGTGGTTGGGGATCATCTGCTCGAGGGCGCCGCGCAGCCGGTCGCCGGTCTCGCGGACGCGCGCCAGGAACTCGGGCGTCGCCACGACGTCGAGCACCGCCTCGCACGCGGCCATGGCGAGCGGATTGCCGCCGTAGGTGCTCCCGTGCGTGCCGACCGTCATGCCGGCCGCGGCCTTCTCGGTCGCGAGGCACGCGCCGACCGGGAAGCCGCCGCCGATGCCCTTGGCGATCGCCATGACGTCGGGGGCGACGCCGAGCTGCTCGTGGGCGAACAGCGTGCCGGTGCGCCCGACGCCGGTCTGCACCTCGTCGAGGATGAGGAGCAGACCGTGCTCGTCGCACAGGCGCCGCAGTCCCTGCATGAACTCCGGCGTGGCGGGCCGCAGGCCGCCTTCGCCCTGCACCGGCTCGATCATGATGCCGGCGGCATCGGGGCCGATCGCCGCCTCCACCGCGCCGAGGTCGCCGTGCGGCAGCACCGTGAAGCCGGGCAGCAGCGGCTCGAAGCCCGAGCGCAGCTTTTCCTGGTCGGTCGCCGAGATCGCGCCCAGCGTGCGGCCGTGGAAGGCGTTCTGGAAGGTGATGATCCGGTGCTTGCCCGGGTTCCCGGCGGCGTGGTGATAGCGCCGGGCCGTCTTGATCGCGCACTCGATCGACTCCGCGCCCGAGTTGGTGAAGAACACCGTATCGGCGAAGGTCAGCGAAACCAGGCGCTCGGCCAGGTGGCGCTGCTGGGGCGAGCCGTAGAGGTTCGACGTGTGCATCAGCGTCGCGGCCTGGTCCTGGATCGCCCGCGTCAGGTGCGGGTGGTTGTGGCCGATGACGTTGACCGCGATGCCCGCCGCGAAGTCGAGCCACTCGTTGCCCCGAGCGTCGTACAGGTACGCGCCATCGCCGCGCACCGGCTCCACCTCGCACCGACCGTAAACAGGCATCAACGCTGGGATCGTCATCGCTCGTCGCCCTTCACGCCAAAACGGAAAAAGGCGGCCGCACCGACCGCCTGATTCCCTGTCGTTGCCCTTTCGCGCCGTTGCGCGGCGAAGTCAATCTGCCGGAGGGTCGGCGGGCCGACCCTCCGTGACCGTCGACTCAAGGCGTGTAGCCCAGGCCCGTCGCGAGCGCGGACTGCCAGTCTGCGCCGCCGCCGAAGGCGAAATCGGCGCCCGTCAGCCCCGCGGCGTCGGTCACACCCACCAACACGATCGACCCCGTGATCTCCGCCCCGTCCGCGTTGTAGAACAGGCCTGGGCCGGCATCGATGGCAAGATCACCGTCGGGACCGGTGCGAAGGCGCGGCAGGATGTCCGCGAGGTCGAGGGGGGCTCCGGCCGCATCGCGCCACGACGAGAGGTCGATCCGGTCGACGCCCGGCTGGAACGCGATGTCGACGCCGACCGAGATCGATCCGTCGCCGTCCCAGTCGACGCCGGCGTCGACGACGTAGACGTCCGCGCCGGCTCCGCCGTCGTGGGCCGCGCCGGCGTAGCGTTCGGAGGTGACCAGCGTGTCGTTGCCGTCGCCGCCCGAGGCCTGTCCGCCGATAAGCAGATCGTCGCCCGCGTCCCCGCGGTTGACGGCGTAATAGTCCGCGACCTGGATGTCGTTTCCGTCGCCGCCGCTGATCGCCGCGTCCCAGACCGAGGTCGTGAAGGGCATGTAGACGAGGTCGGCATGACCCGAACCCACCACCCGCTCGACGTCGACGATCCGGTCGCCCGCGGCGTCGCCGCCGCGCCCGATGACGTAGCCCGATGCGTCGAGGCCGAAGAAGTCGAGCGTCACGCCCGCAGACGAGGTGGAGTAATCGGCCGTGTCGACGCCGGTCGAACCCTCGATGAGGTCCGCGCCGGCGCCGCCCGACAGCCGGTCGTCGCCGTCGTCGCCGTTCAGGGCGTCGTCGCCCACGCCGCCGTTCAGGCGATCGTTGCCGTCGCCGCCGAAGAGGATGTCGGCCCCGCCGCCGCCCTGGACCACGTCGTCGCCCGCGTCCGCCGCGACCGTGTCGTCGCCGCCGAGCGCATCGATCGCATCGCCGCCGCGCGTGCCCCCAAGGAACTCCCCCGCCTCGGTGCCGACCAGCGTCCGCCCATCGGGGGCGCCGCTCGTGCCGGCGACCGTGACCAGCAGCGAGGCTCGGGCGGTTCCGCCGGCCCCGTCGGAGACGGTATACGCGAACGTCTCGGCGGCGGTCCGGTCGGGGCCCAGCGCGACCGTGTCCGGGTCGCCGTCCTCGCGCTCGTAGCGGTAGCTGCCGTCGGCCTCGACGACGAGGGTGCCGTAAACGCCGCCGACGACGAAGCCGGGCTGTTGCCCCGCGACTTCGGTGACCCGCAGCACGGTTCCAGCGTCCGCGTCCCCGTCGTTCGCGAGCAGGTTGCCGGCGGCGCTGCCCACGCTGGCGACGACACGGTCGTCCGCGGCGGTCGGCGCGTCGTTCACCGGGGCGACGGCGAAGCTCCGCGCCATCGCCAACGCGCCGCCCTTGCCGTCGGTCACCTTGTAGCCGAGGTTGACGACCCCGTTGTGATCGGCCGCCGGCCGTATCGTGAACGTGCCGTCGCCGTTGTCGGTGACGGTGCCCTTGTCCGCGGTCAGGTCCGTCACCGCCATCGGGTCGCCGTCGGCATCGGTCACGCCCGCGATCAGTTCGGTCCCGGACACGATGTAGGGCATGTCCTCGGTGCCGCCGGGCAGGGGTGTCTGCATGCCCGTCAACGCCGGTGCTCGGTTCGGGGCCGTGACTTCGACGATCGAGAAGCTCGACGCGGCCGTCACCGAGCCGCCGTTGCCGTCGGCAACGGCGTAGCCGAGGCGGACGGTCCCGCGATAGCCGGCGTCGGGGGTGAAGGCGAAGCTGCCGTCGCCGTTGTCGGCCAGCGTGCCGTTGCTCGCCGTCAGCCCGTCGACCCGGAGCGCGTCGCCGTCGACGTCGCTGAAGCCGGCGAGCAAGTCCGCAGCCCTGATCGTGTAGACCCGGTCCGGTTCGCCGGCCGGCAGAACGGCGACCGGCGTCCCGGCCGGACCGTCGTTCGCGCCGGCGACGGTGACCGCGACCGTCGACGACGCGACCGCACCCGCGGCGTCGCGCATCGTGTAGCCGATCGTGACGACCTCGGTCGCGCCCACGGCCAGGCCGTCGAACGCGGCGCCGGGATCGAACAGGATCTTGCCCTGGACGATCGACACCGTGCCCTTGGACGCCGCCACCGACACGAGCGCCTTCGTGTCGCCGGCGTCCACATCGGTGTCGTTCGCGAGGACGTCGATGACGACCGTCGCATTCTCGCCCGTCGCCGCACCGTCGATCGTCGCCACCGGCGCGTCGTTCGATCCCGCGACCGTCCAGACGGCCGACGCGGCGGCGCTCGCCGTGCCGTCGCCGACGCGGTAATCGACCGTCACGGTGGAGGTCTCGCCGGCCGCCGACGGCTGAAAGGCCACATGACTCGGGTCGAGCGCGAAGCTCCGGGTGGCTGCGTCGTAGGTGACGCCAGACGGCAGCGCGTCCCAGAGGACCGCAAGCGCGGTGTTCGGGTCGGCATCCGACGCGTTCGCCAGCGCCTGCAGCCTGGAGACCGCGCCGTCCTCGGTCGCGGCCCCCACGACCGCGCCGCTGACCACCGGTGCGTCGTTGACGCCCGTCACGACGATGCCGAGCGTGCTCGATGCGGTCAGACGCCCGTCGCTCGCCGTGTAGGTGAATAGGTCGGTCGCGGTCTGGCCGGCGCCGAGCGCGCGGAAGGCGGCGGTGTCGGCGAGCGCGTAGCTGTAGCGGCCGTCGGCGGAGAGGATCAGCGATCCGAACGCGCCCGGCGTCGCCTGCCCGATCGTCCCGGCGACGCCGGTCGGCGACACGAGCTTGGCGACGGCGAGAACCGCCCCAGCGTCGGGGTCGCTGTCGTTCGTCAGGACGTTGCCGGTGACGGGGGCGACCGGGCTCGCCGCCGCGCGGTCGGCGATCGCCACGGGTGCGTCGTTGATCCCGACGACGGTGACCGTGATCGTCTGCGGCGCGCCGAGGCGCCCGCCGGCCGACGGCGTGTAGGTGAAGAGGTTCGTGGCGGAGGCGCCCGCCGCCAGGGCCTTCACCGTCGCGTTGGCCGCCACGGAGAAGCTGAAGCCGCCGTCGGCGTTGACGGTGAGCGAGCCGAGCGATCCCTGCAGCGGCTGGCCGACCGTTCCCGCGCTGCCGCCCGAGACGCCGACCGCCGCGACCGTCAGCGTGCCCTTGGTGGTCGAATCGTTCGCCAGCACGTTGCCGGTGGCCGGCGCCGCGCCGGCCGTGATCGACACGGCATC